>Ga0307507_10000128_pt1 | contig 128719 bp, 76 predicted proteins | sample 7_EM_MG_FD_207223 | JGI IMG/M metagenome (GOLD analysis project Ga0307507, IMG submission 207223) | Populus trichocarpa ectomycorrhiza microbial communities from riparian zone in the Pacific Northwest, United States - 7_EM | ecosystem: Host-associated > Plants > Roots > Unclassified | place...
TTCCTCCAGAAGATAGGGACCATACTGACTCACGTCGTATTAAACCCAACTCACGTACCCTTTTAATCGGCGAACAGCCGAACCCTTCCAAGCTTCTTCCCCCGGAGGATAGGATGAGTCGACATCGCATTATATTTAAAATTAAAATATAAATTCTTAACCTTTCAGTTAAGATTAGACTATATCTTTATCCAGTGTAAGAATACAAATTACAAAGCATCTGGATATTGGCGTGTAGTCGTTGAGGGGTTAAAATTTTTACAGTTGCTTATACCTAAAACTTGTTACTTCCCTGCTGATTGTCCAATCTTTCATTATCTTATTAATAATTATTTACCCTCCTAGTCTCTGGACTGCGCTAGCGCGACTCTACCAAAAGCAGGGAGAACATTTCTCTAAAATAAAAGGAGTAAAAAACTAATAAAATTTGAAAGCTCTAAGGATGTTCCAGCAAATAGCCAACTTCTAAATTAATATTACTATTAAGAACCCCCGATGTCAAAAATATATCGTTTTCAATTAAAGAAGAATCTTGTTTATTGCATTTTGAGTTTCACTTTGATTTTCATTTATTTTGTATAACATTGATTCATGCATGTGTGATATTAAAGAAGGTTTAATATTCTCCAATTCATCCTTTTAATATAGATTCTATCATAAATTGCATCAATTGCACCTTTTTTATTATGAATAGTAGTTTCTAAATTGAAATTATTTTTAAGAGCTTCTCTAAGTATACTGATTTCACCTGTACTATAACTATCTGTACATAAAATTACACCTCCTCTTTTTATTTGCTGACCATCATCCATTAATCAAAAGCTAAGCTTCTAGCTGTTAAATGATCTGCAATATTCTGAGGTATGATTTTTTTTCCCTCTTTATCTAAAAATAAATCAGCCATAGATTTTAATTCTTCAATAGATTGAGTCCTAAAATATAGTGAACTATTTGTAGTTTTATATTCGCGCCCCTGCCTTTGGCAGCCGGGCCCCCTAATTATTTAATTTTAATAAAATAAAGTTAAAAAGAGGGGCGCGCGATATCTTCTCTTAAATATTATCTAACATTCTTAACCATTAAAAGTATTTCTCCTTCTTTAGTTATGTTTAACAAATAATTTAAGTACTCTCTTTTTTTAGTAGATTGTTCAAAGGAAATAAATGCTTTATTTAAACCAGTTCTTACAATATGAGCATCACCTAATAGAGTTCCTATTAAAAATTCTTTGATTTGTTTATTTAAGTTCATATTTATTAATATTTTGTTTATTTTCTTAAATGTAGAAAGAAATATTTCTGTCTTGTAACAAGGCGTATAACAATCTATTTTTTTTTTAAGACTATTATTATTAATGAATTATATAAATATAAATTTTATAGATTTTACGATTATTTTATTTTAACTTTAATTGTGATTATTATCATAAAATAGTTAAGGTGCCAATCCGCGGAGACAATGTGTACTCTCGTCCGCGATCAGCCTGTTATCCCTAGCGTAACTTTTATTAATTGATCCCCGTCTATCCCATACTAAAGCGAGGGGTCACTATGCCCTACTTACGTATCTGTGCGACTTTTGAGTCTTTCAGTTAAGTATGCTTACCGCCATTGAGCCCTACACAACCCTTCATTGGTTGATTGATCTCCATTCAATTTCTAGCTATACCTTATAATTAACAAATTAATAATAAAATTGTTTCATATTTTTTTGTTTCATCTTAAACTCGCCCTCCCTCCCTCCCATTCTGGGAGGGAGGGACTGCCTCTTATTTTTTTTATAAAAGTTTATCTCTAAGGGAGACAAGAGAAGATTAATTTTAAAATTTGATATATTTGGATGTACTTTGCTACTCTATTAAAGACGACCGCCCCAGTCAAACTGCCAATTAGTCAACTATCCCTCTTTTTTTTTTAATTTAAGGTAAACACAAACCCAACCTTGTCTCTAAGGTTTCCACTAATAGTCTATCGACTTACCTATTCACTATTAAACAAGATTGTTCTAGATTCATATGATAACTAACTACAGTAAAGCTGCATAGGGTCTTCCCGTCCCCCTGGAGGCAACGCGCATCTGCACGCGTAATTCAATTTCACTGAGCAAGTTGTAGAGACAGTGAGACCATCGTTACATTATTGATACCGGACCACATTTAATGGCCAATTGATTTTGCTACCTTAGGCTTCGAAATTATCTATTTATTTCTAAATAGATTGGACTATATCATCAAATAATAATATTTGCTCGATTATTTAGTCTCTGAGGGCTATTATTTAATTATGCTTACCCACCGCCCTCCTCTACTATATCTGTCTTAACAGCCAAAGGTTGTCGCTTTAAGAAAGACTTGACCTCTCCACCACCAAAGGAGAAAGGAGAGGGTCAGAGTAGGGAGTTATTGGTAAATTGGTGGGGGTTATTACAATATATTCTGCAATCATTAGAATAATCTAAAAATTTAAAAGTTTTTGATAATTTGAACCGGAATCTTTAATAATAATTAAATTTTATTATTAAAATATGAATCTTTATCTTCAATAATCTTAAGTATTTCGGATAATTCCCTTTTTCGGCTTTTACCTTTACCTTGAAGTGTGTAAGCAAGTTTAACCATGTCAATTAAATCCTCTTTATTTTTCTGTTTACCTAAAGAAGATAATGTTACAATTTTATTAAAAATAGAAAATTCTTCTTTTTTACAACTAAACGGTTGAACATAAATCTCTAAAAAAGGAATGACGTATTTTATTATTTGTTTGTAACCTTTTAAAGTATAAACATAAATATCAACTGAACCTGACTTTTCAACAACTGATCCTGCATCTTCAAAAAGTTCTTTAAATGAATATAAAATATCTAAGCCATTTTTATGTTGACTTACATTAAAAACGGGTTGAATATTTACACCATATTTAAAATTTTTGTGAATAGTTACCGATACTGAATTTGAGCCTTCACCTTCAACAAAGCCACCTAAAAAATATAAATAAGAAGGATCTTTGATATCTCTTATTCTTGTGATTGGTATTTAAATTTTAATCATTTTTGTTACATTTAATAAATGCTATTTAAATTTTTAGATATATATTTGTAATTTTCCTTTAATTTTCTTTTTTTTAATATTCCCCGCTGATTGTCCATTGTTTATCTTTAAGATTATAACTCTTTAATTAATAATTTAAAGTACTTAAAGCTTTAGGAGTTTCCAGCTTATCATCGAGTTTTTGAGGACCCTAAGGTTTATAGATCCTCATAGTTAAGACCGCTATTAACCAGATTTTCGATAGGTCACAGTATTGTTTAATTAAACAAATCCATAACTTTTCTTATATTAATGGCATCGGGCAAATTTCACACAGTATACTACCATATTTTATGATTGCACTGTGTTGTGTTTTTAGTAAACAGTCGGGGCCTCCGATTCTGTGCCACCTTATTTTTATAAGGTACCTCTTTTCGTCAAACTTATGAGGTGAACTTGCCGAGTTCCTTAACAACTTTTAGCTCTACGCCTAAGTATACTCTACCTACGAACCTGTGTCGGTTTAGGGTACGGTAGTATCTATTAAATATTTAAATTTTATTTAAACATTTAATAGTATAAATATTATTTTCCTGGTCCTTTCTATCTTCAGGCCGATTCTTTCCATTTTATTCTTATTAAGAACATGGTCCCGCCCTAAGGGCCGAAGCGAGTAAGTCCTAAAGGATAGACATGGACTTTCTATTTTATACTCATCAGCCACAGCTTTCGCTATAGTCCTTAGAGGCCGCTTTAAAACAAAACGGTTTAACCTTTCTTATTTGCAACCCTTTCGTATTCGGCGAATTTCATTATAGAAATTTTTTACGTTACTCATGTCAGCATTCTCTCTTCAGTTACCTAAAAATTAATGAAACACTAATTTATAAACAGTTAAACTGAATGTTCTACTACCTAGATTACAAAAAATATAATTTTTTATTCTTAATATTTGTAAGAATTAAGTAACCAACACGATATCGGTTGATTGTTTTAGACCCGTTAAATTTTCGGCGCTGCTATCATTTATTATATCATAGAAATAATAATACTGCTGATGCGTTGTTACATACGTTCATTAAAAGTAGCGACTACCAAGCTCACTTCACAGCTGTATTTGATATTGCTACGTCCTTATTTTCACTTAACAATCATTTGGGACCTTGATCAATGTTCTCGGCTGTTTCCGTCTTGACTGTCCAACTTAGCATGAACAGTCTGAATATCTATCATCAATTTATGTAATTCCGAGATTCGCTTCCAAAGGTAAGATTTTCTAGATCCCCGCAACCTAAACGTATTTAATTTTTTAATTTTAAACTTGTTGGGAATCGCCTTGCTGTACCTCCATAAATCTATTAAATAGACATCATACTTAAATATGTTTCGGTAGAAAACCAGCTAGCACCAGGTCAGATTGGCATTTCACCGCTTACCAAAACTCTTCGGAGAATTATGCAACATTCACCCGTTCGATCTATTATAATCTGGTCTTGGTAAGATCACCTGGCTTCGGGTCTAATAGAAGTAACTTACCCACCACTATTTTTTAGTCCAGTCGCTTTCGCTAAGGTTTTATCCTTGCTACTCCTATTAACTTGCTGACCCATTATGCAAAAGGTACGCCGTTATTCCTAATATATTGTTGGAATTCCGACTGCTTGTAGAGTTACTAATTCACAATCTATTTCACCTAGTATACTACTAACTTTTCAAAAATTTCCTTCACAGTACTTTTCACTATCGCTAAATTTATAATACTTAGCCTTAGAGGATGGTTCCCCTATTTTCCAACAAGTTATCTCTCATTGTACTTTATCTAGTTAAACTAAATTTTAAAGTCTAGACTATTTTTTTTTTGTTATTAACTCTACAGGACTGGTATAACCTTATTTTGTACAAAAATTACATGAAAGCACATAACTATAATTTTTGTCTTCTTATTTAATCCGAAGGACTCAATATATATTAAACAATCCCGCCCCCTAGCGTAGCAATCCCGCCCTCCCTCCTTTTAGCCTCTGCCTGTATGGCACTCCCCCAAAAGGGGGAGTGCTAAGGCAGAGCGTGGAAAGAGGAGAATTCTGCTCCTGCTGTCGCTCCTCCCCTTAGGGGATTTGCTTTTGGCCTCGCAAAGCGAGGCGGGAGTAGCTCCTCCCCTAATTCTTTATTTTTTATAAATAAAGAATTAGGGGAGGGGATAGGATTTTTAGAACTAATGATTCTAGAATACTCTCTCTTAGAAGAGGGAGGACTTAAAATAAAAAATAGTCAATAAATATTCTAATTAAATATATGATGAGTTGTTCTTCAGAGATTAAATAAAAAGATATATTTCAAGTTAATATTAAGATATTTTCTCCACCACTCGCTTTTTACTTTTTATATTTTTCAATATAAATTTAGTAAAATTGCTGCGCAAATAAAAGCGAGATCATGCATCCTGTCTAATTGGGTACTTTTTTTCTCTAGTTTCCTCTCGTTTTTATTTAATAATAAAATTAAGAATAAGAGAGGGCAGGAGTGAGGCTAGAGAAAATTATTATTTAATTTTAAATAAATATAAAGACACCCTACACCTTTTATTCTTAAATTTTAGTAAATTAAGAACTAAGATAGGTCTCGCTTATACTTGTAGCGCAAGTCTCTTTTGGAGAGTGCAATATCTTTCTTACAGTAAAAAAAATTAAAAAAAAATTAAGGCTAATCCGATTTCACTCGCCATTACTTTCGGAGTCTCGGTTGATTTCCTTTCCTTTCCTTACATAAAATGTTTTACTTCAGGAAGTTTTAAATATTAAGGTTTACCTTAGGATCGCTTACTTCTTAGCTTGCTAAATAATAAATTTTATTAATTACACTAACTAATTCTTAATATCAGAATAAAGCTTTTGGTATTTACCTCCTTTTTTATAAATTTGCTTTTTTGTTCCTTAATAACCCCTTTAAATTACTGTTTATTTTATTGTTTATAATGTTATTACTATATCATCATCGATACTTTTATCTTTTTTGTTTCGTTTGTTTTTATATTTTTTATTGCTCTCTTTAGGAGGTGGCCTCCTCCCCTCTTTGGCCCTTAGGGCCTACTCCCCTAATGGGGGGGAGCGACTGCTCGCTTCTCTGGGCTGCGCTAGCGCGAGTCAACCAAAGGCAGTCGCGCCCCTCTCCTTTGCCTCTGCCTCTCCTTTGGAGAGTTTGGCACTTGGCCAAAAGGGAGAAAAGAGAGGGGGCGCGAGACGCAGCAATTTTATCTTTATTTAAGTAAAGAGGCAGATCGTTATCTCCTGACCCCTCTCCTCTCCTGCCTTTTTTATCTTTATTTATTTAAAAAATAAAGAGGCAGGAGAGGAGAGAGGAGGGCTATTTGAGGGTTAGAATTATAGGGTGGGGGCTTTTAATTTTAGATTATTATTCTTTTAGGGATTCCTATCTCTTATACACAAAATAGTGGAATCTAGCTCGCCATTAGGGCGCCCTCCCTCCCTTTGGGCGAGTGCCATACTCTCCACCTCCTGCGAAGCGACTCTTTATTTTTAAATAAATAAAGATAAAATTGCTGCGCAAGGCAGGAGAAAGTCCTAAAGGAGAGTTGCCCCTCTCCACCTCCTGCGAAGCGACTCTTTATTTTTAAATAAATAAAGATAAAATTGCTGCGCAAGGCAGGAGAAAGTCCTAAAGGAGAGGGGCTAGAGGCTAAGGGGAGGGTCTACTTACTCTCTTGACCCCCGGGGGGTCAACCCAAAACCATTGAAATAGGGGGGCGCGAGGCGGGTAACTCTTAGGAGATGGTTGCAAGCCTAAGCAAATACAATTATAAAAAATAATATATATTTATTAAAATTTTGCTTAATAGAAGGACTCCTTTGTTTTAAATTTTATTTTAATTAAAAATATTTTAATTTTTATTAGTTAATTTTACTATATAGCTTCTTATAACCTGGTTAAATAAATTATTAGGTAAAATATACTTAGATAAAACAAATATAACCGAAAATAATAATATAAAAGTAACAAAAATTTGACTTACAAAATAAAAAGGAATAATTTGAGGCATATTTATTAATAAGAATATATTTCTTTAATTTCTTTAAATAAGAAAGAAAAAACAATCTCTGCTTTTTATTTTTTTTTTATTTTTTATCGCAATCGACTCGCTACGCGACTAATCTTATTAGATTTAGCTATTCTTATTTTGGGAGTGGACCGTTATATCTGCTCAACTTTAAGCAATTAAATAAGCAGATCAAAGGACAGAGCCTCAGATTTTTAAGTTTTTTGTATTATCTCTCATAGAATATCCTGCCAAAGGCAGGAGAGTCACGCAGACTTATATTCCTTAAAAAAAAGGAATTTTCACTATAGAAGGAGGGGAGCTTTCTCCAGCCTCTTTATTTTTAAATAAATAAATAAAAAAAAAAAGTCGCTGCTCGACCCCTCTCCTTTGGAGGGGGGTCAGGAGAGACAAACAAAACAAAAAATAAATCAGTTTAATTAATTAAATAAAGAAAAAAGCAGGCACACCACATCTTTTTAATCTTAAATTAATTATACAAATAAGAACTAAAAATATTAGACAGGTAGCAGTAGGCGGGTTTTTTATTCGTAATTTTAAAAATTATCCCCCTCCCTCCCCTGCCCCCTCTCCTTTAGGGCTTTCTCCTGCCTTTTTTGTATCTTTATTTATTTAAAAATAAAGAGTCGCTTCGCAGGAGGTGGAGAGGGGGGCAGCAATTTTATCTTTATTTATTAAAATTAAAGAGTTGTCCCCATTAGGGGAGGGGAGGGAGGAGATGCAATAAAAACAAAAAAATATTTAAATTAAAAAATAATTAAAGCGTTTATTATAATTTAAGATCTTAGCCCTCCTCTTTTAAATTTAAATAAATAAAGTAAAAAGGGGGGGCCTCCTCTCTTTTGGTGAGGACCTAAATATGGGCGTTGAGAGGTAGCTATTTATACACCCGTCTTAGACCTTTAAATGTGTTAGAAAGACTCGCTCTTAGAGAGGGAGCGACCGTCCTACCTATGCTATGGTAAAGCTGTAACCCCTATCTTTGAACGCACCCGCCAAATGCATAAGTTGGCCGCCCTCTCATTAGGGTAGAACGCGAGGGTGGGGATTAGACTGGTCAAATCTAAACTATAAATAGGAGCCCCTCCTCTCTCTCCATTGGAGAGAGAGGGTTAGTGGGATTAATTACTATTTATGCTAGGTTAAACTAGCAGGCCCTAGTAATAGAACCCACTCTGCTCTAGCGCGCCCTTGCTTTGTTAGGCGCGGAAATAGTGAGGTATAAGACAAGTAGGGTGTTAAATTTAATTATGGTAAGAATAATTATAATTATAATAATATAAATGAGATTATAAAATGAATAATTTATTTAATTAAATTACTTTATTTATCTGCTTATTTCCCCTCATTCTGCGCTCTCCTTTGGAGACCCTTGTTAACAACCCCTGCCTAAGTCAGGGAGGAGCTTGAATTTTAAAGAAGAAATAAATAGCTAATTTTCACCTAATTCTTATATAATTTTTAAGAAGACTCTCTCTCCGCGCTAGCCGTCTCTCTTTCGGTTAAAACTAAATCTACTAATCACTCTCCCTTCTCCTTAATGGTAGGGAGATTGTCTTTTTTTTATCTTTATTTATTTAAATTTAAAGAGTTGCCCCTCCCTCTCCTTTGCCTCTGCCTCTCCTTTGGAGAGCATGGCATTCGGCCAAAAGGGAGTTAGGGGGAGGGGGCAGGGGAGGGGATGACAAAAGCGAGGAAGTTAGCGTGATAGTTAAAGTTAAATTGTTATCAATTTTTATAATAAATTAAATTTTCTTCTTTTTTACGAATAATCAGAATCGAACTGATAATTTCTACTTGGAAGGTAGAAGTTATACCATTTAACTATACTCGTTTATATTATTTTAATATATATTTATATAATAATATCTTTCTATTGGTTCTTATTTTGGTTTTATCTCCCTCTTTTCTTTTGCCCCTTTCTCCCTTTTGGCCCCCTTTCTCTCTCCACCTCCTCTCCTTTGGAGAGCCAAAGGCTGGAGAAAGTCCTAAAGGAGAGGAGAGGGGGCCAAATAGGCAGAGGCAAAGGAGAGGGGCTACTCTTTATTTTAAAAAAAGGATTAGAATTAAAAACTAAAGTATCAGGGAATAATATGCAAAAATTTTAAGCGAGATAAGAATTCGAATCTTAAATAACAGCTCATGAGGCTGCTGTGTTACCAATTACACCATCTCGCTTGAATATATTAAATTTTATAGCCCCTCTCTCTAGACCCCTCTCCTTTAGGACTTTCTCCTGCCTTTGGCTCTCCAAAGGAGAGGAGGTGGAGAGTCAACCCTTGTCACCTTAAATCTTTAGTCGCGCAGCGAGACAAAGAGAGACAACTAAAAAATTAAAATATATTTAATATAAAATAGAATTTTAAAGTAAATTTAATCCTATTTTATTATTTTTTATTGCAACTCACCCACCCCCTCTCCTTTGTCTCTCCCTGTTTGGCATTCGACCTGCCAAAGGCAGGGAGGAAGGTAGAGGCCTACACCCTACCTCTCTCCTCTTTTGACCCCCCTCCGCAGGAGCCTCCTAAAGGAGAAAGTCCTAAAGGAGAGGGGTCGACTTTTTTTTCATCTTTATTTATTTAAAAATAAAGAGTTGCCCCCCCCCATTAAGGGAGGGGGCAGGAGAGGAGAGGGGTCAGGAGATAGCGACCACCCCCTTTTTATCTTTATTTATTTAAAATTAAAGATTTGGCCTCACAATCTCCAAAGGAGAGAGGCGTCCTTAGGGCGGGAGGGTGGTTTTTTTAATAATTAAAGATCAAAGGCAGGGCTGTTTTAATTTAGCAGTTTCTAAAAAGTCCAAATATCAACTTTTGGTGTCAACAATTTCTATCCTCTCAAGTCTTTGCAATCAAATACGATGTAAGGTTATTTTAAAAAAGAAAAAAATAAATATTATATAATGAGCAGTAAAGGAATCGAACCTCTTACGGCTATAAACCAATTCTTTTACAGAGAACCACCATTACCAATCGGATCACCTGCCCTAAATTTTAGAATATAATGAAATATTTATCTTTAATCCCACCATTCTCAGGATAAAGACTGCCTGAGTTTTTAAATTTTAATTTGGTCTATTTTTAGCGGAAAGAAGTGAGGCTCGCGCCCTTCCCTTTTATCTTTATTTTTTTAAATTTAAAGAATAGTGCTAATCCTAAGGGAGGGGGCGCGATAAATGGTTTTAAATACATAGACTAGAGATAAAGAAGATCCGTAAAGAATTTAAGCAAGGATTCGCTACGCGAGTGAGCAATATTGGGTATCGCTCCTCCCCTAAATTTTTATTTTAAATAAATAAAGGTAACGCTAAAGCAGGGAGGAGGCCCTCCCTCCCCTCTCCTTTCTCAAGTCTCTTTATTTTTAAATAAATAAAGATGAAAAAAAGTCGACCCCTCTCCTTTAGGACTTTCTCCTTTAGGAGGCTCCTGCGGAGGGGGTCAGGAGAGGAGAGAGGTAGGGTGTTGTTTAGCGACACTTGTCTTACTTCACCCAAAAGAGTAACTATATTTTTCTAACCTTGCTAGGGACTCACCCCACCAAAAAGGGGTTGAGCTAGTGAAAATTTTACGCTAATATATTAGACCCTCGCTTTGCGAGAATAATGGGGGGGGGGTTCGCTCCACCCTAATTCTTTAAATAAATAAAGATAAAGAATTAGGTGAGGGCGGTAAATAATTGTTTATCTACAGGATTAAAAGAAATTTTGTCCAGATGTAATTTTTATAGTATAAGCTCCTTTTCTGTTTTTTTTAGTTATTCTTGCCACATCTAAGAAATTAACCTTACCAGTAGCAGTAGCTCCTTTTCCGTAAACTTTACTTGTAATTCTAGGTATAATAGGTTCACCCATTAATCTACCTGCTATTTTAATATTTAAACCAGATAAAAAAGCTGGAATTAATTTACCTGTCCCTCCCGCAAGCGACTCAGCTGTAGGCAGAGCGGGTTTTTTTAAATTAGGGTCATTTAAATTTTTAACAGGTTTTTTATTATAAATTTTTTGAATAGCTACTCTAGCTTTTTTTCTTTTATTTTTGATATTTAAAGATAAAAGATTAACTAAAATATTACTATCATGATAGGGATGATGTAATCTAATTAATTGTAACTCTACAGGTTTATTAAATTTATTACTTAAAATAGCACAAATTAATTTAAATTTATTTTGGTAAACTTTAGTTAAATTAAATTTTCTTAAATTAAATAATAAATTTTTCCCTGCGTTGCTACCCTTAGTAATAATTTTAAATTTTAATCTAGAAATAGCTTTTCTTAATTTCCACCTGATATATATTTTAGTGTTGCCTCTCCCTCCCCGCGTAATCCGTCCCCCATAGGCAGGAGGGTGTAGAGGTTTGTAAGACCCCTCCACTTTAGAATTTAGTAAAGTGGCTAGAAAGGCCCAACCACCTGTAAATATCTGGCTTGCTTCTTTGGAGTCTTTGTCTCGCAAGCCTCCTTCCATCACCTTTGCCTCTGCCTGTTTGGCATTCGGCCTAAAGGGAGAGCGAGTGGGATATAACCCATCTTTCCAACCCTTGGGTAGGATAGGCGTCCGGGCTGGAGCTAACCATTTCTTTTTAATAGAATTAATGTAAGAAATAGAAAATAATCTAAAAACTTTTTTCTTAGGAATATTTAAATAATAAAATAATTGTATTGTTATTTTATCATTAGTATAATTTAAAACAGGTTTACTAATTAGACAATACATACTTTTAAATAAATAGAATAATAATTTATAAATATCTTTAATATATATATTACCTCTAGTGTTAGCGATTCCTCCGAAGGAGCAGGATTTATTTTTTAAATTTTTATAAGTATAAGAATTAAAGTTAGCTCCTGTCTCTGCTTTTGGCAGCGCAAACGACTCCTCTAATGGTTGGGCGCCAGAGACGACAGGAACCTTAACTGCGCTTTCAAAAGGGCTCAAGTTTTTAGTAATAGCAGGATAAAAAGGAGCAGTAGAATTAAAATTATAGGATATAATTTTATTATATTTGATAAAACTACCAAATTTTCTTCCTTTATATTTATTTAAACTTAATTTAGTCTTACCGCCTTTAAGGTGAGGAGGGGAAAAGATGCAAAAATTTAAATAAGAATAAAGACTATAGTGTTTAATAGGTTTATCTTCCAATATTTCACTCATTAATCTTATTCTTTTTTTTAGAATAGTAGATAAAGTAGATTTTAAAAAATTAAATTTCATATTTCGTAGTAATATATTTTTACTTATAATATTATTATAAGTAAATATTTTATTATAGTTTATCTCTCTCCTTTGGGTCACTTTGAATTTGTATTTTAGTTTTTTAAGTAAAATTTTATTAGTTTCCTCGCCTCTCTCCTTTGGAGATAGCCTCCCTCTCCTTTGGAGAGCCAAAGGCAGGGCGCCTAAGCAAGCCGCGCCTTTGTTATTTTTTTTCTTTATTTTATTTAAAAATCTAATTAATTTCCATTCATCTCTATTTAACCGAATAGATCTAATTGCTCTTAATATTGCACTAAATCTAGGATAGCTCCCAACTCCTCTCAATTTTAATTTACTTTTATTTGCAGCAGCGTTCTCCTCTATTTCATTATTAGAAAAGGGGCTAGGCTCTAAGGGCCGAGATTGCTGACCCTTAGATTTATACTCAAGGTGCGTGAGATGAAATAAATTAGTATTCAAACTTTGTACTGAATTAAAAGATGAATCAAAAGTTGAGTTTTTAAATATCTTTATTTTTGTTTGATCTTTTTTTAATTCATTAAAAGATTTAAAATTAAATAGATTGTTTCTTTGTTTTGCTAGATGATTCAATTTTGTCATTGTATTTAGTATTTTTTTTTATTTATTAAATTTATATTAATTTATTTTTACTATTAATTTTGGTTTTCTTCTTGTTTTTACAAGATTCTTTCTAACTCATGCCAAAGGCAGGCTCTCCTGCGTAGCAGTAGCAGTAGCGACTTTTTTTTTCATCTTTATTTATTTAAATTTAAAGAGTCGACCCCTGCCTTTGGCAGGTCAGGAGAGGGGTTGACCTGCCAAAGGCAGGGGGTCAGAAATAACTCTCTTAAAGCGACACCCCTAATGGGCTCCACTTTTGGGAGAGGTTACCGCCCTCCTTGCTTTGCATTCCTCACTTTTAAGAATCGCCCACTTTTCTTCCAAATTTATATTGCGCCCCCTCCCTTAATATAAGCACTATTCTTATTAAAAGGGAGGTGACCGCCAGAGCGCGCAGAAACGCAAGCAGGAGATCTAGAAATCATTAAAAAGATAAACTTAATTCTTTTTCAAGATAGCTAAATATATATTTAAATAAAAAAATAGATCCCTCTAGCATTAGCTCATTAGTGTTTAGACAGGATCCCCTAAAATAGTGAGATTTTTAGACTGTAGGAATATGATAAAAATTTATTTAAATTTATGTATAAAAATACAATTTGAAATTAGCTTCTCTTTTATATTTAGAAAATAGTTATTATAAATCTAAAATTTAAAAATAAATTAATAAAATTTTAATAAAAGAAGAGTGTATATTATAATATTTATATATTTTTTAGAAAAAAACAATTCTATTTAGCCAACCTGTTAGGATTCCTCTATTTGCGCTAATCAGCCCACGCTCTAAAAGCGCCCCTGCCTTTGGCAGCCTATTTTTCAAATTTATATTGCTTATGTCGCTCCTCCCTTTTTTAACCGTATTTATTTTAAATTAAAAGAATTAGGGGAGGAGTGAATAAGCATTCTTGTTTTAGAAAGATAAAAATCTGGAAAATAGGCCTCGCTTAAGGCCCTCTCCTTCCCCCCAGCCAAAGGCAGGGGTTGCAACGCAGGAACCTCCCTCTCCTTTCTCCTTTAGCCTCTGCCTGTTTGGCACTCGGCCAAAAGGGAGGTGGAGAGAGAAAGGAGGCCAAACAGGGTGAGGGTAAAGGAGAAAGGAGAGGGGGCGTCAATTAAGTCGAGACCTCCTAAGAGAGAATGCCTATGTTTAAACCATAAAGAACCCTGTCTTAATAAAGTCCAGGCCCTTAGGGCGTAGGTGTAGCTTTAGTGGTGCGTAATACCCCCTATTAGTATCTAATAATAAAAGTTTGCTTCGCAAATAAATATTTGCTTCGCAAATAAGGTGGGCTCGCTTCTCCCTAAGGGAGACTAGTTTAAAAATTGAAGGTCTTATTTGACAAACAATGGTCCAATTAAAATAACCAAGACTTTAAAAATTATAAGAAAAATTTAGTAATAATAAAAGATTAAAATCAGAATTTTTCAATATTTTTACTCACACCCTCCCGCTCTATAAGGGTGATCTAGCAGACGCGACTTAAATTTTATGACACTCTACGCGCCCTCCCTTTTTTTCTTATTATTTTAAATTTAAAGAATTAGAGGAGGGCCTCCTTGTTTGCAACTCCCTGTCTTTGGATACGCCCCGGGGGTAGAGAGAGGGGGTAGCACCACCTGCCTCTTTATTTTTAAATAAAGATAAAAATAGCCTCTCCTCTCCTTTGCCTCTGCCTGCATGGCATTCGGCCAAAAGGGAGTAAGGAGAGGGGGCAAAACAGTCCTAAGGGGAGCTAGAGCGATGGGTAGAATATACGCGCCTCCCCTTAAAGGAGGGTGCGATGAAATAATTACAAAAATACGAATATGTTGAAATTGGTAAACAATCTTCTCTTAAGAAGAAGTGGGTGTTAACCCTTAAGAGTTCAAGTCTCTTTGTTCGTAATTAAGTTTCAAATTTAGTGTAAAATAATTAAAGAGTGTAGTATTAATAGGCTAATATGATGATCTCCAAAATCGAGGATAGGTGTTCGAATCACCTCACTCTTGGTAAATACTTAGCTCTTTTTATTCAATCTTGGGTTTTATTTTAATAACCCGTAGTTTTTCGTAAGACTCAAATTAAAACAAAACAACTCCTCCCCTAATGGGACTTTGCGATTCACTTCGCGACTCGCTACGCGACTTCTGAATTCTAGCTTCTAATTTCGCCACCCGTCTTAGGCGCCCCCTTCCTTGCAAAGCGACACCCTTTTGGCCGAATGCCAAACAGGGAGAGGCAAAGGAGATTCTTCAAAGAAGAGGGGTGGGGCGCGGATTTCGCTTTGTGAGGTCTAGAAGCCAGGGGAGATGCAATAAAATTTAGGAGGGCTAGAGTAAAGCTCGCTACTATTAGCAGGTTGGAGTCCCAGTCTTAGACTAGAGGTTATTAGTTCAAATTATGCGAATCTTTCGGATTTATATAGAATAATATTTATTAATTTGCAATATTAGACACTCTGCGCACCCACCCATTAAGGGTTGGCCCTAAGGGCCTACTTTCTGCTTTGATCGCTTCTTGCTAGCAACCCTCTAATGGGAGAGAGGAGCTACGCCCGCCCTTAGGGCGCCCTAAGCAGGGGGTGGCGACTTGCGATTATTTCAATATTTAGTCCTGCGGGTTCACAAATAAATAGAGATCCTTATCTTAGCACTAATCTAATTTTAAATTTATAAAAGTCACTCATTTTATCTTGCGCAGATCAGTCTCTTTTTTTATCTTTATTTAAACAAAGAGGCAGGTCGATCCTTATAGTAATTATGATTAATTGGTTTATTTTATTATCTAGAAATATTTATAAAATATAAGGTTCGATCCCTTATTAATCTAAGAATGTCTTTCTTTCTTCTATTTATTATCTTCTTTTAAATTTTATAGTAATCTTATTTAAATAAGATTAACCTTTCAAAACCACCTTGTTTTTCAAAACCTAATATATCGGTACCTATAAAAAGATTAGGCCCCTCTCCCTTTGTAGAGTGCCATACAGTCAGAGGCAAAGGAGGGGGCACCCTAAGAGCAGTCCAGTACCAAAAGAGAGAAACAAAGACTCGGGCCACCCCTTAGGATTGCAACTCCCATTAGGGTAGGGTAACTTCGCAGAACTGTCTTTTTATTTATTTAAAGACAGAGACAGGTAGATCCTCCCTCTCCCTTTATTTAAATAAAGTAAAAAAAAAAGTCGCTTAGGCCCTAAGGGCGGGGATGGCCCTAAGGGCGGGCGCGTTGAGCTAGAGCGATGGTTAATTTGAAGGGGAGGCCCTTAGGGCGTAGGGGTGTAATAAATAGGAGATTATTATAATATAGACATATTTATAATTATAATTTAAAGATAATGAGGAGCTATAATTCATTATTTATAATTTAATTATAAAATTTCTCTTTCTGTTTCTCCCACCTCTTATCTTTGATATAGCCTAAGTATGTGCCCAGCTAAATAGTTAGACCCTCTCCTTTGCCTCTGTCTCTCCTTTAGGACTTTCTCCTGCCTTTTTTGTTTATTTATTTAAAAATAAAGAGGCAGGAGGCTCCTGACCCGCCCTTAGGGCACCCCTTGACCCCTAGCGGGGAAGGGGAAGGGGAAGGGGAAGGAGAGTTTGGCACTCTACAAAAGGGAGAGGGCGTCTGCCTTTAAAAAGGGCGCCGTCTTCTCCCTCTCCTTTGGAGTTAGCAGTAGGGACTCTTTATTTTTAAATAAATAAAGATAAAAAAAGTCGCTTAGGCCCTAAGGGCGAGAGTAAAAAGATAAACGACTCTCACATCATTAAATCTGCTTAAATTAGTGTGAGACTACCTTAACAGTAAGAGTCAAATTTAATAGTAAAAATAAGTAAAATAAACTTATAATTTTATAATATAATCTTAAATTTATAAAAAAAAAATACACACACCTGCATTAGATAAATTAAAAAGAGAATTCAAGGCTAGACTTCTACGCGCCTCCCCTCTCCTTTGCCTCTGCCTATTTGGCCCCCTCTCCTCTCCTTTAGGACTTTCTCCTTTAGGAGGTGGAGAGAGAAAGGGGGCCAAAAGGGAGAAAGGGGGCAAAGCAAGGCGTAACTAGCCCCTTAGGGGCTACAGAAACTATTTTTGAAAATACAGATACGCTTAATAACATTAATTTAAAAAAAACAAATACTTTAAATAATATAAATAATACTTCTTTTTATATTTGACTTCTTCGTCTTTCTCCAAAGGAGTTAGCGAGGGATTGTACTCTACAAAGAGAAAGGAAAGAGAGAAAATAAAAAAAAAATAGTAATAATAATTATTGTTATATTTTAATAATTGTTAGCTCTTTAGTATTTATTATTTCTTGTTTATTTTATTTAAAAAAATTAACATTATTTAATAATACTTCTTTAAATTTTATTTTAGTCGCGCAGCGATTTGGTATTTATTCTTTGTCTTAGCTTTAATATATTATTTAATTGGTTATATTATATTAAAAATTAAAGGTAATATAGAAATTGATTTGTCTTTTATTAAAATAAAATATATTATTTCACTTTTTGAAAGTATAATATTTATAAAAAATAGTAACGATAAATTAGCTATTAATATATTGCAAAAAAGTATTAAAAGACATCTTATTATGTATATATTTCTTTTTCTATTAATTTTAATTTTTATAATTTTAGAGCTCAGCTCCGGCTAAACCCTTAGACTTATTAACTCATTAAACAAAATTAAGAGTATATTCTTATTAAAACAATTTAAAATTATTTAGCAACCCCCCCCTTAAAATAAGTGGAATAAATAGAATAGTTATTAGAGGTTTATAAATAAATTATAAGGTTCGAATCCTTAAATTTATAAGATTATAAAATTTAAAAGAAAAACTCTTTAAAATATTATAAAAACTAACTCAAAGTCTATATCTTATCGTATTTATGTCACATCACTCTGTCTTAGAACCTACTAAGTTAGTTCTTAATTTAGAAATTAAAATTAGAATACTCGCTCTTTGGAGATAGGCCCTAAGGGCCAACCTCACTTTCTCAAAAGGAGAGAGCGAGAGCACACCACTCGCAGAGTTGCTAACAAGAGAGGGTCTACCAAAGAAGCTGAATCCACTCTCTTATTTCTTTATTAAAGACTAAAATTAATAAAACCCTCTCCTCCCCCTTTTGGCCGAGTGCCATACTCTCCTCCCCTCTCCCTTTTGTAGAGTGCCAAACTCTCCTTCCTTTTTATCTTTAATTTTTTAAATTTAAAGACTAAGGGGTCAGGAATCTCCCTTTGTAGAGTGCCAAACAGGAAGAGGGTAAAGGAGAAAGTCCTCTCCTAAAGGAGAGGAGAGTGCTAAACCTAAGGGAGGCAAAAGAGATGGGGCAATCCTAAGGGAGTCGCTTTGCTTTACATAATTACAAAGGGTTGTTTCTAATAAGGCAGGGTGGAAATAGATATTAATTAAGATTTTTATTTATTAAATTTAAATATAAAAATGCAATATTTTACTTCTATATTTAATATTATTCTTAACGATGTTGCAGAACCTTGGCAATTAGGTTTTCAAGATAGTGCAGCACCTGGTTTTACTGGTTTAGTTACTTTACATAATACTATTGGATTTTATTTAATTGTAATAAGTTTTTCTGTATTTTGGGTTTTATTTTCTTTAATTTATTATTACAGTTATAACAAAAACCCAATAGCACATAAATATTTAACACATGGGACTGTATTAGAATTAGTATGGACTATAACACCAGCATTAATTTTAATAGCTATTGCTTTTCCCTCATTCAGGTTGTTGTATTTAATGGATGAAGTAATTTCTCCAACTTTAACTATAAAAGTAGTAGGTTTCTTTACTATTCTAGTCTTTACCTTGTTTCTTTTTAAGGGAAGACTGGGTAGATCAGGTGGCCTAAAATTATATATATTAAATAAAATGAAAGACACCATTTTTAATGGTAAAAAAAATAATATGTATTCTCAAACTATATTAAATAAAAACAGATTAAACATAAATATTAAATTATCTTCTTCTGCTAAGACACAACTAAATATAAAGGATTCTTTAATTTTACCTTCTCTAACTCCTCCAATTAGCCTCTGTCAGTTTGGCCCCCTTTATTTTAAGGAGAGGGGGCCAAAAGGGGGAGGAGCTACCCTATCCTTACGTAGCAGAGAGGGGGACAGGGCACAGTTTAAACTTTTTCAAAATCAACGAAAATACTATCACATAAGTAATATAAGAGCTGTTAATAGAATAGGTCCACATAATGAAGATATATTATCTGTTATTATAGGATCTATATTAGGCGACGCTTATGCAAATAAAAGGTCTGGAGAAGGTGTTAGAATCTGTTACAGACAAAGTATTCAGCACAAAGAGTATTTGTTTTGGTTATATACTTTTTTCTATAATAGGGGTTACACAAGTAATCTTCAACCCAGACAATATACTAGAACCATTCAAAATAAAGAAGGAAAATTATATTACGGTTATGAATTTAACACCTTTACCTTTAGAAGTTTTAGTTGGATACATGGTATATTTTATAATAAGGGCAGAAAAGTAATACCCCAAAATATATATGAATATTTAACACCATTAGCATTAGCAGTGTGGATAATGGATGATGGTGGTAGGACTAATTATGGTATTAGAATCGCTACCAATAGTTTTAAACTTAAAGAAGTTGAACTATTACAGGATGTCCTAAAATCTAAGTATAATTTAGAAACAACTATTCAAAAAATATATATAAAAGACCAATATTCTATATATATAAAAAAACAATCTGTTAATAATTTAAGAAATATAGTTGGACCTTACATACACTTTAGTATGTTATATAAACTAGGTTCTACGAAATAATACATATTCAAGTTCTTTCAACCCACACACATATATATAATAGTCGTGAAAAATAATATATAATTATCTTTCTAAGATTTCGACGGGAATCTTAAACCCACCTATATATTAGATGGGTTTGGCGATGCGAGTGAAAACAGTTAAAATACTATATATAATAATACCGGATATAGTACAAGACTGTCAGTAAGTGGTTTATTTTTTTATTCACTTATTGCAACAGACTGGGTCACTTGTGGGTGCTAATTTTTATTTATAAATAAAATTAGTGCTTAATGTACAGTCGACACAGATTATTCCTCTCCTGCCAAAGGCAGGACCCACTCTCATCTGTCTTTTTTTTTCCTAACTTTCGCTAGTCTCGCTTAAGGCCCTCTCCTCTCCTTTGTCTCTCCCTGTTTGGCACTCTACAAAAGGAGAGGGGCGTCTAGCAAAGAAAAAGCCTATTTTGCTACCAAAGGAGACTAGATAAATAGAAAACCTAAAACAGTACTAGTAAAAGCTAGGATGGTGGTGGTTAGCTACTCTGTAGCAAGTTTCTTGACCTTAAAGGTCTAAGCAAAGTCCGTCCTTATTCAGGAGAGGGGATAACGCACCAATGGTATTGGTCTTACGAGTATTCAGATTTTATTACAGATAGTGGAGAATCTATAGATTTTGATTCTTATATGATACCTGAATCTGATTTAGAATTAGGTCAATTTAGATTATTAGATGTAGATAATAGATTAATTATACCTATTGATTGCCATATAAGATTAATTGTAACTGGTGCTGACGTATTACATTCTTTTGCAGTTCCCTCTTTAGGGTTAAAATTAGATGCTGTTCCGGGAAGGCTTAACCAAGTGTCTTTCCTAGCTGAAAGACCTGGTATATTTTATGGTCAATGTTCAGAAATCTGCGGTGTATGGCATGGATTCATGCCAATTGTTGTGGAGGCAGTACCTTCTTCTGATTTCCTTGTATGGGTCGAATCATTTTCTCAAAATTTAACCCCCCCCCTGCCTTTGGCAGCAAAGTTAAGTGGAATCTTTATCTTGGGTGGGAAAGTTATTACTGTTAAATATTCAAAAGATCGAGAAGAATCTATAAAATTAAGTGAACCTAAAATACCTGCTCTTTTCTCTCCTTGGTTTGTAGTAGGATTATGTGAAGCTGAAGCTTGTTTTGATATAACTATACAAAAATCCGAAACCACTAAAAGCGGATTTAGTGTTAATATTAGATTTAGATTATCATGCCATAAACGAGATATTGTTTTACTTCATATGATTAAAACCTATTTTAACTGTGGTATTATTAGTAAAATAGATCTCAAAGATTGTTTAGAATATTCTGTATCAGACCAAAATAGTATTTCAAATATAATAATTCCTTTTTTTAATAAGTATCCTTTAAGAGGTACAAAATTATTAGATTATTTAGATTGGGTAAAATGTTTTGAAATTGTAAAAAATAAAGAACATTTAACTTATAAAGGTCTAAATAAAATTAGACAAATTAAAATTTATTTAAATACAGGACGAGTATTTAATAATGATGACTCAATTAAAGCACTATTAAGCCAGAATAAATCAGGGTTTGTTAATTTAGATCCTAATTATATTAGTGGTTTCCTAGTTGGTGACGGTTACTTATCTTTAATTAGTAAAAAAGAATCCCCTAGTTTTGGGAGAATTAAAATAGGTTTAACACAACATATGAATAATTATTTATTATTACAATCCATTAAAGATTATTTTAATGTTGAAAATTTTGTTATTTCAAAAATTAATAAAGAAATGATTTCTTTGAATTGTGGTTCTGAATTTACGGTATTTCATATTCTTCTACCTTTCTTTGATAAATATCCTATTTTTGGTATTAAAGCTATAACTCTAAGAAAACTATTAAAGATTTCAGAGTTAATTATAGAATCCAAAGGTTCTAGAAAAACCACTAAATGGACACCAGAGTTGAAATTACAAGTATTAAGTATTTGGGAGAATGATAATCTACGATTAAAAGGAGACGCTACTGTTGAACAGGTAGATTAAATCAAGTATCTTTTGTATTTGAAAGATCTGGTATTTTCTATGGTCAATGTTCTGAAATTTGTGGAGTTTGGCATGGATTTATGCCTATAGTAGTTGAAGCTGTATCTTCTCCGGATTTCTTAGTTTGGGTTGCAACGCACAGCTCTTCTGATTCTTAATTTATAGTTTTATTATAAAAATAATAATTTATCCTTCTTAAACAGCACCTCTTCTGCTTAGACCTTTCTCTCTTACACCCTCTCCTTTGGAGACCCTGTCTATGGCAGTGACAGCTACCCCCCCCCCCTCCAGGCCCTAAGGGCCTATTACTTTTTCACCATAAGTGGAGGCGGGTGACGCAAAAGAGGGAAGGAGGTCTCCTATTGGGAGTGCTAATCCTAAGGGAGGGCAGGCGTGGTTATTTAAATAAAAGTATCAAATTTAGTGTAATAAAACATTCAAATTTATTAAGGTTCTTTATTACTTAAAATTATCAGTTAATATTAAGTTTTTGTTTCTTAATAATGTTTTATTTTAGTTTATAAATTATAAAATTAAGATCAATTATTGTACCTGATCCCTTATATTAGTTCTAGTTTAATATTATATAAATTAAAATAGAAAGATGCAAAACTAGGCCACACCCAATCTCCTTTCTCCTTGCCCCCCTCCCCTAAGGGGAGGGAGGGGGGGAGGGAGGAAAAAGGCGGGGTGGTTAGACGCTATTATAATAATTATTTATAGAATATTTTGAAGGAAAAGAATAAATTATTTAAGATTTCAATTTTAGCAATTAGGGCCAACTCTAACTATACCTGAAATTATTATTCTAATACAAGCTTACTCTTTAATTAGAATATTAAGAGTTGTTTCGCTCCTCTAGCGCAGCTACCCTCCCATTGGGGGGTGATCCTGCCAAAGGCAGGAGCGAGGAAACCTAAACCCCCACCTTTTATCTAGCTATCTCCTGACCCCTCTCCTGCGTAGCAGTAGCGACTTTTTTTTTTATTTATTTAAAAATAAATAGGCTGGATAAAGGAGAGGGGTCAATTCTTAATAAAAAAAAAATAAAGTAAAAAAAAAGGAAGTCTCTCCTGTCTTTGGCTGGAGATTGCGAGATAGGGCAGAATAAAAAGAAATAAAATAAAAGGAGGTTAGCTGAGTGGTTTAGCAGTAATTTTACACATTACAGACAGAGTTTCGATTACTCTACTTCCTAAATTATATAAATTTTATTGTCCCCCTACTCTCCCTTAGGGAGAAGCGAGTCCACCTTAGGGCTGAAACCCCCCCTTAAAACATACACATGTTTTCTCTAAGTGGTACAGGATCTATCTCTAGTTAAGCTAGGCGCCCCCTTGCTTTGGCCCTAAAGGCGTCAAAGCGAGACGGACAAATTTTAATCTTATCTTTTTTAAAATTTTAAGATTAATCGGAGTTCAAACACCCACCCCCTCTCCATTAGAGGACTCGCTAATCTTAGGGGTAGTTGAACCGCTCCAATTAAAATAACTAACCTTTAATATATTAAAAATTTAAACCCAGCTTCTGGATCTAAGAGTCACAAGAATAGAAACCTAGAAATAGTAAATAAAACTCTTTACTTATAATGGACCACCTATTGCAAAAGAATGGGCCGCGTCTGCCCTATTGCTGCGCAATCTCCAGCCAAAGGCAGGAGCAACTGCCTTTTTTATCTTTTTTTTTAATAAAGAGGTAGCTAAAGCGAGTCTCCTTTGGTCTTATTTGGAGAGAGGTGGGCACTATCTTTAAATAAAGTAGTCTATAAGAAAGAATAGACTCTTATTTTGAGAAATTACTATTCTATCAATAATGCGATTAACCCTTAGAGAGAGCGGAGTGTTTTGCAAATTAAAGTATAAAAATTTTAAATTTAAAGATATATATTATAATTAAAAATATTCAATTCTTCTTCTGTTTTAATTCTCATTCTGCCCTAAGGGCGCCTCGCTTAAGGCCCTCTCCTCCCCCTTTTGGCCGACTGCCTAAAAGGAGGTTCCTGACCCCTTAGTCTTTTATTTTTATCTAAATAAAGATAAAAAGGAAGGAGAGGGCGCCCTCTCCTCTCCTTTTTCCTTTAGCCTCTGCCTGCATGGCATTCGGCCAAAAGGGAGGTGGAGAGAGAAAGGGGGCCAAACAGGGAGAGGGTAAAGGAGAAAGGAGAGGGGGCGCCAACCCTCACCTAATGGTAGGGACAGTAGACTCGCTTACTCCAAAGGAGAGGGGCCAGAACTTAGTTTAAATTAAATTCCTATAATTTTATCGCGCGCCGCCCTCCCCCTAATTTTTATTTTTAACTAAATAAAGATCACGCTAAAGCAGGGAGGGCCGACTGCTCGCTTATCGCAAAGCGACTGCCTCTTTAAATAAATAAAGATAAAAAAAGGTAGTCGCGCCCCACCCTCTCTCCTTTAGCCTCTGCCTGCATGGCATTCGGCCAAAAGGGAGGTGGAGAAAGCGAGATTATAAAATAAAGGAATTTAAATACGAAATTAGTCCAAAAATAGATGTTTTCTAATTAAATTGCAAATAAATTAACATTCCTATTTTAACACTCTTGTCTCTTAGAGACTAAACCTCTGATTTTAAAGGAGTAGCGCCCTCCTTCCTTTTTATCTTTAATTTTTAAATTTAAAGAGTTAGGGCTCAGGAGCAATCTCTCCTGCCTTTTTTTAACTTTAATTATTTACAAATAAAGAGTCGCTTAGCAGGAGACTGCTTTAGCGTTATATGTATTTTTTTTAATAAATAATTAGGGGAGGGCGGCGCGAACCAAAGGAGAGAGAGGGGTGGGTTTTAATATTAAGTTAAATTTAAAAAAGTTAAAAATTAGAAAAGCTCAAGAAATTAGGAAAAATATTTGTATCTTAACAAAATGTTAACTTTATTATTATTAATTCCTTTATTCGGATCTTTAATAATATTACCTATGTCCAATACGCTAGAAAGTAAAAGAGCTATGAAAAAAATAGCGTTAACTACTTCTTTAATAAATTTTTTTATTTCTTTATTTTTATGGTACGAATTCGATTCAAGTTCAGCCGCCTTAGGCGGGGGGCAATTTCAATTTGTGTCTGAATTTAACCAATTAAGTTTTTGCCATTTAAATTTTGGAGTGGATGGTATATCATTATATTTTGTTTTATTAACAACATTTGTTACTCCAATAGCTTTATTATCTAATTATACTAATATTCATAAAAATTTGAAATTTTTTTTAATCTCAATCTTAGTTTTAGAAACATTACAAATTTGTGCTTTTGTTTCTTTAGATCTACTATTATTCTATATCTTTTTTGAAAGTGTTTTACCTATATTATTTATTGTAATTGTAATTTTTGGACATGGTAAAGATAGATTTAGATCTGCTTTTTTATTTTTTTTATATACTTTAGCTGGTAGTTTACCAATGCTATTAAGTATATTAGTTATATATAGTTATATTGGTAATACTGATTTCCAATTAATTTCTTTATATGATATTAGCTTAGAAAGTCAAAAATTTTTATGGTTAGGTTTCTTTGTAGCCTTTGCTGTTAAAACTCCTTTATATCCTTTCATAATTTGGTTACCTAAAGCTCATAGTGATTCACCTTTAGCAGGTTCTATTTTATTAGCAGCTACTATTTTAAAATTAGCTACTTATGGTTATTTAAGAGTTTTAATTAATTTATTACCTGATGCTACTAATTATTTTAGTCCTTTAGTTCAAACTTTCGCTATAATTTCTTTAATTTATGCTAGTTTCTCTACTATTATTCAACAAGATACTAAAAGATTAATAGCTTACAGTAGTGTGGCACATATGGCTGTGGTTGTTTTAGGTTTGTTTTCTAATAATTTAGTTGGTATAGAAGGAGCTATATTATTAGCAATTGCTCATGGATTTGTAAGTCCTGCACTATTCATTTGTGTTGGAGGTATAATTTATGAAAGAACAGGTACTAGAATTATTAACTATATTAGAGGGTTAGTTACTTATATGCCTGTATTTACTATTCTTTTCTTTATTTTTACTTTAGCTAATACGGGAATTCCTTTAACTCTTAATTTCTTAGGTGAACAATTATCTTTAATAGGTATATGGCAAATTAATCCTATTATAGCGTCTCTGGGTGCTACGGGTATTGTATTATCTGCTTGTTATTCTATTTTTTTATATAATAGAGTTTCTTATGGCAACTATTCACCTTATTTACCTCCATTAAAAGATATTAATAGAAGAGAATTTTATTTATTAATTAGTTTACTTATACCTACTGTAATTTTTGGTATATTCCCTAATATCATTTTAGAATCTTTGCACACATCTGTTTCTGTTTTACTATTTCAAGTACCTAATTAATTACCCCCTCTCTCCTTTCTCCTTTAGCCTCTCCCTGTTTGGCACTCGCCCAAAAGGGAGGTGGAGATTGCGTCCAAATTTTTAAAAAAAAACAGATAACGCTAAAGCAGTCTCCTCTCCTTTGCCTCTTGCCCATCTAACCTTTAGGACTTTCTCCCGCCTTTATTTTTATTTATTTAAAATTAAAGAGTCGCTTAGCAGGAGGTGGAGAGGGGCAACTCTCCTCTCCTCGCCAAAGGCGAGGAGAGGACTTTCTCCTGCCTTTTTTTTTTATTTATTTAAAAATAAAGAGGCAGGAGGTTCCTGACCCCTTACTCTTTATTTTTAAATAAATAAAGATAACGCTAAAGCAGGAAGGAGAGTTTGGCCCCCTTTCTCTCTCCTTCCCCTACCCCTTCCCCGCTAGGGGTCAAGGGGTGCCCTAAGGGCGGGTCAGGAACCTCCTAAAAGAGAGGGCGGCCAAAAGGGAGAAAGGTGAGAGGGCGGGGGCGCGACACATTAAAAATTTAAATTAAAAGGAAATTTGTTAGAGTGGTTATTAATTTCGTTTAGTCTTTAATTTATCGCTATATTTCAAACCTTGGAAGTGCTGGGTTAAATTTGAATAGACTCATGTGTATTCTCGCATAAGCTGTAAAAAACTTTATCAAGGGTTATCTAAATAAAGAACCATTTTTTGGTTTACAAGGTAATGAATTTAAAAATAATAAAGAATTGAAAGATTTTATACTTGCTTATGAACCCGCTAACCATATCCGTATTTCTTCACAATCTATAAATAATTTTAAAGAAAATTGAACTTAAAACCGGTAATAAAAAGGAAAGAAACTTTAGTTTATATAGAATATGTAAAAACTAAAATTAGAAACTTTAATGAAAATGATTTTTTCAAATAATTTGTTAGATTTAGGAATAATAAATAAGAAATAAGAAATGTGTATTTTTTTAATTTATTTATTAATTAATTAATTAAACCAAACAGTAGTCTTTAGATAAGCTTCAATTAATGAAAATAAAATTAAAATTAAAAAATAATATTCAAAGAATCACAAAGGTGGTAAAGAAAGCTTTTGTAACACCTAATTTACCAGCCCATATTTTAGAATTAGAACGACTACTTCCTATCAGAATAGGTAGATTTTTAGGAGGAATAAGTTTACTTCTATTATTAGCCAGTGTTAGAGGTTATCTAGATCTTCACGGTTTCTTTTTACATCTAATATTTGTTTTCAGTCTATGCTTTTTCATCTATCATTGCTATATAGCTTATCACAGATTTAAATATATAAAAGCTAAATTAAAAACTTCTGAATTAGAAATCAGAAATTCGCCTTTGGATAGGTTTGGAACAAAATTGTTACGGATATTATACTGTGCTAAAGGTTATTGTGATACTGCAGCTCCATTTGGTTTAGGTTTAGGTTTAATGTTAGGTGCTGATCAAGTATTAAAGGATGGAGGGAGATAAGCGTTTTTCGGGTCTTTACTAGGTGGTGGTTTAAATAAAATCTTACCGAAATCAGATTTAGATCATTGGAGAGATTCTTATTTAAAAGCCACTAAGAATCTAGACAATGCATACAAAACAGATCAATTAGTCAAGGATTTCCTAACTAAAACCTCGGAGTTAGAGAGTAGTTTAGAGGATAAAAAAGATCTATTAGAGTTTCTAGCAGAACTGAAAAATGCGACCAGTTCTGATCTAGAAAGTACAAAATCTCAAGCACTTAATATCTTACAGGACAAGGGTAAAAACTCGCCCTAAGGGCCTCTCTTTAATTTCCCTAGAGTAGGGTTATCTCAGTTCAAAAACAAATAACAAATAACAAATAACAAATAACAAAAAAAGTACACATTTTTTGTATACAACATAATTATCAATTTTTTGGTATACTGCAAATGTGTATTTATTCTAAATTTATTCTAAATTTATTTATTTATTCGGGGTGTAAGTTTTATTTATTTATTTATTTATTTAAATAAAACTTAGGTATTATAAATGAGGTAAACGTCTGTAATATTGTTAAACGTTAGAAATTTATAAGAGGGTAATAGGAGGGTATAACACAAGTGAATCGAATAAATGATATTTAGAATTCCTTAAATCAATGAACCCTTAAGTGCATGATGACACAAACAACAACAAACAAACAAAACAAAATGACAAACAAAAACAAAAAACCTAAAAATAAACCCCCTAAAAATAATGTGGACTGTATCCAAGAGTTATATTTCCATAATAACTATTTTCTAAATATAAAAGAGAAGCTAATTTCAAATTGTATTTTATACATAAATTTAAATAAATTTTATCATTTTCCTGCCTTAGCAGCAATTTTATCTTTATTTATTTAAAGAGGCTGGAGGTGGGGTGTATCGGAGGAGAGTTCTTCTTGCAAAGTGTGATAAAAATTTTTATTTAAATATATATTTAGCTATCTTGAAAAAGAATTAAGTTTATCTTTTTAATGATTCCTCGCTCCTGCCTCCTTTAGGAGGCTCTCCACCTCCTCTCCTTTCTCCTTTAGGAGAGCCAAAGGCAGGAGATAGTCCTAAAGGAGAGGGGCAAGCGCGAGTCAAACCAAAAATTAGAAAGAGTCTTGTAAAAACAAGAAGAAAACAAAATTAATAGTAAATCGGATTAAGTAGTATAAATCTTCTTATTTGAATTATAATATAAATTAAAAAAAATGAATAAAATATTTAATCAAGCTTGGAAGTTTTTTGCTGGTGGTGCTACTGTTTTAGCTTATGGTGCTTGGTACGACCGAATTAAAACTCCGCAAAAAACTTTGGAATATAAAAATGAAATTCATGCTCATATCAATGCAGTTCAACATCAAATTTCAGAATTGGAAGAACAACTATCTTCAAGTAAAGATGAAGAAACAATAAATCAAATTATGGTTAAAGTTAAAGAATTATCTTTAGATTTAAATAATATGAAAGCTATTCATAATAACTATTTTTCAAAATTTGAAAAAGGTAATATTAGTGCAGATCCTGAATCTTCATTGAGTTTGTATAATAAATATAAAGAACAAATTGATAATACATTTAATAAGGCCAATACAAAAGCTAATGAAATTGCGGATATTTTAAATAATACAAGAGAAAATTTTATGGATGATAATCCTATTTTTAATCTAATAACAGATTATAAAGAGTATTTGGCTACTTTATCTACTTTTGAGATTTGTTTAATTATAAATATTACAAGTTGTGTGTTTATATTTACCTGTATTATAACTATTTTATTATCCATTTCAGGTAATTATTTAATAAATAAATTTTCATTAGAACAAAAAATACCAAAGTTAAGTAAAATCATTCAATTGAGAGTTAAATTTCAAAATTACTATGTATTTATAAATTCAGTTTTTATTATAATAGCTATAATATCATTAATATTTGTTAATATTATTACACTGATAAATGGATAATATTTATTGTAAAATATAGTCCTACCTTTGGTAGGAGGAGACAACACAATCTAAATATCCCCCAACACCCCCACAACCTTACCCTTTTGTGTGGATTCCTGAAATAAGTCCCAACTTTTCCTAATCTAATCCCAAGAAATCTCTTATTTTTCTTTTCGGATTACCCCTTTATAAAATAAATATCCCCTAAATTCTTTCCTACCTAAATTTTATTAAATCCCTCTAAACTATTCAAGGATTCTATTTAAAAACTAGCTTCGATTCCAAACTAAACAATTTATATTAATATCTTTCTTAGCTCTCTCATTCTCTTTTATCTTTTTATTTAGCTTTTTGAATTCCTCGGTTTTGTACCCTTTTGGTTAAATTCCAACGTATCTAAATATTGAAAAGAAACGACTGCGTAAAAATATAAGAAATGGAAAAAATATGAAAAAACTTTAAAATAAACAAACTAAAAAATAATTTAACGATATTAGGTACATTCTAAAGTGGAGTTGTTGGACATCATTATATAGGAAAAATTTAGATTACAAAAGTGAAATGGCTGCATCTCCCTCTCCTTTAGGAGAGGGAGAGATGGAATTGAGAGCTATTTCGGATTCAGAAAATATGGAAATTATACAAAATAAATTAAACAGCATAATTAAAAAGAAAATTTGTCAAAAAATGTAGAAACATTAATTGATAAACATATTCCAGAATCGCTCGCCTTTGGCGAGTCACATGTTAATGATTTGTTAGATTTTGGTGGGAAACAATGTAAAAATGTTAGAGAAATATTAGACAAAGGTCCTGATAATATAAACTTAGATTTTTATTCGCTCAAGGCGACAGCTTATAGAGCAGCCGTAGCATGTGAAAAAGCTAAAAGAGAAGCAAGTGAAGGTGTAAAAAATTAAGTTGAATCATTAAATGGAAGTAATAAACTAGTTTCTGATTTTAATTTAGGGTGTTTTTATGAATATTTAAATTCATTAAGTTTATTAGAATTATCTGCATTATACCATATAATAGTGTTAGTAGTAATAGCTATTTTATCATTTAATGTGTTGTCTGCGGTTTTAGGTTATGAGATTATTAAATATTTTAAGTTAGAAGAAAGTTTTCCTAAATTAGCAGCTTTTTTAAGACTAAGATTAAAATTTCAAAAATATTAACTAACACTAAGTTTTTCTTTAATATTTTTATTAATTTTCGCAAGTATTCAAATAAATCTGTTAGTTTTATTCTAAGATTAAGCTAAATAATTATTATTTGTCCCTGACCCCCCTCCTTCCCCTTCCCCTTCCCCGCTAGGGGTCAAGGGGTGCCCTAAGGGCGGGTCAGGAGCCTCCTGCCTCTTTAATTTTAAATAAATAAAGATACAAAAAAGGCAGGAGAAAGTCCTAAAGGAGAGGGCTCGACTCTTTATTTAAATAAAGATAAAATTGCTCCACCCCTTAGCCCCTTAACCCCTTAGCCCCTTAGCCTCTTAGGGAGATGCAAGGCAGGCTCGCTTTTTAGTTTGGAATCCAAAATCCAGAGGGGAGGGTTAAAATTGGGTCTATTTGGGGGTTATTTTTATTATGCTTATCCTATTTAATATTGAGAAGGTGAGTGGGGGTTATTTAAGTATTTCATTCATCCATTTCCCTAACCATACTGGTTCAGACTTAGTTGCTACAGCTACAACAGTGTCAAAAGTAGGGGTGTTAGCCGTATTAGTTTTAGTTTTAGTTGGAGTTTAACTCCCTTCAGAAGTATGGGGGAGGTAACTACATTAGGAAATTTGGGTTTTTTAAGATTGTCTACAGGACTAATATTCCCAGAAACGTCAGGACTTATATGTCCTCAAGGTTAACAGTTACAACTAACGAGGGTACAACCATTGAAGGTTTTGAAGCGAAAAGTCCTCTTAATTACCCTCCTTTAGCCCAATCTATGTCACCAGGTAAACTTTCCCTAATTGGAGAGTGATCTAATTTAACTGAATCTGTTACTGTGTTTGGTATACTTAATAGACTAGGGTTTGTTTGAGCATTATCATCTATAAACTGACTTGCCTTAACAAACATATTAGAGTATTTTATAATTTCTCTAGGGTCACTATTGTTCCCTGGTGCCATTGTTAAATTATGTAAATACAACAACTCGGCGTGTTTTTGGGCTACTGTAGTGTTATTATCATATACTACTTCTTTTATAGCTTCTTTTAATATTCCCCTACTTATCGGTGTTATTCTAATTGTGTCCATGACAGGTACAACAGGAGATAGTCAGCCCTCATTAGAAGGGAAAGGTGTACCAGGAGTAGGTGTAACAGACTCTATATCAGTGGGAATAGAAACATTAGTAGGGGTTAAAGAACCAGTATTAACAGGGGTAGACGCACCAGAAGACGCCGCAGATCCAGTAGGAGTTAGTTCACTGACAGGTGTTAAAGGACTAGCAGGGTTGGAAACATTAGTTAATATAATATCCCCTGGGTTGATTGGCGGAGTTTTTATAAATATATTTGAATCTGAAATATTTTCAGGAATAGGACTCGTGTTGAATCCACTATCTCTTAGAGCATTTAAATCATATCGCGCTCTGTCAAATAAAAATTCTCTTACTCTGGACTCTTCCGGGGTATAATTATTATTAGCAGTTAATATTTCTAAGCTATTTAAACTAGAGAATTTTTGATCTATTGTAAAGTTAGGATCACTTACAATATTGTTAACTCTATTGTTAAGAACTGCCCCAGGATCAACCACTACAGGTATATTGGCACCAGCATCACCAACACCCCCACCACCTCCTCTATCTCCAGGGAAGAACTTATCTTTTATTCCATAGTAGATATTGTGATAAAAATCAGGGAACATATAATAAGAAACTCCTAGAGCTACAGCCGTAATAGCTAAAACAACACCCCAGTTTATACTATTATCTTCACTACCTTCGTAGTTTTCATCATATAAGTCTCCCATGTTCCTTAAACTAAAGTTATCTGTTACTCTTCCTTTAGATGTAAGATTTTCTAATCCTTTCCCATGAACACTAGGATCAACATCACCAGGTATAGATACAGAAGGTTTCTTAGTGTTATCTTTAAAGTCTCCCCCAGCGTCGAATCTATCAGAGAAATGTCTCCTAGCCTCTTTGGCTTCAGTACCTTTCTCTACAGAAATATTAGGATTTTGAGGTTGTGTGTTTATATCATCCACATGAACACCATCAATTTTAGAGATGTTATCTGTCTTAATAACACCATCCTCAAAAGGAGTGGAGGAGGCAGGAGAAGAAGGAGGAGTACTATCAGAAGCCCAATTCATTAATCTTTTAATAAGATCTTTAAATGCTTCTAATTGAATTTCCATAAGATCGCTTAGACCTTCTAAAATCATTACAGGAATAAATAACTTTAAAGAAGCTATAAGAAATTCCCTTAAAGATTCCGGAACATAAACACCGAATATTTGACTCATTACAATTAAAGCCAATATGGCATTAAAAGCACCCATAGCCATATAAACATACCTTATTACCTGAGTTAACTTTAAACTTTCTGCTGCGATAAGAAACCTAAGCAGTTGTCTAAAGAATTTATAAAGAACGATTGGATAAAACCAACCCTTTTGTCTACTTAACCAGCTAATCAACCTGATTACTAAATTTGAGTATTTTTTTAAAAACGAGAACATTTTTAATAATAAAAGAAATATCTATTTTTATATATTTTTTGTTAACTATTGCAACCCACACTCAAAAAGTGACAGGGAAAATAGTTAAATGTAAACCTATCTTATTTTTAGCATTATTTTTAATAATAAATAAGATAAGCCTAAATAGATATGTTATACTTAACCAAACTTCTTAAATAAGAAATAAGGAAAGTTATTATGCAATAGTAAGCCTGTTTTTTATGTTTTTAATTATACCGTCTTACAGGATTCGAACTTGTAATTCTAAATTTAAATCTTAAACAATAAATTGGTCTTAGTCTAAGTTATACTGGGCCGCTGCCTGTTTGGCACTTTAACCAAAAGACGTATAACCGATACGTACAGAACTGATAAACTAAGATAACAATAGTCTATGCTACCTTTATCCAAGTTCGGTTAAAGGAAGGGGCATAGAATAAGATAATCAAATTTAATATTTTACCAATTAAATTAAAGACGGTGGGGTTTTGAAAAAGTATAAGTTATCTAAAGGTAAAAAATAAGAAATAAAAAATAAGGTAAAAAAATAAGAAATATTTTAATAGCCATTTTATTATAGTCATTGTTTTTTTATTTGTTTTTTGTATGTTTGATATTAATTTATGCCGTCTAAAAAGATTCGAACTTTTATTTTTTAAATTTTGTTAACATCTTTAAGAGTGAGCCAGTGTTAGATTTTCAACTTAAGAAACTTAGGGACTGGTATTTAAAGCTATTTTAATTAACAAATTAAATTTAACATTTTACCCTTTAAATTACAGACGGTGTAGGGGGGGGGTTATATATTTAGAATAAGGAACACTAAGAACAAGAATAAATATAAGAAATATTTTAAAACTCAATATATTAAAGTCTTTATTAGGATCATTTTTTTTAACATTGCGTATTTTAAGCTAATATTAACCACCAAAGGCGGTGGCACTATAATTTATAATATCTGGTAAAGATGTGATATCCAGTTCAGTTGCAGGTACATCTACTGTACTAGAAACAGAAATAATACTAGGAGTAGGGGTATTAGGGATAGTGGGAATATTATCACTCATACTCATTAAAGACTCCTTATATCTTAGCTCACGAAGAATTAACTCATTTCCATTTGGGCTAGACCCTGTAATAGTATGAATATTATAATCCCGATCTAGTAAACTATCCTCAGGGATCTTAAGCCTTAAAACTTTTTCAGAGTCAATACCATGATAGTCTATGAAATCCTTCACCATAGTATTATAGATATCAGGCTTATTGACTAAAAGTAAATCTCTTAGTATTTCAATTTCCCCTTCTTTGGGAGTAAAAGAATCGTCTAAGTAAGATAAGGGTGATAAAGGAGATACAGGAGAGATAGGTTGAGTAGAAATAATTTCACTTATACTATCTTTAACAGGTAAAGGTTGATTATTACTTATAATAACTGGTGAATCAATAAAACAAGGAAAGTAAGGGGATAAGTATTTGATTAATAGGTTTTTCATTTGTAGTTTTTATATTTCTGTACATTTAATTTTCTTGAGCACTTTTTATTCATAATTTAAAGTTAAAAAGAAGTCATCTAATCAAATTAAGCAACTAATTAGAAGAAGAATTGTACTATTAAATTATAATTTATATCTTTAAATTTAAATTTCATACTTTATAGAGAGGAGGGGGGAGATTGTTAATAATTAAACATGGTTAATTTCAATTCTCCGTCGGTAATGTGGTGAGGAATTGTCCCTACTAAAATATAATCATCATTATAAGCCAATTTTCTCTTGTTATTATTAGCCTTTAATGTATATATCTGCTCTAAGATAGAGATATTCCCCTTATCCAAATGTCTAAACCACTTATCTTGTTTAATTTCTTCAAAAGAATCCTCAATTAGTAATTTCTCCAAAGTACCTAAAGTAATATTATTAGAACTTATTGCTTCTTTAGTTAATCCTTTGATCTTGATAATTTCACCATCTGAATTCTTAAGAGCATAGACTTTAGGGGCCAGAAAGATAGCTTTATCGTAGACTCCTTCTAATTTCAATTTACCTAATTCAGTTGAACTAATAAAATGGTGAGGAAGAGGACCATCGAAATATAAACTATCCGTATCGCTATAAAATAATCTAGGTAATAAGTTATTATTCTTGAATTGGCTCATATGTATTCTAGCGTAGGCTGTTACAGCACTTGCTATAGCAATGTTAACATTGTGAACTTCCCTCTCACCATTTAAAAGAGTCTCTAGCTCTACTTGAGGATCTTTATATTGAACTAAGTAATTGTCTTTTAATTCTATAATATCCTTAATCCCTTCCTTATGTTTAATTTCGAAGGTTAAATACTCTAATTTACTGATAATTTTAGTTTCAGTAAAAGAATCATCCATACCAAATCTCCCGTAAAGAGAGTTAAGTAACAGTTTACTTATTAAATTCATAGGATCTGTTTTTGGGAAACTTAACCTAAGATTATAAAGATCATTAACGTAGTCTTTAAATACAAAACCCTTTTCGAAAGTGTATCCCCATAATATTTCAAATTTATAACCGAATTTTTGCGCATTATACAATTCTTCAGAAAAATACATTCCTTCCCAATTACCTGTGGGAAACATAGACCTAATACCATCCTTAATTTTAACTCGGGTCTGTAAAATAGGGTAGTTATTATAACTATGGACTGTTATTTTACAATAAAAGAACCCGAAAGCTTGAGGGTTTTGAAGTAATATATTACCAATAAAATAAGTAGGGGGGCCTATAGGGTAAGAGTTATTTTTCATAACAAAAGGATAAAGACTATTTACATCGTAAGCGTAAATTTGTTTATTATCAAAGGGCTTGGATAAATACATATCTACTGCCCCACCTGAATAACCTTTTCTAATGTTATCAACTATATCCCCTGTAAGCATGTGGATCGTATCCTTTTTTAGATATTTAGAAGTGAACAAATTAAAGGCCAGACTAGGTAGTGTAGGGTGATTGGAGGGGGTTAATTTAAACTTTTTATAAAATAATTGGTTAAATCTACTTAATACCTTATATAAAGATATACAATCTAAAGTACAATAGGCAATACTCTCTTCCTTGAAATCCCAAATTTTGTTTATAAATTGTTTCTTGTAATCTTCATATTCCTCATTAGAAAGACCTGAAAAGTACTTAAATTCAGGAAAGGGTCCTTTGTAGTTTATATCTGTTAAATTAAAGGGGAATACTCCTTTACTATCTTCTTTATTAATATTGAAGGAATTACATAAATCCTTTAAAGAGGAAGGTAACATTAAGTAGGAATCCATAAAAGTAAAACTATAATTACTCTCGTATAATCTAAATTTACAACTGATAATTCTTCCGTTGTTAATTATAGGCTTAGTTACCCCGAGTTGACTTAAATTTCTAATTAAGAAATACCCATCAAACTTAGCAAAGTTATGTAAATATATTTTATAACCTTTATACTTTCTTTTACTGATGTCTGTCATAGCGTCTTGAACCATACATAATACACTACTATCTATATTCCCATTATTAGAAGATATAAAAGAATCCATAGAAGAAGGATCATCAACAAAATAATGTTTCTTTATCTTACCGTCTGTCCAACAAAGTAAGTAAGGGATAAGCTTATTGTTATAAGTAATAGTCTCCAAGTCCATAGTTATAAATTTGTTAACGAGGCGGTTATCTCTAGTAGAGTTTTTAACTGTCATGGACTTAGTTTTCTTAATAGTAGTATATAATGTAACCTCTCCATCGATATAGTGAATAATAGACTTACCTATCCTTCTAATAAACTTCCTATCTTGTAAAGATACTATAGTATCAATCCAAGAGAAAAGAAGGACATTATTCTTAACATATTTAACGTGGTTAACAGTTTCCCCACCTACTGTTTTAACAGTTAAATTTATTATAGCATTTTGCATTCCTCTGTTTACTAGTATTGTATAATTATTTCCAACTTTACTTAGAATAGTTCCATAATCCTCAGGTAGCATTGCAATTGGCAACTCATTTCTGTAGTAAACTTGGAATTTAGTATTTTTATTTTTACTATCTTTATTCAAATCAATATTTATAGTCGAGGGAACTTTACCATTTCTAATTCCATAAGAGAAAATTAAATAAGAGAGAGGAGTTACTTTATAAGCCTCATCTAATACTTGTACTCTACCTTTAAAATAATCTAATGTGTCACTTTTACTGTTAACATCAATTGTAATTAAATCATTTAAGGTTCTAAACTGATTATTATCAAATTTAACTTTTAAGAGTAGTAGTAAAGGACACTAACATAAGTATCTGTTCGGTTTAAAAGTATTTATAAAAATAAAAAATAATTAACAAAAATAAATCAACCTTTTATGAAAAGATTTATTAATGGACAATAATTACATATATTTTAACAACAAATAAATAAATAATACATGTATCAAAGTCAAGAATAAAACAAAATTATTAAACAAATAAATAAATAAATAAAATAAAATAAAAAATTAAAATTTTCAAGAGTTATTGGAATCGAATCAACAATCTATTTGTAAACTCCTCTTGGGTTTTATTAACTCGATTTCTTTTTTTAGTATAAATTTTGTATGCTATCCATGTAAAAATCCTCTTAACTTTATTGTTTGCCGAATTTTAGTTAATCCTTCTTACCTTTTATTGGCAGTTTTATGTAATTTAAGTGAAAAATAGGTGGTTTTTATTTTAGGTTTTTCTTAACTCTCTCAATACTCGCGCTTTTGTTTAGATACCCTCACACTTTTTCTCAACTTGTTTAATCTTTTGAGTATAAAATTTCAGGTTGGAATCCAAAAAGGAGGGGGGGGGAAAAAGCAAACAAAAACAAAAATTCGGTAGTTATATTTCTTATAATAATAAAATAGCTATCGCGAAAGTTACTTCAATTATTACAACTAATAAAATAAATAAACAATTTAATTTAAAGTAATACTTCTGAAATTTCCGTCTTAATTGTATAATAAATGCTAATTTAGGATATTTATTCTCTAAATCATATTTTTTTATTAAGATATCACCGTAAAATATAAAAATTATACTAGTTAAAGCAGAGAATACTATAGATTTACCTAATATCATGCAAAATGCTATTTTCTTAATTCCATTTAGACCTTCAAATAAATCCATAAAGTAAAAAATATTGAAGTCTAAAATACTAGATTCTTTCAAATCACTAGAATTGTCTATAGCTTCCTCTTCAATTATATCGGCAGAAGTGGAAGAAGTAGAGGAAGTGGAAGGATTATTAGAATCCTCAATATCTTTAATTAAGGAACTAGCTTCTTGGCTAAATTTTTTAGTATCTAATTTAATAAGTTGATCAATTATTCCTAATTCAGATAATTTAATATTAGAATCTGCTGATTTATCTTTGAAAGATATTACTTTATCTTTAATTGAATTATGAATAGTTAGTAACCTATCATTATGACCAAAAATCTTAGCTTTTTCTATATGAAGTTTATTTAGTTCATCTCTATTATTATCTATTAAATCTAATAATCTCTGATGTTCTTCTATATCCTTATCTATACTTTTTCTAATTCCTTCTCTCTCCTCTTTAGCTAATTGATCTAATTTCCCTATCTGAATATCTCTGATTTCATTTTTAACTGCAATATAAGAAGCTAAAAATCCCCCAGCTAAACTTAAATTTTGCAACCAACCTTTAAAATTTTTATTACCGAAACCTGCTTGTAATAATGGTTGTTTCTCCTCTATAGGAAGAGCCATTTCTGGTTTATGAGTTAAAATTAAATACACATTAATAATGAATAGAAGTAAAATAAAAGAAACTTTGATATAACTGTAAAAGTTTATGTGGGTAAATGAGTATAATAAATCCATAAGTTTTATTGAAATTTTGTAATAGCGTCTAACATGCAGTGATGTTCTTCTTCTGTCTATTAAACCAGTCCTGCACGATAAAGAATAATTGCCAATTGTTATTAGCTCGACAGAAGAAAAGACAAAAAGGGTAAAAATGGGGCAACACTAAATTTGAAACTATTCTTATATGTTTATTTTATTCGTTTGTTTACTAAAATATAATTTAATAAGAGTAGATCATCATGGCATAAAAATTTATAATGAAAAGGAAATTTGTTAGAGTGGTTTATTAAGTTCGTTTTGAAAACGAAACCTGGTTAAATACCAGGCGGGGGTTCGAATCCTTCAGTTTCCGGGAAGGTAATACTCGCTCTCTTTGTATATTAGCGAATATATTTTTATTTAACATAATAATATAAATGATTTACCTATGATCTTTACGGCTCCTAGTAAAGAGAAAAGCTATTTAGTGATAAATAGATAAAAAGGGTCTTTAATTCTACTGAAAAGATGAATTAATAGCCTAGCCCTTCTAGCCCCTTTAAGAACTAGTTCTATTTTAAAAGAAATAGTATTGGAAAGCTAGGTTCCCGACTTTATAGTAAAATCCCTCATTTGCAAATAAGGGAATGATTTTAATTTTATAAGAAAACATGAGCTTATTATTATTTACAATTATCAAATTAGTGGCTTATTTTATCACATTTGGGGTTTTATATTTCCTCGTTTTGCTTTTATGGAATTCAGTAATTTACAATTATAATAAAGGCTATTATAATAAGTATATAAAAAAACTAAGAGTTTTTAAAGACAAACTTCTTAATATTACTTTTATAAATAAACTCGTTATTAAATACAACAGATTTTATTTAAAACATTTTTTCATTAAAAGAGAGAAATACATACTCATGTTTAACCGTATAAGACCTATTAATAGAAAAGATTTAAGTAGATTTATAAAGTTATACTTAATGAAATTTTATAATAATCTTAATCACTTAGATGTCCAATTTGATAGGGATATATTTGTTAGACCATTTACTAATGGTAAATACGAACATTTCTGTGTTTTAAATATCTATGGTTTAAAAAACAAGGATCTATTTTTGGTTACTTATTACTATCTAATGTCTGATCCGAATATCTTCTGTGATTCGGAGAAATATAGTGTCTATTTCATTTTAACTAGTTTCAGGGATATTGAAACGAATTACGCTGGTGTAATTGAAATCAATCCTTATATAACAATAGATAGATACACTACTTTCCGGGAACTATATTTATCTATTGTTACTTACTATTTGGAAATAGGGCCTGTTCACTATTTAGACAATACTTACAAATTAGAAATAAGAGTAATGAGATTTTAATCTTAAGTAGGTATAAAAATATATAAAAGAGGGAAAAACGACCCTTTTACTACTTTTGTTTTTTTTTTAAATAGGGAAAATATGGTTATATTGTACTACTGTTGAGAGTAATATTAATTCAAGATTCAATTCCTTGTTTCTCTATCCTTAGAAATTTTATAAGGATAGAAATTTATTAGTTTAGATTTTTTATTAACGTGAAAAATTTACTAGCTACTATCGGGTGTTTCCATAAATCTAGTAAACAAACGAGAAATTTATAAAACTTTTCTTCTTTTTTCCACCCCCCCCCCTTTTTGAGCCCCCTTAACTCTCTCGTAGTTCGCACTTTTGCTTAGGTTCCATTTCAACCTTTCTCCTTTAGGAGGTGGGGGTGGTCAAATTCTAAAAATGAAAACAAAAATTATGGTAATTATATTTCTTATAATAATAAAATAGCTATCGCGAAAACTACTTCGATTATAATAATAGATAAAATAAGTAAACAATTGAATTTGAAGTAATACTTCTGAAATTTACGTCTTAGTTGTATTATATAAGCCAATTTAGGATATTTATTCTCTAAATCATACTTTTCTATTAATATGTTCCCATAAAATATAAAGATAATGCTTGTTAAAGCAGAGAATATTACAGATTTCCCTAATATTAAAGAAATTGCTATTTTCTTAACTCCATTTAGATCTTCAAACCAATCTAAAAAAGTAAAGATATTGAAATTAAAAACACTAGATTCTTTCAAATCACTAGCTGGTGTACCCGTAGATTCTTCTTCAACTTCACTCGAAGAAGTGGTAGGGTTATTAGAGTTCTCAATATTTAAATTTAAAGATTGAACTTCTTGGCTAAACTTGTTAGTATCCAGTTTAATAAGTTGATCAATTAATCCTAATTCAGATAATTTAACACTAGAATCTGTTGATTTATCCTTGAAAGATATTACTTTATCTTTAATTGAATAATGTAAAGTCAGTAATCTCCCATTATGACCATAAAGTTTAGCTTTTTCTATATAAAGTTTATTAAGTTCATCTCTATTATTATCTATTGAATCTAATAATCTTTGATGTTCTTCTTTATCTTTATCTATATTTCTCCTAATACTTTCTCTCTCTTCTTTCATTAATTGATCTAATTTCCCTATTTGAATATCTTTGAATTCGTTTTTAATTGTAATATAAGAACCTAAAAACCCTCCAAATGCTCCAAGTGTACCTAACCAACCCTTTAACTTCTTAGAACCAAAACCTGATTGTAATTCTCGTCTTTGGTGAACCGGTTGATTACCTATTTCTGGTTTATGAGTTAAAATTAAATACACATTAATAATGAATAATAGTAAAATAAAAGAAACTTTGATATAAATAGTAAAATTAATTAAGGTAAATGAGTAAAATAAATCCATAAGTTTATTGAAATTTTGTAATAGCGTCTAACATGCAGTGATGTTCTTCTTCTGTCTATTAAACCAATCCCGCACAAAAAAGAATAATTGCCAATTGTTATTAGCTCGACAGAAGAAAAGACAAAAGGGTAAAAATGGGGCAACACTAAATTTGAAACTATTCTTATATAATTAGTTTATTGAAAACAAACGATAAGACCTGTTAGGTTACTTCTCTTAACTATATTGAAAAACTACACTTTAGGGTTATATTCTAATTCGCTTAGGAGTGGGGGGGTTGTTAAAACAACGATTCTTTAAGGGGGTTTAAGAAAATAGAGTGAAAAAAAGAAATAGTAAAACAAATAAAATATCAAAAATTGTCATTAAAGATTAATAAAACGTTTGGGGAGATTAAAGATCTTAAAATAAACTACAGTTTATCTTTTTTTTAAATCCGTTAGCATTTTTTCTATCTTTCTAGGGCCAGTTGTAGATACTAGAGAAGAACCAGTAGGTGTTAAACTACCTGTAGTTGAAGATGACGGAGAACTCACACCAGACTCTGGCGAGGAAACAGAAGAAACCGTAATATCAGCAGGTGATGTACTTCCTGAAGGTAGATTACTTATGTGCCCTTCAGGTATTATATCTAACTCAATTGGTAGATCTTACACCGGGGGTTTCGAAGTAAACATTCCCTTTAATTTACCTCCTTTAGCCCAATCTATATCACCAGGTAAACTTACCTTAACTCGAGAATAGTCTAATTTAACTGAATCTATTACTGTGTTTGGTATACTTAATAGACTAGGGTTTATTATTTGAGCTTTATCATCTATCAATTGACTTGCCTTAACAAACATATTAGAGTATTTTATAATTTCTCTAGGGTCACTATTGTTCCCTGGTGCCATTGTTAAATTATGTAAATACATTAACTCAGCTTGTTTTTCAGCTACTGTAGTGTTATTATTAACTAATACTTCTTTTATAGCATCTTTTAACATACCTTCTCCTGCCGATGTTATACTAATTGGGTGAAGAACTGAGGCAGAAGGTGTCATTGTTCCCTCAGTAGAAGGGGAAATTACACCTATAGTTGGTGTTAAAGACCCAGCATCAGAAGGAGTGGGTATATTAGTAGGTGTAACAGACCTTGTTGGAGTTAAAGACTCTGTACTAACAGGAGTAGATGCACCAGAAGATACTTCAGAACCGGTTGGAGATGAAGACCCAATATTGGCAAGATTAGGTGTATCTGCGGGTGTTAAAGGGCTAGCAGGACTAGATACATTAGTTAGTATAATATCCCCTGGATTGATCGGTGGAGTATGTATAAATTTACCAGAATCAGAGATATTTGAGGTAGAGGTAATTTGAACTTGGTCAGGTCCTCTAACTATTTGCGCTAGTATATCTGCCTTAGCATTACTAAATATGAATTTCCTTACTCTTAACTCATCTGGGGTATAATTATTATTAGAGGTTTGCTAGTTCTAAACTATGAATCTGACCTAATTTCTGACCTGATGTATAATCTTTACTTTGTAATATCTGATTTACTTTATTATTAATTAATACCCCGGGATCTGTCGCAACAGGGACATTGGCACCAGCATCACCAACACCCCCACCACCTCCTCTATCTCCAGGGAAGAATTTATCTTTTAAACCATAATAAATATTATTATAAAAATCAGGGAACATATAGTAAGATACTCCTAGAGCTACAGCCGTTACAGCTAAAACAACACCCCAGTTTATACTATTATCTTCAAACTCTTCGTAGTTTTCATCGTATAAATCATTATGGTTCCTTAAACTAAAGTTATCTGATATTCTTCCTTTATGTTATGGATCTCCTAATCCCCTCCCTTTAGTATCAAAAACAACAGAATCAGGAATAGATACAGAAGGTTTCTTAAGACTATTTTTAAAGTCCCCTCCAACGTCGAATCTATCAGAGAAGTGTTTCCTAGCCTCTTTGGCTTCAGTACCTTTCTCTATAGAAATATTAGGATTTTGAGGTTGTGTGTTTATATCATCCACATGAACACCATCAACTTTAGCCTCTGCCTGTACGGCACTCGGCCGAAATGGAGTTTCGTCTATCTTAACGTCACCATTCTCTAAAGGAGTTTGATAAGTAGGAGAAGAGGAAAGAGTATTATCAGCTGACCAAATACTAGTCTTTTAATTAGATCTTTAAATGCTGCTAATTGAATTTCCATAAGATCACTTAAACCTTCTAAAACCATTACAGGAATAAATAACTTTAAAGAAGCTATTAAAAATTCCCTTATAGTATCCGGAACATAAAAACCAAATATTTGACTCAATACAACTAGGGCTAATGTAGCATTAAAAGCACCCATAGCTATATAAATATATTTTATTACTTGAGTTAACTTTAAACTTTCCGCTGCAATAATAAATCTAAACAGCTGTCTAAAGAATTTATATAAAACGATAGGGTATAACCAACCCTTTTGTTTACTTAACCAACTAAGCACCTTGATTAAGATATTGGAATATCTTTTTAAAGTTGAAAACATTAATAATAGGAAAAGAAATATCTATTTTTATATATTTTATAACCTTACTTTATAAAGCAAGATTATTTACTCATTGCTCCCCTTTTGGCCAAATCGCATTAGCGTAGAGGCTAAGGGAGAGTGAATAGGGGATTGTAAATCTATCTTACCCTTGCCTTTGGCTAGTATTCTTAATTTTTAGAAGAAAGTAAGATAAACTTAAATAGATATATTTTACTAACTTTACTTTATTTTATTCGCCTTTGGCGATCCAAATATAGCAAAAAGTAATTATGCTATAGTAGGCCTGTTTTTTATTATATTAGAAGCCGTCTTATAGGATTCGAACCTATATACTATTAATTTAAGTTATGTGAAAGCATTATCCCCGCTCTCCCTGCTAAAGCTCAGGAGAGTTGAAAATTTAAAAACAACTAAATTTAAAAATTTTACCCATTAAATTAAAGACGGTGTGTGGGTTTGAATGAGATATGTTTATCTTTATCTAAAGATTTAAAATAAGAAATATTAAGAACAGGGATAGATATAAGAAATATTTTAATACCCTAAATATTAGAGTCTTTATTAGAATCATTGTTTTTTTTAATGTTTTTGTATATTGTATTTCTTAAGATAAAATGCTAACCTCCAAAGGCGGTAGCACCGTAATTAACGATATCATTTAAAGTAATTATATCAACTTCTGTTATAATTAAAGGAACCGTAATAGAACTAGGAGAAGTAGAGGAATCTTAAATTATTGAAATATTATCACTCATACTCATTAAAGATTCCCTATGTCTAAGATTATTAAGGATAAGTCTATCTCCGTGTGGACAAGACCCTGTAATAATGTGGATTTTAGTATCCCGATCTAGTAAACTAGTTTCAGGGGGTCTTAACGCTTTAACCTTATCAGATAAACTCCCATGATAGTTGATGAAGTTATTTAATAAGGAGTTAAAAACATCAGACTTGTTAACTAAAAGTAAATCTCTTGTTATCAGTTCTTCCCCAGCCTTAGGTAGATCTTCTAAAGCAGGTGAAGGGGATAAAGTAGACAAAGGTTATGAAGGAGATAAAGGAGACAAAGTAGGTGTTGTAATAATATCACTTATGCTATCTTTGATTGGTAAAGGTGAACTACTAACCAAATTAACTGGTGAATCTATAAAGCATGGGAAATAAGGGGGACAAGTATTTGATTAATAGGTTTTTCATTTGTATGTTTGTTTTTTTTTAATATTAAATTATTATGGAACTTATTGGCTCTATTTTAAAAACCTAGAGGTCTTTATATATAAGGGTAGCGTATAAAGAAAAGATATAGGAGAGAGGGAGTCTTTAGAGATTAAATATATTTTTATTTAAAAACCCTTTAGTCAGATGTAAAGGAGTTGTTCCAATTAATCCGTCATCGTTATAAACCAATTTTCTCTTTGAGTTAGTAGCTTTCAAAGTGTAAACCTGATTAAGAATTTCTATATTCCCTTTATCCAGATGTCTAAACCATTTACTTTGGATTACCTCCTCAAAAGAACCTTCAACTAGTAATCTCTCCAAAGTACCTAGAGTAGTATAGTAGGTCCATGTATTCACTATTAATTCAATATTTTTATCTGTTTTTCTATTAATTCCGAGGGGTTCTCAAAAAATCAATAATCTTATAAAATTGAAAAAAAAGGTGAAAAATTGAAAAACTGCTAAAATTTTAAAAATCACAAAAATGGACCATACAAAAAATATATTGTATTTTGTTGGGGGGGGCTTTTAATTTTCTTTTAAAAGGATATGAGTTGTACCTGTCAATACATCTTCATCATTATAAACTAATTCTCTTTTTGAATTAGTAGCTTTCAAAGTATAAATCTGCTCTAATGCTTGAATATTAGCTTGATTTATATTTTTAAACCACTTATTTTGTTTAAAGATAATTTATAATCTTTATTTAGAAGGAATTCTAGACTATCAATAGTAATATTATTATTCTTAATTGCATCCTTAGTTAATCCCTTAATCTTGATAACTTCCTCTTCATCAATTTTTAAAGCATAAACTTTAGGAGCTAGAAAAACTGCCCTGTCGTATACACCCTCTAATTTTAACTTTCCTAGTTCACTAGGACTAATAAAGTGTTGAGGAAGAGGTCCATCAAAATACAGACTATCGGTATCTGTATAATATAAATTAGGTAATGCTGGATTATTCTTAAATTGTGACATATGTATTCTAGCGTAGGCTGTTACAGCAGCAGCTATTGCAATATTAACATTGTGAATTTCAGTAGAATCATTTAAATCCATAGAAAGAGATCTATTATTTTTTAGTTTTAATAATTTATGATTATCAAAATCTATGATTTCTTCTATTTCTCCTTTAAAATCTTCTAATTTTAATTCTTTGTTATCGATAATCTCTATGTCTGAAAATGTATCAGTCATACCAAACCTACCATATAAACTATTCATAATAATTTTACTTATATAATTCATAGGGTGATTTTTGGATAAGAAAGTCTAAGATTATAAAAGTCTTCAACAAACCCTTTAAATAAATTCAATTTTTCGAATAAATAACCATTAATAATTTCTATTTTATATCCAAACATTAAAGCATTTTTTAATTCTTCTGAAAAGAACCAACCCTCAAATTTACCTGCCAAAGGCAGGGAGCAATTGTTCTTAGACCATTAGGAGTCTTATGGTGTAATTGAAGGATAGGATGTAAAAGATTCTCAGGAGCAATAATTTTACAATAGAAATGTCCAAATAAATCTAAATTATCTGTTAAATTTCTATTTCTTAATTTTTCAAAATATATTGGATCTCCTACTGGAAACATATTATTTTTCATAACAAAAGGATACAAGGAATTGACAACGTAAGCGTAAATTTGTTTATTATTGAAAGACTTACTTAAATACATATCTACTGCTCCACCTGAATAACTTTGTCTAATTTTATCCGCTATCTCTCCACTAAGCATATGAATAGTGTCCTTTTTTAGATACTTACTTTTAAACAAATTAAAGGCTAGACTAGGTAATGTTGGATAGTTAGTTATATTTAACTTGAAATTTCTAAAAATTAATTGGTTAAACTTACTTATAATCTTATGTAAAGATATACAATCTAAAGTACAATAAGCAATACTCTCTTCTTTAAATACCCAAATATTAGCGCCATATTGTTTCTTATACTTTTCGAACTCCTCTTTATTTATATTAGAAAATAATTTAATATCTGGAACAAGACCTTTATAATTAATATCATTTAATTTTAAAGGGAAGATGATTTTACTCTCTTCTTTATTTATGTTGAAAGATTTACAAAGATCTTTTAAAGAAGAAGGTAGAATTAAATGGGAATCCATAAAGATTACATTATAATCACTTTCATACAATCTGAACTTTGTTGAAATGATTCTCCCTCCCCTTAGGGGAGAGAATTATAGGCTTAACTACTCCTAGTTGACTAAGATTTCTAATTAAAAATTATCCATCAAACTTAGCGAAATTGTGTAAGTTTATTTTATAGTTTTTATACTTTCTTTTACTAATGTCAATCATAGCGTCTTGAACCATGGTTAATACACTATTAGATACATCACCTCCAATTCTAACTATATAGGACTCTATAGAAGAGGGGTCTTCAATATAGTAATGTTTCTTTATTTTACCGTCAGTCCAGCAAAGTAAGTAAGGTATGAGCTTGTTATTATAGTTGATGGTTTCTAAGTCCGTAGTTATAAATTTGTCAATGAGTTGTTTATCTTTTGATAATTTTTGGAGTTATGGCTTAGTTTTTTTTAATAGTAGTATATAATGTGATCTCCCCATCAATATAATGATTGATAGATTTCCCTATCCTTCTAGTAAGTTTCTTATCATTAAAAGATGTTATAGTATCAGTCCAAGAGAATAGAAGTATGTTATTTTTAATGTATTTAACATGGTTAACAGTTTCACCGCCTAATGTTTTAACCGATAAGTTTATAATGGCATTCTGCATACCTCTGTTTACTAGTATAGTGTAATTGTTACCAACTTTACTTAGAATAGTTCCATAGTCTTCAGGTAACATCGCTATTGGCAGTTCGTTTCTATAATAAACTTGGAATTTAGTATTTTTATTTTTACTATCTTTATTCAAATCAATACCTACTGTTGGAGAAACTTTACCTTTTCTAATTCCATAAGAGAAAATTAAAGAGGAGATAGGAATAACTTTATAAGCCTCATCTAGAACTTGTACTCTACCTTTAAAATAGTCTAAGATATCACTTTTGCTGTTAACATTAATTGTTTGTAGATCATTTAAGGTTCTAATTTGATTATCAATAAATTTAACTTTTAAAAGTAGTAGTATATGTTGATCAATTGAAGTCTTATTCATGACATTTTTCCAAAATAAGTTAATGTGTCTCTCTAAGACCTGATCAGTCATTAAAATAGGAGGATTAAATTTGTATTCTTTATAATTCCAAAGTTTTTTCATGTTATTCAAGTATTTATTAAATTTTATAATGTTGAAGGATAAAAATATCTCCAACTTAATATTTTTCTCTTAAAAGTATTAAGTTATAGTTTATAAAATTCATAATGGACTCGCGCTAGCCCCTAAGGGGGTAAATATTATAAAAATAAATGAGAGAATTAAATGAATAATCCTACTTATGTTAAAATAAAGTAAGATTTTTTTTTTTTTTATTGATTTTGTATATACTAGGTATAAATATACCTACATCTTAAAGTAGCTGGTTATTACTCACACAGGAGGGGGTTATAATCCAAAACTAAGAATAAATATAATAACTTAGATGATTTTATTACACTTAGAGGATTTCTTTAATCGCGCAGCGAGAGAAACAAGGAATTGATTCTTGAATTAATTATTACACTTCTGACCTGCCAAAGGCAGGGCTCGACTCTTTATTTGTAAATAAATAAAGATAAAAAAAAGGCAGGTAATACAACATAACCATATTTTCCCTCGCTGCGCGATTAAAGAAACTAAAAATTGTAAAAGAGTCGTTTTTCCCTCTTTTACGATTTTAAATTACCGCTTAGAGTTTAAAATCTCATTACTCTTATTTCTAGTCTATAAGTGTTATCTAAATCAGCGATAGATCCTATTTCCAAATAACTAGTAACAATAGATAAATATAATTCTTGGTAAATGTATACTTTTTATTATTATATAAGGATAGATATCAGACACATTAGCAAAAATCTGTTTAATATCCGCCCTCCCTTAGGATTAGCACTCTCCTTTGCCTCTAGCCCCCCTCTCCTCTCCTCGCCAAAGGCGAGGAGAGGACTTTCTCCTAAAGGATATCGGAGAGTAGCCCCTCTCCTCCTTGCTTTAGCGTTATCTTTATTTAGATAAAAATAAAGACTAAGGGGAGGAACCTCCTCTCCTTTGGAGAGCCAAAGGCAGGAGAAAGTCCTAAAAGGAGGGGGGGGGGGGCAAGGGCAGAAATCTATTTAAATCTTTTAATTCTCTTTTACTATTAAATTTTATACGTTTAAATAAGAGTCTTTACCTCTCTTTAACTATAAAATATTTGAAAGAAAGCTGATTGTATTTTAACAAGTTTGTTAAAAAGGGAAAGATTAGTTATTCTATTTTTATGTTAATTTTACCATTGAAAAATCTATATCCCTTATAATTCATATAATCTAATAGAAGAAAATAGAAAACCCCAAATATTGCAAATAAAGCCATCTTTCTTGTATTGAATTTATTTCGAATATCTTATGCAAATATTATAAGTTTGGAATCGAAACCTAAAATTGGAGGGATGGTAATCTGATAATATAAATAAAATATTGTGAAATTAGCAATTAACATAACTAATAAAGTAACAAATGCTGCTATTATTTCAAATTTCAACCTAAACAATTTAGTTTTAGAATAGAAATTAATAATTCTTTTAAATCTTGGATATTTTTTATCTTATTGATCCTTATATTTCTCTATTAAGTATATAGATAGTAAATATCCAGCAATATTGATAAAACAAAACAAACAAGACAAATTTAAAATAAACATATTAAAAGTGAAAGCTATAATTGGTTCTGCTTTATTCAAGTTATTATGATCAAACTGAGATATAATGAAAGGAAAAATAAAAGCAAATTTATAATTATGTCCTTTTTTATTTATAGAATATAAATAAGGATAAAGACTTTGGAAATTAGTAATAAAGGTAGATAAAAAACTATGAAGAAGGTGTAGAATTTGTATCATTAGTATCTGGAGTACTCAGCCGCCTAAGGCGGCTGAGGGGTTGTCCTTCTTAATCTGATTTTTGGATTTATCTTTAGATGATTCATCTTCTTCTTTTGAAGAATTATCACCATTATCAGTATTACCAGAGTAACCGCCACCACCTTGTCTTTCTTTATTAATTTGAATAGTATTATATATATTTAATGCAGTATCGGTTAATGCAGCAACTGCTACAATATTACCCACATTCTTAGCTACAGTTTCACCGAATTTTCTTCTAGCAAATTGAATAATAGGGCCTACAGATACAACAATAACTGAAAATAAAATAGAAAAAATAAAAATAAAAGTTTCAGGAGTAGGTACAAAAGAAGGAAAAATAATTGGTAATAGATCTAAATTAATTTGATTTGTTAATAACATATCTATTAAAATTTTATAATAGCGTCTAACATGCAGTGATGTTCTTCTTCTGTCTATTAAACCAATCCCGCACAAAAAAGAATAACTGTTAATTATAATAATTAACTCAACAGAAGAAAAGACAAAAGGGTAAAAATGGGGCCTAACACTAAATTTGAAACTATTCTTATATGTTTATTTTAATAAAAACTATTGGTGGGGGTATAAATTAATATATAATATATATCAAACTATGTGACTAATTAAAAATTAGAATAAAAATAACCATCATTATTAAATATATAACTAATTCAATATAACAAATTTTTTTAAATTCTTTAATACTTTCCTCACTTAAAACAATAACTTCAAATTCTTTTAACCAATTGATCCAAAAATCTGGAAATACTTCTGGTATTTTAACAATTTTACTTGCAAATTTATATACTAAATATAAATTTAATAACTGAAAACCCCCAACTAAAAAAAAATAAACGAAGACTAATTTTTTTAAAAAAGATTGATCAATTATTACAATAATACTATAACCTAATAATTTTAAGACAACAATTTTCAATATTATAAAAATATTTTTGAATTTTAACCCTCAGCCGCCTTAACTCCAAAGGAGAGAGGGGTGGGTTTTAAAAAAAAAAAATTATTAATTACTAATAAAAACTGATATTATTAAGAGTTTCTTTTTTATTTTTTGTTTCTAACCCAATAAGCTAATATCTATCATATTTTTGATTCCCATTGAAGAAGTTCTTAAAGCATATAAAGCCAAAGGTGCTCCAAATAAGGAGAAAAGAACTAAATTTCGTCTTCTGAATTGTTTTAGCATTTCAAGACTTAAAGCTCTTGGACCAGTATCATAAGATCTGTTATGAATATATTTCATATACCCTCTTAACAAGAAACTAAAAGTAATTAAATTAACAGTTAAAGGGGCAGCATGTAATGTCACTTTTGTAGTATCAAGAATAGTTTCCCATTTTAAATTTAGCAGACCTATACCTATATCATTTAAAGTTTTATCACCAAACACACCAAAAGGTTTAAAATTAGTTAAATTAATTGTAAAGCAAGCGGCTGTTACATTTGGAGCTAGAATTTCTTTTTCAGAAATTAGATTTTTAAGCAAACTATTTTTATCTCTATTATAGATATTTCCAATATAGTTAAATAACTCCATTACAGTTATATTTTTATTGTCTTTAAATAGCTCTAGTAATTCAGTTAATTTAACTTCTGATATAAGATCTTTTTCAACATTATATATTTGTTCTAAAAACTGAGATATCAATGCGCAAGCGACACCATCAAATAAATCAATAGTTTTATTAAAATTTATTATTTTACCATCTGTATCTACAAGCCAAGGGAAACTTTCTCTATAATTAGAAAAAGAATCTACTATTTAACTCAAATCAGATTCAACTATATTTTCTTTATATTTTATTAGTTCTAAATTTGATAATCTTTCTTCATTTAATGACAATATTTCTTCTTGCTCAAACCCTATGGAAGGAGCTACCCCTCGTCTCGAATTATCAGAATAAACAATAGCACTAGTATGAATAAGATTTAAACTATTTTTACTAAGATTTAATTTGTCCTTGCCTACCTTTGCGTTGGGCATTGTACACCTCCACCCAACCATTGGCAGGAGTAGAGACCTAAATCCGCTTTAGCTCTGGCGAATTTGCAAAATGAGAAGGCGGGAGAGTGCGCGAGTCCAAATACGGGACTCGCAAACGAGGTACTATTTTTATTATAAATAGAATAACCTCTCCCTTCTATGCAATGGCGGGCTAATGTACTATATTATTATTACCAAATTTTATCTATTTAAGTTTTATTATTCTCTCCCTTAGGATTTTATATTAAATTAATATAATAATTATTTGTTAAATTATTTGGCTTTTACCTACGCTTTTTACCCCCCCCCCCCTTTCCTTTGGGGACAATAGAAAAAGTCCTTCTGTAAATAGATACAGATAAAAAAGGAGGGGTCGCTATCTCCTGACCTGCCAAAGGCAGGGGTCGACTCTTTATTTGTAAATAATTAAAGATAAAAAAAAAAAGTCGCTACTGCTACTGCTACTGCTACTGCTACGCAGGAGAGAGAGGGCCAATAACTATTATTTAATTGAAAGCATTTGGTGTTGAACCAAAACTTTCCCCTTAAAAGGGGGACACTCAACCACTCGAGTTCTGCTTTCTCTAAAATAAAAACCCTATTTAATTAAACAAAGAAATAGAAATTACTGAAAAAAGACTAGCGCTCTCTTTCCCTCCCTGCCTTTGGCTCTCCTTCCCCTGCGTAAGCGACCCCCTGACCCCCTCCGCCTCCTGCTAAGCGACTCTTTATTTTTAAATAAATAAAGATAAAAAAAAGCCGCTTAGCAGGAGAAAGTCCTAAAGGAGAGGGCTCGACTCTTTAATTTTAAATAAATAAAGAAAAAAAAAGTCGCTACTGCTACGCAGGGGTTGCAACGCAGGAACCTCCCTTTTTTACCGAGTGCCAAACAGGCAGAGGCTAAAGGAGAAAGTCCTAAAGGAGAGGGGGAGGGTAGGGCTGGAGATATAAGCGACAGGAAAATATAATTTATATATCTCCTTTTATTAATTTAATCTTTTTTAATTTAATTGCCTCGGGAGAGAATTGAACTCCCATATCTATATCTTCAGAATAGCGCTTTGACCACTAAGCAACCGAGGCTTTAATAAAAACACTATTCGTTTCGCGAATCTAATAAATTTTATATTTTTTTATATAATAAATTTATCTTTTTTATAAAATATTTTTGTATATATCTAAATAAATAGATAAATTGGGGTAGGCCCTCCCTCGCTTATTCTTATTTTTTTTATCCTCCTATTTTTGAATAAAGCGGGGGAGGGGAGGGCATATGAATTATTATTTGATAAAATTTTACAGCTTTAACTTTGTACCCCCACTTCCTCAATATACCACTCTTATTTATAATAATTAAGAGAGGGATTGGTTGCAGACTAAGAGGTTTCTGAGAGTAATTCGCTTTAGGATTTATTACACGCGCTCTATTAATGAGGGTAGAGACGTCAACTCTCTAGCGCAGTAACCCCTCATTTTTTTTTTGGGGGGGGGGCTAAGGCGACTGCTTAGACAGGTCTCCGCAAGTAAGCGACTCTGCCCCCTCTCCCTTTTTGCCGACTGCCAAACTCTCCTACCTGCTTTAGCGTTATCTTTATTTAGATTAAAATAAAGAGTAAGGGGTCAGGAACCTCCTCTCCTTTGGAGAGCCAAAGGCAGGATAAAGTCCTAAAGGAGAGTAGCCCCTAAGGGGTTAGATGCAAAGGAGAGGGGGCATCTAATGCTCTTTTTTACTTTAGATTGGTGGCGACTTTCTTGGAGAGAGAGGAGAGGGGGTGGAGCCTTAGAGCCTAGAGCGAGGAATAAAAGATGATTAGTGTAATTCTATAGCATCTCTTAAATAAGAACAAACTAATAATGTAAACACAAAAGCTTGAATTAAAGAAACTGCTATTTCTAATCCTACTAATGCTAAGAAAATAGCAAAAGGTATTAAAGTTAATATAGCAATTAACAAGTTACCTGTGAATAATTTGAATAAATAAGTACTTAATATTTTTAATAGTGTATGTCCTGCTGTAAGATTAGCAAATAGTCTTACCCCTAAAGAAACTGCTCTAGCTAAATATGAAACTAATTCAATTAAAACTAATAAAGGTACTAAAGCTAAAGGTGTTCCAGAAGGTATAAAGAAAGAAAAAAATTTTATCCCATGTATTGATAAAGCTAAGATAGTTACACCAATAAAAATAGTTAAACTTAAACCTAAAGAAACTACTCCACTAGCTGTAACTGCAAAAGAATAAGGAACATTTGAAATTAAATTAGCAATTAAAATATAAAAAAATATTGAATATATAAATGGGAAATAAATTTCCATATTAGCTCCAATTTGTTCTCTAACCATAGTATTTAAACTCTGGAAAGAAGTTTCAAATGATATAGACCAATTATTAGGTATAATTTTATTATCATTATTTGCATATATATGTAAACCTATTATAGTTAAAAATACAAAGATAGAATATAAACTTAAATTTGTTAAATTTAAATGTAAATTACCTAATATAGGTGCATTAACTCCAATTAAATTACTTACTTCAAATTGACTTAATGGAGAAAAAATAAATAAATTATCAATAGCCCTCATAGCTCCTTTTTCAAATAATTCTGTTTGGTTTATTTTTGTTATTAATAATTACATTTTAATATACGAGCGTGCTTAGATTCGAACTAAGAACATTTTAATTGACAATTAAACCCTATACCAATTTAGATACACACCCTATTGAATATATATATTCTAAATTTATTTTAATTTTAAGATTTACTCTGCTCTCCCCTACCCCCTTTGGCCGACTGCCATACTCCCCACCTCCTCTCCTTTGGAGAGCCAAAGGCAGGAGAAAGTCCAAAAGGGAGAGGGGGGCAAGCTGCGCTAGGCAGTTGATCTAAGTCTAAGATAGAGAGTATAGAAAAAAGAGGGGGGGAGTTAAACAAAAATTGAACGGATTATTATGAATATAATAATAAGAATGCCATCATTAATGCGAATACATTATAAAATTCTTAATTTCTTTTTATATTAATATTATATATTATATAACCCGTCTCCTCCCTTAAAGAGAACTGTCTATTGGTTTAACCTCCCCCTGTCTTTGGTTGCTAAAGCGAGGAGGTCTGCAACCCTAATGGGAGAAGCGATTCAAATAAAATATATTTATAGATTCTAAATTATTATAAAATATATAGCAACTCCTTTTAATTCTAATTTTACAATATTAAAATAAATTATTCCTCTTCCTTGCAAAGCAACTCCCTTTTGGCCGACTGCCATACTCTCCTACCCCCCTGACCCCCCTCCGCAGGAGCCTCCTAAAGGAGAAAGGAGAGGGCTCGACTCTTTTTTTTAAATAAATAAAGATAAAAAAAAGGCAGGGGTTGCTACGCAGGGACCTCCCTTTTGGGCGCCCTCTCCTCTCCTTTCTCCTTTAGGAGGTGGAGAGAGAAAGGGGGCCAAACAGGGAGAGGCTAAAGGAGAAAGGAGAGTTGCCCCTCTCCTCCCGCCCTTAGGGCCTAAGCGACTCTTTATTTTTATCTAAATAAAGATAAAAAAAAGCAGGGGTGGAACCTCTTAAAGGTGAAAGGAGAGGGAGGCAAGAGGCAAAGGAGAGGGAGGCGCCTTCTGTCTTTGACTGGGCTCGTTTATTGGCCCACCCCTTTAAGAGGCGGTCTACTCCCATTAGGAGACCTGCCAAAGGCAGGGTAGATGCGACCTGCCTCTTTGTTTAAATAAAAAATAAAGACAGAGCGGACATGGCTCAATATTCCCTGTTTATTTATAAATAAATAAATTTGAATTAGGCAGGCTCGACTATCGAGCCCTCCCTCTGCGCGCTCTGGCGGCAAAGCGCTAGAGGGTTTACGAAAAAGCAGAGGGAGTTGAGGGGGGAAAATTATATTTATTACAACAACTCACGCTGTTGATTAGACTATGTCATCATTAAATTAGAATATTTTATTTAATGCTGGGCGCTTATGAAGGATTATTGTTAACATATACTCACCTTCTAGTCGTTTAACGTTCAGAACTCTCCTATTTATTAACAGGACATATAATTTATCTATATAATGTTGAGTTAAGCTTCGCTGCAAATTTATTTATGTTATTATAAATTTTTCTTGCAATTCACCCAGTTTATACTGGACTATTCGCTAATCCAGTTGCTTCAGCTAACGCGAATCCTAAGATTGCATAAGTGAATAATTGTCCTTTTAATTGAGGATTTCTAGCAACTGCTAAAATTAAAGAACCAAATACAGTACCTATACCTGCACCAGCTCCAATTAACCCTGAGCAAGCAACTCCTGCTCCTATGTATTTTGCTGCAGCTAACATTAAAAAATGTTAAAATTTTATAATAGCGTCTAACATATTAATTTAATAAAATATAACTTATCTTAAGTGATTTTCTTTTCTCTTAATTTTTCCAAATTTATATTGAAAAATATAAATCTGGGAAAATTAAGAAAGTAAAAGAAAAAATCAACTATTTTTAGTTAAAAAAAAAATAATATTTAACTATATAATACTCTTTTAGTTATATTCCTACCCACCTCAGTCTAAGGGTCGACACTCTAAGGGTATGCAGGACGCCCTCCTCCCTTGCGTAGCAACTCTCTTTCGCTCCAGCCTCCTGCCATTAGGGTAACAGCGCTAGAGTAAAATCGCCTGCCTTTTTTATCTTTATTTAAATAAATAGGCGGTTCGCTTCTCCCCTAGTGGTTGCTCCTCCCCTAATTTTTTAATTTTAAATAATTAAAGATAAAAAGGGAGGAGCTATAGGCCCTTAGGGTGAGGGGCCTAATTTATTAGAAAAGAGAATAGAGGGTAGACCTGCCAAAGGCAGGGGTCAGCACTAGCATAGATAAATCTCAAATAATGAGAGGGGGGGTAGTTTAAATTTTATATTTGTTTTTAATCTTTAACTTTAAAGAATAGAACCGGTGGATAAGGTTGACCCTTAGGGTCAAGAACAATTAAAGCTGAAGTAATATAAATAATAAATAATCTTATTTCCTCTAAGCTTTGTGGAATTTTTACCTCTTCTCCAACTGCCAATGGTAGGGTCTCCAAAGGAGAGGGGTTATAATTAGTAGCCAATGCTAAGGCAGGAGAAAATAAAATAAATAATAAAGAAATTAAAGCTATAGTTATATATAAAGAATAAGTAGTAATAACTCCAGTATCTAATTTAGCTAGATTTTTTCCTGCATTATAAAAATAATTTGATAAACCGTAAGGTCCTAATAATTCAATAGCACCTCTATCAATTTCTTTAGAAATGTTATAACCTAAATTTAAACCCCTTTGAATAATAAAATGATTATAAATAACATCAAAAAAATATTTACCATTTAAGAAAGCATAAATATTTTTCCCTATTTTTCTGTTAGTTAAATTAATTAAAAATAACCCCTCCTTTTCTAAGGGTTGCTGTGTAAGGCTCTGGCCTCCAAAGGAGAGTAAATGATATAAAATAAAAGCAGAGAAAGCACCAGTGAAACTTAAAATGGCTGGTAATAGTTTAATAAAAATATTGTTGACTTGCGATAAGCTAGTCTCCCCATAACCTGCCTTAACTGGTCCCATTAGAGGATCTCCAAAGGAAAGAGAAAATTCTGCTTCTATTAAAGAAATATTTTTAGGATGCATAAATATAGAATTTTTGAAAAAATCGCTACCTATTCCTACAAATAAATCAGAGAAAACAAAACCAAAGAATATACTAAATAATGCTAATAATAATAAAGGAAAAATTACAATTAAATTAAGTTTTTCAGCTCCTGCGCCTTGACCCTTAGAGTCGACGCCCCTCTCCTTTGCCTTTGCCTCTCCTTTGGGGAGCATGGCATTCGGCCAAAAGGGAGAGAAGATATGAGTACTCAGTAAAGGAGGGTAGGAATTAATATAAGATAGTTTATTTCCATTGGGGGTAGTTAAAAATACTAAACTTATTAATCTAAAACTATAAAAAGCAGTAATACCTGCAGTAATAGAACCTAAAATATAGGCATAAATACCACTAAAATTATATTGACCATAAGCTAATTCTAAAATTAAATCTTTACTATAGAATCCTGTTAAATAAGGAGTAGCCAATAAACTTAAAGAACCAGTTAACATTACAGAGTAAGTAAATGGTAAAAATTTTATTAATCCACCCATTTTTCTAATATCTTGCTGATCTGCAAAAGAATGAATTACAGCTCCAGCTCCTAAAAATAATAAAGCTTTAAAGAAAGCGTGGTTTACTGTATGCATTAGAGCTACATTATATTGACTTAGTCCAATAGCCATCATCATATAACCTAACTGAGAAATAGTACTAAATGCAATAATTCTTTTTAAATCATTAGCTAAAAGACCACTAGTTGCAGCTATAAATGCAGTAGTTGAACCTATAATAGTTATAACTAATAAAGCTGTGCTACTGTATTCTAAAATTGGCGATACTCTTATTAATAAATATATTCCCGCTGTAACTAGAGTAGCAGCATGTAATAATGCACTAACTGGTGTGGGAGCCTCCATACTTCCAGGTAACCAAGAATGTAAAGGAATATTAGCACTTTTTGCTAAAGCACCACCTAATAAAAATAAAGATATTATAGTAATAGTAGTTTCATTAATAAAAGGTACCAAACTAAATATTTCAGAATAATTTAATGAACCAAAAATAGAAAATATTGCAAAGAATCCTATACTCATTAACATATCACCCCCTCTATTCATTGTAAATGCTAATATTGCTGCTTTATTGGCTTGTATTCTAGTAAAATAAAAGTTAATTAATAAATATGAAGCTACTCCTATTGATTCCCATCCTACAAACATTACTAAAAAATTACCACCGCAGATTAAAACTAACATTCCAGCAGTAAACGCAGATAAATAAGCAAAAAATCTTTGAATGTGCATGGCTATCAAATTTATCATGCAATTAATAATTATTAAAATTTCTACCTGTATTCATACCAGATTTTATAGACCGGATCGATTCTAAACCTTCAAATGTTAGATGTTTACCATCAATCATTAATTTAGCAATTTCACACCAATCAAGATAATCAAATAGTTTAACACCAAGTAGACTATTTTTATTAAAAAAAGGAATAACTATATTAATTAAATCTGATAGTTTAACTATAGTTAAACTAACTGCAGATTTATTAGGATATTTATATATTTTACCTGATCCTAAATATTTAGCTATATTTTCCATTAATTTAATATCTCTTTCGTGTTGGGAGATTCTAAATCTTAATTGAGCCCGATATCCTAATTTATGTGTTGATCTAGTAATATTAACATCAAAATTTCCTTCACCTGAAACAAAACCTGTTATCCAATGAGTTGCTACGCAAGGCAATGGTTTTAGTGTTAATTATCGGTCTTTCAATTGGGATGTAATTCTTAAATTCAGATTTTAACATATCAGATAAACCTAAATTCATTGATGCTTTTATATTAATTATTTGATATAACCCTTCTCCCTAAGGGAGTAAGATGATTTTTTTTTTTAATAAGCTCTATTATTTGTTTAAATAATTTAAAATCTGCTGCTTTTTGAGTTAATCGCCAAAGGCGAGGGTATTTATCAAAATGATTAATTAATATTATTAAATCTTTAATAGAATCGATTGAATAATTTACTTTACTTCGATTAGAATAAGTATATATTGAACCAATGCCACCTAAAAATTGTTGTAATTGTAATAAAATAGAAGCCCTAAGGGCCAAAGCTTGCTCGTTTATCTAGACCAATTTGAAATTTAGTTTGAATCCGAAGGACCAACCTAATTTACGTTTATTGTTTTTATCCACTATAATAGTAAATGAACCTTCAGCATCTGTAAAACCAGTTAAAAACCAAGGCTCTATTTTAGATGGGTTATTGAAAGTAGAAAAATATTTTTTTAATTGTTTAGAAGGGTTTTTGATTTGATAGCTTCTTTCGAAGCCCATTAGAGTACACCTTAGATGCAAAGGCTTTTTGCACCAACTACCGTCTACTCGTTGCTCTTTTACAAAATTATATTTTGATTTAGATCCGCGATAGCCCATTTCATTCTCATTCATCTTTTGACTTGTTACCATACATGAATAATTACTCCATCCGCTTATAACCTTTCGACTATAGCTTGGTATCAAAAGCTTTAGGGTGTTCCCGGAGTTTGATAGTTTAACCCACTTATATGTTATCCCAAAACACAATGCAGGATCTGTAGATAAATAATCTACACTATAAATATGTATTAAAGTGGAACAATATATTACTGCTAATCCTAATGATACCGTTAACTGATCAAAATAAAAAGACCATGATATATTTAATATTTCTATATCTAACCAATTTATTATTTCTATTTTTACGGGTGATCCACATATCCCTACTTCATAAAAGGCTATAGTTAAAAAAACAGATGTAACAATTAAACTCCCGCATGTTATTATTTGAGATCCTGTTACTCCTACTTTTCTTCCTAGAAATCCACTAACCAATGAACTTAATAATGGTAATATTATTATAGATAAATACATTAATTATGTAAAGATATAGTCCCTCTTAATCTATAATATGCTACTAATATACTTAAACCTATTACAGATTCCGCACCAGCTATAGATAAAATATAAATACTAAAAATTTGACCTATATTATCATCAAAATTATAAGACATTATTAACACTAAAAGTGTTACAGATAATAACATAATTTCTATAGCTATTATCATTAATATAATATTTTTCCTATTTAATACGAATCCTAATATTCCTATTATAAATAATAATATAGAGATATTCATTTCTTTTGTTGTTACAAAATTACTAGTCATTTTTGTTACATTTAATAAATGCTATTTTTATTTCTATTTAATAATTATTTTTATTTAATTAAACTAATTTTTACTCCTCTCTGCCTAAGCATAACCCTCCCCATGTTTAGCTTACGGCCTAAAGGGAGAAAGCGACCTGCCTTTGGCTTTTCTTTTTATTTAACTCAACCTACCTGCCAAAGGCAGGGAGTGAGGAATGGGAGCGTGTATATTTATATAATATTTTTTAATTATTACCTATTTATTTCATTTTATTTTTAATCTTTACTCGCTCCTGCCTTTGGCAGGAGCCGCGCCCGCCTTTAGAGCGGGGTCTCCTTCCCTCCGCCCTTAGGGCCTAAGCGACTTTTTTTTATCTTTATTTATTTAAAAATAAAGAGTCGCTTAGGCCCTAAGGGCGGGTCTCCACCTCCCTTTTGGCCGAATGCCATGCTCTCCAAAGGAGAGGCAGAGGCTAAAGGAGAAAGGAGAGGGTCAGGAACCTCCCTTTTGTAGAGTGCCAAACAGGGAGAGGCTAAAGGAGAAAATCCTAAAGGAGAGGGGCTAATCTTAGGGTATTAACCCTGTTTTCTAACTTCCAATTTATAAATAAATAGGTGCTATCCTAAGGAGGAAGAGTAATTTAAGTATTGTCTCTTATAACTAGTAAGATCGCCAAATGTGTAAAGCGCAATCGAGCCTCCACCCGTTAATGAATAGACAGGTGGTGTGTAAAGAGCCTTTTACTATAGACTAAGTAAAGAGGGGGGCTGGTAGGGGGGTTGTTTATTTAAATTATTTAATTTAAATTGGAAATAAAAAAGTTTTTGATAATTGAAACTTGCTCCTTCTCTTCACCCTAAGGGCCTTAAAGCAATGGAGGATAGTGCAAATCTCTTAGTCTTAGAATCTGCAACTGGCCCTCCCTGCTTTAGCGGCTTTAGTGGCTTTAGCGGCTTTAGCGGCTTTAGCGGCTTTAGCGTTATCTTTATTTTTTTAAATAAAGAATTAGGGGGAGGGCGGGCGTCAAAACTAGCCACTAAAATTTGGAGAAGGATTTTCGCAGCTTACTACCCCTCCCCCCAAAAAAAAAAAAGTAGAAAGGTGCAATTATCTTTTTTTTGCTCCGAAAATTTAAGCTTAATAGAATATTCGGTTCTTCTGATTGATCTTAAAAACCCTGCCTCTCCACCTCCCTTTTGGCCGAGTGCCATACTCTCCAAAGGAGAGGCAGGGGCAAAGGAGATAGGAGATGGCCTACAGAAAGGGGTGACCCTAAGGGTTTTGTTAGCTAGAGGGGTTGGTTCTAATTAAGCTTCTTTTTTTATCTTTAACACACGCCCTCCTATTATGGGGGGCATGACTCTAGTCTTTTATGTGTAGTAAGTGCACGCCCTCCTACCCCCTGCCAAAGGCAGGGGTTCAGGAGTCCACCCCTAATTTTTAAAAATTAAAGATAACGCTAAAGCCGCTAAAGCCGCTAAAGCAGGGAGGGGTGTGGCATAAAGGGAGTTTCAAGAAGAATAAAAATAAAAGAGATGTCCTGCTGACTCTGAGAGTTGCAGCTTAGGAAAAAGAGAGCACTAAGCAGAGTAAAAGGCAAGAGGGTCAGAAAATCATAATACCATCTGACCCCTCTCCCTTTTGGCCGAATGCCATACAGGCAGAGGCAAAGGAGAGGGGTCAACCACCCTTACAAAATGGGTTATCCATTAGGACTATAAGAAGCTAATCCAGTTTGCTAGCAATCCAACAAACTGCCTCTTGCTTAGGAGTTTGTTGGATAACTAGCGCAGGATATACCCTCCAGATGCTAAAGAAAACAGGAAAAAAGTAGATCAACTAGAAGAAATAAGGGTAGATAGTATGCCTCCGCGCCTTGACTCGCGAAAGCGCAGTCGACCAAAGGCAGGGGGCGCGGAGATATAGATTATATAATAATATTTTCTAAGCAAAATTTTAATTTTTAATTAGACAGCTTTTTTAAAATAAGAAGGAGTACGGAAACTGAAGGATTCGAACCTCCGCCTGGTATTTAACCAGGTTTCGTTTTCTAGACGAACTTAATAAACCACTCTAACAAATTTCCAAAAATTAACTTTAAAATTTTATATATAAAAATCAAAACTAAGGTAGAAAAAGCCAGACTCTCCCTTGCGTTGCAACTCCCTTTTGTCCTAGTGCCAAACAGGCAGAGACTAATGCTTAGGCAGAGAGAGAAGCGATAAAAAGAAATAAAGAATAGTACGGAAATTGGAGGATTCGAACCTCCGCCTGGTATTTAACCAGGTTTCGTTTTCAAGACGAACTTAATAAACCACTCTAACAAATTTCCAGGATTAACATTAAAATTTTATAAATTATGTTTTTCTAATTAAAAATAGAAAAGAAATGATTAATTTATCCATATTTTCTTATTTACTTACTAATATAAATAAATAAAAAGATATTATGTAAAAAGAGGCTCTCCCTGCCTTTGGTCGACTGCCTTTTTTTTTATCTTTATTTATTTAAATTTAAAGAGGCTGTCGCTTTGCTGCCAAAAGCAGGGAGGGCATATAAAAAAAAGTTTAAATTTAATTTACCCTTGAATAACTAAGATCCGTCTAAGATAGTTAATCTTAAAATCTAGACCTCGCGCCCCTCCTGCCCTCTTAAAGCGACACCCCTAATTCTTTAAATAAAAATAAAGATAAAAAGGGAGGTCGCTAAAGCGAAGGTTGACTCGCGCTAGCGCAGTCCAGAGGAGCGATTGCAAAATAAAAAAGGTCGCGTCTTCTCATAAGATGTAAGAGAGGTAGGGTCTACCACCCTCCAACCTGGCTTTATTTAGGAGGAGCAAAATTTAATTGGAAGACCCCTGCGTAGCAGTAGCGACTCTTTATTTAAAAATAATAAAGATAAAATCGCTGCTTCGCTTTGACCCCCTCTCCTTTGCCTCTGCCTCTCCTTTGGAGAGTTTGGCACCCTACAAAAGGGAGAGGGGTCAGGGTGGTGCTAGCTAAAGCAGGGGGGGTTTCAAATTTTAATAAATTAATAATATAATCTATTCTCTCCAGCTAACGGTGGTCCTGACCCCTTAGGTTAGGAGAATTGTTATTTTCGTTTAAATTAGTTAATGCTATAGCACCTGAACCTATTTCTAGTACAAACCCTACAGTTAATACAATAAAAAAAAAGATTCCTACTGTAAAACCAAAGATAGATATTTGGTAAAGTGAAACTGCTAATGGAAATAATAATAGTATTTCAAGATCAAATATTAGAAATAGAAGAGCAACTATCATAAAATGAATTTGGAAAGTAGATCTAGTTTGACCTGGTATAGGTGCGAATCCACACTCATATTGACTGACTTTTTGAAAATCAGGTTTATGAGGAGCTAATAAAATATTTAAAGCTAATAATACAGCAGCTAGAATAGGAACAAAAATAAATATAAATAATAAATTATTCATTTAAATATAAAATAAAGATAAAGATAGTAATTGTGTACTATTTAAGATTAATGAAGGTTTTATAAAAAATAATAAAATAGTAAAAGTTAAAGTAGAAATTAAATAGCTATGAGTATTAGTTATAATAATTTCTCCTCCTCTCCTTTGGAGAGCCAAAGGCAGGGTGGTGCTGGCATATTCTCCTCCTTTCGCTTTGATTTTCTCTATCTCCCTTTTGGCCGCCCTCTCCTCTCCTTTGGAGAGAGAAAGGGGCCAAACAGGCAGAGGCAAAGGAGATTGCGATCTCCCATTTACCTGTCCATTATTGGAGTCACTTGCGCTGCCAAAGTCAGGAGATGGCGTAAAAAGTAATTTAATTATTTGTAAATAATAAGAACAACTTATAACACTTACTATTATAGCTAAAACTGAAATGGAATAATAACCATTTTGTAGTGCTGAATATAATACTAACTGTTTAGAAAAGAATCCAATTAAAGGTGGTATTCCTGCCATAGAAAATAAAGAAACAGCAAAAGATATAGAAAGAAGAGGATTGCTGAAGAATAATCCTTTAAATTCAGAAATAAAACTAATATCTTTGTTAGCCCCTCTCCAAAGGAGAGGGGTAAATCTTATATTGTTAGACTCCTCTCCTTTGCCTCTCCCTGTTTGGCACTCGCCCAAAAGGGAGACCCCACCCTCTCCTCCATCGCTTAGATAGGTGTTATTATTTAGACAATAAGCTAAACCCAAAATAACTAGGAAAATATTTAAATTAGTAATAGTATATTGTATAATATAAAATATAAATGAATCTATAGATTGTTCAGTATTAACAGCTAAAGCTAATAAAATAAACCCTATATGAGATATTGTACTATATGCTAATAATCTTTTTATTCTTATTTGAGCTAATCCTAATAAACTACCTATTATTAAAGATAAAGTTGCAGAAATTAATAATAAAGTTTTTAATATATTATTATTGATAACTATGGATATTTCTTTGCTCTTTTGGACACCCTCTTCGAATAACGCGCCCCCCTCTAAGCTAGGGTTGGAAGTAGTAAAAATTAAACTTATAAATTCATTTATAGCTCCTTGATTTAAATTTAGTAAGTATCCACTATTATTAACAATAATAGTTTTTAAACCATCTCCTAAGGGGCCGAAAATTCCTAATTTAACTTGTAGTTCTAATAATATAAATAATATAGCTATTTTTGGTATAATAGTTAACCAAGTTGTAACTATTGTAGGAGTTCCATCATATACATCTGGAGACCAATTATGTAAAGGTGCTGCTGCTATTTTGAATAGGAATCCTATAAATATTAAACTTAACCCTAAACTTATACCTTGTATTATATATTGTTGATTAATATCAATAACTGAATTTATAATATATAAAGACTCTAAATTAGTTGTTCCTGTATAAGAATAAATTATACCTGTTCCTAGTAATATAATACATGAAGATAACCCACCTAATAAAAAATATTTTAGTCCAGCGGAAGTTGCAGATTCTGAATCTCTATATAATGTAGATAATACATATAATCCAAAAGATTGTAATTCTATACTTAAATATATTGATATTAAATCATAACTTGATATTAATAAAGAAGAACCTAAACTACTAAATAATACTATTAATGAATAATCAGTCCCGCTGGTATCCCCTGCCTTTAGCGAGGTTAATTTTAGTGCTTGTTGTTCTTTAAATATTTTTTTTATATCTTCTTTGGAAAAGACCCCTCTCTCCTTTGGAGATAGCGACTCTCTTTTTGAGACTTTAAGGAGGGGTAAGCTATAGCAGGTTGATTGGTCTTCTATTGCCGAGACATCAAGCATCGTTTCTTTTTTAGGTTCAATTTTAGAAAAATTTTCTCGGCGTAAGCGAGGTAGCGAGATTAGGGTACGATCGTAGACAGCTAGAGGTAAATCCAACTCGTTTTGGCTGCCAAAGGCAGGGAAAGATAAATTATGTTTTTTTTGAGGCCATGCCATTAATATTCCTCCCCCTATTACAAATAGAAAAATTTCTATTAATTGACTTATGGTTGTAACTTGAAATAACCCACTATATACCCCTATTCCTGAACCTATATTCTCTAAATTTAAAATATTTAAAGTCAAAGCAGCAGCGAATAGAAAAACAATAGTTGTAATTCTAGTAACATGAGTAGAATAAATTTTTGTGTTTAAAACAGGTAGTGCCTTAGCAACTATTAAAATTAAAATTGAAAATGTGATCATCACTATATTATTTTTCTGACCTGCCAAAGGCAGGGGTCAAAGCAATTTTTATTTCTTTATTTATTTACCTTCTGACCACTCTGCCTTTGCGCCCTCCCTCCCCTCACTCCTTTGCCTCTCCCTGTTTGGCACTCGCCCAAAAGGGAGCGAGGGAGGGCGCGGCTTATTCTTATTTAAAAACGAGACCCTTAATTAATCCTAAGCTATTTGCTAATACCAAGTCTAAATAGGTTGGACTCGCCCTCCCCTAATGAGTGTCGCTTTAAGAGGGACAGCTAATGTTTACATCTAAATATCTAGTTAAGGATCTGGACACCCTGTATTATTTATTTGAGCTAAGAGACATACGCACCCCTTGCTTTTCAAGGGTCGACCCCCCTCTCCTTTGTCTCTTGCCCTTCTCCTTTCTCCTGCCTTTGGCTCTCCAAAGGAGAGGAGGTGGAGAGGGCTACTCTCCTTTAGGACTTTCTCCTGCCTTTTTTGTATCTTTATTTATTTAAAAATAAAGAGTCGCTTCGCAGGAGGTGGAGAGTATGGCCCCCTTTCTCTTAAGGAGGCCAAAAGGGAGATACTCCTTTGCCTCTGCCTGTTTGGCCCCCTCTCCTTAAGAGAAAGGGGGCCAAAAGGGAGAGAGTGAAATATAGAGTTATATTTTATTTTAATTAATATATATTATTTATTTAATAAATACGAGTAAAGAGACTTGAACTCTTACAATTTTTAATTATGAGTTCCTAAGACCCACCTGTCTACCAAATTTCAGCATACCCGTTACTATAAAAAATTTAGGCTCGCGCCCCCGCCCTCTCTCCTGCGTAGCAGTAGCAGTAGCGACTTATTTTTATCTTTATTTATTTAAAAATAAAGAGGCAGGAGACTGCTTTAGCGTTATCTGTATTTATTTAAATTTAAAAATTTAGGGGAGTTGCTACGCAAGGGCGCGACTATTTAATAAATATAATTTAAGGACTCGCTTTTTCTTATTCTTGCTCCTCCCTCGCGCCCCGCCCTCTCTCCTTTGGAGATAGCGACTTCCTATTATAGAAGGGAGGGCGCGAGTGGTTGTCGTTTCGCAGAAGCGACTAAATTTATAAATAAAATTATAAATAAATAAAAAGCGAGCCATATCTCTTTCCTGCTAAGCAGAAGCAGTCTCCAATTCTTAATTTAATTTTTAAATTTAATATAAAATTTTAAAAAGGAGGGAGAGATTGGTCTTTTCTATCTCTTTTTTTTTTTTTGGGGGGGGGGCGAAAGCCAAACAGGGAGAGACAAAGGAGAGGGGGGGTTGCCCCTAAGGGGCAATAGCCAGAAGTTAAAACAAATTTTTTATTTAGTTTTATTTTTAATATAAGATTCTACTATTCCATCAAATTCTTGATATACAAAATCTAAGTAATAATAAGAATGTAAATTAGCAATAAGTAATAAAATAAAAACTATAATAATCATCAATTTATTACTCTTTTTTCCTAATTTTATTCATTTTAAGATATAACCCCTTATGGTTTTATTAAGAGGTACAAATCTTAAAAGTATTTTTTCTATATAATCCTCATTTATTAACATAATAATAGAATTATATATAATTATACTTAAAAATAGTAATTGAAGAAGTTGAAATAAAACTAACATATGGATTAAATCTAAAGCAGAATTACCAGTTAGATTGAATAAATTAAGCCCGCCCTCTCCATTGGGGAGACCTGAACCCGTCATTTGGGCTGGAAATAAATTGAAAAAATCTAAATTGATAAAGGTATTATTTTTACCCCCGCCTAAGGCGGCTGAAGTTACATTAGACATAATATTTTTAGTACCGATAGCTAAAGCACCTAATCCCACTCCTCCTAGAGTTGCTGCAATTTTACTTGCTGGAGTAGGAGCCTTAGCTGCCAATTTAGCACCCGCTGCTATAGCTGTAGCCATAATACCACCATCCGAAGCAGCTGATGCTATTCTAATAGAAAGATCTCTAGTATTTACACCTTCTATAGGGGGTTGCTGCACAGAAGTAGATTTACCTTCAACATTAGAAAATTTTGAAGGGCTACTGTTATTATTAAGCTCCTCCCCTACAACAGGCGGCGTTACCGAGTCCTTATCTAATGGGAGGGCGACTTTGGTACTCTGTTCCTCCTTGTTTGTCTCCCCTCTCCTTTGGAGAGCCAAAGGCAGGGGAGAGGAAGGAAGGGTAGAAGAATTATCATTAGCCGTACATTGATTAAGAATATCAATATCGATAGAATGCTTTAGCAATAATTCATCATTAATATGGCCATAAAAATAAAAAAATTTAAATATTAAAACCAATAATAAATTAAATATTATTTTGTAAATAAAGAATAAAATAAAAAAAATTAAAAATAATTTTAAAAAAGTTAATTCTTCAAAAGCTTGAAGTAATTTTAATGAATATTGATTATATTTAGTTATCTTCTTCTTCTTTAAAAAAGAAAAGGCAGGACCTCGCTTAAGATCTCTACGCTCTCCTTTGGAGGCTCCTCCCTGCTTTAGCGTTATCTTTATTTAGATAAAAAAAAAGAATAGGGGTGGTGCGACGCCCCTCTCCTTTGGAGAGCCAAAGGCAGGGCGCAGGGGTGCGGGTACCAAGTAGATTTGACTTGTGAATTTTACCTTTAAGTACCTTAGACAAAAATATCTGGTTAATATTTGCCCATCCACCCCGCCACCTTTCCAACCTGGTGAAGAGAAGAGAGCTAAACCCCCTCTCTTTTTGAGACTCTTTATTCTTATTTTTATATTTAAAATAAGAATAAAAAGGGAGAAAGTCGCTAGGGGAGTGGCTAGACCTATTTAAATATGATGTATTTTTGTATTGTTTTAAAGAAACAACTAACGAAACACCAATTACAAACCAAAAACAAAATAGAGCCAAATTTTGAAAAAAAAATAATTCCATAATAATTGTAAAATTTTTTATTGTTTTTCTCGCTGCGCGACTATAAGATATTACTTTTCAAAGATAGTAAATAATCTTTTAAGAACCGTTTGTATTTATATATTAAACACATTCTATTGTAAAAAAAGAGGCCCTTAGGGCGAGTTTTTTTTTATAATCCAGCCCCCATTAGGGGGGGGGGGGCCTTTTTATTCTACTCGCCCTAAGGGCCTCTTTTTTTCCCTTATGCCGCGCCCTCCCTCGCTTTCTTATTTTAATTTAATTATTAATATTAAGGGCGCCGCCAAAGGCAGGGAGAGAAGAGAAATTAAGATTAAATTTAAGAAAACTCTCTTTTTATTCTTAAATTAATAAAATAAGAAAAAGGCCCCTCCCCTAATGGGCCTTCTCCATGCGCAATCAACAGTTGCTCCTCCCCTAATTCTGTTTTTATTTAAAATAAAAGAATTAGGGAGGGCGAGACAGACAGCAGGAGTCTCTCTTTTTCTTATTAGAGAGAGCATTCCGCCCCCTCTCTCTTTAGGCCGAGTGCCAAACAGGGGGAGGCTAAGGAGAGGGGGCGGGTTAATTTAGCTTAATTTATTGAACTAGTCTAAGCTAGGTTGCGAAGGAAAGAGTGAAACAAAGCAAAGATTAATTATTATAGCCTCTTTTTTGTTTAAACAAAAGAGAGAATCTATATATTTATAAAATATCTCTTCTTTTATATTTTTCATAATTAAATTTTGATAAAGCAAATCCCCACCCTCACTAAATAACCATAATGGAAGATTGCTAGCGATTGCAGCCGATTATGAAACAACACCACTCAATTTGGTTTTAAGAAAGAAGTAAATATTTTTAGGAGAGAGAGGTCCTATTTGTTTAGGCCCTTATTTTATTTATTTTAAATAAAGAATAAAAAGAGGGGAGGCCTCGCTTAAGGCCCCCTCCCTTAGGATTAGCACTCTCCCTTTTGGCCGAATGCCATACTCTCCACCTCCTGCGAAGCGACTCTTTATTTTTAAATAAATAAAGATACAAAAAAGGCAGGAGAAAGTCCTAAAGGAGAGTTGCCCTCTCCACCTCCTGCGAAGCGACTCTTTATTTTTATCTAAATAAAGATAAAATTGCTGCGCAAGGCAGGAGATAGTCCTAAAGGAGAGGGGCTAGAGGCAAAGGAGAGGGGTGGGGCGCCAAAACTGCTGTTTTATTTGATCTCCTCCCCTGCTGCCTACCTAGACTTTACGCTTGCGAGAATTTTCTTGCAGCAGCCAAAAGGCAAGGGTAAGCCCTCCCCTAATTTTTTAAATTTAAATAAATACAGATAACGCTAAAGCAGTCTCCTGTCTCTTTATTTTTAAATAAATAAAGATAAAAAAAAGTCGCTACTGCTACTGCTACGCAGGAGAGAGGGCGGGTGGTTGCACCACCCCTAATTATTATTTTGATTAAATACAGATAAAAAGGGAGGAGATAGTTAGGCTGTCTAACCGTCATTTGTTTAGTATCCTGCTTTCTCCACCTTCTCCATGCGAAAGACACCGGGTGGAGAGTCATTCGGACGACTAATTTAAAATAAAATTAAGATTAATATACAAACTAAGAGTTGAGCCTTAGGATCTGCCATAGGCAGGGGGTTGATAAACTAACAAAAATAAAATTAAGATTGCACAGGTAACATTTTAAATGCATGGAATGGGATAGGACTAGCTAAAGTCCATTCTAATGTATTAACTGGTTGATTTTCAACTTTAAATTCTTTATCAGAAGTAAAGAAAGGTATTACAGCCCAAGGGTTGTTATTACTTAATTTTTCATTTGCAAAAATATCGTATATTATATAACCAAATAAAATAGTAGCTAACACAGAGATTATAGATCCTAAACTAGATATTTGATTCCATCCACTAAATGCATCGGGATAATCAGGGATTCTTCTAGGCATACCGGCCATACCTAAAAAATGTTGAGGGAAGAATGTTAAATTAACTCCTACAAATAATGTCCAGAAATGGATCTTTCCTAAGAAATCGTTAAAATTTCTACCTACTATTTTAGGTGTCCAATAATAGAAACCTGCAAATAAAGCAAAAACAGCACCCATAGATGATACATAATGGAAATGAGCTACGACATAGTAGGTATCGTGGAATGCTATATCTAAAGATGCATTAGATAATACAACACCAGTTAACCCACCTATTGTGAATAAAGCTAAGAATCCTAATACAAATAATAAGGGAGTACTATATCTTAAACTACCACCATATAAAGTAGCAATCCAAGAAAATATTTTAATTCCAGTAGGTACCGCAATAACCATAGTAGCAGCAGTAAAATAAGCTCTAGTCTTAAAAATGGACAGTATCTTAGTTTAATATATTTATTTTTAAACTATTTGCGTACTTGTCTCTGAGGATCCTTTATTTGCAATACTTTTTATTTTAATAACACCTGTATCTTCTAGATGTTTACCTTCAGTTATCATAATATACACTTTTCTGCCCCTCTCCACCTCCTCTCCTTTGGAGAGCCAAAGGCAGGAGAAAGTCCTAAAGGAGAGGGGCAACCTTAAATAATCTTCATATTTACCTCCAAATAGATTAAATGTATCAAAATAATCAATTAATATTGAGGCCGTTTTAAACCCTGAACTTTTATAACACCATATTCCTGAAGTATAATGAGAAAGATTACCCATTTTTACTTGATCGTATAAAAGCTTTAAAGGAATAGCATCATTTTGCTTTAAAGAAAATTCTAATCTAATGCTAAAACCTGTTTTGTGAGTTTTACTTTTTGCAATACTAATATGAAAACACCCATCAGCTTGAGTAAAACCAGCTAATCAGAAATTATCTAAAGTTATAATATTAGAAGGAGGAAGTAAAGTTAAATTAAAAAATTTACCATAATTATGCTTAATTAATTGATCATATTTAGGTTTACTTACTAATTTACCATTTATTAAAGATAAAATGATAGATAAACCTTTTTCATTTTTACATATATATCTAACTGCTTTTTTGTTTTTTATTTTATATATATTACCCCCTAAGGGGTCCTATCTGTTTTTTAATTAAATAAGCCAATGTTATATCTTTTTCTTGGTAAATAATATGCATTTCTTTTTTACCAAACCAACTGTCCCCTTCTATTAAACCTGCTAAAAAAGAACCTAATTCTGTTAAAGTTAATTGATTTTTATGTTTAGGTACATGTTTAGAAATTAAAGGTAATTTAGTATAATTATTATAAGTATTCTTTGTACTAGCCGTAGTCTCCCCTTTTGGCCGAGTGCCATACTCTCCGCAGGAGCCTCCTAAAGGAGAAAGGAGAGGCAGAGGCTAAGGGTTGCTACTCCTAAGGGAGGGAGCAGCTAGTACTAAATTTAAAGTTTCCTGCTGATTGTTCTGTAGCATTAAAGCTTCGCGAGTAAATTTTCCCTAACATAATAAATATGAGTGGATTACTAGCCCCTAAGGGGCAACAGAAGTTTCCAGCATATAGCAAATTTTTTACCGTGGACACTAATTTATCCACATCCATTCCTACTGAGAACATGTGGTGCATATTAAATAGACAGTCGGGTGCGAGTTTTACCCTAGTTGACCCTAAGGGTCTCCAGCCTCTTTTTTAATAAATAAAGATAAAATTGCTCCTCCCCTAATTCTTTATTTTTATCTAAATAAAGATAACGCTAAAGCAGGGAGGTCGCATCTCCCCTAATTCTTTATTTATAATAAAAAGGGTGAGAATAAAACTAAGCTGCGAATTAGACTTTTTTAAGTAAGTCTAAGCAGAACTATCTAAACCGGTCTCACAACCGGGGTCGGACTATATCTTCATCTCTGAGGTTTAAAACAAAGCAGAGCCAGTTTTATTATTTAAGCTATTTTTGTTGTTGATTATTTTAGCAATAGCTCGTATTTTACCCAACCCTTCAGGAACAAAGTGTTCCTTGTTTAATATCATAGTAAATACATCTACCCAGTGTTTAAATGAATCAGCTTTTTTAGTCTTAAGTGGGAATGCTAAAAAATAATCACGTACTGGTAGTAAACCTTTGAATGTATTGTTATTATATCGATATACACCGTTAGTTTCTCCTCTAACAAATACTTGTCCAAATTTAAATAGATCGCGAACATGCAGTTGCCAAAGGCAAGTAGACTCTGCATTTTTTGGATCCAATAAGAACCGAAGAGAAACTCGAAAACTTGTAATCGTATAATGTCGTGGTTGTATTGCAATATTAAAGCAACCTTCTGCATCTGTGAAACCTGATAACCAGGCGTCTGAAAGGTTCGGTTTAATTAATATAGGATTCTTTAGGAGAGCTAATTCTAGGTAAGCTGCGCTATTAAGGAGCTGTGTATTAATCCATTCGTCTAACTGTTTTTGACGATAAGGTAAAACTAAATTACCGTTAAATATATATACTAGAAGTAGGATATTTTGAGGATCTGTCACTATAAATCTATAGTAACCATCAAATTCTCGCACTGTTCCAAAGCCTAAAACTTCTTGTATCTGATATAAAATAGAACCTTCTTTTTGAGTTAATACAAATCGAGCTTTACCTTTGGTTGTTAATATTGCTCCATCTCCTTCAGAAAAACCTATAAACCAGGTTAACCATTCATTGCTAATTAATTTATTACTATATTTATTAAATGTTTCAAATTTTCGAGATATCTTGCATATAGTCTCTGAGGAACTCTTTAAACCAGCTTTGCTAGTATACGGATTTCCTGCTGATTGAGTATAACTAACAAGATTTTTACTATTGAAAGTACTTGTTAGCACTAAACTATTCCAGCATACAGCAAGATTTATTAAACCCATTTCATATTGAGGGAGAGCCACCAATTGACTCCATACTAAAAACCCTAAAATACCGATAGAAAACATAGCATAAACCATTCCGATATAACCAAATATAGGTTTACCAGAGAATGTTGATACTATATGACTTACTATTCCAAATCCTGGAATAATTAAAATATAACAATAATTTGATTAAAATAATAGTTATTTAGATAATCTATGCCCTAGCCTAATTTAGGATGGTTTATTATATATAAATAATCTATTAAAATTTAATACTCCAAAACTTTCGTCTTTCTTAGGACTTTATCTTAAATTGTAAATCCTGCCTCCCACCCTCCCTTGCGTAGCAACTCCCTCCTGCCTTTGGCAGGTGAAAGGAGAGTGCTAATCCTAAGGGAGGGAGGGAGGCAAGGACTAAAACTATTCATTGTAATTTTTAATTCAATAATTTGTTTTATACCTTGATCATTTAAATGGTTTTTATCTTGTATTAATATATAAGCTTTTCTCCATTTTAAATAATTTATATGTTTATTTGATTGTAAATGGTACTCATCAAAATAATTTATTACTTTTCTAGCTGAGCCAAAACTAGTAGAACCGTAATAATAAGTATCTTGACTTTTTCTATAACCAATGTTTCCTCCGAAAAAGTCTTTAATCAATAATAAAATATCATTATTTTTTTGATCAATTTGAAAATTTAATCTAATTTCAGGTTTAGATCTATTAATTTTATTAACAACTTTGATTTGAAAACTAGCATCAGCATCAGAAAAACCAGCTATCCAATGATTATTAAAATCATTGTTTAAATTCATATTAAATACTATATTTTCTTTATTATATAAAGAATGGTTTAATATATTATTAATAACTTGATTATATTTATTTAAAGTTCTTAATTTTCTATTAATTAGATTAATAACTTTAAGAAGTCCATCTTTATTAGAAATAATTAATAAATAAGCATTTTTATCTTTAATTCTTCTAATTTTACCATATCCTAGTCTTTCTTTAATATAATAGGCTAGAGATACATCAGAGGAGCTAAATACAATAATAAGTTGTTGTTTTGAACTAAAATGACCATCACCATCAATTAAACCAGCTAAGTAAAATCCAAATTGATTATCACTTAGCGGTCTTAAATGTTTAGAATTATGAACAGAAATAGCTTTAATATTCTCTGTCTTAGATACAATTTCGTTGCGTAAAGTCTCTGAGGTAGAACCTTTGCTTGAACTTGAAAAGGGTTTACCTGCTGATAAATTTCTTTGTTTTAACTTTTTCACTGTGTCAATTAAGATGGAGTATTTAAAACTAGTTAGTGAAACCGTCCCAGCATATAGCAACGTTACGAAGCCTATAAATTTAACTTCAGGGTGCTTCTCTCTTTTATTATATAAATAAAAATATTTAAAATAGAGAGGTGGACTATATTATCAATTTATTTCATTTATTCATGAAAGCTAGCCATGCTTTGTGGTGAACACTTTCAGTTTTAAAAGCTTTTAAATCATAAAGAGCATAATAATCTTTAATAAGGTAGAATCGTTTAGATTTATGACTCTTAAATGTACTAGATTTAAAGTATTCAAGAAATTTAAATACATCATTTCGACTCTGAATAGACCATTGGTAGTAACCATTTTGACTACTATCGTAATAAATATTACCCCCAAATATTGTCTTAAACATTTTGACATCTTGAAGTAATTTATTAGTTACTCTAATACTTAATTGTGGTATATGATTTTTTATTGAAATACCAATAGTACCATCAGCATCAAAAAAACCTCCAAAGGAGTGTGATGAAATAGTTAGTGGTTTTGGTAGTATTACTGGTGTAACAAGTATTTGACATACCCGATGTAGTTGAGCTAGTCGACCTGAATGTCGAATATTACCATTTATACAAAAAATAAGATTAATCATACCCTGTTTATTATGAAGTCGATATCGATAAGCTTTAGCTCCTGATCGCATTTTTATGCTACCACCAAGCAAATGTTGAATAAATCGGAGTAAAGAGAGATCTTCAAGCCCCATAGTAATTTCCAGGGAAGTATAACCTTTTTTACTTACTTGAAGACTACCATCTCCATCAATAATACCTGCTAGCCATTCACAGATTGATTTAGAATAAATTGTTGCGCATGTAGTCTCTGAGGTTCCTACTAGACTGTTTTTGTGTCGTTGGTTACCTGCTGATTTAATCTTAGATTTCCCATTTTTTCTAAATAGGGGCGTAATAAAAATTGAACCACTTATAAAAATAGCAGGTAAATCATTATACAGATTATTCCAGCATATAGCGCAATACGTATTCAGATATATATTAAGACCTGAATAGGGCCACATTTGACCAAAGAACCCATTCCCTAAAACCCCTAATTTATTAACTCTCTTTGCCCGCCTGTCACTTTCACTTATCTACTCCGCAGCGCCAAAGGCGAGAGCGGGGGGTAAACTGGGGCAGCGGAGAGGCGGAGGGGCTCATGTACTACTGATTAATCTCATAAAGAGCACAGTAGCCTTGTGTAAAATAGGGAACCGACTGTACATTAAGCACCATTTCAGGCACCCACAAGTGACCCAGTCTGTAGCGATATTTTAGATTACCGACGGTCTTTGTACGAGTATACATTGACCGTTTTCACTTGCATAGCCAATGAACAAAAGTTCATCCTTACGCCTGTCGGGGTAAGCATACTCTCCCTTCTCCCTAACTCGCGCTACTCCTGTCCTCCATAGAGGCGATGCAGGGGTGCAAGCACGAGCGCGGGGGTCGGGGCAGCTGTTTTTCTCTAAAAATTGCACAGCATAATATTATACTGGCTCAAACTAAGCCAGGCTAAGTCAGATCTTAGTCGCCCACCCCTATCCTCTAATCCTCTTTGTTTCGTGCTAGCACGGGGGAGGCGGGAGGGGCGCATGAAGCATAATATTGTATGGACTAGAATTATGGTATACGTAGTATTCACTTTAACAGGTCTTTATATAATAAATCACACCTGCCTATTAAAGTTTCACAACTTGTTTCGTTTAAAATTTACATTGAACCACATCCTTTATTCCCGTTGGGATACACTAATTTTAATTCAGACTGTTAATTGTAGCCGCTTTGGCTTTCAATACATTTCTAGTTGCCGGCGATAGATGTTCACCATTGACAATGGATGTATGAACTTCTTTCCAGAGTTGATACGATTTAGCTTTTTTAGTTTGTAGTGGGTGAGTGTCGAAATATTTGAACACTCGTTCCATGTTACGAGCACCATTGACCGTAAGTTCGTACACTCCAGATTTTGAGTGTGAACGAACTACACCACCAATAAGTGTAGTAATATATGTAAGTACAGCTAAATTGATTTCCCCTAATTGTGCTAAAAGGAATCGAAATCGATACGCGTTTGAATTACCTAGTAATGAGCAGTTGAAGCTACCTTCAGCATCAGTAAGACCACATAGCCAAAAGTCGTATAATGTTGGAGTTACTCGCGCTAGCGCGTGTGTTGGGATATATTCTACTGTTAACTGGCCTTTAGTTCGCGATCGTTTGTTGAAGGCTTCAAGAAATAGAGCAAAGCTTGTTTGTTTAAGAGGAAATACTAGATTTCCATTGAATAGATCAATTAGCAGTGCTACACTGGCCAAATCTTCTACTACAAAACGGCTAGTACGCGCTCCTTGTTTTATTACACGACCAAACCTTAAAACTTGTTGAATATATTCAAGAACTTTTAGATCAGCGGTGCTTTGTGTAATAACGAAGATTGCAGTACCACGGTTGTTTACTATAAAGCTACCATCACCTTCTGCAAATCCCACTAACCATTCTAAAAAAGATTGATTAGGGACTTCTGCATTAGGAAAACGATTATTATAGCATTTATAGAATGTATTGAAGCGGAACGGTGAAGTTCCACTCGCCAAAGGCGAGGCTACTACAGGAATAGTGTATAATGTTGTTGTTATTGAGAATAAGTGTTGATATAAAATAGGATCACCACCTCCTGCTGGGTCGTAGAAACTAGTATTGAAATTTCTATCTGTTAATAACATTGTAATTGCCAAAATAAATTTTGATATAGAGTAGCTTTACACTCATGATTGCTTACTATCTTTCCACCTTCGCTTTATCTTTTTCGCTCTAGCTCTCTCCTTTGCCTCTGCCTCTCCTTTGGAGAGCATGGCATTCGGCCAAAAGGGAGATAGCGACTCTTTATTTACAAAAAAAGAGGCAGGCTCCTGCCTTTTTTTTATCTTTATTTATTTAAAGAGGCAGGCTCCTGCCTTTGGCATGATAAAGGGAGTTGCAACGCAAGGGTGAGGAAATATATAAACCCCGTTCAAAGATAAGAGCTGGAGAGAGGAGTAACAATCTTAAAACTTTCAAATAAATTTTCAAAGTTAGAATATATACTCTTCTATTCACATAGAAGTTAGGAATTTATCTTAATAATCCAAGTTGTAAAATCTATTTAAATGATTCCAATAAAAAACAGTTCTCTTATCATTCATATTGGATTTAAGATTTAATATATTATCTATATTCTCCTTAGAATAATTAAATTTAGGATTAAATAAATTAAGTATTTCTTTCCAATTATTATAGTCTAAAAATTTAGAACCAAATAAAGGGTATTCGTTTAAATAATCTACTAATAATAAATTAGTTTTTAAACTCATAGTTCTAAGTCTATATTGAGGATAAGGTGTATTTTCTCTTGTATTTTTAAGAGAAACATTTAAAAATTTAGCAATATTTGCTAAAAATAATTCATTACTATAACCTAAATGATCTTTTTGTCTTTGACTTAATTCAAACTTACATTCTATTTTAGGATATTTACCTGTCTCGCTTAAGCGAGTGGTCCTAACACTAAATTGACCATCAGATTCAATAAATCCAGAGAACCAAGCATCTTTATTTAAAGAATCTTTATTCAAAGGTAGTTTCTTTAAATTAGAATTTTTATTAATTGAAACAAGCCAATCAATTAATTTATAAAGAGAAAAAATTTTAGGTGTTTTCATATTACCATTTAACAAATTAACTATATTTAAAATTCCTTTTTGATCATTAATATATAAAACATAGGCATTTAAACCTTTTTTTTTTATTAAAGATCCGAATCCTAAATTCTTCTGTATTAGTAAAGCTAAAGGTAAATCTTTTAAATGGAAAACTATTTGAATTGAAGGGTAGTTAAGTTTACCCTTAGAAGATCTCTCAGTTTTAGGTACAATAATAGTACCATCACCTTCAATTAAACCAGTTAAATAACTGATAAATTTATAATTATTATTTGAAGAATTAGAACCATAATTTGGATTTAACAATATCAAATTACAACAGATTATCTCTGGCGTACATTCTCTGAAGAGCCTTAAAAGATTCAAATCGATTAAGTTTCCTGCTGATTGACTTTCTATTACAATATTAAGTAAGCTTTCCCAGCAAATAGCCAAATTTAGAGCCGGCGCAATATAAGCACCGGCTAGTACGGGTAAAGATAATAACAGTAATATAGCTGTTACAAATATAGCCCATACAAATAAAGGTAATTTATGTAAAGACATTCCATTAGTTCTCATATTTAAAGTAGTACTAATAAAATTAATAGCACCTAATATTGAAGATACACCAGCTAGATGCAAACTGAAAATAGCTAGATCTACAGAACCTCCTGAATGTGATTGAACTCCTGATAATGGCGGATAACTTTAATGTTGATAACCTCAAAAACCTCTTAGGTTTTCTATCGTTATATTCAACGTTTCTCAACGTTGTTCGGACTATACATTCAACCTAAAATTTTGTAGTAAATATTGAATTATTAACTCTTATTTTTCTTAATTTAATTAAAATTTCTTTAACTTTATAAAGTTGATCATAATTACCTTTGTATTTATTAAATGATCTAGACCAAATTCTGTATTCAACACTCTTCATACCTTTCATAGTATAAAAAAAATATTCTGATATATTTTTAATTGCTCTAGAATTAGTAGTATCTAAAATATAATGACCATAATTTTGTTTATATACAACTTGTGTAGATATATGTAGAATTTGTTTAATACCTTCTAATACTACTCTATCTAATTTTTGAGTTATACCAAATCCATGTACAATTCTATTCTTATCTTTAGATACTAAATAGAAAGAGCCTTCTGCTTCTACAAATCCAATTAACCATGGTTTTAATATAACTTTTGTAGCCTCGTTAGCCCCTAAGGGGGCAAGAGGTAAAATAATTTTATCCCATGCTGGAGAGATATAATCTTCATTTGGTGTAGTAGATTTTAAAGATTCAAGTAAATTATTTTTTTCTATTTTATTTAATATTGGATTTTCAAGAATAAAATAAGCTTGTTTAAATTTATCAAAATTAAAATATTTTGTAGTCAATAGAGGATATTTATCAAAAATAGGAATAATTAAATTCCCTATAGTCTTTCTATCTCTGATTCTAAAACTAGCCATATTTCTATTTGACTCTACACTTACTTTTCCTACTCTTAATTGTTTTTTTATATAATATAAAGCTCGTAAATTATAACTACTTTGGGATATTTTAAAAGTTAGATTCCACTTATCTCCCTGACGTAAGATAGAAAAAGATCCATCTCCGTCAGTAATACCGACAAGCCATTGTAGGAACCATTTGTCAATAGGTTGCATCACGTTTAGTCTCTGATGGGATAAATTTGAATAATTTAATTTACCCCAGGCGGATTGTCCCCGTGTTAAAAACATTTTTACTGCTGATTGTTTATTTAACCTTATTAGATTTATTTTGTGTTCAACGAGTAGTTTTTTCCGAAATTGAGGAGTTTCCCGCATCGAGTGATGTTTTATTGCCTGTTTTTTACAAATCGGCGACTGCTTATCTTTTTTAACAGTCCATCCTGTACCTGCACCATTTTCAAGTAAAGAGCTCATTAAAAGTAATAATAATGAAGGTGGTAGTAACCAGAAAGAGATATTGTTCAATCTTGGAAATGCCATGTCAGGGCTACCGCAATGTATAGGTAAGAAATAATTACCAAATCCACCAACCATTCCTGGCATAACCATGAAAAATATCATTATGAAAGCATGAGCGGATATTATAACATTGAACAATTGATGGTCTCCTTGTAATACTTGAACACCTGGAGAGGATAATTCTAATCTAATTAACACAGAAAAGGCAGTCCCAATCATTCCAGCAAAAACTGAAAAAATTAAATAGAGGGTACCTATTTCTTTAGCATTAGTTGAATTTATCCAATTCATTAACTATTACAACCTCGCTTTGCGAGTTTGAATTATTTACTTTTTTTTATAAGATTGATCTTTCCTTTGGTAGGACTCCTCTTAAAGCGATTTAATTTATAGAGGGGGGTTGCAAAGCTAGTATTTCTTGGCCATGTTACCGGTCCTAAATCCTAACCTGCCTCTTTTTTTAAATAAAGATAAAAAAGGCAGTTCTCTTGCGCAGCAACTCTCACTGCCTCTTTATTTATTTAAAGAGGCAGTCGCTTTGCGAGCTAGAGAGAGGAGACCATTAGGGTGGGGCAGAGTGTTACAAGAAAAATTAACCTTAAGTAAATAATAAAATAAAATAAAGGTTTAATAAAAAGGGAAGCATAGCTTTTTATTATATCTTTTTAATTTTTTTTCCAATAGTAAGCCTGTTTTAAATTTTATTTTTTGTCCCCCTCTCTTTTGCCTCTAGCCCCCTCTCCTTTAGGACTTTCTCCTGCCTTTTTTGTTTATTTATTTAAAATTAAAGAGTCGCTTAGCAGGAGGTGGAGAGGGCTACTCTCCTTTAGGACTAACTCCTTTAGGAGGTGGAGAGTTTGGCCCCCTTTCTCTTAAGGAGTCTCTTAAGGAGAGGGCGGCCAAAAGGGAGAAGGGGCCTACTCTTCTTTGGAGACCTTTATTTTGGATAGATCGACTTCTTGACCCTCAATTAAGCTAGAGAGAAAGAAAAATCCTAATATTTTCTTAGGCCCTAAGGGCGCCAGTTCTTAGTTCTCGCTTTTTCTTATTATACCCGCCCTCGCGCCATCCATTAGGGAGGGCGGGGCGCTACTGTCTTTGGGTGACCCTTAGGGTCAAGAGAGTTTATCCCCTCTCTCTTAAAGAGAGAGAGAGAGAGATGTTGTATCGATATCCTGCCAAAAAGCAAGGAGAATTAATAATAAAACTGTGCTAGATAAAGCGAGTCTTGTCTAGCTAGATTCTAAGGGCTGGCGCGATAATTTGTTTTTTCTCTAAAATTGTTATTTTTATCTAGCCCCACCCCTTTCCTTTTGGTTAACTCCTTTACCCCTGCCTCTCCTTTGGAGAGTATGGCAGTCGGCCAAAAGGGATTTTCTACTTTGGAGATTTACCTTTGCCTCTCCCTGTTTGGCATTCGTCCAAAAGGGAGTTGCTACGCAAGGAAGGGGGGCGCCTGGATAAACAAGATAAACACCTATTTTCAAAGCAGCTGCTTAGGCTTAAATCTAAGACTACCATAGATAACCGGTGGATTTATTTTATAGTAAATTGGAGAAGTTTTGGAGGCTTTGCCTAAAAACAAGGGGGACTTACAAAAACGAAAGCATGGTTATATTGGTGGGGGTGGGAAAATTCCTCATTATTAAATATATGCCTCGCTTAAGCGAGGCCTAATCATATTTAGCATTAATATTATTTAGCATCTTTTTTTTATAAATAGGCCTTAAGAGGACTCGAACCTCTGTAAAAAGTATTAACAGTACCTCGCTTAGACCACTCAGCCATAAGACCCTAGTTTATTTCTCTCTAGTTTAGCTAACTAGAAACCACTCTCGCGCGCCTCCCATTAGGGGGCCAAAGCAAAGAGCGCGATTGCCTCTTTGTTTAAATAAAGATAATTTTGCTCTTGCTCCTCCCCCTTTTGGCCGAATGCCATACTCTCCAAAGGAGAGGCAGAGGCTAATGGTAGGAGCGACCCTTATGGTTGATCGCTTTCTCAAACCTAAGGCAGGAGAGAGACAGGGGGGAAACTCCTAAGCTAAAAGCTGGTGGTGTAGGAGAATACTAAGCAAGAAGAGTCGACCCCTTAAGGCGGGGAGGGTCTCAAATAGAGAGAGTTTTAAATTAATTCTGAATTTACTAATATTAAATATACCTTTAGTTAAAATGTAGACTTTTCTTATTTACCGCCCTTAGGGCCTATTACCCTCTAGGAGTGAGCAAATAAATTTATTGTTGCAACAATAGTTTTTATTTAATATCTTAATTCCTTCTGGTCCTTTTTTTTTCAAATTAAAAATTAGAGATACTTATCCCTCACTCGCGCCCCATTAGGGGGGGGGGGCGCGAGGGGTCATAGGAGTCCTTAATATTTATTAAAGAGTCCATAGAGGAGGTAAATAAAATTAGAAAGCTCTATTCTATTAAAACGAGAGAGACACGACTCGAACGCGCAACATCTTACTCCCAAAGTAAGCTCCTTAACCAATTAGGATACTCTCTCAGCGTTAGCAGTCTTAATTTGGAACCTAAAGTAAGGAACCTAAGAACCGGTGGAATATTAATAAAGAGGTAAGATAAAAAGATTAATTTTAATATCAAAATTAATCTTTTTATGTATTTAAATCTTTTACTTTCTAATCACTTAGACATTTAAAGTGTTAAGCGACTTTTTTTTTGATTTAGCTTTATTTTTTGTGGGGATAGATTTGTTATTTTCTAGGAGTCTTTCATCCTACGCTCTCCAGCCAAAGGCAGGTAAGGATCTTTGTCTTTATAGCTCCTTATAAATAAATCTAGTTTAAAAAAAACAGACCCTAAGGGTCGGTCTCTGGACTGCGCTAGCGCGAGTCAACCAAAGACAGGGAGATAAAATAGGACACTTTTAAAATGGATTAAACTATCCTTGGTTTATCGCTTCTTTAAAAAAAAAAAAATAAAGATAAAATTGCCCCTCTCCCTTTAGGGCGATTGCCAAACAGGTAGAGGCTAAGGAGAGGGGGGCTAGACAGTCCATCTCTTGCGCAGTAAACCCCTGCTTTAAAAAAAAAATAAAGATAAAATTGCTGCGTTAGCGAGTCGCTTTGACCCAGGGGTGTAGATGTAGAATGGACTGATTTAAAGCAGGGAGACTGCTTAGGCCCTAAGGGTGGTAGGTTTGGCCCACCCTTAGGGAGGTCACACTATAAATTAAAACTATTATATATTCCTATTAATAATTTAATTTAATTTGTAGTGTCTAGCTTTTCCTGTATAAACAGGGCCCACCCTTTTTGGGGGAGATTAGAGGTGGGCTATTTATGGAGAAAGATAGATTCGAACTATCATTATTATATTGCAAATATAACCGATTAACCATTATCAGATTTCCCCAATTCTTAATTAAAATTTTTTATTTTAGGTTAGATTTATAATTAATGATTTCATTATTCGCTCCTCCCCGCTCTGGACTGCGCTAGCGCGAGTAAACCAAAGGCAGGGAGCGTTATTTATCTGTATTTATTTAAAAAAATAATTAGGGGAGGGGAGGCCCCTATCTCCAGCCTCTTTATTTTTAAATAAATACAGTTCAAAAAAAGGCAGGAGAGGGAGGGCGTGTAGCAACTCCTCAATTTAATTTATCTTTAAATTTTAAAGATTAGTTAAAATAAGAGGGTGGTCCTTCTTGCTTAGCTATAAAAAATTAAATTTTAAAACTTATGCTAGAGATACCTAAAAAATATTTTTTCTTAAAATTTTATTATCTGAGTTGACCAGAGTTGAACTGATATAATCCACTACCAAAAAATGGTGTTTTCCCAAATTAAACTACAACTCAATTAAATTACTCTCTTCTTACCCCTCAAATTTTAAGTCTATTTGTTAGATTTCTATGAGCAATTAATTAGACAGCCTTAGTGGAGGTTGCTGCGCAAGTAAATAATTATTAAAAAAAAATATTTTATAGATATTATACTCTGCCTTTGGCAGCAATTCGATAACCTAAGCCACCCACCCATAATAGCTAACACCAGGAGGGGTTGGCCCTAATGGGAGGGCGCCCACCCCTTTTGGCCGACTGCCTCCCTTAGGATTAGCACTCTCCACCTCCTAAAGGAGAGTTGCCCCTCTCCTTTAGGACTAACTCCTTTAGGAGATGGAGAGGGGGGCAAATAGGCTAAGGGGAGAGAGACAAGATTAGAAGAAGTAGAGCTATATTTATTAACCGCGCCCCCCCCCCCCTAATAGGGGCGCGAGACGGTGATATACTATTATTTTGAGCTTAAAATTTTAGATTTTAATAGATGGTTTAAATTTCGGCAGCTTTCGCTGTAATATTAAATATTTTGCCTAAAAACGGAATTGAACCGCTATCTACTTATTACAAGTAAGCCGTTTTACCTATTAAACTATTCAGGCTTTATTAATTTAATTATAGCAATTTAAGACTATCCTATCTTTGTTTATCTCCCGCCTTAGACGCCCACCCTCTCCTTTTCCTCTCCCTGTTTGGCATTCGCCCTAAAAGGGAGATAGAAAGGGGGGCGTCGCTAGCGAGGACATTTAATTACTAGCGAACTCTCAAAAAAAAAGAAGGGTCGTTTTTTTTATCTTTAATATTAAAGATTTGGTATAATTAAGAATAAAGCCCCACCCTTTTTATCTGTATTTTTTTTATTTAAAGAATAGTGCTAATCCTAAGGGAGGGGGCGAAAATATTTAGACTCGCTACGCAACTGTTTATTTTAATAATCTTTCTCTTGTCTCACTCCTATATAGATAAGCTACACTTTTAGATATAAGATACGAAAGAAAAACCTAAAAGTCTTAGATGGGATGGGAGAGAACTGCGCTAGTCTTTCTATCGCGCCCGCCCTTAGGGCGCCCTCTCCTCTCCTTTGCCTCTGCCTCTCCTTTGGAGAGTATGGCACTCGGCCAAAAGGGAGAGAGAAAGGGCGCTCCCTAAAGGGTGGCGCGATAGTTGGACCCTAAGGAGGTAATTCTTAAGATTACACTATTAAATTATTTAATTCGCAAATAGATTTACCCAAAAAATAAAAGTAGGATTATTAATTTGGACCTTATTCTTATAAAATTTTAAATTTGAAAACAAATATTAGCACTTTGCGTAGCAACTAAACTAATCTAATTAATAGTAATTCTTATTTTTATTAACTTCTATTTTTATTTTTATACACCCCCCTTGCTATCAAGTCTATCAGCTTTTTGTATATTTAGACTTGAGGAGGCCCCTACCTTCCTTTAGGCACCCACCCAAAAGGGAGAAAGGAGAGTCTGCCTTTTTTTACCTCCCTTTTGGCCGAGTGCCTAACTCTCCACCTCCTGCGAAGCGACTCTTTATTTTTATCTAAATAAAGATAAAAAAAAGGCAGGAGAAAGTCCTCTCCTCGCCTTTGGCGAGGAGAGGAGAGTTGCCCTCTCCACCTCCTCTCCTTTGGAGAGCCAAAGGCAGGAGAAAGTCCTAAAGGAGAGGGGGCAAGAGACAAAGTAGATTTAGATAAAATTAAAGAGTTGACCCCCTCTCCCTTTTGGGCCGAGTGCCAAACAGGCAGAGGCAAAGGAGAGGGGTTTGGAGCGAGTCTAAATCTTAAGATTGAGGAAGTAGTATTCTGAAGAATAAGAGTGAAAAGGAAAAGGGATCTATAAAAAAGGATATCTTTATTATTGCTTTTCTTATTTCTTAATTTAACCGGATTTATATTTTTCATAATAAAAGAGGAGAGCGCCCTCCCTCCCTTAGAGTAAATATTATAAGAAATCTATTCACTAGTATTAATAAATATTAGAGCTGATTCTTTTTTTTAATTGGAACCTAAGTAAGGAATACAATAATTTAATAACTTTTTAAATTTTAGTTTCAAGTCCAATTATAAACCCTCCTCTCTCTCCCATTAGGGGAGGGTCACAGATAAATAAATATAACCTATAAATATAAATTATAATTTTTCTCTTTAAAGTAAAGTTTAAAAAATAAAATAAAATAGTATAAACTAATTTAACCTGGTAAAATTTAATGCAACCCTCCTCTTTTAATATTTTTTTTCCCCACTCTTGCTAAATAGAGCAAGATCTCTTACTCTAAGAACGAGAGGCAGAGGAGTTAGAGAATGGCGCCCCCTCTCCTTTAGGACTTACTCCCTTTTGGCCGCCCTCTCCTTTGCCTCTGCCTCTCCTTTGGAGAGCATGGCATTCGGCCAAAAGGGAGAGAGAAAGGGGGCCAAACAGGGAGAGGCAAAGGAGAGGAGAGGGCCTTAAGCGAGGCCTAAATAAAAAAAACACCTTAATGGATTTGAACCAATTACCTCTGCTCCGAAGACAGATACTTTACCAGTTAAGCTAAAGATGTCAAAGAATTAATAAATTTATCCACCCCTACTCTTATTTTACTCTTAATTATAAAAATAAGAGAGGAGTAGCTGGAGACCTAGGATCTAAGATCGCGAGCCGTTTGACGCTAGTCCTATAGAACAACTTTTATTTTAGTCGCGAAGCGATTCCTTCTTAAAAATTTAAAGATAAAAAGGGGTTGCCCCCTCCCCTAAGGGGGGTGGGCTACTATTTATTTTTAAATTAATCTAAATCTCCTATGCCTCTTGCCCCCTCTCCTTTAGGACTTTCTCCTGCCTTTGGCTCTCCAAAGGAGAGGAGGTGGAGAGGGCAACTCTCCTCTCCTCGCCAAAGGCGAGGAGAGGACTTTCTCCTGCCTTTTTTTTATTTAGATAAAAAAAAAGAGGCAGGAGGTTCCTGACCCCTTAGTCTTTATTTTTTATCTAAATAAAGATAACGCTAAAGCAGGAAGGAGAATATGGCAGTCGCCCTAAAGGGAGGTAAAGATAAAATTACTGCGCAAGGCAGGCTCTCCTGACCCCCTCCGCAGGAGCCTCCTAAAGGAGAAAGTCCTAAAGGAGAGGGGTCGAGTAGCGACTTTATTTTTTATTTATTTAAAAATAAAGAGTCGACCCCATTAGGGGAGGGGGTCAGGAGATTGCAATAAGCGAGCAGGGATCGAGTAAAATTTAAAAATAAGAAGAGCGCAAATATAGTATTAATTAGAACAATAATATTTTTAATTGCTCCAATAAATTCTCTAGATTGCTTACCTAGTCTAAGAGAGACGGCTCAAAATTTTGAGTAGCCTCTCCTCCCCCTTTTGGCCGAATGCCATACTCTCCAAAGGAGAGGCAGAGGCTAATGGGAGGAGTAACCTCCAAATGGAGGGTGGTTAATTAATTTTCTTTATTTAAGAGAGTGTATATTAAATATTAAAGAGTTAAGTAGGAATTGAACCTAAAATTTTAGACTTTGCAGATCTATTACAGAACCATCTGTAAACTTAACCCTTATCTACCCGCGCGTCTTCCCCGCTTTAGCGTTCCGCTTTAGCGACCCGCTTTAGCTACCTAAGGCTGGGAAGACACGCGACTCTCCAAATGGAGAGGGCATAAAAATATTTAAAATTTTAAATTAAAAATTTTCTATTAAATATTAGGTGTTAATATTTTATAAAGATCTTTCTTTATTTGAATAATGTTCTAATTTAGAGCATAGGTTCTTTTTTTTCTTTTTTTTCTTTTTTTTCTTTTTTTTCTTTTTTTTTCTTTTTTTTTCTTTTTTCTCTTTTTTCTTTTTTTCTTAGCTTACACCCTATACCATCTTTTGATGGAGACCCTTATAGCTCTTTTTAAAAGATATTAATAAAATAAAATTATTTTAGTGGGGGGGTTCTAATTTATATTAAATAAAGTCTCTCTCCTGCCTTTGGCTGGAGAAAGCGACCCTTTATAAGGATTTGCTTAGGGCCTTAGATGTTTGAAGAAAGCTAGGCTCTATGCGACTAAGGGTTTGCAGGAATCTTAAATTAAAATTAAAAAACCAGATAATATTAAAAGAAACAGATTCAAATATAATTGTGAAATATAATATTTTTTCATTTTTTCTTTTTCCATTTTACTATTTCTAATAGCTATAAAACTTTCAATATTTTTTCTAATAAATTTAATTCTTATTTTATTTAGATCTATGTCTATTTCATTTTTACTTATTAAAATTAAATAACCAACACTATTATAAGCTAAACTAAAGATAAGTATTAAAAACCATAAATAAAATAAAAAATATATATTTAATATATTTATAATATATTTAAAAATATTATATTTATATAAACCCACACAAATAACAATAAATAACATAAATATTATTATTTTTAATAATATGGCTCAAAATTTCCCGCCTCTACCCCGCTTTCTAACTCCCCTTGTATTTTGTAGACTCATCTTGTCTTTAAGGGTAGAGTGGGGGGGTTGAGTAGAGTAGCTTAGTCTCTTGCCTTTGGCTAGGGGTCTCCTCTCCTTTGCCTCTCCCTGTTTGGCACTCGGCCAAAAGGGAGTTAGGAGAGGGGTGGTGTGAGAATTGTTTTTTTTCTTAAATAAAGAGATAAATAAAGGTATATAATTTAATAATTCACTTTTAACAATATTATTTGTGTTCCCACCTATTTTTACCCCATCAAATATACTTAATTTTCCAAATTTTAATAATAGAATAGTAGCAACTGGAGCAGTTAGAGCTAAAGTTAAAGCAATATTAACTCTTCTAACTCGTAATAAATGTAATCTCGTTTCAAGATCATAATTTCGAGAATTAATTGAATTATCATCACAATGTTTCATAAATAATCTAATTATTGTACCATAAACTAATCCAACAGGTATTAATTTTAATGGATATACTATATATTCTTGATTTTGAATTAAAAAGGAAAAATCTAAATGTTGACCCTTTAATATTAATTCATTTAAAGTAATATCCCCAAATTGACCTAATGGTTTTAAATTATTAATATTAATACTAGTATTTAGATCACTTACAACAGTATTCAAAACTTCTTTAATATCTTCACTTAAATTCCCGGAAGAAGGATCATTTCTTATTAAATTAGAAAGAGTATTAATATTATTTTCATCAAGATCAATACCTGTATTTATTAACCTATTATAAATATTTTTTATAATATCAAATAAACTTGTTACAGTTACTTCATCTTCTATTGCAGGAGGGTATAAAGAAGGAAAAGATTCAGGTATACTACTACTTCCATTTTCTTGATAATATTTTAAATTTTCTGCTATTGCTCTATCTAAAGAATTTTCAAGATCATTAATTTCATTAATAGAAGCTCTAAGTTTTAAAACAGGTAATAATTGAGTACCATCATTAATATTATCCGCCAGGGTAGTCGTTAAAGTAGTAGTATTATTTAAACTATCAAGTGTATGAATATTATCCATTAATTTTTAAATATAAAGTTAATTAATTTTTATAATAAAAAAATAATTAAAAATTAAAAGGAATCAAAGGTGCTTCAATTTATATTTTATAAGTTTGGAGCTATCACACCTTAATTCCAAAGAGGTGTGAACCTATAGACAGAATATAAAAATATTTTATATTATCTATCTCTTTTATAAAAAAATCAATAGTATTTAATATTCTGTGCAATAATAATTTTATTGACTCTTTTATAATTATGGTATACATAAAATTTTCTATATTTTAAAGATAATGATGAACAATGTAAATTAAAGGGGTCGCTTTGCGAGAGGGGTGGGGCGGAACGAGGGGTAATCTGAGTGTCAAATATCAGGAGGTTGTCTATTTAACAGTACCAGGGCTCATGAATTTTTTAGATTTTCTAAAATATTCCTGGATGCTGGCTCTTATTAAAACTATAGAGAGAGGTGACCTAAATTTACGAGCATTGGCTAAGTAAACCGGTGGATTTCAGCAGTCTCGATTATATAAAGAGTAATTCTAGTTGAATGATATCTGACATTTTTAAATAAAACTCGACTCCTCTAATGAAAAATAGGAGAGACCTAATTTAGTGAACCAGTCTCGAGTGCGCAGGATGTCTAATAAATAGACGAAATTCTCGACACTATTTGTTTTAAGGCTCAGACACGGTAAAGACATTGTCGTTATTTAAATAGCTTCATAGTATATCAATCCATGCCTCTCTCCTTTTAAGATCGCGAGGCAGACGGTGGTTGAATTAACAATCTTCTGATCGATCCCCTCGCGCAAGCGCAGTCTATAATTTCGAGTATTTCTTCTCGCTTTGCGACTCTAATAATTTAAAAAAATTCACCCCTCACTTGGCGACTCCCATTAACTATACAGTTGTAATAAAATTTGGGGGGGGATAAATAACCCTACTTTAAACTCTCGCTCCTGCCTTTGGCAGGAGCGACTATAAAATCTATCTTTATGAATAGACAGATGACTAATTATATGAAAGACCACGCCCTAAGGTAGACCTAAGGGTAACTGCGTTAAATTAACCCTCCTTGTTAACCTTAGAGTCTTCAACCCCCCCCCCCCCCTTAACACCGAAAGGATAGTACGTGCTTGCAAACAAGAGGAGGCTAAGCAATCCAGTAATCTTAATTGACTGCAATCTTAGTTTCTGAATTTATATCTGCGAGTATCCTCTCACCCAACATACGGAAAAAACCGGAAGCATAAACTAAAAACCGGTTTGAGCCAGACACGGCCAAACTAACAGCTAGTCCAGAGAGTGTCCCAATGTAGAGTATTTTAATATTCCGTAAAACAGTATAGTTTAAATCTGTGGCCATTAGGGCGGCCTCAATTTTTTTTAGGTCTCCTTTTTCTTAGTTCAAACCTAATTTAGTCTTAAATATAGCCCCCGATCCCTTAATAAAATTAAAAAGTAAAGAGAATAATTGCTCCTGTAGTATTATTGCACAGAAATATTAAAATACTATTGATTTTTTTATAAAAGAGATAGATAATATAAAACATTTTTATATTCTGTCTATAGGTTCACACCTCTTTGGAATTAAGGTGTGATAGCTCCAAACTTATAAAATATAAATTGAAGCACCTTTGATTCCTTTTAATTTTTAATTATTTTTTTATTATAAAAATTAATTAACTTTATTTAAAAATTATTTATGACAACAAAAGAACAAATCCTTAAAAATTTATTTATTCGATTTAAAGAGTTAATTATTGAAAATTTATTTAATATTGTGATGGAGCCTAATTATGATATGAAAAAAATGGACTATAAACCATTATTTGATTTTATTACTCTTATTTTTAAAAACATTTGTATATTAAATAAGATATATATAAATTTATCTAAATTGGAGGGTGCTAGTAATTTATTAACCAAGGATCAAATTGAAGAAGATTACGACAAAAATAGATTAATGTACATAAATAGATTATTACCTGCAATGCGTAAAGTTCTTAGAGATATAAAGCTACCCGATTATAAACATTTAACTTTAGGAGATTACTTAGCATTAAGGGAATTATTATATTATATGTATGAATTACATGATATTGCACAAAAATTATTAAATAAAAAATATATTTTTACAGAAGAATCATATATTGATGCTATATCTTATATTAAAAATGAAGCCCCTCGCATAGACACAAGGGATAAAAACTCCAGCAGCTCTAATGGAACAGTCCTGGCCCTTAGGGTTGCAGAAGAGGGAACTAATAAAAAGAAATTAAAATTAGGTTTAAATAAAAATATATTATATAATAGTTTAGATGATTGTGCTATAGTTGTTAAATTTTCTGAAGCTCAATTTGTTTTTAATAAAAAAAACCAATCTTTAATTCATATTCATCAACATTATGCTAAGCATACTGGTCATTCTGTTTTACCTGAATATAAAGATAAAGTTTTAAGAGATTTAAAGAATAACACTAGAGAAAATTTATCAGTAATAGCTTCAACTGTATTTATAAATAAAAATACTTTGAATAATATAAAGAATTTATTTTTACTTTCTGAAAATATTGAGGCCGCTTTCAAGGCTTATTCTTTATTAAATAGAATATATATAAAAAATATTTTTATTGTTGATAGTAAATATAAGAGTGGTCCCTCATTTTTTAGTCAATTAAATTTCCATTTTTTTGAAAACCCTATGTTTTTTAATATTAATCATTTAAGTTTAGACGATTTTAGTTTATTTTATGCAACCTTGCAAAAAGAACAGAAAAACTATAGAAAAGTGAAATTAGATTTATGTGATGGTATAAATATAAAAAACGATTTATCAATAGATTCCAATCATATCTATAAATATTTTTCTAAATTTACTGATTTAAATCAATCTATTTTTATTTTTGTAAATTGTAAATGGAGTTCTGTCTTAGAAAATTTATATAAATACGGAATAGAGGTCTCTGGAGGTAGCCTAGTTAAAAGACATTTACTCAGTCCTATGGATTTCTCATTATCTTATTTTGTTGATCTGTTTTCTATTAATAGTTATAAAGATACTGTTATTACTACTAATTTGTTAAATAAATCTTTATATGAATCTAAATTTTCTAAAAAAATAGAGTATAGTTATAACAAAGATCTATTCAGAGATAAAATCTTGAATTACACAGAAAATTTACATGTAAATAATTTTGGTCTTGGTTTTATAGGACCTTCTGTAAATTATAAAATTGATAATGAATTATTATATAATATAAAATATTTTACCCTTAATAATTGGATAATTAAATTTGGTCCTTTAAAAGATATTAGGGATTTTACCCGAATTCAAGATCTTTCATTGTCTAGTGAATTTGAGAATATACTTCTTGAAAATCTAACTTTGTTAAGTACTTCTATTTTGAAAAAAAATTCAAAACATTTAAATAAGAGAGAATCTAATCTGTTATATTTGGCTAAAAAAAAGAAATTTAATTTTTCAAAGTTAGACAGAGAATACTCTACAAACTATAATTAATACTAAATTAAATTATTGTTAAAGTACAAAAAATACAAAAAATACAAATCAGTAGCCCCCTATCCACCCAGTAGGCCCTGCCTCTTTTTTAAATAAAGATAATATTGCTGCGTCTCTGGACTGCGCTAACGCGAGTCAACCAAAGACAGTCTCTCCTGCGTAGCAGTAGCAGTAGCAGTAGCAGTAGCAGTAGCGACTTATTTTTATCTTTATTTATTTAAAAATAAAGAGTCGACCCCATTAGGGGAGGGGGTCAGGAGATTGCGATAAACGAGCAGTCGTTTTTACTAACCCCCCTCTAGCTAGCAAACCCTTAGGCTAGCTTCTTGGCCCTTAGGGCCTACCCCTTGTCTTTGGCAAATCGCACTACCTCTAATGGGAAGCCCCTCCCCTAATTCTTTAAAATTAAAAAAAAACAGATAACGCTAAAGCAGGGAGGAGAGAGAGTGGCAGATTCAACAACCAAGACGCCCCGGGGGCGCAATATATTTTCTAAAAGAGTATTCTTCTAAGTCATCATATTTTTACTTCTTTAAGTATAAATTATAATGTTTTATTTAAAATAAAAAAGAGTTATAAATAAATATCCTATTTTTATATAAGAATAGAATGCTCTTCTTTGAATCCTTCTAACTATATGTCTTTAGGATACCGCCCTAAGGGCCAAAAGTGCTAGTAGCTTTCAATCTTTATGACACTAATCTCGAGCGAGTGAGGGCCCCCTTGTTTAGGTCCCCTAATTCTTTATTTTTATTTAAATTAAGATAACGCTAAAGCAGGGAGGCGCGCGAGGGTCTATAAGTAGGAATTTTCTCAGCATTTTCGGAATAAAATACCAATTATAGAAACCTCTCGCTCGCGCCCCGCCCTCCCTAATTCTTAATTTAAATAAATACAGATAAAAAGGGAGGGCGGGGGCGAGGTTAACTTATTGAAAAATTTTGCTTTTTAAAACAAGTATCTCTAGCCCCTCTCTCCTTTAGGACTATCTCCTAAAGGAGAGGGGGCAAGAGGCAAAGGAGAGGGGTGGGGCGTCAACTACTCCTTTTCTAATCTCTTTAAATAAAAAAGTTTAAAAAAGATAGTCTGATATGAGAGCGCGATGGCTTAGAGGGAAGGTCACTCTAAGGGATAGATTTCTTCTTGCAAAGAGCAGAATAAAACAATTATGATATTAAACTAAATTTGCTATTTTAAGCAAAAAATTTTTAAAAGTGAATCAAAAAAGCTATAAAACAATTAATAAATTTCAATTTTTTCCTTTCCATTTAGTAGACCCTTCCCCTTGGCCAATTTTACTTAGTTTTTCTTTATTAAATTTAACAATAGGAGCTGTAGCCTATATGCACGGGTTTTCTTACGGTGGGTATATATTAACATTAGGATTTATATTAACAACTTATGGTATGATTTTATGGTTTAGAGATGTAATAATAGAAGCAACATATTTAGGTCATCACACTAAAGAAGTAAAAAATGGTATAATGATTGGTGTTTTATTATTTATTGTTAGTGAGGTTTTCGCTTTCTTATCTGTATTTTGGGCTTTCTTCCATTCAAGTTTATCACCAGCTATTGAAATAGGAGGTACTTGGCCCCCTTTAGGTATTACACCATTAGATCCTTTTGCTATCCCTTTACTTAATACTTTCTTATTATTATCAAGTGGTGCCTTTATTACTTATGGACATCATGCTTTAATAGCTGGAAACAGAAAAGGGGCAATAGATGGAGTAATTTTTACTATTATTTTAGCTATACTTTTTACAGGATTACAATATTTTGAATACTCTGAAGCTGGATTTACTATGTCAGATAGTGTTTACGGTTCTGCTTTTTATGCTTCTACTGGGTTACATGGATTACATGTTATTGTTGGTACTATTTTTATTGGGGTTTCTCTAATAAGATTAATTAATTATCAATTAACTACAAAACATCATAATGGTTTTGAATCTAGTATTTTATATTGGCATTTTGTAGATGTAGTCTGGTTATTTTTATTTGTAGCTGTTTATTTCTGGGGTAATACATAAACCGGCCTCCTCCCCCTAATGGGGGGGGGGGGTTATTTAGAACTGGGGAGGACTTTATAGTCTCTTTTCCAGGAGACCCTAAGGGTCAAACTCGCAAAGAGACCCACCCCTCTTTTTTTTATAAAAAATATTATCTCTAACCCCCCCTATTAGGGGGGAGGAGGCCTACCCATTAGGGGAGGGCGTAATAAACCTTTAAATTATAAATATCTAATATAAATAATACATATTTTTTTTAAAAATAAGAACCTTTAATTTAAATGGCAGAATGGTTTCTTGATGAGAAATTCATAGGAGTTCGAATCTTCTAAGGTTTATAAAATTAAATTCTTTTCTCTTTTCTTAAAAAAATTTATCCAACCCTTACTAACCCCCCCACCTATAAAAACAAAATAATTTGTCTCACTCTAGGTCTTAAGGGCGGCCACCCTTCTCCTTTGCCTCTAGCCCCCTCTCCTTTAGGACTTTCTCCTGCCTTTGGCTGGAGGTTCCTGACCCTTAGTCTTTATTTTTAAATAAATAAAGATAACGCTAAAGCAGGAAGGAGGGTATGGCCCCCTTTCTCTCTCCACCTCCTAAAGGAGAAAGGAGAGGAGAGGGTGGCCAAAAGGGAGTTGCTACGCAAGGCAGGGGGCGCTAGCAAGCTAAACAACTATAAAACTAGTCTCTAGTCTTGCTTTAGCACCATCGCTTAGACAAGTAGAACCTGTAATCTTCAACCTCCAAATAAAACAGCTGGTACTGCTATGTCTCGCTTTCTTTCTATTATGAGAGTAGGCGCCCCACCCCTCTCCTTTGCCTCTACCTGTTTGGCCCCCTTTCTCTCTCCACCTCCTAAAGGAGAAAGGAGAGGAGAGGGCGCCCAAAAGGGAGAGTGCTAATCCTAAGGAAGGGGGCCTAAGCGAGGCGGAAAGAGGGCATCCAAAGGATAAACTAAGGGATAGATGGTAGCACAAATAATTATAAAAATTGAGCAAATAAAGCAGGTGGCAATTCTACCTACTTAAAAAAGCTGGAGAGAAAAATTATACATTTTTTTATAATATTTATTTTAAATTTAATTTAGAGGCCTTTAGGTTTTTATAATAAAGCCAGTTTATTTCCTGTTCTTTTGTTATATCTTTTAATTTTACAATATAAGAAACAACCCCTTATAATATACGCCCTCTCCTTACCCCCCTGCCTCTTTATTTTTAAATAAATAAAGATAAAAAAAGGCAGGGGTGCTACGCAGGAACCTCCCTTTTGGGCGCCCTCTCCTCTCCTTTCTCCTTTAGGAGGTGGAGAGAGAAAGGGGGCCAAACAGGGAGAGGCTAAAGGAGAAAGGAGAGGGGGCCTCCACCCTTAGAGTTTACCCTTATTAGAGAGGAGACAGAAAAACACCCTTTAAATAAAAAAAGAGCTAAGACTTGTCTAAATAATAGAAACCTCTCGCTCGCGCCCCTCCCTTAGGATTAGCACTATTATTTAAAAATAAAGAATAGGTGAACCGCTAGGCTCCATTTGTTATAAATAGCAAACAGATTGTCTAGATTTTATAATCCCTGTCTCTAAGAGTGATGGTTGCAATACTAAGATGAGTGGGTGCATACAATAATTAATGTAAAAGTTACAAAGGATAATATTAGAACAAATAAAAAAAAAATATATATTAAAATTAAGAATGAGATTACTAAAAACTCATGTATTACTTAGATTTTTAAATTCTTATATAGTAGATTCACCTGAACCTGCTAATATTAGTTATATGTGGAATTTTGGGTCTTTATTAGGAATTTGTTTAATAATACAAATTTTAACTGGAGCTTTTTTAGCTATGCATTATACTCCAAATGTTGATTTTGCTTTTAATAGTGTAGAACATATTATGAGAGATGTAAATAATGGTTGGATAATAAGATATACACATGCTAATGTTGCTTCTTTCTTTTTTATATTCGTATATATGCATATTGGTAGAGGATTATACTATAGTTCTTATAAATCTCCTAGAATATTAGTTTGGTCAATTGGAGTAATAATTTTAATACTTATGATGGCTATTGCATTTCTGGGTTATATTAATAATAGCCCCAAATGGTTTAATATAAATATTTCCTATTTAATTATTTTAATTATTGTATATTATACGATATTCTTTGTTCCTTTTAAATCTAAGATTTTACTATGTCCTCGTCTTTGGCAGACTAGCGAGCCTTATGGTAGAGTGATACCCTCTCCTTGCCTTTGGCTGGAGACCTTGCCTTTGGCAGCCCACGTCTCACTCCACTCCCTTTCTCCAGCCAAAGGCAAGGAGAGGGGGCGCGAGGCAGGGGCGCTAGAAATTAGTGGAGAGTTGCTACGCAAGAGAGTGGCAGGAAATACAATGAAAAATACAAAATATAATAAATTAAATCATAAACCAATTTGTCTCATAAATAGTCTGAATAATAGAGGATATTGTCGCTTGTGCTTACCTCAATTAAATAAAGAAAATTATTTGAGTGAGAGATTGGATACTATTCTGAAAGATTTAGGGTTAAATCCTGTATATATTTTTGAAAATTTAGAAACGGAAAATATAAAAAAACAAATATTAATTGAGACTAAAGGCTTAAGCGGTATATACATGATACTTAATAAAATCACAACGGATTATTATATAGGTTCTGCGTCAACTAATAGATTTTATGCTAGATTCAGTAATCATGTTATTTATTTTAGAGGAAGCAAAATAGTGAAATCAGCAGTAAAAAAATATGAATTAAAAAACTTCGCTTTTATCATATTAGAATTATATCCTAATATTGTTACTAAATTAAATAATAAAGAATTGTTGGATTTAGAAGATAAATATCTAAAATTGTTATTGCCTAATTATAATATTTTAACTGAGGCAGGTTCTAGTTTTGGTTATAAACATACAGAAATTAACCGAATAAAAATGAAAGATCTTTATAGCGAGGCTAGACGAGTAAGGATTGGGGGTTTAAATAAAGGTAAAAATCTTTCTCCAGAAACAATAGAAAAATTGAGAGCTAAAGCTTTAAATAGGCCTCCTATGTCCGATGAAACAAAACAAAAATGTATAAGTCATACTAGACCTGTAGTTTTATATAATCTTAATGGAACTGTTTACGGTAAATATTCTTCTATTTTAGAAGCTGCTAAATCTATAAATTGTGGCGAAAAAACTATTAGAAGAGCATTAAAAACAGAAAAAAAATTAGTCAAAAAACAATGAATAGTAGAAGATTTTCAAGTAAATAGATAAAATATTAGGACACTCCCACTCCTCCCTGCTTTAGCGTTATCTTTATTTAGATAAAAATAAAGACTAAGGGGAGGAGCCTCGCGCCCCTCTCCTTTGCCTCTCCCTGTTTGGCCCCCTTTCTCTCTCCACCTCCTCTCCTTTGGAGAGCCTCCTAAAGGAGGCAGGAGAAAGTCCTAAAGGAGAGGAGAGGGCGGCCAAAAGGGAGAGGGGCGCGAGGCCTAGAGGGTGTTAGCCACTAGCCGTTTGTTGAAGAGAGGGGAAAGCCGTTTTGTAGAAAAGCAAGAGAGAAATAATTATCTTATGATTTATTTTTAATTATATTTTTTATATTAAATCATAGTCCCGCGAGTAACAATCTTTTTGCAATCTTTATAGAAAAAAAAAGATTAAAGTGGTATAACCCGACAGGGATATAGAATAGTCTTTAAGATTAGACTATTTGGCGATGTTAGTGAAAACGATCAAAAAAATTAAACTTTAAGATCGTCGGTTATATAAATGATCGCGACAGACTGGGTCACTAATGGGTGGCTGAAATGCTGCTTAATGCACAGTCGAAATTTTTGGTTAAATGAAATTAATTTAACTAATAGAATATACGAATTTAAAGTTATTCTAGCTTATTAGGAATTTACCATTAATAAGTAAATATGTATGTTTTACCTTACGGTCAAATGAGTTTATGGGGTGCAACTGTTATTACTAATCTTCTTTCTGCTATACCTATATTTGGCCAAGATATAGTTGAATTAATTTGGGGTGGATTTTCAGTATCTAATGCTACTTTAAATAGATTTTTTTCTTTACACTATTTACTACCTTTTTTATTAGCAGCTTTAGCTGTTGCACATTTAATTGCTCTACATGAACATGGTTCTAATAATCCTAATGGTGTGACTTCTAGCGGTGATAGATATGCATTCCACCCTTATTTTATTTTTAAAGATTTAGTTACAATTTTTGCTTTTTTCTTAGCATTATCTATACTAGTTTTCTTTTATCCTAATTTATTAGGACATTCTGATAATTATATACCAGCGGACCCTATGGTTACACCAGCTTCAATTGTACCTGAATGGTATGTTAACAGATGCCATGCATAAGAGTAATCTTATGAATAATAAACTTCACTATATGCTGGAAACTCCTAAAGCTTAATCTACTTTAAATAAATAAAGTTATAATGATTAAAGATAATACAATGGACAATCAGCAGGAAACCAAAGATTATTTATTTAAATATTAAAGTAGGCTCCTCAGAGACTACACGTGAAGCTCCTTATTCTTTTTTTATCCCCACTTACTTACTACAGAAGTAGGTAAGCTTAGAGCGAGGGTTAGGATTATTATAATAATAAGAATGGTCCCTAGCGTTACCCCTCGCATCTTTATTTTTATCTTAAAATTAAGATAAAAAAGCGAGGAGTTGACTCGCGCTAGCGCAGTCTAGGGGGCCACCAATTAAAATAAGAAAAGTAAGGATGAAGATATAGTCCAGCCATTATTGAAAGATATTGGGTATTACATAATTGTATTATTTTAATGTGATCTGATAACTTCCACAAGTTTAGTATATTCACAAAATTTATCAACTATAACTAAAAAAAAAAGATTATCAAAATTTGAAAGATCCAAATTAACTATTGAAAATCCTTTAAGTGAAATTATTATAGGATTGTTACTAGGAGATGGACATATTCAAAAAAGATCTTTAACAGGGAATTCGAGATTTATATATGGTCAAAGTAGTTTAAGAATACAACATTTTAACTATTTTAACCATGTATTAGAATTATTTAAACCCTACTTATCTAAAGAATTTAAACTTAAAACAAGATCATTTGTAGATAAGAGAACTAATAATAGTTACAGTTCCGTTAATTTTGCTACATTATCGTTGCCATGTTTTAACTATTACAAAAATCTGTTTTATAATTCAGATGGTTTGAAAATAGTACCATCAAATATACAAGATTTACTTACTCCTAGAGGTTTAGCTTATTGGATTATGGATGATGGTTCTATTCAAAATAAAGGTTTACATTTAAATACTTATGGTTTTACCAACCAAGATATTTTAAATTTAAAATATTTCTTACCCCTTAGGGGAGAAAAAATGTTTGGAGAAAATACCTTGAAATGTTCAATACATAAACATAAAAAAGGAGACAGAATTTATATCTGGGGAGAAAGCATGGATGTGATAAGACACAATATAAATAAGTTTATGCATAAAAATATGCTTTACAAAATAAACTCTGATAAATTATAATAATATAATTTTATGTAACTGATCTATTACCTTATTACGCTATATTAAGATCTATTCCTAATAAATTATTAGGGGTTTTAGCTATGTTTGGTTCTTTATTAATCTTATTAATTTTACCAATTACAGATTTATCTAGAATAAGAGGGTCAACATTTAGACCAGCTATGAAATTAGCTTTCTGGTTTTTTGTTGTAGATTTCTTTATTTTAATGTGGATTGGTTCTCAACACCCTAATACCCCTTATGTTGAAATAGGTCAAATTTCTACAGCGTTTTATTTTGCTTGGTTCTTAATTATAGTACCGTTAATTGGATTGAGTGAAAACACTTTAATAGATTTAGCAATAACTAAATCAAAAAAAAAGGAGCTATAATATAAATTATATATAAAATTTGATAATCGTCTTTTTATTTAAAGATTATGTTTTATATTGAATAATACCTACCCAAGTTTTACCAGCCAAAACTAAATTTATTAATAGAGGGTAATTATCAATAATATTAAAATTGTTTTTTATTACTCGCTTCTCTAGACTGCGCTAGCGCGAGTCAACCAAAGACAGGGAGACCTCCTGTCTAGAATAGAGGGTTATTACTCCCTCTCTATGGCGCTAGCAAAGCCATCTCTCTCGCTCCCCCCCTTGCGTAGCAACTCCCTTTTGGCCGAGTGCCAAACTCTCCAAAGGAGAGGCAGAGGCAAAGGAGAGTGCTAATCCTAAGGGAGGGCGCGCAGCAAACCTTTTTATCTTTAATTTAACAAAGAGACGGTTAAAAAGGGAGGAGGGCTAAGGCCAATCTAAACTTAAAGCAAAAAGGCAGGGTCTCTATTGGAGAGTTAGCAGAGAGCTTGACTCGCAAAGCGAGGGGTCTAGAGGGAGAGCCAACTCCTAGAAGCTAAACTAGTGGGGTAGGCTACTAATTTGTTACAAATAACAACAAGAAAATTTTAATCAGATATTAAAGATTTATTGCACAAATATAAATTTAGTTTAAGATTACTAATTTAATTATAAATAACTTAAGAAGAAGCTATAAAAATTATTAGCAACAATAGAATGTGTTTAATATATAAATACAAACGGTTCTTAAAAGATATTTGTCTCTATCTGCCCCCTGTCTTTTTTTTTATATTTATATATTTAATTTTTAAGAGGCTAGGGGCGCCCCTCAACTAAAGGAGGAGCGAGGAGTTGGCCCTTAGGCGCCCTAATGGCGAGCGAGATTAGGAGTCCGCTCCTTTTTATTTAAGCAATCCTCTTAAATTTATTATAAACATGGTGATAAATATTAGGAGAGGGGCGCAATCAAAAGATAACCTTATTTTCATATAAAGCTCTTTTTTTGAATATCGCCCTTAGGGCCAAACAGACCCAAATATATCTTGTATCTCTCATTAGGGGAGGGTTAGCCTCGCTTAAGCGAGGCGCCCTTAGGGCAGGAACAACTATAAATATGTGCAGTATTTTCCTCAGCTTTATGCTGGAGCCGCCTAAACTGTAATAGATAAAGATTATAATCCTTCAATAGCAAATACCAACCCTTTTCCGGTGCTAACGGTACAGCTCCATCTTTAAAAATATTAGACAGATTCCAAAGTAGCGCTAGACCTTAGGGTCTAGCCACCACCAGCCTAAGACTCTACGCTAAGCAAGAATAGTTAGCAAAAATAGAGTTGCCTGCTTATATCTGCCACTTTTACTTTTTTTAGGTGGAGTGGATAAGAGAAAGAGGGCATATCGAATCCACTCTCCAGCTATTGCAGGTAGGTGGTAAGAAATAGAAAAATTTAGCTGCCAAAGGCAGGGGGGGGAAACAAAAGGAGCTATCCGTAGGATTAAATATTAAGAAGGAGCTATATAATAAAAATTTAAAGGATTGCTGTCTTAGCAAAAAAGATTAAAAAAGAGCAGTATCTTATAGTTAAGAAAAACAATAAAATTAATATAATTAAATATAATTATGATAAATAATAACTCGCTTCTCTCTAAGGGAGATTCCCCCTTAGATAGCTCTACTTTGATTAGCAATCTTGACCCCTTAGGGGGTAACTTCTTCTTCTCGCTTGCGCAAGAAAATATAATAAAATTATTATTTAATTTAGCAGATGTTTTAAGTATAATTTTACCTGTTTTATTAAGTATTGCTTTTATGACTATTATAGAAAGAAAGCAATTAGCTGCACATCAAAGAAGAGTAGGACCTAATACAGTTGGTTACTATGGGATATTACAACCTTTTGCTGATGCTTTAAAATTAGTTTTAAAAGAAACAATTATACCCTCTCAATCTAATAAAATAGTTTTCTATTTAGCACCTGTAAGTACTTTAGTATTTAGTTTATTAGGGTGGGCAGTAATACCATTTGGAGATGGTATAGTATTATCTGATTTAAGTTTAGGTATATTATATACTTTAGCTTTATCTTCTTTAGGTGTATATGGGGTTTTATTAGCAGGTTGGTCAGCTAATTCTAAATATGCATTTTTAGGATCTTTAAGATCAACAGCAGCAATGATATCTTATGAGTTGATCTTAAGTTCTGCAATATTAATAATTATACTATTAACTGGTACATTAAATTATACTACTATTATTGAAATTCAACAGTCTGTTTGGTTTATTATTCCTTTACTGCCTGTTTTTATTTTTTATTTTATTTCAATTTTAGCTGAAACTTCTAGAACACCTTTTGATTTACAAGAGGCTGAATCTGAATTAGTAGCAGGTTTCTTTACAGAACATTCATCTGTGCCTTTTGTTTTTTTCTTTTTAGGTGAGTATTCTTCAATAGTATTATTTAGTAGTATAACTGCAATACTATTTTTAGGTGGTTATAATTTACCAGAAATCTTTATAAATGAAACGATTATTAATATACAGGCTATAATTTTAGGAGTTAAAACTTGTATTTTTACTTTCTTTTTTGTTTGGTTTAGAGCAACTTTACCTAGATTAAGATATGATCAATTAATTCAATTATGTTGGTTAAATTTATTACCGGTAGCTATAGCTTTCATTATATTAATACCGAGTATATTAATTAGTTTTGATATATCTCCTTATTAAGTTATTGAATTATTAATTTAAATCTCTAGTTTATTAACACCCCCCCTTTATTTCAATAATATAAATAAGCTAATTGGATGAAGCTATATCCTTCCCCTCCGCCCTTAGGGCCTAAGCGACTTTTTTTTATCTTTATTTATTTAAAAATAAAGAGTCACTTAGGCCCTAAGGGCGGGTCTCCACCTCCCTTTTGGCCGAATGCCATGCAGGCAGAGGCTAAAGGAGAAAGGAGAGGGTCAAAATTAAATTAATTTACGCTGCTTCTTTAGTTTATTTTTTTTTTTTAGGGGGGGGTTAGAAAAAGCGAGCAGTCGATGAACGAGACCTAATGCAGGTAAAATAAGAGCAGTCGTTTTTTTTTGAACTCGTGTCCCCTATCTCCCTTTTGGCCCCCTTTCTCTTAAGGAGAGGGGGCCAAACAGGCAGAGGCAAAGGAGAGTGCTAATCCTAAGGGAGGGGTGCTGGCCTGTAAACCTCTTTTCGAGCAACCCGCCTCCTTCCCCGCCTAGGGCTGTTTGGCGCGAGGGAGGGGGGTGCCTTTAAATTTAGATCTTTATTTAGATTTAATTAAAGAAACAGTTCTGCTGACCCCCGGGGGTCAAAGCGAGTCAGGAGTGAGGGTAGTTGCCCTTTAGGCTTGCTGCGCTAGAGCTGTGAAAAATAATTTAAATTAATATCAAACAGTAGTCTTTAAAAGATTATTTTTTCTAACCTTGTTCAGCTGCCCCACCCCTCTCCCTAATTTAACTTCTATCTCTGCTTTGCACCCATCCCTCTCCCCTATCTCCAAAGAAGAGTGCTAATCCTAAGGGAGGGCGCGAGAGGGAGGCTTAAGCTAATCTAACTAGCCCGATCTTAGGCGCTCCGGGGGCCTTAAGCGAGGCGCACCCTAAAGTTCTAATTCCTTTTTATTGTAAATTTAATAATAAAAATAAAAACTAATGGTGGAGATAGCTCTCTCCCTCCCATTAGGGCGCACCCTTAGGGCCAAGAGGGGGGAGAGCGCGAAAGTAAAAACCTAACTTATACAAGATGGGTCTAAATAAAAAAGGATCTTAAGGTCAAATAAAGCAAGGCCCGCCCTGCCTTAGCACTCTCCTTTGGAGATAGGGGAGGCGCTACTATAATTCTTTAGAATAATTTTAATCTTTTAATTAAAAATAAAGTAAACTATGATAACAACAATTGTAAATTTATTAACTTTTGGTATTTTATTTTCTAGTATTATTTCTATTACATCTAATAATCCTATAATCTCAATAATTTTTTTAATTACTGCTTTTGTTAATGCTGCAGGTTATTTAATTTTATTAGGGATAAATTTTATAGGTATTTCTTATATTGTTATATATGTTGGTGCTATTGCTGTTTTATTCTTATTCATAATATTAATGATAAATATAAAATTAACAGATATTTTAGATACTGGATATAATTTTACTAAAAATCTACCTATAGGTCTTAATATTGTCTCTTTATTATTTTTCATTTTTTTTTCAGTTGCTGCAAACCCTCTCTACAAAGGAGATAGCGACCCCCTGTCTCTCTGGGGGGTTAGTGGTAGGTCTAAATTATTTCCTTTCTCCCCAAATGCTTCGATAGTAATTGGAAAAGAGGAGCAGTTTACGACTAAAGCTAACGACACCCTATCTCGTCTAACCCCTGACGGTGAAATTCTAAGAGAGGGGCTAGCTCGTTTAAGCGAGACGAGAGAGGTGGGTGCTGTATCTGATGTTAATTTATTAGAGTTTACTCAAATAGAAGTATTAGGGCATTTTTTATATACTTATGCATCTATTTTTTTAATAATATTAAGTTTAATATTATTATTAGCAATGTTAGCTATTATTATTATCTCTAAAAAAAATATAACAAATATTTAAATTTATATCTCAATTTTTATTACTCTCACCCCCCCTTTAGACCCTATCTTTTGGACGTCTCGCTTTTATTCTTAACTCTTTATCTGCGCCGGCCACCCTCTCCTTTGGAGATAGAGCGGGCAGCCTAGCTAGAGCGCGGCTTTTTATTCTTAATTTAATAATAGAATTTGTCTTTTTTTGTTTCTTTATTTATTTAAAACCCGCCGCCCTCTTCCTATTCTTTAAATTTAAAAATTTAAGTTAAAAAAGGGTGGGCCTAATTCTTAATTGAATCCTCCAAAAAAGGAGGGATAAAAAAGCGAGTCCTATAAGGGAGGGCAGATAAGATTGCGAGTTACAAATTAATAGAGTCACTCGCTCCTTGCATAGGTTTTTTAGTTTAATGGTAGAACAGTACTCTTTCTAAGTACAGGTATTAGTTCGATTCTAATAAAAATCATAAAATTTAAAATTCATATTTAATATTATTATTAAAACAGGTCTACGCCGCCTCGCTTTTTATTCTTAAATTAAAAATAAGCGAGACCCTGCCTTTTATAATATAAGAAAGCAAGAGGTGCGCTAATCCTCTAGGCCCTTAGGACACATTTAGCGTTTACACAAGGCAAAACCCCAATCGAAGCAGGGAAAACATTTCTAAATAAAAACTACCTATATTCTAATTTAAGTTAGCATAATAAAATTAAATCTAGGGTTGCTGCGCAAGAAAGAGTAAACCCAGATTCTGCCCACCCTTAGGGTTTTGGCCCCACCCCCTCTCCTTTGCCTCTGCCTCTCCTTTGGAGAGTACGGCACTCGCCCAAAAGGGAATATCTCCTGCCTTTGGGAGGAGATTGTAAGGAAAGGGGGGCCAGGCCAAACCCTAAGGGCGATTAGGATATAAAAATTTTAATCCTTAGCACCTGTCTAGTAGCCCTAAGGGCCTAGGAGGGGAGGGTACAACCTTAGACAAAAGTAAAAAATTATATTAAATTTTGCTAATTTGGATGCTTATCCCTTCCACTCCCTATAGCGGTGTTAATTGCAACTCCCTCACCTTCTACCTAGTCTAAACAGATCTCGCTTTAGCGACCCCGCCCTAAGGGCCTAGCACCCTCCCTCACTATTTGTTTAGTTTTGTATCTTTTAATCTAGTCTCATTTTTTCGAAAGCTAGATTAAATTTTTATTTAAATATATAGATTAATCTTTCGGAGGTTAAAGAATGGGTTGCCCCTACGGAGTTAGAAAGGGAGGGCTCAAAGAGGGAGAAAAGAGGGAGACAATATAAAATTAAAAAAGGTTTGCTGCGCAAGAGAGATACAATTTAATTAAAGTTGGAACCGAGACTAAAATTAAAGTCGGAATCGAAACAAAATTTAAAATTTAAAGTGGAATTCACTCTAATTTATTGAATATAGACAAGTCTCTCTTACGCAGCAAACCTGACTCTTATCAGTCTAAGCAGGGGCTTAACAAGAAAATCCAACTGCTTAGATAGAAAAGAAAGCTAATATGGAAACTGTGCTAGTCTTTTCTCTTTCTAAATTTATAGTTAGCTTAGACACCCTCCCTCCTTTTTTATCTTTATTTTTTTTAATAAAGAATTAGGGGACTCGCTTTTTCTTTTTTTTCAGATTTATATTTAACTAAAACAAGAATGCTTATTCGCGCCCAGCCTTGCTTAAGCGAGGCGGGGGCGCGACGCCCCCCCTCTCCTTTGCCTCTCCTTGTTAGGCACTCGCCCAAAAGGGAGTCTCTCCTGCCTTTGGGTGGAGATTGCAAGGAAGGGGGGGGCGCAAAATAAATTAGTTAGAGAGGGAGGGAGTGCCAACTCTTTTTGAGTCTTTATTGCTAAGCTTGTCTGTATAACCCTGGCTAGGCCCTAAGGGCGTCACTCACTCGCCAAAGGCGAGTGAGTGAGGACATAATTACCCAACTATTTTTTTCATTTTCCCAATTTATCTGGTCTAAACGACCTGCCCTAGTTTTTATCTTTAAATCAGACCTTTTTAGCGGTAAAGAGTAAAATTCTTTAAATATTAGATTATTTAGGGTAAATTGGAGAGATCTTTATTTAAACAAAGAGGCAGGTCGCTATCTCAAAAGGAGAGAGGAGAGCGAAAAATAAGATAACTCCTTTTTTTTCTAAAACTTAGTCTTATAAACATATTCTAAATATCTTTGATTTTTTTTATTTAAATAAGATTAAATTAGGATCACATAAGAGAATCGAACTCTTTACTCAGCATCCACAAAGCTGTGCTTTACCAATTAAACTAATGTGATCTTTAAAATAATAAGCCTTATAAAAAATATTCTAAATATCTTTGACTTGTCTAGCAAGAAAGACTTAAGATTTGTATTCAGATCTCTCTTTTGCTAGCAACTCTGCCCCGCCCCCTTCCTTGCGTAGCAACTCCCTTTTGGCCGCCCTCTCCTCTCCTTTGCCTCTGCCTCTCCTTTGGAGAGCATGGCATTCGGCCAAAAGGGAGAGAGAAAGGGGGCCTTACTCTCCTTCCTTTTTATCTTTATTTAGATAAAAATAAAGAGTAAGGGTCAGGAACCTCCTAAAGGAGAAAGGAGAGTTGCCCTCTCCACCTCCTCTCCTTTGGAGAGCCAAAGGCAGGAGAAAGTCCTAAAGGAGAGGGGGCAAGAGACAAAGGAGAGGGGTGGGGCCTTGCAAGGTAGGAAGGGCGTGGCTCCTCCCCCCTAAGGGACTTTAGCTCTCTTAGGGCGGAGGTAGTAGAAACCCCGCCTCGCGCCTTGTAAAACAAGGGGCGCGTTGCGCCTTTAGAGCGGGGCGGTTTACGCATTAATTTTTAATTTCAATCCTATATTCTCTTCCCTGTTTTAGTAGGACCTCATGGGAGTCCATCCCTCTAGCAAAACTAAGCAATACTACTCCTAGAGAGAGGAGCTATAAAAATTTAAATTTTAACTATAAAATATTAAAATTAGAATTAATTTCTTATTTATTTTTAAATAAATGGGTGTTCTTTTACGGAATAAAAGCGATTCGAACGCTTAAGGGAGCTTTTCCCAGACGATTAGCAATCGTGTTATCTTACCAATGACGATTATTCCTTTATACACTTCAAGATTATAGGATAGTCTAATTAGGTTACACTCTCCCTGTCTTTGGCGCTCTTAGGGCCAAAAGCAAGGGCGCTCTCTCTCACTCTGTAAAGATGAAGAATAATAAATACTGCGCCCCTTGCTTTACAAGGTCTGCAGCACCCGCCCTCGCAATCTCCTGCCTTTGGCAGGAGAGACTGCCTTTATTTTTATCTTTACCTCCCTTTTGGGCGAGTGCCTAACTCTCCACCTCCTGCGAAGCGACTCTTTATTTTTATCTAAATAAAGATAAAAAAAAGGCAGGAGAAAGTCCTCTCCTCGCCTTTGGCGAGGAGAGGAGAGTTGCCCTCTCCACCTCCTCTCCTTTGGAGAGCCAAAGGCAGGAGATAGTCCTAAAGGAGAGGGGGCAAGAGGCAAAGTAGATTTAGATAAAATTAAAGAGTTGACCCCCTCTCCCTTTTGGCCGAGTGCCATACAGGGTTAGGCTAAGGAGGGTGGTCAGGGAGGGTCGCTAAAGCGAGGGAGCTAGTAAACGAGAGGAGGTGAATCAGCAGAACCCGTCTTAGTACAGAAAAGGTTCTTCTTTATAGAGAGCAGATATTGAAATAAATAATTCTAACACACGCTCCCTCGCTTTAGCGACTTTAAGGGTCAATAGCTAAAGCAGGGGAGGTAAAGAGCATAAATTTAAACAAAAGCTGAAAGAAAGAATCGAACTTTCATTATACCGTCATGAATGGTATGTTTTAACCTTTTAAACTATTTCAGCTAACAATATTATATTTATACTTCTATTTATATTTCTTTAGTCACGCCCGCCTTCCCTCCTTTTAGGGGAGGGTAGGGCGCCCTACTCGCTGTAGCGACCTGCCAAAACAGACAGTCGGCCTCCCTGCTTTAGCGTTATCTTTATTTTTTTTAATTTTAAGATTTAGGGGAGGGCGCCTCGCGCCCCTGCTTTGCTAGGCGCGATGCAGCGAGTTAATAATTATTGTATAATAATATATATTCGTATTATTATTTTATATTTCATTTAAAAATTTTTATTTAAGAATAAACACTTTCCCAACCAAAAATATTGTTTTCGCTCATTTTGTTTAAATTGGTGATCCTGTTGCCCTAATCCTCCACCCTCCCATTTAGGGGAAGGCTGTACTCCCTAAATGGGAGGGCTTGAACTGTTTTTTAATTAATCGCTAGACCCTTGGGGCTAAAGAAAAGGAGAGATTCAGCTGCTTTTGCAAAGCATTATGCCCTTTTGTTAGCTAATTTAAGTAGGTCTGCTAAACCCAAAGGTAGCTCTCGTCTAATGGGAGGGTCTCCACCCCGCTTTTTATTATTAAATTTACACCCCCCTGCTTTAGCACTATTCTTTATTTAGATAAAATAAAGAATAGTAGGGGGGCGCGACGCCTCATCTTCTCCTTTGCCTCTAGCCCCACTCCTTTAGGACTTTCTCCTGCCTTGCGCAGCAATTTTATCTTTATTTATTTACAAATAAAGAGTCAGGAGGTGGCGAGGGGCAACTCTCCTCTCCTCGCCAAAGGCGAGGAGAGGACTTTCTCCTGCCTTTTTTTTATCTTTATTTAGATAAAAATAAAGAGTCGCTTCGCAGGGGGTGGAGAGTATGGCATAAGACCTAAAGGGTTGAAGGAAGGGGGCGCCTAAAATTTTAGGGTAAAAGCGCAAACTTTAGCAGCAACCTTTCAAATCTAAGCATTGGCTTTGCTTACTTAATTTTATTATAATAATAAGAATGGAGCAATCCAAAGTGAAGGGGTGATATATAAAAATGGGAAATTTAACTCTATTGGACTAAAACAGGATACTACTAAATTTAACTATTAATAATTAAACCTTATAAATTTTACAACTCTTTTTTAAATTTATAGTTCTCTTCCGGACTCGAACCAGAATAAACACTTTAGAAGAATGCTATTCTAACCATTGAATTAAGAGAACTCAAACTATTTAAGTAATATTAACCCGCCCCGGGCCTAACGCGGCTAACGCGGCTAACGCGGCTAACGCGGCTAACGCGGCTAACGCTACTGCTTAATTAGTCTTAAAATTAAAGCAAATAAAAAGGTGCTCTGCTTTATTAGCTCCAATTTTATAATAAGAATAGTGCTAATAATAAAGGGAGCTATCTATTTAAGGCTTTCGCCTCTTTTTCCAAAATTAGAGTAACGAAATTAGGATTGCTCGCTTAAGTGAGACCCTATCCTCCCTTTAAAGAGGAAGGGAGGCTCCTGCGGATGGAGAGATTTAGGCCCTCCCTCTCCCTTTTGGCCGAGTGCCAAACAGGCAGAGGCAAAGGAGAGGGGGGGGGTTACAAATTTATATTTTCCAGCAGCACTTTCCAGTACAGCTACCTTGCTATGACTTTTGAGATGTCACTCAGAAGGGTTAATTGATATTAATAAAATTCAACAAAACAGTTGAGATCTTTTCTTTAATTATAAATAAATATAAATAAGGAAATAGTCTAATCTATAAAAATATCTTTATTTAAAAATTAAACAAAATTTTTTAAGAATAACGACACCTCCCCGCCCTTATTGCCTTGCTACCCTCACCAGTGAAGCCTCTCCACCCAAAGGCTGGATAAGGCTGGGTGAGGTATAGCGGGTATTTACTCCATTCTTTATATTTAAATAAATTTAGCTGCCGCCCTAAGGGCCACAGCGACTGACCCTCCTCTTTTGGAGAGGGGGTCAAAGCGAGATAAAGAAGAGCTCTTTTAGGAGTAGTAGGGGCCTCATTCCTTTGAAAGCTAAAGATATAGAAAAAAAAAAAAGGAGTTGCTAGCTTGCTTTGATACCCACCCTCTCACTATAGCGAGAGGGAGGTCTTAGACAGGTTGGAGATTACCTTGTTTTACTTTTTATTAGTTGGCAATTTCCCCCTTTCCGAACTCCTCCCCAGCGACAGACAGTTAGTTCATCACGGATTCATGCTTCACCGTTGCGTGGCTAATCAACGATTACTCGAAATTCCTTCTTCATGTTGCCGAATTCCAGACAACAATCCGTTAAAATATTAATAAATGAACTTTTTTTATTGATTAGCTAAACCTACCTAGCTTTTTAAGCTAAAGTTTTGCATCACATTGTAAAAGTTTTAGCAGCACGTGTATAGCCCAGTTCATGAGGGCCATAACGACTTGTCTTAGCCCCAACTTAATAATTGTTTTATTAAATAATAGTTAAGTATAAATTAACTACAGGGATTTCGTCCGTTAGTGGAGTTAACCTGACTTTTCACAATACGGACTGACGACAGCCATGCAACACCTGTAAACGAATTTCTAACTAAATAAAGATTCAAATTCTATTAAACTTGTTTTTATTTTTATCTCTCCAAAATAGGAGGGATAAGAAAAAAAGAGTTTTAAAATAAAATTTGAATTTTACTCTAGAAATTACTCAATTTAGATTCCTTTATAAATAAAAGAGCTAAATTGGATATGCAAGAACTGGTAAGATTTTACGCGTACTTTCGTATTAAATAACATGCTTCACTCCGTTTGCTCCGAGACCGACTAATTTTTTTGGTTTCAGTTTTGCAACCGTACTCTCAAGGCGGAATGGTTATCGCGTTAACATCGTCACTAATTAAATTAAATTAACAACTACCATTCATCGTTGACGGTGAGAGGTAACTGGGTATCTAGTTGAGATAGGTAGGCCCTCGCGGGCTTTCCCCCTCTAAGAACCGTACATGCGACTTTCATCGCATACGGCTCAAGCACTAATTTGTAATTTATAAATTAAACTTAATTTTCCAATTTGAGTATTGATTAAGTTTATTTCCTATTAAGCAATCTCTATAATCTAAAAATTTACATATCTTATTTAAATCATTTACACTAGTAATATCTATTCTATATGTTATTTTCCTATTTTGTCTTTGTTTTAATTGACAAACTTTAGGACCTAAATCTAAATGGTTTTTAAAAAAAATTAAAGCTGTTTCATCTGTATGTTCTAAACTTACTTTAGGTTTTAATATATCTTTTTTTTTAAATGAAGTAAAAGATACTTCACCGTTTAGAAAACCTATTAACCAGTGATCTAAATAAAATTGAGAACAATTTTCAAATTTAGATTTTACTTCTTCTATATTTAAAAATATAGATTCATATTCCTCTATTGTTTTTACTCCTCCTATGTTATTGGATATTCCTTTTTTTAATTTAGCAAACCTATTATTTTGATAACTAGTTAATAATGGATTCACGCGAGTAAATATATTATCAATTAAATATCTTATAGTTTCTAAGCTTATAAAACATAATGTACTTTCTTGTCTAGTTTCATAATCATATATTTTTCCAATATTATTTAAATTTTTATTGATATAATCTAATATGGGCCTATCTATTATATTTAAACCTATTTGGATTCTATAAAAAATCCTATAACTAGTTATTATATTTTGTTTATTTTTTCTTGGGACTAGATTACTTATAAAACTGCACTCAGCATCACAAAAACCTAAGAACCATGGTATAAATTTATTATTTTTAATAAAATTCTAAATAATTATGTTTGGTATATTAAAATTAAAGGAAATCAAAAAAGATTGAAAAATAAACAGAAGACAATATATAAATAGTTTATAAATATTAGCACCTTTAGAAAGTGGGCACCTTTTCAGGTTACTTTTTTATTTGTTTCTTATAATTAAATTAAGAATAAGAATAAAAATAAAAAAGCTATTCTTTCCATTACAGAAAGACTTTAGCTTACTTCTAAATCCTTTTACCTCTAATTATGTACTTTAATTTTACAATAAAGCTAGCTTTGCATAGCAACTCCTCTCTAATAGAGGGATTGTATAAAAGCAAATTATAGGCATTACCTTGTTCCTAAATATGTATATTAGATCTCCTTAGGTTCTTACTTTGCTATACTAATAAATATGTTCGTCTGCCAATAACTAGGACGATTATTGGCCTTATTAATAAGCTTTACTTACATAAGTTCGGTTTCCCTAACCATAGAAATCAGCCTTCGTTAAATTGTTATATATTTAATATAATTAAGGTGGATAACCTTTAATTAACTTTTCCCTAAAGCTTCACACAAAACCATTACTAGTTATGCATGTTTAGGTAGGCTATTATCAGACGAATGATAATGTATTCTTAGAATACTGTACATTATTTAAGCTTTCAAGTCGCACATCCTATTCCCTGTTCTCACTTTCGTACCTCAGCGTCAATCATTATCAGATAAAAAGTTTTCACCGTTAGTATTCTACTTAGTATTTTCAGATATCGCCCTTACACATAAGCATTATTTGGTTTATCTCAATTAAGATTCTAGCTTTAAGTGTATCTATTTTTGTTCTATTAATAATTAATTATTATAAGTTATGCGGATCTAATAATAATCCCTATTTTCATTTAATTTAGCCTTAAATTTAAGACCTGAAAATCCATAAAACTTATAGACTGGGTCTTAATCCCTCCCTTTTTTTTTCTTTATTTTTTTAAATTTAAAGAATTAGAGTGGGGACTTCCTATTGGCCTCTCTCCTTTGGAGATAGCGAGGCGGTGGGAGAAATATTACTAACTAGCTTATTTAAAAATAGACTTTAAAGCTGCCTACTTACCCTTTACGCCTGTTTAAGACGACTAACGTTCGCGTTTCTGGTGTTACCGAGTCTTCTGGCACCAGTTATTTAGACAACACTAATAGTAAGGTAATATCATTTTTTTCCCTTACGTTATCACAATAAGCACATTTTGTGATTTTGTGATTTCAGTTAGCTAGTTCACTCTTGCGAGCATTGACTAATATTCTTGACTGCAGATTGCTTATGCAATTTGGGGCTTTTCATTCCCAATGTGGCCATTTGTTCTCTCAAATTTGGCTATTGATCGTAGGCTTGGTAGGCCTTTACCCCACCAACTACCTTTAAACAAAATAAATAGACTCTTATAATAGAAAATTTCCTTTCTTATAATTAAGCTCAATTATATTATATATTTATTATATAACTATCCCCTATTTATGAGGACTATAAGGTATCTTATTTACCATTACTCACCTTTACACCTTATTCTATACTTATTATCTTTCTAGAATAACGATTTGCATGTCTTAAAACTACTGAAAAACGTTCAATCAGAACCAAAATTAAATTCTTCTTTAAAATTTAAAAATTCTTTTTTTCCATAACTCCTATTTATACAATCGCAGCTACCCACCCTCTTTAAAGGAGAGATAAAGATCTGGTGTTGCTACTCCCTCTTTTGGCCGAATGCCATACTCTCCACCTCCTGCGAAGCGACTCTTTATTTTTATCTAAATAAAGATAAAAAAAAGGCAGGAGTAAGGAGAGGCAGAGGCTAATGGAAGGTGCAAGCAAAGGAGGGTATTTTTATTATGTTTTGTTATGTTTTTTTGTTATATTTTGTTATTAGTAAAAAAAATTTTTGTATTGTATTTGCTTTTTGCAATTTTTATATATCTTCTTTTATTATATTTTTTTTTATTTCATTTAATTTTTTTTATTATAGCTCTTTTTTTTATCTTTTTTTTTATTTAACTTCTATTTTTAATATAAAACTTGAAGCAATTAAATTTTATATTTCTTGTATTGTAACCATCTTATAAAAAATTTTTTCTCCTTGCCCCCCCTCCCCTATTGGGGGGGGGGCTACTCTTTAAATTTAAAATAGTCTAATTAAAGAACAAAATAAAGGCAGGAGTTATAGAAAACAAGGTGCTAAACAAAAGGAGCGTAAGCCAGCCGCCTCCCAATGTGCTAAACAAAAAAGAGCGTAAGCCAGCCGCCTCCCAATGTTTAGAGTAATTTACGCCCGCCCTTAGGGCCTAAGCAAGACCTGTCTTTTTTTATCTTTATTTTTTTTTTTATTAAAGCGAGGGTATAACAAACCCAGGGGATACTCCTAGCTTAGAAAAGATTAAACTAAAAAAATATAAATATTATTAACAAATTAAATATCCCCTGCCCCCCTCCATTAGGGTAGACTCCCATTAAGGGACTTGCTTTGGTCTCGTAAAGCGAGGCTCCTGACCCCTTAGTCTTTATTTTTATCTAAATAAAGATAAAAAGGAAGGAGGGGTTACTGCGCAAGAGCGACGCGCCACCCATAGGAAGTGGGCGCGGCTAAAGCGAGGAGGTTTTACGACTACTATTCTCTAAGACTAAAACAGCCTAAACAGAACCTGATAAATTAAGAGCCCCCATTGGAGAGGGGCGCCTCGCTTAAGGCCCTCCCTCTCCGCAGGAGCCTCCTAAAGGAGAAAGGAGAGGGGTGGGGCGCCAAATTAAAATTTAGATTTAATAAGCTGATGAAATTTATTGGGGTCAAACACAGGGTCTTACAGAATGAAAATATTTATAAGAGATGAGAATTTAGGGTTAAACTAATTCTATAAACCAAATTTTGTTGTTTTAGTCCTTACTCTTTTTTTGATTGTCTTAGACACTTAAGATGATGTTAAAATTAGGGAGATTGGCGCCCCCTCCCCTGTCAAAGGCAGTCATGACCCCTGGACCCCTTGCGGGGAAGGGGAAGGAGAGACGGCCTTTGACAGATCACTCTTTCGGAGCGAGGGAGGGAGGTCTAATACTTTGTCTGTGCCCCACCCCTCTCCTTTCTCCTTTAGGAGGTGGAGAGGAAGGGGGCGTCGCTCCTGCCTACGGCTCCGAAGGAGCGAGGGGGATTTAATCTTCAGTCTCTCCCTCCAAAATTGGAGGGGATGTAAATAAATAAAATAATCTAAAAATTTATACTATTAGCTCTATTATAGCTCCCTTAAGTTTATTTCTATCTTTACTTTTTTGTCAAAAGAATCTGACTTAGCAACTCTTCTTGCTTTTCGCAACCGCCAAGTTAGACTTAGAGACATCCTGATAGTCTAGTCTTTAAGAGGTGGAGACAACACTTTCGCTAATTAGCTTTGAGCCATTTAATTAGAGTGATCCCGCTTTCTTAGCCTCTCTAATTTTAAAAGATATAAGAGAGAGATTGTTTCTCATGCGGAGGAAAGGCGTTTGTATTCTTAATTTAATAATTATTTAAGAATTTGGGAGTCCTGCAAACCTTAAGGGTTTTCAACTCTTTAATTTTAAGAATAAAAGAGAGATTTTGCTTCTAGCTTCTCCCTTGCCCCCTCCCCCTAATGGGGGCAACTCTTTTTTTTTTTTATTATTCTAAATCTCCTTTGCCTCTGCCTCTCCTTTGGAGAGTTTGGCTCTCGCCCTCTCCTTCCCCTACCCAGGGGGGGGCAAGGGGTCAGGAACCTCCTGCGAAGCGACTCTTTATTTTTATCTAAATAAAGATAAAAAAAAGGCAGGAGAAAGTCCTCTCCTCGCCTTTGGCGAGGAGAGGAGAGTGCTAATCCTAAGGGAGAAAGAGAAAAAAAAAAGACAGTCGCTTTGCTGCCAAAGGCAGGGAAAGGGTTGGAACAGATAGTTGCTAAAAAGAGATAGAAATAAATTATCTCTAGACTGTCTCCAAAATAAATAGGGACTATTACTTAATTTAATATAAATATTATTAGTAAATATAGGTAGTTTTATTTTCTATTACTCTAAGTAATTATATCTATTTATTTATTCATATTACTTCTATAATTTTAACAAAATTAGGCCTCCAGCTTTGCATAGACCTGGCCTCTCTTAGGATAGAGAAGTCGAGTCTGCTTTTTTATCTTTATTTAAATAAAGAGTCGCGAGAGGGCGGCAGATCCTACTGACCCTCTTTAAGCGACACCCCTAATAGAGGGGGAGGTGTCGAAACAGAGGTACAAATAATAATATAAATAAATATATTCAATTTAAATAAATATAATATGTAACAAACTTAAGTGTTAACTTTTTTAAATTTTAATTTCCTACCACTTAGGATAGTAGATTACGAAGCGAGTAAAAATTTTCCATATAAATTTACCACAAAATCAAATTTGTTATATAAATTATATTTACAATTACCTAAGTTTTCCTTAATTATTTAATAATTATTGTATTTTATATTTATATTCTTCAATAATGTCAACTCCCCTAATTCTATAATTTTAAAAAAATACAGATAACGCTTAAGCAGGGAGGCCAAAGCGAGGGAGAGGGCACGCAAGTAGCTAAAATTGGAGATATAATAATCAAATTACTTTTAAAATATAATAATTAAAGTGTTAGAATTTTAACCCTCTTTTATTAATTTAATTAATAATTGTTTTGTACCTAAGGGTTCCCTCCCCTTGCCCCCCTCTCCTCACCCTTATGGCACTCGCCCAAAAGGGAGGTAAAGTAAAAAAAAAAGTCGCTTAGGCCCTAAGGGCGGAGGGCCAACCATCGCTTTCTTAATTTAATATTTAAATTCGCGCTTTTTTAATCTTTATTTAAAGAGTCGCTCCCCTAATTCTTTTATTTAAAAAAAATACAGATAACGCTTAAGCAGGGAGGGGTGGGCGTGGGGGGAGTCTGCGACCCTAAGGGTCAACTTGTAGCGAAACAACTCTTAATAGGTGGAGTCTTTAACTAAGATCTGCATTAGTCTATAACCGTTTGAAGCAAAACCGTGTAGGTTAAATTAAGACCTAGGGGATTTGAACCCTTATAATATCCATTATGAGCGAACTGCATTAACCGTTATGCTAAAGTCTTTAATTGAATTTTCTGATTTTTTCTTTTTAATAGTATATATTTTGTGCTCTTTCTGCTAACCATCCCTGGTTAATTTAATTAGCTAGAAAGACCTGTCTAGGTTTGAGATTGAATTTAGGTTTTATTAACGCTCAGATTTATTAAAATTAAGGTAAACGCTCCAAATAAAATAGGCCCTCCCCTCCCCTAAGGGGGGAGGGGATGGGGGAGGGAGGGCACCCCTTCTTAATAAATAAGGGAGAGACAATCCTCTTTTGGAGCAGGAGACCCTTAGAGTGGCAGAAAACAGAGGCGCTTTTTTTTTCCAATAAATAAATGCCTTCAAATACAACCAAAAAAAAGAGGTATAAGTGTAAAAATTTTAATTTTATATATTTTTTAAAACTAATATTACAATTATCATTAGTGCATAAATAAATATTAATTTGTAATAATAGGAAATAGTTAATTCTTTAGTTAAAGATTCATATTCTCTATATTCAAGGATTCTAGTTTTAATTATATTAGATAAATATTTAATAGCCTTATATTAATCGCGCCGACCTCCTTTTAGGGCGCGCCCTCCCTTAGGATTAGCACTCTCCTTAGCCTCTAGCCCCCCTCTCCTCTCCTCGCCAAAGGCGAGGAGAGGACTTTCTCCTGCCTTTGGTTGGAGATTCCTGACCCCTTAGTCTTTAATTAAAAAAAAAATAAAGATAACGCTAAAGCAGGAAAGAGAGTATGGCACTCTACAAAAGGGAGTTGCTACGCAAGGGGGGGGTCGCTTATAAGATACTAATACATATTATAAGAGGTATTTATAAATAATCAATTTTTAAAATTAAAAATAAAATATAACTAAAAAGAGGAGTAATATTGTTAGCTTTGTTTATAAAATTTATAATAATATTTTTCTCTCTTATGCCCTCCCTCTTAAAACGACTCACTCTTCTTAAAGAGGAGAGAGACGGCTTAAACGAGGGAGGCGGCTTGCGATTAGCAAGCCTCGCTTTCTTTTTATTTTTTTTTCCGGCAAAGCAGATCCATGCCTCCCTTCCAATATGGAAGGGAGGTGAGTAAAATTGCACCCATTCACTTCTTTAGATTTTTTCTCTCGCTCTCCTGCCTTTGGCTGGAGACTCCTATTAAGGGAGGCAGGCGGTAGCTCCTTCGAAGCAAGATCCAATTATTAAAATTAAATGAAAATAATAAGCCAGAATTTTTAATATGATTATACACATTTACAAAACTATCAATATCTGCAACTAAATTACTACTAAAATAAATATTTATAAACTTAATCCAAAATAAACATACAAATATAAAAACAGTTAAATAATCTGTATATTTATCTACACTATTTAATGTATTATTTAAACTTAAATTTTTATTAATTTTTTTATTCCTTTTATTAATATTTTTATTACAGCTCTTTTTATTATAAATCCTTTTTAATTTTAAAATAAATCCAATTAATTTTCTAATTAAATATTTTCTGCCTTGGCGGAGGAATAATAGTGAAAACAAACCTAAAATTAAGATAAATTCTATGTAATTTAAATAGCATAATCCATTAACCATAGTAAGTAAAGGTATTTCTATTTCATTTTTGTCTAAAACAGAATGTATGAAACCACCATCAAATTCACTGGGTGAATTTCTTCCATCAGTATCTTTTGTATTTAATTTATTTGCTTCAATCTCAAGATCTCTTTTTTTATTTTCAATTAAAGCTTTACCTAGTTCTATACCAATTTTGGTTCCAGCAGCCGTTGCTAATGCAGTAGAACCCACCATAGCAATTCTAGGAGCAGGGGCCATACCAGCAGTATGTTTGATAATTTCACTTCCTATTTTTCCTACAGCAGCACCAATACCTAAATTAGGACCAAGGTCTTTAACACCTGACACAATAATATCTGTACCTTTTTCCCACATGTTATCTATTATTTCTTTTTTAATTTTAAAACTATAATATTCTTCTTCACCTGCCCCTGCCTTTGGCAGCGCAAGCGAGTCGCTTGGCCTTAGGGCGGGAGATTCTATTTTAGATGTAATATGAAGAATATCTTTTTCTTTTATATTTTCTTGTGAAGCTTGCACCTCTTTTAAAGAATTAGGGTTTTCAAGCCCAATATCGTCATCATTTTCACAAAATATAACATTAAAAATAGAAACATCCAATAAATAACCAATTAAACCAAACAAAGCTAAAATAATATTTGTGAAAACTAATTTTTGTAAAATTTTAATAAATTTATTATTAGAAAGTTTAAATTTATCAGAAATAAACATAGATATAGCAAAAGAAAATATAGAAAATATAAATATTTGGAAAAAATCAAATATTCTCAAATCCCACATAAATAAATAAATTATAACTACTAAAAAAATATAGGAAATAACATTAAATACTTTATTTATTATATTTTTTTTTGATTTATTTGATTCCTCTCCTTTGGAGACCCTCTCCTTTTGAGACCCCCCTGCCTCTTTATTTTTATCTAAATAAAGATAAAAAAAAGGCAGGGCGCGAGGCTCTAGTCCCATTAGAGAACTAGAATTAGTTGATTTAGATTTACTAACTTCAGCCCTAGTGAGTCGCTTGCGCTGCCAAAGACAAGGAAGGAAGGGGTAATAATTCTTACTTTTCTTAGTTTTATTTTTTAGAAATAAGAAATCGAGTTTCTTAAACCAAATATTAATTATATTTCTAAAATATCTTTTAAAATTTGTTATAATTATTTGTTATTTTCATTTTTGTTACATTTAATAAATGCTATTTGTTCAAATTTTATCTTTTTCCTGTTTTAATAGGGCTCTAGCTTTAACTTATTTTAGACTTAGACCCTTTATCGTCTAATTAAAGAGGGGCTAACGCGCTCTAGCTTTTCCAGACGCGACTCTGCCCTAAGGGTCAACCAAAGGCAGTCTAGCTGTCAAAGGCAAGGTAGAATAATAGATAAAATTTGAACAAAAGTTTTAGATAAGGTTAATTTATTTTAGTATCCTGACCCATCATAAATTTTCAAAGAACAGGATAATAACTTACAAGGTTAATAATACGCGCCTCTATTAATAAAAATGGGCCTTTATTAAAAATAGATTTTCTAAAAATTACGGCTTATTTAACTCGAACACCCTGCCTTTGGTTGGTACTAGTCCCTCAAGCCAAAGGCAACCCCTGCCTTTGGTTGGGAGGTGGGGGGAGGAGAGGGTAAATAAATTTATAAAGTAAGTATTTATAAATTTATTTAAATTGATATTTATCTCTTCTTTTATATTTAAAAGAAAAATTGATATTATTCTCTCCCTTAGGATTTTATATTAGATATATCCTTTTAAAAGATAATTTATAATCCTTATTTAAAAGAATTTCTAGACTATCTATAGTAATATTATTATTTTTAATAGCTTCCTTAGTTAAACCCTTAATCTTAATAATTTCCTCTTCCAGGTTATTATTTTTAAGAGCATAAACTTTAGGAGCTAAGAAGATAGCCTCATCATAGATTCCTTCTAATTTAAGAGCACCTAATCTCTTATTATCCACCATTAATGTTGGTAGAGGTCCATCGAAATAAACACTGTCGGTATCTGTATAATAAAGTTTAGGTAAATCAGGATTATTTTTGAATTGACTCATATGGATTCTAGCGTAAGCTGTTACAGCAGCAGCTATTGCAATATTTACATTATGAGTTTCAAATCCATTATCTAATTTAGTTTCTTGTATAACTCTAGGGTTTTTCAACTGGACTAGATAATTTGAACCCAGATCTATTAGATCTTGAATAGATTCTTTAAACCCTTCTCCTTTTTCTATTGTAGGATAATCTAATTTGTTGATAATATCTGAATAAGTGAAAGAATCATCCATACCGAATCTACCATATAAAGAATTAAGTAATAATTTTGCGATTAGGTTCATCGGATCTGTTTTGGGATAAGTTAATCTAAGGTTATATAATTTATCAACATATTCTTTAAAAATATAATCCTTTTTGAAGGTGTATCCCCATAACACGTCAAATTTATAACCATATTTTTTAGCATTATATAATTCTTCTGAGAAATACATTCCTTCCCAATTTCCTAATGGAGCAACTGTTCTTAAACCATCTTTAGTTTTAACATGAGTTTGAAGAATAGGGTGAGGTAAGTCTTTTGGTGCTGTAATCTTACAGTAGAAGAATCCAAAAGCTTGATGATTTATTTTTAATATATTCCCTTCAAAATAAATAGGATTACCAATAGGGTATTCTTTCTCTCTCATAACAAAAGGATATAAAGAATTCACATCATATGCGTAGATCTTCTTTTTGTTTAAATATAATTCGGGTAAAATTTTAGGAATATACATATCGACAGCCCCCCCAGTATACCCTTTTCTAATATTTTCTGATATTTTCCCACTAAGCATATGAATTTTACTATAAAGAATCTTACCATTTTTGTCTTTAGCTTTTGTTAGTTCTCCGCAGGATTTACTTTCTCCTATTAAGAAATGAGTTCTGAAAATTGCAAAAGCTAAAGAAGAAAGAGTAGGGTATTTTGTTATATTAATTTTGAAGTAATTAAAAATTAAGCTATTGAATTTACTCAGGATTTGAAATAAAGAGATACAATCTATTTGACAATAAGCAATTGCTTCTTCTTTAAAATCCCAGATTTTATTATTCTTAGATAATTTGTATTCATTGTATTCTATTGGAGAAATACCATCAAAATATTTATAATCTGGAATACTTCCCTTATAATTTATATCCGTTAATTTGAATGGAAAGAAACTTTTTACAATCTCTACAGAAAAACTTTGGCATAGTTTTCTTAAAGAAGAAGGTAAAATTAATAATGAATCCATAAAGGTTATTTCTCCCATATGGGGTGGACTATCTTTTAAAGTAAATTTGCAAGAAATAATTCTACCTTTATGGATAATTGGACTACAATCTCCAATCACAGCTAAATATTTTAATAAGAAATAACCATCAAATTTAGCAAAATTGTGTAAATATATTTTATAACCTTTATGTTTCCTTTTACAGATATCTTTCATAGCATCCTGTACACGCAAAGCGAGTAAAACACTGCTTTCTACACTCCCTTCATTTAATATTATGTAATCTTTAATTTCCTTTATAGTGTTTCTTAATTTACCCATCGTACCTACATAATAAATAAGGAATTAAATTATTATTTTAATTGATAGTCTCGCCCTCCCTCTCTCCAGCCAAAGGCAGGAGAGCCTGCCTTTTTTATCTTTATTTATTTAAAAATTAAAGAGTTTGACCCCCTCTCCTCTCCTTAGCCTCTAGCCCCCTCTCCTCCCCTGCGTAAGCGAGTAAGCGACTTTTTTTTATCTTTAATTATTTAAAATAAAGAGTCGCTTAGCAGGAGGTGGAGAGGGCAATTCTCCTTTAGGAGGTTCCTGACCCCTTAGTCTTTATTTTAATCTAAATAAAGATAACGCTAAAGCAGGTAGGAGAGTGCAAATCCTAAGGGAGGCTTTCGGCCATAGAGAGTAGGAGGGCCAACTACTCTTTATAAAAATAAAGTTAAATAATATAAAAAATAGAATAATTAGTCTTTTAAATTTTAAACTTATAAATAAATACAATCAACTTTCTTCAAATATTTATAGTTAGAGAGAGATATAGGCTCTTATTTAAACCTATAAATTTTTAAATCTAAAAAGTGTCAAAAGAGTTAGGTGGGAACTTAGGCTCTCTTTACATAAATTTCTTAATTTAATAAATTGATTTATTTATTAAACAATTAACTAATGGAAAATATATCCATTTCTTTTAACATTTATGGTTTAAAAATAAGGATTTATTTAGATGTGTTTTGTTAATTTGATGTCTGACTCTAGTATTTTCCTTTTGGCCGATTGCTAAACAGGCAGAGGCTAGTATCTAGACAACTATAGTATTTCTTTCGTAGGATTCAGGATATTGAGACAAATATAGCTAGAGTATTCGATATCTATTCTTTTTATAATAATAAATAAGTATACAATTTTCCAAGAGTTTTACTTATCTATTGCTACTAGTTACCTGGAAATAGAGTCTATAGTTGATTTAGATAATACTTACAGATTGGAGATAAGAGTAATGAAATTTTAAACTCTAATCGAAAGTTAAAATTTATAATTACTAATTTCAGTGGTTGCTACGCAAGGTAAATAAGGTTATATTGTATTACCTGCCTCCTTTAGGAGGCTCTCCGCAGGAACCTCCCTTTTGTAGAGTGCCATACTCTCCGCAGGAGCCTCCTAAAGGAGAAAGTCCTAAAGGAGAGGCAGAGGCTAAAGGAGTAAGGAGAGGAGAGTTATTACTAATTCAATAATCAATTCCTTGGTTCTCTCGCTTAGACTAAATAATACCTCAAAGTTTAATAAAACCACCTAAATTATAATATTTATTCTTAGTATTAAATTATAGAACCCCGCTTTATTTAAGGCGTAAATATATCCTATTTGTATATATTAAATCAAGATAAGATCTTAGAAACCTTAAAATTATAAATTTAATTCTCTCATTAATTTTACTGTCAATTTACTCTTTAAAAAAGAAGGATGATTAGTAACTATATCTTTTATATTCTTTCCTCCTGCCTCTTTATTTATTAATAATTAAAGATAAATTTACTGACCCTCTCCACCTGCCCTTAGGGCCTAAGCGACTTTTTTTTTTTTAATAAATACAAAAAAAGGCAGGAGAAAGTCCTAAAGGAGAGGGTCTGTTTGCTGCGCTAGGAGGAGTATTAAAGGTGGAGATATTTTTATTCTTAAATATCATAAAATTTAATTAATACTATAAAAAACTATGAAAAGATTTTACGAGAAAACTATAATAGGTATTAAAAGGGGTCTATTTACCCCTAATTTACCCCCTGAAATTTTAGAATTTCAAAATAAGCCTTTAATTAGAATATTTAGGGTAATAGGTGGTTTAAGTTTTCTTACTATACTGGGACGTGGTTATACTTCATTTAAATTAAGCCCTCTTTTGTTAGGGCTGTTTATATTATTATATTTCTTTGCTGTATTATTTTTCATATTTCATATATATATTTCCTACCATAGATTTAAACATATTAAATATTTGTTAAAGAGTGGTGCATTAGATGTTAGAAATTCACCTTTAGATAAAAACGCTAGTTTGTTAGTTAGGGTTTTAGCATGTGCAAAGGGTGCATGTGATACTGCAACTCCAATTGGTTTAGGTTTAGGTTTAATGTTGGGTGCAGATCAAACACTAAAAGAGATAGGTTGAGAAGCTATATTTGGATCTGTAATAGGCAGTGGCTTAGTTAAAATTTTACCTAAATCAGATTTAGATCATTGGAGAGATACTTATTTAGAAGCAACTAGAAATCTAAGTAATGCTTCTAAATACGATAAATTTATTAGTGATTTCTTAAAGAAGACCACTGATTTGGAAGATATTAGTAATGAAGATAAAACAGATTTACTACAATTATTAACTGAATTAAAGAATACTTCTACTGTAGATTTAGAATCAGCCAAAAACCAGGCAATACAGATATTAGAAAGTAAAAAGAAATAACCCCCACCTCGTTTTGGATTCGAAACTAAAGGGGTTTAAATTCGAAAGTATATAAGGACACTTTTATAAACTATTAGGCTCTCTCCACCTCCCTTTTGGCCGAATGCCATGCAGGCAGAGGCTAAAGGAGAGAGGAGACCCTGACCCCCTCTCCTCTCCTTGCCCTCCTCCCCTAATTCTTTATTTTAATTAAATATAGATAAAATAGCCCCTCTCCCTTTTGGCCGACTGCCAAACTCTCCAAAGGAGAGGCAGAGGCAAAAAGGGGTCAGTAGATAGCGACCTCCCTCCCTGCTTTAGCGTTATCTGTATTTATTTAAATTTAAAAGAATTAGGGTAGGAGTAAGAGCAATTTTATCTTTATTTAAACAAAGAGACAGTCGCGCCTGCCCTTCCCTAATGGGGCGCGAGGGACCTGGAGATAAAGTAGACTCTAAGATCTTACGTGTATTTGAAACAGGTAGTGCTTTAGCAACTATTAAAAAATTTTTTTGAGTAGCGTCTTCTAAAAAGTAATCGTTTATTTTCAAATTTTCCGTGTATATTAGCTAGCCTCCAATGTAATTAAGTAGCTCCAAAATATTAGCATATCTTTAACTAAAAAATAGCTATTTAAAATGACTATTAATAAAAAGTTTTTTTATAAATTAGTACTATTAAACTAAAAATTTTACAAATTGTACATTTATAGCCTATCTAGTTGTAATCTACAACTTAATTATATTAAAAAAAAAGTATAATTAACTTTATCTCTTAAATAAATTTTAGTATCTAGGGGTTAGATTCTTGCTTTATAGACATTCAGCACTTATCTATTATGTTTGTGGCTACCCAACTATGCATTCATATATTGTTATCTTTAAACTAATAAACCTTAAATCCTTATTCTAAGGGCTGCTAATCCTTTAGACTTAGGAGGCTTATTTTTAGTTATAATTTTAATTATGCATAAGTTAAAAGAACTATAGCAACTCTTTACCTTTTTACTTTTGCCTTCAAAAGCATAAGATATTGCTGACAATAATTACAAACAATTGGTACACTAGAGAAACACAGCCTATTGGTCCTTTCGTACTGGAAGGTCTGCCCCCTTTTACTAATTATTCCTCCAGAAGATAGGGACCATACTGACTCACGTCGTATTAAACCCAACTCACGTACCCTTTTAATCGGCGAACAGCCGAACCCTTCCAAGCTTCTTCCCCCGGAGGATAGGATGAGTCGAC
>Ga0307507_10000129_pt1 | contig 128393 bp, 20 predicted proteins | sample 7_EM_MG_FD_207223 | JGI IMG/M metagenome (GOLD analysis project Ga0307507, IMG submission 207223) | Populus trichocarpa ectomycorrhiza microbial communities from riparian zone in the Pacific Northwest, United States - 7_EM | ecosystem: Host-associated > Plants > Roots > Unclassified | place...
AAGAAGAATTGCCAGTGTTGGGATAATATCACGTGTGGTCGCGTGGTCGCGTGGTCACGTGGTCACGTGTCCCGCGGCACTAGCGTGGCGAGGAGCCTTAAGCTCCTCGCCCTCCCTTATCCCAACAGAATGAAGCTATTAACCAACATCACTGTAACCTACTCGAGTAGTCGTTATTGGTGAGTCACCCTGTGTGACCAACAATTACCTAACTGTATATAATGGCCTAAGGGCAAATATAGGAGTAATGCGTTAGTAATATAGGGAATTATAAAAAAGGATTATAAGATTATAGATTATATCCCAATAGTTAAAAATGACGGTAAGCTAAGGCCCTATATATTAAATCCTATACTAAAAGGTTCTATAGAACCATATTAGGAATACTAAATTGCCTATAATACTTGCGATTAATTGCAAACCGGCATAAAGGCTTAGAAGTAGAGTTATATAAAAATCCTTAGGTTAGCCTAGGTAGTTACTAGTATGCTTCCAGTAGGCTTCTAATAGGTCTCCTAGCAATCCTTACATCTTTTCTCTAGTTATATTTTTTCCTTATTAAGGTTTTTAGGAGTTTAAAGCAGGGGTTAGATAGATAAATAATATATAATAGTATACCAACATCTCTCCAAACCCCTTCCGGGACAAGCCCTTATAATCTCCCTCTACCGCAAGGTAATGGTGATTGGGGGCCAACTGCAAAAAGGGGGGGGGCAATGTAAGGGATATTATTGCGGTTACCTTAGGTTGTCCTTAGGACAACCCCTGGATACCCCTTAGACGTCCGTCGGTTACGTGCCGGAGGCACGTGCCCGTAGTATATAGTCTCCACGATCCCTAAGGCCTCACCTCCTCAAGGATTCGTCTCTCTCACCAATCTATTCTGTTCCACAATCGTGTCCTTATAGCCCCCTGTCTACAAAGTCCCCTCACAGTATTATAGTTATAAATTTAATTATTATATAGTATATAGCCAAGGGCTTATTTCTATAAGCAAGTAATACTTTTAGAGGTTCTTCTAGGATATATATAACTAGGCTTTTACGCTAAATAATATTATTAGTGGATAAAAAAAGACTAGAATATATCTGCTTAATTTTAATATTATTTTAAGCCGCTTCCTAAAGTATATATATAACAAGTCTTTGCTACCTAAAAGCCTATTTAGAATAATATTACTACCCTAGCCTAATAATAAGACTAGTATATAGAACCTGCTAAACACTATAGCAGATAGGGTAGTAAAAAAGAAGTTTTAGCTATACTTAACTTTCTAAAATATATAGATGAATAATAGACTTTTATAGAAGAGAATAATAGGCTTAAAATAGACCTCTATAATAATGATAATAAGTAAACTAAGAGTAAAGGCATTTTTAATAAATTATATAATATTAAAGAGGGTAATCCTTTATTTTTAAGCCTTATTAAAGTATAGTAAGTAAAGGACCTAAAAACTAAGTATAAGTAGGCTAAGATAGATAAATAATACGCTAGTAAAAAGAGGAAAATCTAATAAGTATTTACAAAAAAAATAGGCTCTATATAGACGTAGAAAAGAGAGTTACTTAACTTACTAATTAAGTATATAAGTCTATAGAAAAAGTAGTAAAAAAGCTAAATAATAATAAGTAAAAAGGTATTAAAAGTGGTCTAGTAGCTTTATTAAAAGGCTAAAGTAGCTAAAAGGATACCTAAGAAGAAGAGTAATAAGGTATTTAATAAGGAAGTTTAATTAATTAAGGTAATAGAGGTAAGAGAGGCTACTACTACACCTCCATCTTAGGGTACGCGAATAAGGAAAATAAATCTACTACAGAGGTTTAAGGGCTGCGAGCTCTAGTTGGCTAGATTCGCGGCTCCTTAAAGCCTTATCTGCTGGAGTTGTGTAGATAATAGATTTTGTATATCGAAGATAGCCTCGGTTTTGCTGAGGTGGTGATGCTAGATTTGGCCTGTGCGACTAGGCGGGCTGTGCGGCTAAGCGGACCAATACTTACCGCGCGCAACTTTTTTTAAACCAATCAGAAGCTGGCTTGGCAAAGTTTGAAATCTGGGACCGGAAAGTATAGACCTTGTAAACTCGGTCAAAAACTCGGTCAATAAACTCGGTCAATAAAAGTAGCGTTTCTTTATATAAGCCTTTTCTTTCTTTATTGCCGTATAAGTATATATATAAATTAAGGAGACTTATCTTAAAATCTATGTTATATAAGTAGTTAAAATTAAACCAGTATTAGCTTTAGTCTTAACGCCGTTTAAAAGGGTAGAAAGTATATTAACTTTAAAGGAATTATTATCGTTAAAGTTTTCAGGGTGAATTTTACTAGTACTAGCTATATTTATAGCGTCGTATAATAGGGGGTAAAGGTATAGTTCGTAGTTATCCGATATCCGGGCTATCCTCGGATAGGATTATTATCCGCCCGACTGGATAGGATAATTTATCCTCCGCAGGTCTACGGGAGGACTGGTGCTGTACGCACGGGCCGCAGTTCCCATTTGGTTAGTCATTTGGGGAGTCCCGGTCCTTCTCTGCTGGCTTGCGCACAACCAAGTCTCCTGCCTCAGTCAAGGACCTGCAGCAGTGTCGCAATCGCGCTTTAGCCTGAATCGAGGGTGGGCAACCCCGGGCAGGCCCTGAGCAAGCATGGAGTCCTCTTGATGCAGTCAAGGCATTTCAGCAGCTTGCTTCGCCTAGCAGAATGGTTATCAAAGAGCTAATTCTAACCTCTTACTCAATGTAAAAGATATTTCAATGTGATGGAGGCTGCTGTTTTGAACGAGCTCTTAAACTTCATCGGTTCGTCCTGCCCCCGCGGTATATCCCTTGAGTTCATCTTACCTCGGGATTTCGCGCATTTGGATATTAGTATGTATCTCCCGGATAGTACAGGAATTTTGAAACGCGTTTGAATGCTTTAGTGCATATCTCTCGCCCAAGTACATTGCCATAGACATTATCCAAGGCAAAGAAATCAAGGCGTCTAATAAAGTGCATGACGCAAAAATAGCCGACATTGCCTTGCGTTGTAAATGGTTCACGTTCGATTCTCCTATTGCGTAGAAAATGGCCGACATCTGAATCAAAGCTAAGTTTCTTGAGAGTTGGCCCGTGTTTGACTGCGGCTGCACCTTAGAAGCAATGGGCCACGGATTCTCAAACATTATGGGACAAAAGCAATCAATTTCAGCTCCAAAACACTATTAGGAAATGGGAGAAAACACAACCAAATAAATCAGCCTTTTTCACCCAGTTATCCATATTACCGCTTATTCCTAAGCCTTCCGCTCCAATTAGTCGCCGCAGGCCTCTTGAGAGCACTCCTTACAGCTCCCGCCTCACCATCATTAGGATCTCTCTTCCGCCTTTTCGGATTCGCAAGCTGATCCCCTTCGGCTTCTTCGTCTTCATCACGTACGGCTACTCTACGTGACTTCTTAGGCTTGCTTCCCCCTTTACTCCCTTTGCGCGCTGTAGCAACTTCAGCTTCTTCATCCTCAACACCCGTGGCTGTTTCGCGTAGTCTCTTCGGAGCATTCCCTGCAGCTCTAGCTCCATCGTCACTAGAGTCCCTCCTCCGCTTCGTTGGCTTCGCGGGAGGTTCCTCCTCTTCATCACCTAGGGCTGTTTCATCTGACTTCCTGCGCTTGTGGCCCTTTCTGCGTCCTTCATCCTCATCGCTTGCGGCAGCACCATCTGGATTCTTGCGCTTCTGGCCAGCTGTGATCACTTTGCCACCCCTAGCCTTTGCTACCCCTTTACCGCCTCTACTTCCCTTACGACCCGTAGCACCTCCTCGTGTGCCCTTCCCACGACCGCGTGCAGGCTTCGTCGAAGCCTCTTCCTCTTCCGATTCTTCGGCATCGCCAGCGGCATCGTCGTCAGGCCTCTGTGCCTCTCCTTCCGCTCCCCTCGCTTGCGCCTCTTGCTCGCCCTTCCTGTGCTTCTCTTCCGCCTCCTTTTCGGCCCTCTCCCTCTCCCTTATTTCTTGATACTCCCTGCTTATTCGAGCCCGCTGCTCAGCAACAGCCCGAACATGCAACGCCTCCTCCACAGGCCTTTCTTCTCGCCTCCGCCTCGCCTCATCGACACGTTGCTGCGCTTCAGCTACCTCCACCATGTGAGCACTCCAAGACGGGGCTAGTGGGGGTACACGCAACGTATCTGCCGTCGGCTGATCTCCATCCACAAGAGCACGCTCAGGCTGCTCTGCATCCGGCACGTTGTTAAACAAGCCATCATCGCCAAGGAGTCCCTGATCATCTCCGCCATTATAGACTGGGCCAGCAGATGCCAGCCCCACTACGCCTTGGTTGCTTGGCCCGGCTGCTCCAGCGCCGGGCCAATTCCAGTCCCCGGGTTCGCCACCGCCCGAGGCCTGATGGCTCAGCAGGGAATACAGCAGGGGAAGGGGATTCAGGTGGTCGCTATGCGTATCCAGAGGTGGTGGGCGTGGCATGTCGTTCACATGGTCACCAACGCCACCAGGGATAAGCCAGTCCTGGTCTGGCTCATCGCTGCCAGAAGGTAGGTTGCTTAGCGGCGGAAGGAGCCCGGGGAGGCCCTGCCTGTGACTGCCTTGATAATCGTTAGGGTTTGCTTCTGATGAGGAGTGTACTGAAAATGTATCGTCAGGTATTGAAGGCGTGGAGCTACGGTAGTAGCGGTAAGGAGGACCACCACCGCCACCGTTAGAGGGACCACCACCTCCAGAGGGACTGCCGCCACCGCCAGAAGGGCCACTGCCGTGGTCAGAAGGGCCACTACCGCTGCCAGAAGGACCAGCACCACCTGTAGTTGTGAGCCTAGATGAAGCCGCCTACTCTCTCATCGTCGCTATATTAGCTCTTTCGATGGCCTTCTTCAACTCGCTGCTTTCTACCTCATCCGTGCTCTCCCATTCACCCAGCACGAACACCCTGTCCCCCCTTTCACTCAGCACCCTCGCCCTAACCCACTTATTTGCCCGCTCCCTCCACCCCCAAAACCACGTGCGCCGCACAAACATGCCTCCAGAGGGCGGCGTCGGCGACTCCACCCGCCAGCTCCGAAAGAACAAGCCATCCCTTTCTACAGGCACGATGCCTGCGCCGTCCGCGTGCGGGCGCCGCTCCTCGTCGAAGTAGACGACGCGCCAGCCGAGCTCCTGGTCCAGCAGCCGCGCGAGCCGGTACGACCACACGCGGTCGAAGGCCTTGGGCATGCGGACGCGCAGCAGGGTGAGCGCGCCAAGGCGCAGCGCGTACGTCGCCCAGAAGCGCTGCCAGCCGACGGCCTCGCGGGCGAGGGCGGCGCGGCGGGCGAGTTGCACGAGGGACCGGTTGGCTGCGGAGGGGTGTTCCGGGGTATTCGAGTCCGAGTCCGAGGTGGGTGGGGTGGGTGCCGTGCCGTTGCGGCGAAGCGGCATGGCTCGGGGGTTACTTAAGGTGTTCTTGAGCGGGAGCTTGTTGGCCATCTTCCGGGTGGGTGGAGATGATCCGAGATTTCGCGGCCTGGGTATCGGGTCGTGCTTCTGCATAAGGGTAACCCACTCCTCTGGGATCGGGTGCCGTAGCTCATAAGAGAGGGTTAGATGGTCGACTATCGGTGCGATGTCTTTGAGGTTCGCGTTGAATTCTGTGCTAAGCCAATTTGCCCACCATGTGGCATCGTATGGGTATGTTCCCCAGTAGAGGCTCGATGCTTGGGTCGCGCGGTTGCCGATCAAGAGGTGTAATTTGATGCGTGCAGCACGCAGCCAGCAGAAGTGCTCGAGGATCTGGGCAAGTTCGTTACCGCTCGGTGCGTTTGGAGAGTCTGGTAACATGAACTCGTCCCAGTCGAATAGAGGACGCCATTCGAATGTGGCATTAAGCCAGTTAAATATTTCGGGAAGGTGGATGGCATGGTCGAAATCAGCGAGTACATTGGGATATGGGCCCAGTCGACGTTCGATAAGAGTGAGAGGTGAGAGGGTATCAGTGCTTGTGCGCTGACGGATGAGCGACACAGGTCTTATCGTCCTGTCTTTACCGTTAAAGGCTAGATGAAGCCGATGCAGTGATTCAGCAAGCGTCATAGCTCTATTAGACACAATACTGTGGACAGTGTTCTGGTGTTCATGTGCACACTCACATCCAGCAGAATCATCCAATCTCACCCATGATGGGTCATCTAAGGTTCGGGATTGGTCCAGACTGGCTTGCGAGTACTTCTTGAGAGGGTAGATTTGTATCCATGCTCCTAGGTCCAGTCCCAACATGCGAATTTGCGTCTTCTCCTCAAGCTCGTTAAGTAGAAAACTCATCCACTCAATCGATTGTCGTAGTTCCAACTTCGTTACGGTTTCAGATACATTATTTGTAATATCGTCGACGAGCTTGCAGATATGGTCATGAACTTGTTCCTGGGTTGAATGGCGGTAGTCTGGCTCATAATTGCCTCGAATGGACAAGGTTTCCAATTGAGTACAGGCCCTAATAAAGGTCTCTGCCACATTACCACCTCCAGGTAGTCGTCGAGAAGTGTGGGCACCCGCAGACGTGTAATGCTCGACCAAATGATATCTTGAGTCTGTCCAATTCCTCACACCAAGCCACTTCAGTCTCTTAAGCAAATTTTGGGCCGGGCGACGATTTAACAGACTTTTCAGCTTTTTCAATCTTTCTAGCTTTTTAGGATCTTGACCCCCTTCGACCTCGTCTGAAGCAGTGAGCGGCTTATTGGCTTTCCTGGCCTCTCCCATTCTCTTTGTCAGCTTGTTAATCTCCAATTCTTCTGCTTCCTTCTGGGCGACACGTTCTCTGTCTAGCAGCTGCTCACATATATTGTACAATTCGAGTTTTTCCAGATCGTTTCCAGGAGTTTGCCTCGTCCTTTGCCGTAATTCAAAAATCTTGTTCCTGTAATGAGTTTTTTCGTTGCTGTCGAGACAGGTAAAGTAGTCGACGTCACCCTTCGTAAGTATTACACGGACCTCCCCAGTTTTAGCTATGTCGTTGACGACCTGTCTCCAACGAAATATCTTTGCCTTATCATCGACATTATGGTCATCCTGGGCACTATGGTCATCGCCAATGTCGCTCAAATCCAGTGCTTCCAACCTCGGTAGCTCTTTAGCAATCCAAACAAAATCCTCTATGGTCATCCAATGAGCCATGGCGATGCGTCGAACCCAGTGACCGTTATTAGGATTTATGCGATTCTTAAAGGTCTGCCACCTACAGGCACCGAGCCAGTTATATCTGTCCCCTTTACTATAACGATAGTTCCAAGTCTTGCGGCCGTTTTCTCCATTCTGCCAATCCTTCCGCGTAAGTCCCTCCCAGTCCTCGTAAGTAAATGGTTTATAGAGTTTAAATTCCATTAAATCAAGGTCATCGTATAACTCGTGACAGCTTGTTCGCAGGGCACAACTGGTCTGGCGATCGCAGTGTTTAAATATCTCGCGCACGGTTTCTCGGGAAATGTCCAGGATTTTAGCGGATTGCGTCATTTTCTGAGCCACCGTCTACGAAACATCCGTCGCAGAAGGTTGTGATGTATGATTTGCGATAAGAGGAATGCCGATCGAATGAAGTTCTGTATCTGAAGCCTGGCTGGGATGTTCTTTTTTAACGTTGATGAGCTTCAGGCCTCTTGAGTCTTGGTAGACACTCAAGGTAAGACAAAACAGGTCGTGGTGGGTTGTAAAGGTAAGTCCGCCTCCTGCGATTAAGCTCACTGGGACTTTCTCAAGGAACTTTAAAGGCATCTTGCCCTCTTCGTTCTTACGCATTATGTTTCCGTTTTGGGTATGCTGACTGTATACAGAAAGGCAAGAACAATAAAGACTACAGGCTCTGGATTCGGAAGTTCAAAGACAGGACTTGAAAGGGCTTATGGAGGTGTGAAATGAGAAGGAGCGAGAGAAAATAATTCAGCGTCAGCTCGGATTGATTGTAATATTTGGTGAATTATGGCAGATTGCAAAGAATCTAATCTCCTTTGCTAAATAGAGGTATTGAAAATTCGTCCTCGTGCTAAGGGATAGCTTTCCACGAACAATGTGTTAGAAAACAATGACTCTGTAGAATAGTTAACGGCACATAATGAATTGAGCTCGTTGGTGTTTTGTATAATGGCTAAGATTAAATACAATCGAATAAGTGGTGAGGCAAGGTACATGTGGGAAACGTGGGTGAGATGGAGTGTTGGCATTGCGGCTCTGCATGGTCTCGTGACTTGTCAGCACTATTGGCGTCTCAAAGATCTAGATGCTTGGCTGAGGACGTACCAGAGGTTTTGCTGACTGGAATGCGCTAATGTCACTAACGGACTGTCGGTTGCGTCCTTATGCAATGCATGACTTCGAGGCTTGCATTCCTCTGATTGCGGCCCAACACCGCGCAGGAATGAAACATATCACTGACATCTCGGTCATCTATCCGATCGGTAGGACCAAGGCTTATTTCTAAAGCAAGCGGCCATTTTCCTGTTCAAGCATACAAGAATATTGATCACTCGCACCAATTGCCCAAACAAAAAATACATGGAATACGTCGGATTGGAGGATATATGAAAGTCGAAACACGGCCACGGAAGACCCAAGTTGGTGGGTTAAACACAACAAGCATCGCAAACAACCGGTGCTTCTGAATGAATAGACCATGCCTTTAGCCATTTCCGGTGTTGCACAACAAATCACGATCGAAAGTATAGTCGTCTCATTAAACAATTCCCTCCGCCGCTTTACTTCTGCATCATCAGCTGCACGAACTCGTTATCTAGGAAGATTGGGTTAGTGCTGGCATCAAAAATAAAGTCACCGGTACCATACAGTCGATCCTTCCATCGCCATCTTGATCAGCCTCACGGATCATCTCGTCAACCTCGTCATCCGTCAACTTCTCACCAATAGAAGTCATAACGTGGCGTAACTCGGCGGCCGAAATGAAGCCATTGTTGTCACGATCAAACACCTTGAATGCTTCCCGAATCTCCTCCTCAGAGTCGGTGTCCTTCATTTTTCGAGCCATCATTGTGAGGAATTCTGCGTTCCATTTTAATCAGCACGCTTCACGGAAATTCCAGGATTGAGGGATTATACCTGGGAAGTCGATGGTGCCGTTGTTATCAGCATCCACCTCGTTAATCATATCTTGCAGCTCAGACTCGCTTGGGTTCTGGCCCAGTGACCTCATAACAGTGCCCAATTCCTTTGTTGTGATCTGACCTGCAGGAAAGACGCATGTTAGCAACATGCGATTCAGCCTTCGAGGCCACCAGTGCTCCTTCCCAACAGGGCTGACGCCATTAGGGCACCCTGGTATGATCGGCGGAGAGAGACCGGCGGTGAGGGAGGAGGCAGGTCAGAGCTGACACTGGTATTTGAGGTTGTCGGTGGAGGCTTCGGGATACAGGGAGTCTACTGACCATCGCCATCTTTGTCCTGAGAGCATTCATACACGTTAGCACATGAGCCCAACCCAGCGTTTCAGCCAACAATCAGGCAGAAACGAACGTGAAATGAAAGAAGGGAAGGTAAACTCACAAATAGAGAGAAGGCCTCCTTAAACTCAGAGACCTGTTCCTCAGTCAAGGAATCGGCCTGTCATGTCTTGTCAGCGCATCTTCAGGCCCATGCGTGAAGCGTTATCGTGATGTTTTTTTTGCGAAGGCGGGGTATGAGAATGGCGTCAGGGAGGCACAAACCATAGTTGAAGATAGTGTCCGCGGGGATAGTAGTATTATCTGTGTGTTAATGGTGAGGCTAGGCGTAAATAAAAGCTGTCTTTGTGAATTGCGAGTGGTGACGATAGAGAAAGACGGTAGGTGGTGTAGGCTGCGAGTTGGAAATGAAATGAGGGCTGAAATGTCCCGCTTTCCTGACTGCGCCCACCAAGCCCCCAAATCACCTCCTTCTGGCGGGAAGTGCCGCCAATTAACCATCATTTGCCTTGTCTGCCTCGCTTGCTTCGCCTGCCGCACCCCTGCCGATGCGGCTCATGCTCCATGTGAAGCCAGCAGGCTGACATACAACACCAAGTGCTATTATTCAACTTGCATATCCAAGCTGCTTTGACCTTTGGTTCCTACCATGTTCTAAGAGCCTAGACGCTCCCATGCCAACGCTATGTGGCGGGACCGAACAAACCTGTACGCTAATTTCACTCCCCGAGTTGCTGGAATTGGCTGACGTATCCTGAACAGCTTCATTTCCTACCGTCAGTCGTATTCGCACCATCCTGCAAAGAAACCTCGATATGGCGGTCCTCCTTCCAATGGCTTTGGTGATAATGCGCGGGCATCCGAGGAGCGTCGGGGACTCATGTCCGCTGGCGCATTTGAGGATGATGGTGATGCGGTGATTGAGATGGATTTACTGCCTCCCCGGTGGCTGGACATCCAGGACGAAGTCACAGAATATCTCGCAGACATTGCCAAACAGAACAGAAGGCTGGAGCAGTTGCATCAGAAACATGTTCTCCCTGGCTTCGACGATGAAGATGTCAAGAAGCGAGAAGAGCAGGAGATCGAGCAGTTGACCCAAGAAATCACTCGTGGCTTCCAAAGCTGTCAAAAGGCGATTCAGCGGATCGAGATGATGGTGCGTGAGGCGATTCAGCTTGGGAGTATAAGTAAAGGGGAAGAGACCATGGCCAAAAACCTTAAAATCTCCCTAGCGTCAAGAGTCGGAGAAGTGAGCGCAATGTTTAGGAAGAAGCAGTCAGCATATCTTAAGAGTATGCTCTTCTCATACCTCTGTTCGCATGTATGCTTTCCGCCAGTGGCTGATATCAATCTGCAGAACTCCGCGCCCTTGGAGGTCTCACCTCGCCTTTTCGCTCTCCAACGCCTATACAGAACCCCTACAATGACGTAGCCCTCCAAGAGTCCGATGCCGACCGCTCCTTCTCGCAATCCACACTCCAACAAACCGCTCAAAAACGACTCACCCATGACCCAAACGCCACCCTCATTGCGCAACGCGAACGCGAAATCGAAGACATTGCCCAAGGTATTATCGAACTCGCCAACATATTTCAAGAACTACAAACAATGGTCATCGACCAAGGCAGTATGCTTGATCGTATTGATTATAACGTTGAGCGTATGGCTGTAGATGTGAAAGCCGCAGACAAAGAACTCACTGTAGCAACGGGATACCAACGACGAAGCATCAAGCGGAAGGTTATTCTCCTCTTGTTGATCTTAGTCGCAGGCATGTTTATTCTTCTCTCCTTGAAATTAAGCAGAAAGGAAGGCAGCAGTCCGCCTCCGGCTCCTCCGGTACCCGAAACCCCGGGCTCCCCGCCTGCGCCTCCCCAGTTTGCTGATCGAGGCTCCTTGAGTGCACGAGTAGTGCCATTGCGGCCAAGCAAAGACTGGCATCGACGGAAGAGGAGGTTATGGCAGGGAATGAAGGAAGATGTTATAGCATTGTAATCGTGTAATGTCTCTGTACCATACTTTCCAATGAAAAGTTCTTTCAAATGAAAGACCTTTCCTTGTCTCGGCCAAATACAATAATTGTCAATCTGCTCATGCTTGGTAGCGAACTTCGCTCCGCATCTGCAGGCGTAAGTTAGCAAATCATGCTCTTGGTCCTGGTACGAAATATCCTATCGCTTAGTCGGATAAATGTTAGGCATCAACTTACACAGAAGAGAACGCATACGTGCTCGCTTCACATTAATAAACCAGCCGATTATCCAATCAATCATCCCACTAGGGTATACGCTAAGCAATAAAAAGAGCGAGACTACTTAGGTACATCCGTACACCGCACTTGGTGAGACCATAATCACAAACTCATCGCCCTACAGCACCGTACCAGCAAAGCCCCAACGCCGCTCCGAACATAATGGCAAGTGCTGGTGGAACATTGAACCACGCACTTTCCGCATATGTGACTGTAGCAACTACAACCCACCATGGCTCCATTGCTAGGCTCTGTCCGTGACTAGCCTCAGGGGTTATATAACCAATCTCCCAAAGTCTGTAGACAGCCGTGAACACTAATCCCACGGCTGTTGCATTCACTCCTCGAAGCAAATCCACTACCCACTTCTTCGTCCGTAGCGCTCGCCAGAAGCTCTGCACAGCAACCGCCAGTGTGACTCCGGGGAAGAAGATGCCTATGAAGCCAAGGAATGCACCAAAGATAGTCGGGAACTGGGAACGCTGCAATGCAAGAGCGCCAAGGTAGACCGCAAAATTAAAGTTAGGACCAGGAAAAGCTTGGATGATCGCGAGCCCGAGAAGAAAATCGCGGCTAGAGACCCAGCCAGGATCGACAACGTATGAACGGAGGAGGGGAATAACGACCGGTCCACCGCCGAAGATGACTGTGCCGGCGAGGTACATATTGGCGAAGAGATCAAGAGTAAGTGGCGGTACATTTACGACACCGCGGGCGACGAGAATGCCAATAAAGGATGCTATAGCCTTAGGTAAGCAATTGGGAATTATGCGAGCTAAGTTATCTAGGAATTGCATACCAAAAAAGAGAATGACAATCGCGATACCGATGCTGATGCGAATCGCATGGTCTGAGGTATTCTCCATGCGACCTGGCTGGAGCTGTGCGCTGTCCGCAGAAGTCCGCGGCGGAGCCTCCCTGGAATGACCTGATTTTAGAGAACCCGCAGTGACACTCCTCCTCTGGATACCATTCTGGTCTTCTATCCTCTCCTCAAGCGGCACGCTATCAGTTGCCCCCGTTTCCTCCGCCATACCCTCTGGGTTACGTTTTCTTCGTTTCAGCTTTGTCTTCACCACGCCAATCTTTTGGCTCAACCAACCATCCCAAATGACGGTCGCAAGACCACCAAGCAGCATGAGCAGCGGGAAGTACCACAATGCGTTGTAGCACAGACCTGCGCATGCTCCAAGAATAACCAGGATACGGGTAAGCTTGTCTCTGATAGCTTTCTCCGCTAGCTGTACGGCTGCTAGCGCAATGATGCCGACAGTGGAGGCGTTTAGACCAGAGAGGAGGGCGTATACTGACGCTGGGAGAATCTCATCCATGTGTTGGACACCGAGAGAGAGAGCATACATGCCAGCTGCACCAGGAAGACTGTAAATTCACGTTATAAGCTTCCATCACACCACTTTGCAGCGTACAGATAGATGAAAAGGGTATATACAGGTACGCACCTCCACACCAAGAACACGAAAAGGGCTGGGATAAACCCAGCATGCAGCAATGCCAGACAAAAGATCATCTTCGTGCTTCCAGGTCCGGGGAGACCTTGGCATATTGCGAATAGCTCCTGATACTACTCTCCTATGTCAGCCCATCTGCTCACTCAAATATACACTCGAGGTATCTCTCTTAGCAATTCTACTGCATCCGCAAGACTCGCATCTCCCGACTACCCTTCAAACCTCTCGCGAAGCACTTAAAAAAAACAAAAACTATCCAAGTTACAGTCTGCTCGTCCACCCACTTCTGCTTTCCACCTCTCCCCTCAACAAATCGCTGATGCATAATCTGAAAATGCACCGGCGGGCCACCGAATGCAGTGAAACCGAGGTCCCATGTGCGGACAAAGACATCGGCTAGCCTGTTAGGAAGGGACTTGTGGTTTCCTTGGAAAGGGGTTGATGGGTCGCGCGACTGACGGTTTAAAGCACGGAGTGAGGAGAGTTTGCGGGAGATAGGGGTAGGAAGGCGCATTGCTATTGCGTGCAATGGGGATCGCGAAGCGTTTGGGACTGAGCAAAGTTGATCTTAGAATTCCGTCCTTCGATAGCTTTAAAAGGCTTTTAAGGAAAGCTCTCGAAGAGAGGAAAGGAGCCAATCATGATACAAGAGGCTGTCACGCAGTAAGTCATGTGCCGATTATATCTTGGCGGGCTTCAAGCTGCGGATCGCCCGGTATCTCTCATTTGTCATTGATTCTTGGTTTAACAGCGTTATATCTTAGCGCCGGCGCGGGCAACGTATAGGCCATCTCACCAATTACTCCAGTCCTCCTGCCGACTCCAGGATGGAAAGACTTGGCAGATGGTACAGCATATAGGCACATCCGGTGGTTAGCGTCTTCCTAGCGCAGCCACTCGCTCAGAGAACCCCGCCTGGTTTAGCAGCAAAAAGGGCCTCTTTCCCCGTCTTAGCAGCAAGCTTCTAAAGACCTCAATATCAAAATCAAATAAAGCTTTGAATTGTATGGTGATTTACCTATATACAAAAAGCTTGTAGTGTTGTTCCTTACTCCAATCATCCTTACCACCTAGTGGGCCCTCTATTTGCATCAATTACTGCCTAAATTTATTCAGGCACAGACAAAATTAAATAATCTAGATCCTCTGGTATAATACAGTCCCATTCCTTATAAAATTACTTTAACCATTACCTCCCTAGTTATTGGGCATGGGCAATACTCTGCAATGCATTCCTTAATAAGTTTCCAAAGAGCCTCAACCAGGTTAAAATCTAGGCTATTTACTAGCTAATCTATAAATAAAATACTATCCCTGGTAAATTAAGCTCTAGTAGTTTAAGCTTTATATACTAGAGTATTATCTATTATAATAATAAAGGGGGTAATACCAAGTTCATTCTTAGGGAAGTAGGCGTAGTATTCTTAATTATTAAACTTATAGAATTTTTTTAACTAGGGGTAGATGTGTTATAGAAACTGTTAGCACTAATATTACCCTATTAATCCTTATCCCAAATAATAAGGGGTCCCTTTTTAATACTGGCAAAATAAGCCCAAATTATTGTATAAGGGATTTTAGTAAATCGCGGTCAAATATAAAACAAATGAAAGCATTTACTAGGCCTCCTAGTGTTGTTTCCAATAACGCAATAAGGCTTTAATCAATATTGAAATTAAATCGTTAATATCAATTAATATTAAGAACGCTTGTTAATAATACTTAGTGTTAACCACATTACGCTTTAAACTCTATCTTATGCTTATCCTTTGCAATACCAATTAATATTAACAATCCTTATTAATAATGCTTAGTATTAATTATGCTTGGTTACTAGGTTAATAAGTGCTATATTATATATAGTCACGTAACGGTGCTAAAGCGTGTCTTCCGCCATATTCTACTATATTCTGCTAGGGTTCTACTATATTCTGTTATATTATTGCAGTATAGGGTTCTACTAGCTCTGTTTATTAAATTAACTAATTAGGATTTTCTATCCCTGGGATAGAAAATCGCTATCAGCTTAGTTAATGGCGGTAAGTAAAACTATTATCTTTATAGTAGAAATAGGTGGATATAGGTAGATATAGGTGGACTATTACGGGACTACCCTAATACCTTACACTGTCTTATATACGCCTACCTATTTCTACTATCTTAACTTCTACTATATTTTACCTGCCTAGTTAGCAGAATATAGTAGAACCCTAGTAGAATATAGCAGAATTTAGTAGGTAATGTGCTTTAGCACCGTTATATAGATCTAATCTATTATATCTATAACGCTTTGCTTTAAATCTTCTTAAGGCTTTATATATTTAACTCGTTATATTAAACTTATCTTTTAAAATACTATAAGGTAAGGATATAGATAGGGAACTTAATAATGGAATAATAGGTTATATTATATAGATAGACAAACCCTTAAGGGAAAGGAGGTGTCCGAGGTGCGAGGTAAGAAAGGGTTTTCCCTAGGTATGTATAGCGCACATACCTTATAGGAGAGTCGCATACGAGTCGTCTATGCCTCGCAGCTATAGAACTATCTGCTTAGGTTTTACCTAACAATGCCCCTCCCTTTAAAGGGATTGTCCCCGATCCTCTACGTATTTAAGCCTTAATAAACCCCTATAAAAAAACCTTAAAATAAGGAAAAAATTAGAGTGGAAAGAGCGTCCTAATTTTGTGTACAGAAAGATAGGTTTATATATAAAGATTCCGCCAAATTCCGCCAAATTCTGCCAAGTTCTGCTAATCGTATACACTTTGCTAGTATAGGAAATATTCTAAAAGCTTACTTGTATAAGTAGGTCGCTAGTACCTTATGGGTAGGTTATAGGTTATTTTTCTAACATATATTAGTTTTAAATAACTCTGGCGGCGTAAATATACTAGCTACAGTCCCAGTGCGTAATGCATTTAAATTATAATCTTTTCTTTTATTTAGTTATAATAATTATAACTAGGGTCTAAGAGCTTATGGTCCCAGCTTTAGTAGTAGCTTAAAGTTTTAAAATTCTATTATAATTTTGCCTTCCTACTATATCTTATATACTTCTCTAGGTCTAATTATCTCTAAAATACTCTAAGGTGGAGACTCTATAAGGTAGAGTCGTCGCTCTAAACTTATTTTATAAATTAAACCCCTAGGGAGAAATTACGCTATAGCGTGGCGATAAGGGCTAGCGCTACGCTTGTGGAGTTCTATAAACTCCTAAGCACACGCATATAGTACCTAGGCGCATCTAGTAGTTAGCATATTTTATTAACTTTCCCTTAAATAGCAAAAATACAAAAACTTCCCCTATAAAAAGGCCGTATAGATATAGCTGCGCTAACCACCAGAATTAAAGAAACGCTATATATAAAATAGGCCGCTCTAGGCTGTTATTATTAAATAGCTAATAATTAGTTAGTTTATAGTAAGGGGTTCCTTATATAATAGGGGTTTAAAAGAATCTTTACATATATAAAAGGTAAAGCCGGTTTTGCAACCTACTATATTAGGCTTAGCGGCGCTCCTCTTTATTAATTAGGCAAACATAGGTTCCCCTACTTTCTCTATCTACCCCTCTCTTGCTATATCTTTCTTACTCTTTTTTAGTCTCTCTATTTCCCTTACTCTCTCTACTACCTCTCTAAAGCTATTTAATTCTATTTAGTTTGGCGAGCCCACTCGTATTAGCGCCGTTATTATTTCCCCCACGCCTCCCTCCACAGACCGTTCTTGTCTTTAGTCTTTATTTATACTAGCAGCTATAAGTAGTATATATAGTATTCTAAAAGAGCTCTTAGATCTTATATAGTTATTTATTACTACTAGCTTCTATTTATAGGATATTCGCAGTATAAGGGCGCAAAGAGGCTTTGGGGAAGATTTAAAGGAACAATATAAATTCTATCTAATCTAAGGGTATATAGCTCTTGCTAAATACAAGACGTTGTGTAAAGAAGAGAAAGGAATATAGGAAACTTATAAGTAAATATTTGGGGTCTTGGCAGTAGACGCGTGGACATAAGCCTATATAGATTTTAATAGGTTTTAACCAAATTCCATTATACTAGTGGAATTTAGTAAAATTTAATTAAGTTAGTAGAATTTAGCAAAATTTAATTAACTTGGTAGGATTTGGCAGAATTTAATTAAAGCGTTAGAATTTATCTGTTAAGTGTTTTATTAAGACATTCCTACTATAACTAGGCTAGTCCCGTTATAGTACCCCCCCTTTAACTAAAGGTCTAAAACAATTTAATTTAGTTAAGAATTTATAACTTATTGCCTTATAAGCGTCGTAATATAGTTTAAGTTCTTTTTAATTTTAAGTTTCCTACTATTGTATTTTATATCTTTATATTAGGTAGCAGTTATTTACCTTTATATTATGTCTATCTAGCCAGAGTAGGCTATAAAGGATAGTCCTTATGGAACTCTTTTACTAAGGAAGGCGCGTTAGCCTTAATCTAGTTATAGGTTTCCTAGGTTTATATTTTATATCCTTTCTACTTAATAAGAAGTTTAAATTATTTAGATTATATTTTCCATTATATATTATTAATTAAGTTAATAAAGTAAAAACCATTACCGTTATTAATAATTATAAGAGGTAGCGGTGGAATTTTATAAGTTATAGGATTATCTCTTAAAGATTGCAGCAAGCTTACATAAAACATTAGGTGTATTTTTATCTTAGTTAGCAGTTTAAGCTTATAGGTATATAGGCTTAGTTTCTTCTTAATTTAGTATAGGCCCACAAACTTCTAATTAGGTTTCTTTAAGGGCCATTAAGTCTTTAGGTTTTGTATATTTAGGTAGGCTATATTATCTTCCTTAAAGTCCCATATAGGAGCTTATCCTTTATTTATATGCCATTCCTATAATATTTAAGTGTATATTAATTTACTTTATAATAGTTCCGTTAACTGCTTTATTTAATTAATAAAGTTATATATGTTAATTAACTAAATCTATTTAATTATAGGTCTTATTATATTAATATTAGGTTATAGTTTAAATTTAAGTTAAGAGTCTTATTTATAGGTTGCGTAGAATAGTATCACACCTATTAATATATTTATTATATTATTTACAGTAAACTTAGCTAAAGGTAGCCATTTTCCCCAGTTATCTTATAGGTAGGAGCAGTATATTTATAAGTATTATTCTATAATTACGTTTGCAATTTTAGTTTGGCTATCTATCTCTAAATAAAATGCAGTTAAGAGTTATATTTAAATACTTAATTATTTATATAGAGCTTGCTAGAAGTCTAAAACAAACTAGCTTCTATAGTTAGATATTATTAAGTTAGAAAGTCTATATAGCTTAAAGATATATTTAATAAAATATTTGGGTACTAATATCGCATTAATTAGGTCTATAGGAATTATATATTATATTTTTATAAGGTGGTTAATAACTACTATAATATTTATAAATCTATTACTGTTAGGCAAGTTAACTATAAAGTTAATTAAGATATCGCGCTATCTTTATATTAGAATTAGTAGCGGTTAAAGTACTCCTTACTTCTTTATATAAGAGGTCTTTCTATATATATATATCCTATATACTTAAATATATTTTTATATATGGTTGTGCATTATAAGCTAGTAATATACTTATTAAATAATCTTATAAGTTTTTATATAGCTAGGATGTCCTACTATACGGGAGTCATATATAAATTTAAGTATTTTAAATTATAAGGATTTAGAATTTAGAACTACTATCTTCTATTAATAGTATAATTAATTATTTTAAATTTTCAATTTAGTAAGTATAATATCCTTATATTATTGTTTTTTAGATTAGATTGCCTTTATTACATCTACTATCTATATATTATTTTTATATTTGTATTCTATTAGCTTATTAATTTCTATTTCCTATTTATTAACTTTTAATTTATTTCTATTAAGTTCTATATCTAGAAATATAGGATATAGTTTTTTAAAACGTTTAGGAGGTAGTAAGATCTATAATTAATTTATAATCTATTTATTTAAAGCGTTTATAAGTAAGTCATATAATTATTATATCAATATATTAGGCTTTTAATTAAGTTTGCCTAGTTAATATATAATCTTAAAGTTAAATTATAAGAGGTATTTAGCCTAACAAATTTGGCGCTATATTAATTATTTTATAGTTATAAAGTATTAGGTTCTTATAGTCCGCTAACACACATATTAGAAATAATAATCCTTTTAGCTTAGGACGCTATTATTTAAAGCATCTAACAATTATAAGCAGTTCCTTATTATATATCTTATAGTTTAATTTAGTAAGGGCAAGTATTTAGGAGAGAAAGGCTACTAGATATAGTTTACTATTTTTATTATATTGCAATAATACTCCCCCTAGCACATAGTTAGATAAGTTAGTTTTTAATAGTATATTTAAGGTTAGGGTTAAAGTAAGTAAGAATTAGAGTAGTTATAAAATAACATTTTAAATTATTAAAAGCTTATTTACATTTAGCGGTCTATTTAAATTTAAAAAATTTCCTTATTAGGTTTATTAATAGCTAGGCAATTTCTAAGAAGTAGTTAATAAATTAATAATAAAAATTTATAAATCCTAAAAATCCTTAAATATCTTATATATTATTAAGGCTTTCCTAGTTTATAATTATAGCAACTTTCTTAGGGTCTATTTTAATTCTATTATAGGATATAATTAAGCCTAAGTATATAACCTTAAACGCGTAGAACTTATATTTTTTAATATTATATTATAAGCCCGCGTTTTATAAGCGTTTAGGGACCATTCTAATATATTTCTAATATTTAGAAAGCAAGGATAAGTAAATTAAGATATTATTAATATATACAGTAATAAATATATTAAGGAATTTATAAAGTGTATTATTAATATATTACTAAAATATACTAGGACCATTCTTTATACTAAACGGTATTACTAGGTATTTAAAAAGTCCCTATTAAATATAAAAGACTATATACTTTTTATCTCCTTTATATATATAGATTTGCCCGCGAAGCCCTACTGCACGCGTCCATGTCGCCGTGGGTGGAAACATTATCTAGAATCCTATTCCTCTTAATGGCCAAGTGCAGAGGCGATGGTAGAGAGCCGTCACAGCGTGTACAGCGCTGTCGTTTGACTCTATAGTGATAAGCCCGCAACGCGTATAATATATTACCCTTAACAACACTAGGAGCCTCACTGCCTCTGCTTAGAGCTCTTGTTCTACCATCTAGGGAGGCCTATTAAGGGAAACTAGGATATAAAAACCGCCTGATATATAACTACCTAGCTTGCAGCTAGGCCCGAAACTAGCCTTATCTAGCTAGTTAACGTGGACGCGTTCTAGGCGTATAACAGAACACCCTTAGGCTTGCACTAGCTTTAAAATCGCAAAGGAAATGCAATAAGGGCGTAGGGATCCTCCTTTTATAAGAACTTATTAAGGTTAACACATTACAGATACTTTATATAAAACTTATTAAGGCCCTAAGGCCACTATAAAGAACTTGTTAAGGCCCTACCTAGAAAACTTATTAAGGCCCCTCTATAAGGGCCTATCTAGTATCCAGTATACTTAGGTAACTTAGAAGAGGGTCTTAATAGGCGTAATACACGCAACCTAGTTAACGGCAATATAATGGCAACGCGACGGCGACTAGATGGCTTAATAAGGTAAAAACACGGGTAAAGCTCTAGGCAGCAGAAATATAGGCCAGCTTTAACGGCCCTATAGCGTTTAACTTATAGTTAACTTATAGGTGACTTACAGGAGGGTCTTAATAGGTATAGTGCACACAACCTAATGCGTATATGTATAAGGCGACTTACAGAAGGGTTTTAATAGACGTAGTATACGCAACCTAATGCATATATATAGGGGAGGCTATAGGGGAAACATAGGCTAGTTGGACAAGGACTTAACAGTTAGAGACATAGGCCAGCTTATAAAAGGGGGGGACATAAGCTTAGTTAGTAGGAGAGGGGGGAGTAGGTTATCTAGAGTAGGACCTAGTATCTCTACGGCCCCTCTCCTACAAGACACAGTCGGCCTGTTATAAAAAGACTCTTATAGGCAACGCAAAATAGGGACTGGCAGCAATATAGGGTGTTACGCCCCTATATTACTACTAGCCTCCCGTAGGGCGTAGTGCGTAGTAGCTACTGCTAGCTCTAAGGACCTTACCCCTTAGCTAGGCCCTAACCCTTAGTGCACCTAGTAGGCAGGTAGGATTACATCCTAGCCAGAGAGACTACTACGTGGCTTAAGAGAACGGATGCGCGTATTAGTATACCAATAGACGGTACCGTTCGCCTCTAGGGCGGTACGCCAGTAAGGTATACTTAAGGAGCAAACAGGAGTTACTTAGGTAGGGGAGGCTTTTAGTCTGGGCCTTAACTATAGAAGATACCTAAGGCTTCCATATTACAGAATACAGCCACAATGCCCTTATAGGATTACGCCAGTAGGTATATAAGAAGGGAGTTACAACCCCTAGAAGCAGCAGCTTATGCCTATACTAGCGGAAACAATAAAGAAAGGCGTAAAACTAGAGGCTATAGAAGGCTCCCAAGCTATACAAAAGCATACTAACTCTAGGAGGAGATTCTTATATAGACCGCTAGGGGGCGGTCTAGTACTTAGGTTAAGCCCATTATAAGATACCTAAAAGAATAGTAAAACCCCCTATTAATTAGTAGTGGCAGCTAACTGCTTATAGAAAGCCCCCTAGGCCTTTAGGCCTAGGTAACTAGGACTAAATACTAGAAAACTAGGGTAGAGGCCTGGATAAGCAGGTATATTAAACTCTACTATATAACTACCTGCCGGCCAACTATGACATATAGATCCAGTATTTGGGCCATTGGAGAAACCAAGAAGGGCCCTCTTAAATCACTCCTTAAACCACTCTAAAAGGTCCAAACAGCCTGCCTCCGGAGTATAACAGGCGGGTATAAGCGAACGGCCACAGTACTGCTCGAGAAGGAAGCCAATACTCCCCCTTTATAACTATATATTAAAGCCGCTGCAATGCAAAGGGCGTAAAGTAAACGTAACTCTAATGTTATAAAGTATATTAAGACACGCCTAAATAAACTATAGAGGGACCCTAGGGCGCCTTATAGGAGAATAAACCAACAACCCCAAAGTAGGGAAGAGATATTGGAGAAATAGGTAAAGAAAGCAGAAGAAGAATAGTGCTGCGTTAGGGCCCAGGCCTATATAGAGGAGGAAGAAAGACGCGCAAGAGGCTAGCAAAGACAATAGTAAGAAAGAGAAAGGAGCCAAAGTAGAGTATAAAAGAACGCTAGGAAACCATCTTCCGTAATATAATACTGGTTGGACTAATGCTGGAGAGGCGTATAGGAGTTAAAGGTATAGAGGCTAACTTAGGCAAGAGAAACCTAAGCCGTGGCATAGTTAATGCTATAGGGGGTAAATACTTAAGAGCTCTAAGAAAGCCTAATAAAGGCAGAAAATATAATAGCAACACTCTTAAGAATAGGGATAATAGGACTAAAAGATTGGCTCTACTAAGTAGATGTCCTAGTAGGCAGCCTAAGATATAAATATGGCTGGCTAAGACAGACACTAAAATATGTAATACTATTATGCCCTTTACGCACTAACCAAGAAGCTATGCTTTTAGTAGCTGGCATAGAGAACTATAACACACTACTCTTAATATAAAAAGGTCTTAAGGCGGTTACCCAGTGGCTTATTAGCTAAAATATACTAGACCAGTTTCGGGTTGCAAAGGAAATGGTAATAGAAGGCAAAGGGGCGAGCAATAGGCGCCCCCTAATAACTCTACAGTAGTAGAGTAAAGTTTGCGATACTAGCGCGTCCGTAGGCTTGTTACGGCAGCAGTGGTTCCTAAGGAGGTTAAAAAGTAAGGTAGTAGAGCACTATAGGTGACTTGTAGGTGCCTTATAGGCGAGTCCTAAAAGGCGGGGAGATGGATTACGGGGTTTTTTTAAAAGAGTTTTCTCCCTATATGTATATAAGGAGTAGTCCGCGTGGGCCCAATAGGGATCCGAATCGGACGTTAAGCAATAAATAATAATAATAATAATATATATAGATTTTATTAAAGGCGGCGACTATATTAAGCTTTATAAAGTACTATACCTTTACTAAATAGTTAAGCGTCTCTTAAATTAAAGAAATTGGATATTAGTTTTAAATTATAAATATATTTAGAGCTTAATAATTAATATAGAATCTTAGACCTCCTTCTAGCTTTTTAATAAATAGTATAAGTTAGGTAAATAGGGATTAATTAGGGCGAATAAATCCTTTTTCTAGATACTTATTAAGGTATTATTATATTATAAGTAGTTCTTCTTATAATATACCATATAGCAAACTAAACCTTAGTATTATACTAGGCTTAAGTTCTATTTTAAAATTATAATTTTCTTAGTATAAGGCTAGTTAGTCTACAAATTATTTTTTAAACTTATTAATTAGGTTATAGTACTTTTTAGGCATAAGAGGTTAAGAATTAGGATATTATTTTAGTTCTAGTGCTTTCTTAATATTCTCTATAGTTATAGTAAAGATTTTATAATCTTATCTTTTTACTAATAAGATACAAGGCGCGGCCTATATTATATAAAATTTAAAAGGTTTTAATGTAATATCTTTACTTTTTTACTATAATTAGCAGTTTTAGATTTATTGTGTTGGCTTAAAATTTATTGTTGGGAATGAGGCAAGCGGTCGTCACGTAACGCCGTGGCACTAGCGTGGCGAGAAGTCTTAAGCTCCTTGCCCTTCCTTATTCTAAATATATAAAGCATATTAACCAACATTACTGTAACCTACTCGAGTAGTCGTTATTGGTAAGTCACCCTATGTAACTAACACTAATTAGTGGTTGAACACACAGTTAACTATAGAGCAGCTAGGTTATTGACAGAAGAGATAGTCTTATGCAGGGGTTCCTGGCGATACTATACTACCTTAGGCTTGCGGAAAACCAGTAACAGAAGTGTTACTGAGTACTAGAAGATACCAAGTTGCGTCCATTATGCAGAACAATCGCGTTTACGAAGATTTGGTTAAGTACTTTAGGTTAGAAGTGTTACTAAACCTAGGGTCCTAAGTTAACGTCCAAAACGCGTTGATTACGCCTTAAATTGCCTACCTTTTGACAGTAAACCTACGAGATCCTATAAAGCCGAAAATCCTACCTACCTTTAACATATGACACCCCGTTAATTTTACTCCTATTATGGCGTTAACCTACCCAAAGAAGTATGAGAATGATATTAACCCAGAGATATAGGACAAAGACATTAACCCTATAAACGCCAAGCAATAGGACCTAAACGGATTCTTACTATACTGCATAGCACAATATATAGACAGCGAATATAATAATACTGTGCTATAGTATTGCATAAAGGAGGACTTTGTTGGATAGATAAAGGAAACATAGGCCCTTGCGAAGAAGAATATTGTATAAGACTTCCGTAACTTCCTTTAGGAGAACGGAGTATTTGTCCCTATAGATGGAGATACTATTAGAGACAATATTTAGGAGTAAGTTATTAACATAAAAGAAGAGCACAAATGGACTCTACAAGGGATTAAGCACCAACTACGCAATATAAAGAAGCTTAACTTATAATAGAATCCAAATAATATACTAATAGAGACACGTTCTAATTCCATTACTCCAGGCATGAGTTCTTATATGCTATATCCATCGCTCCCACCAATTTAACCCATAACTTTAACTACTGCTCCCTAAGAGCAAGCGCAAGACCCCCTTGCTTCGCGATTTAATAACCTTTAAACTCTGCTATAGGAAGATTAGGTACCACGCTGTGTTCCATTAAGCTCTGTATCTCCACTACAGCCTATAAAGTAATCCCCACCTTAATCTCTAATGTAATTTTAATGTGGCCTAATACCACTTGGAGGCACCTTAAAAATGCTTACAGAGCTTACGAAACTCTATTTAGACTAAGAGAAGAGGTTTAGCGGGGAACTGTATAATATCCTTAATTTAAAGCTATGTATCTTCTATAACTGTTGTTAGAAGGTTGGACTGGAACCTAACTAATATTATAACGCTTATTCTGTTATGCTTAAGGGCCGCGCTAGTACCTTCTATTATAATTGTTTGGTAGGAAAAGGATACAATTTTAACCAAATAATATATAAGATAAGATACCACTTCAAAATAGAAGAGAATAAGCAGCAGTATATATTAGAGTGGAGAGAGACTACCTTTCTAAGAATTATTGCTATAAACCCAAATACCTCTCGACTTAACTATCTTTAAAAGCTCTTTAATTAACTTTAGATAATTTAGTGTGGTTTATCCAAATTATATTAAGAGGACTTTAGCCTACGTAATTAAGTTATTAGCGTATACTAAGGTGTTAAAGAATATAACCTTACCCTCTTTAATCCTGCAAATACTTATAAAGGAGTGTGTGCTTAATTAAGATCCTCTATTAGCACCGCTCTGCGCTCTTAAGAAGTATAGCAATTTAATGCCTAACCCTAACCTACTTTAATTGACCCGACCGACTAACATAATTATAACTGGACTGATTAAATATATGGTGGCCAGGGTAAGGGATACGGTAGAGAATATAATTAACGTCAACTATAAAGCAATTATGGAGGTCCTTATGGAGGTTTATTTTAAAATAATTAATAGAAGAAATGCTATATTTATAAGAAGCTAAATTGCTGGTTAACTAGGCACCCTCTTAATAGACAAAAGGAGGTATATAATAAGTTTCGCCAGAATATATAAAACGTTAGAAATTATAAGGTTACTATAGCCTACTTCCAAAGCTTCCTAGTTTAATATAAAGGCGAAGAAGATTTTAAGGGTAAGGTTAACAAGGCCGAACAGCTTCTTATGGATATGGAAATTAAGGACTACTCTTCCGACCAATACTTTACCGAGTATGGTAAGGTAAATGGCATATAAACCGTTGCTGTCCTTAATAACCAATCTACGCTCCATTCTGTTATAAAGTTAGATATCTTTAACGAGCTAAAAGAAAGTTCTGCGTTCTCCTTTAATAATAGATACTCGGCGAACATCTTCTATAGTATTATACCAGATACTAGAGCTGCAGGAGTATCTATAGTAGGAGAACTTTAAGTTTAAGCTCTTTAGCAGCTTAATAGCTCTGTTTAGATTAACTAATTAACGGCAGGCTAATATACAATTTGCTTTAGCAAGGGTACTGCAATCTCTCTTAGCATAATTAAGGTCTAAACTCCGTTAGGATATATTACTTTCTATATTATTCCTGCAAACACCCTGTTTCTATTCTACATCCGAGATATAGATAAGTTAGGCGTTAAGCTTAATAACCTTAAGAATATGCTTGTTTAGGGAAAGAATTGGGTGCCCGTTATACGCAAGTGGGGTTACCCTTGGTTGCTCCTTTAACAGCTAGAAAGGAGCGTTGCTTAGAGCCATTTAACTAAGTTAGAGTTACGTTAACTATACTATCGCTTTAGTTACCTATCAGTTTATAGATTGCTTAGGGTTCTTTAGTAAGCAGGTTATAAAGTTAAGGCTAAGATAATTAAGCATCTTATAAAGTACTGCTATTACTGCTAAATAAACCAGAAGTTTCCTGGCCGATTTAAGTTCACCCTTAAAGATAACTACAACTTTAACTTCTGTATTATTATTGACATTATGTATCTTAGCGGCAAGCTAGTACTTTAAGTTATTGACCTTTTAACCTCCTTTTAAGCCGTATGTTTCCTAAAGGATATATTAGCTAGGAACGCATAGAATACTCTTTAATTATACTAGATTAATGTCTACCTAGAACCCCCTAATTAAGTTATTTATAATATAGGAAGGAACTTCTTATTTATAGAGTTTTGGTAATAGACGAAGGTAATAGAAATTAAGGTCAAGGAAGTCCCTATTAAGGTATATAATAGTATTAGAAAAGTAGAATAATATTACACACTATTATAAAAAGTATGTAAGATTATTTCTTTAGAACTAGAGGGCGCTAGCGAAGAGCTTATCTTATAGATAGCTATTAAGGCTGTTAATGATTCCGCTGGCCTAAATGGGCTTATACCTATATTGCTAGTCTTTGGCGCCTACCCTTAAATGACTAATAATTCTCCACCATCCCTATCCGTTATGTAATAAGTGGAGGCTATTTGCAAAGTAATAAAAGAGGTGCGACGTCTCTACGCCACGCGCTAGGTCAACGACGTACTAGGAATGAGAAATGGCCTAAATACCTTAACTACGCTTAATCTGCCACTCCAATCTAAGGTATGCGTATGGTATAAAAAGGGAGGATGGTTAGGCCTATATAAACTTATTGCAATTAATGGTTAGACTTACACTCTTTAGATGCCCTATAGACCCACTTAATTCCACTTAACTGTTGTTAAGCCTTACTATAGAAATAATAGTTCTAAGCCTTTATAGGATGCCCTAGAGGATACCCTAGAGGAGAACTATAATTAACGTACTTTAGAAGGCGACTATAATCCTAATACAATTGTAGTAGATGTGCCGTAACTATAACGCGGTAGAGGTCGCCTAAAGGGATTATAAAATTGCCAACACCTTATTAATTTCAAAGAGCAATTTGTTACCACTATTAAGAGTAAAGATGGGTTATTAATAGCCTTTATAACAGCTAAAGAGAAGGCTAACTTTAAGCTTGCAAAATAGCTCTAAAAGGAAGGCTGTATTATAACTCTAGGAGCTCCTTTTTAAGTATCTAATAAGTAGGAGATCGATAGTCTTATTATAAAAGGAGTCTTTAAATTTAAGAAGTATAACCCTACTAAGTTTAATAGAGTTCGCATCTTTAAGTTAAGAATAGTTAATAAGATTAAGGGCAAAGCTACCAACACCCTATTTAAGAAGTTAAGACTAGTTATTTAAGGTTATAATGATAATAGTAAGGAAGTAATTCTTATATAATCCCCTATAATTTAACAAGCTAGTTAGTAAGTTATTATTACACTAGCTCCCTCCTTAATAAAGAATAGAATAGTGGTTTATTTATAAGATATTACTTAGGCCTATACCCAATTAGAGACGCGCCTTTAGCGCTTAATACTAGCATACCTTCTAGAGCAAATTTGCTACCAATATTCTGAAAATACAATTATAGTTATACTTAAGCCATTATATAGAATCGTAGAGGCAGGAACTTATTAGTAGGCTACTTATAGCAAGTACCATAAAGAGAAGCTCTTAATAACTACTTCTATATTTAATCCCTGCTTTCTTATTATAACTATAGGAACTCCATTTGGAATCGTCGGTATATAAACCAATAATATAATTATCTTAGGAGACAACTAATTCTTAGCTCTTAAAGAAGATAAGCTAGTAAAGGCAAATCTTATAGCAAAGCTAAAGAAAAAGCTTAATTTAACCATACTATTACTCTTTAATGGATGCATCCTCTCCCTAAATAAGGATTCCATTGCTTTGCGCCAGAAGGGCTAAGGTAAAAAGATTAATATTATTAACGTTAATTCTCTAAAGTAAGGATACGTAGAGTAACGCGCTTGCGAAGCTTATATTCCTTCTATCTATTAACCTAAGGCTTTATTTAATCTCTCTGTTGCCGCTTAATACTAGGAACTAACCAAGGATAATATTCTTGCCCTAAATAAGCGTCTTTACTGGCAAATAAATTATCTTAATTAGGGACTACTCTATGTGCCTATTAACCTTCCTACCACTAAGCTCTTTGTATTTGTTAATAGATTATTTATAAATAACAAAGATTTTAGCTCCTAGCTAGGATATAAGATCATTATCGCAAATAAATCTACTAGAGAGAATAACTTTATAATCTATAGCAATCTTATCTATTAGAGCTTAATTAAGAGCAAGCGCGTTACCTAAAGCGTTCTAGCATTAGAGATATATAGAATAGTTAGTAGAGTTAATATAGTAATTACAATTGGAACTACCCTAAAAATAATTATAGATTAACTTAAACTCCCTATTATTCCTATAATTGTGTGCACTAACTCATATTCCCTCTATAAGTGTTTAGTTAAGCTTAGTACCACAAAAAAGAAGCGCCTTATAATTGATATTATAGCACTTCGGCAATCCTATAAATAGTAAGAACTCTTTAAGATCTAATAGATTAATGGCTAAGACAACCTAGTAGATGCAATAACAAAGGCAAACCTAAATAAGGCTCTAGAAACGTTTGTTAACACAAATACTCTACGTATATAGGTTAAAGGTTGGGTTAAAAGGGAGTAGGAGTATAATAATCTATAGACCCTAATTCTAACCAGCTAATTAGGATTTTCCATCCCTAGGATAGAAAATTGCTATTAGCTCGCTTATAACTAGCGCCTTGGCGGCCCTAACACGATATGCGCCTACAACTCTAAGTAAGAAAGCACCACGTGCTAAGATGCAAATTTTAGGACAGCGAGACTTATATTACAATGGCAATAGTAAGTAAGGAGGATTGATATTTGTTATGCTAGCCAAGCAGTATTTGTATATAGATGGCAACTACAAAAGAAGAGTTGCCAGTGTTGGGAATGAGGCAAGCGGTTGTCACGTGACGCCGCGGCACTAGTGTGGCGAGGAGTCTTAAGCTCCTCGCCCTTCCTTATTCTAAATATATAAAGTATATTAACCAACATCACTATAACCTACTCGAGTAGTCGTTATTGGTGAGTCACCTTGTGTGACCAACATTTATAGCAAGGGTAATTTATATTATATTAAATTTAAATAGTTATATATATGTTTATAGGGCAAATGATTTTTTAAGTAATAACTTTAGTAGTAGGTTATACGGAACTTTAGTATTTCTTTAGCCTAGCTAATTAAAGGGTTGTGTTGTTTCAGCTATCTATATCTAAGTATTATCTTATAGTGCTTTAAGGGTATTATAAATAGGGAAACATATTTAAGGTATTTACTTATCTATATAATGGGACTAGCCTAGTTATAGTAGGAATGTCTTGGTGAAATACTTAACAGATAAATTCTAACGCTTTAATAAAATTCTACCAAATTCTGCTAAGTTAATTGAATTCTGCCAAATTCCGCCAACTTAATTAGTTTCTACTAGTTTCCACTAAATTCTACTAATGTAATGGAATTTGGTTGAAACCTATTAAAATCCATATAGGCTTATGCCCACGCGTCTACTGCTAAAACCCTAAATATTTAGTTATAAGTTTTCTATATTCCTTTCTCTTTTTTACGTAATGTCTTGTACTCTATAAGAGCTATATACCCTTAAATTTAGATAGAATTTATATTATTTCTTTAAATCTTCCCTAAAGCCTTTTCGCGTCCTTATATTATATTATATTAAAACAATTACTATTAAAATAGTAAACAAACCTAAATCCGCTTTAATAACTATAAGTATTATATCCCTAGTTAGGGAATAGTTAACTATAATATAATAGTTTTTTATGGATGCCCTAGCTCAGCAGTGGGCTGCACTAGAAGCCTAATATTAGCGATTAATGGAAGCACTCCGTAAAGAACTTCGCAATATTAAGGCACTTATATTAAAGACCCTAATAATAACGCCTGTAAATGAGATTAAAGTAACTATATCTAAATCTGGCCCGTTAAATGTAAACACTAAGCTAGTAATAGCAACTTAACCCATATCTATAATGAATTTAATACCTACTATAAAATCTAAAAAGCTCCCTAATCCTCTAATGTTTAATAGAAATTAAAATAACCTATATCTTTTTATAACCAAGCTCTATCTTAAACTTTTAATAAACTATAACTAATACTCTACTAAAGCTAGCAAGGTTAGCTATGGAATATCTTATTTAAGCAAAGACGTTATATATACTATAGATCTATTCTTCTATAATAGCACCTTTATTAATTTTAAAATCTTTATCTCTCTGCTAGAATAAATATATAATAACGCTAGCTATAAATATGTAGCTACTACGAAACGTAAAAACCTATGATAATGAAACTAAGACTTCACTAGCTTCTTTTTGGAATTTTTAGGCCTTATTAGCGAACTAGATTGGAATAAAGCCGCTAAAGTTGCTACCCTTTAATAAGCTATCTTGGATAAAATTAGAGCCTAGTTAGTAGGTAGGGAACTACTAAAAAACCTATTTAAATTTGCTATAATATGTTAACGAATTAATAAGGACCTTTAATATAATAAGTAGACTTATTCTCTAAAGTTAACTATACCTTACGTTTAAAATACTATAAACCTGGTATACACCCTAAAGCACAATCCGTCTCTAAAACCTAAAAGCCCTATATATAACCCTATAGACCTTAATGCCGCTTAATTCTATACACTCTTAGGAACTAATAAACGAAGAACTTAAGCCATAAATAGAGAATGCTTTGGATGCAGTAAAAAGGGATATATTTAAAAGCATTGCCAAACTTACCCCTTTAAAAAGGTCTACTATAGTTCCTCCTATTCCTTAAGCCGTACTTATTTCTTAAATTATACCCGCTTTATAAATCGTACTTAGACGCTATAAAGTATCTCGCCTTTAGTTAACTTGGAAAATAAATCGTCCTAGGGCCAAGTCACGCCCTAGGATAATAAGTGGAAGAGTTTCTTTCAACTAAAACTAGGAAAAGGCTTCTTTAAATCCTTCTCTAAAACAATAGGGAAGGATAAAGAAGGTAGATGCTTTAAGGACTATACCGCGGTACAAACCCCTACGTACCTCTTACTAGAATGCAGACTACATTGGGAAGATAGAAAGGAAATACAAAGACAAATAGGCTCTTCTCTCTCCTTAGAGAAGCTTTTTTTTACAAAGAAAGAAAGAAGGGCGCTTTTTCTATTCTTAAGTAGGACAAAAATAGCTACTGGGAAGTGGCTAAGAGTAGAAGGATCTCTAGAAGGAGGCAACTCCTACTAAAGTCCTAGTAGATAGACCATAGAAAGCAAAAGGACAGAAATAAACTATAAAAAGGACAGGGACAGGCGTTAGGATTATTTATGATTTTATTCCAATTTTCTTTACTATTTTCCCATCGTTTTCTTACTACCTAATAGTTGTTAGCAACCTAGTATCTTACTAGGAAGCTGTAAATCCCTAGTTTAGGGATTTATAAACTACTAGGACATAGCTACTAGTACATGTTAAGCTGCCTAGAAAGGATTTATGTATATAAAACTATAGCGCCATAGCCTAAAGGTTGCATGCGCAGTATTGTACGTAGTATAATACAACGGATATAAAAAAAAAAAAAAAAAAAAGTGGAATAGTATAAGTATCTAGGCTCTTCTAGCGCTGATATATAACACAACTCCCTTAATATACTTGGTGAAATTTAAATACTTAGAAAATGGAAGGAAGTATAAATCCTTATAGATAGCGGAGCCACCAGTATAGGCTTTATTAATATAAACTATATAAAAACTTAACGCCTAAATTTAAAAAACGTAATAAGCCCTAAGGCCTATAAGGCTTTAATAGCAAACCCTTAATATATAGCGAACTAACGCACTACGCTCTTATAAAATTACAGATAGACGAATACCTTAAATATATTTCCCTATTTATAATACCTTTAAAGCATTATAAAATAATACTTAGATATAGATGGCTAAAACAATATATAGTAAAGCCGCGTTTTAACGTTATCTTGGTATACCGTTCATCTACAGTATACCGGTCAATATCCAGGAACAGTTGATTTTACTATAAGGCGTGTAAGGCTTTACGTTTAAATTTGATACGCCGTTACGTTCAAAGCTCTCTCATACAAGAACGGTATAGCGCGAGCAATTATGGTGTTGGAACCCCTATTTTTGGAGCTAATTTGGGCGCCCAATGGAAGGTTAATTGCCCCAGAGGATTAGGAACAACCATTCTTTAACGGAATTGCTTAATTCTTAATAGAGGTTAACTGTATACATCTACTTTATTAATCTATAGTTTAACCAACTAGTGAATGTATATCCATAGATTATTATAGGGGTGGTTTAAATTCCATCTCTACTGGGCGCAATTTAGCGCTCTGTATTAACCCCTTACTCTTAAGCCTACAAACCAGCACCGCTGCTATTAATATTTATTAATTTAACACCCCTCTTGCCCTATACAATGGCGAAGTCTAAGGACCTTAAGTGCCTTCGCCACTATAGTGTTTCAGAGCATAAGAGGCAGCAGATCCAGGTATACTGCCATAAGAATCCTGGAAAACCTCAGAGAGACGCTGCTCGCTTTTTTACTAATTAATTTTAACGCCCTTATATAATGCGCCAGATAACAAGGAAAGCGATGATAAGGTTAAGCCATAAGTTATTAAGCTTAATAAGGCTTTAGATGCACTAGAGCGCCTTAAGCTCTATAAGGGGTAGCAAGAGGAGGGTAATGAGACTCTAATTACAGCTCTTATAAAGGCAGAGAGAGTAATTTGAGGCCGTTGAGTTGCATAAGTAAAGCAGACGACTATCACGAGCTTCTTTAAGTAGTTATGGATAGAGAGAAGAGTTGATTTAGCCTCTTGCAGCGATTAATAAGTGAGCTTGCAATATAACGTTTCTATACGGCATAACGTTCAAACCCCCTACTACCGAGCTGAACGGTATAACGAGGTTTTACTGTAATCCTTTAATTAGCTAGGTTAAAGAAATAATAAAGTTCTATATAACCTACTGCTAAAGTTATTACTTAAAAAACCATTTGCCCTATAAATATGTATATAACTATTTAAATTTAATATAATATAAATTGCCCTTGCCATAAACCTTAAGCTAATATAATAAATCTATAACTACTAATTATAGTAAAGAATATAAAGACGTTTTATTAAAACCTCTTAAAATTTATATAATATAGGCCGCGCCTTTTATCTTGTTAGCAAAAAGACAAGATTATAAAATCTTTACTATAACTATAGAAGATATTAAAAAAGCACTAAAGCCAAAATAATATACTAATCCTTAACCTCTTATACCTAAAAAATACTATAATTTAATTAATAAGTTTAAAAACCGATTTATAAACTAACTAGCCCTATACTAAAATAAGCATGATTTTAAAATAGAACTTAAGCCTGGCATAATACTAAAGTTTAGTCCGCTATATGGTATATTATAAAAAGAAATGCTTATAATACGATAATACCTTAATAAGCATTTAGAAAAAGGATTTATTCGCCCTAATTAATTTTTATTTACCTTACCTATACTATTTATTAAAAAGCTAGAAGAAGGCTTAAGATTCTATATTAATTATTAAGCTTTAAATATAATTATAATTTAAAACCAATATCCAATTCCCCTAATTTAAGAAACGCTTAACTATTTAGTAAAGGTATAGTACTTTATAAAGCTTAATATAGTTACTACCTTTAATAAAATCTATATATATAAAGGAGATAAAAAGTATATAGCTTTTTATATATAATAGAGACTCTTTGTTGGTTACACAAGGTGATATCACGTAGCTACAGTTCGTAGATAGTATAATAATTGTTCTTCTTCTTTATTCTTAAGGGAGAGCGAGGAGCTTAAGGCTCCTCGCCACGCTAGTGCCGCGGCGACACGTGACGGCAACTTGCCTGTATTCCTAACACTAGCAACTCTTCTTTTGCGGTTGCCATCTATATATATATACCGCTTGACTAGCGTAACAAATATCAATCCTCCTTACTTACTATTGCCATTGTAATATAAGTCTCGCTGTCCCAAAATTTGCCTCTTAGCACGTGGTGCTTTCTTACTTAGGAGTTGTAGGTAGACATCTTATTAAAAGGGCCGCTAAGGCACTAGTAGTAAGCGAGCCAATAGCAATTTTCTATCCTAGGGATGGAAAATCCTGATTAGCTGGTTTAAGTCAGGGTTTATAGAATATCATACTCCTACTCCCTTTTAACCTAACCTTTAACTCGTATATATAGAGTGTTTGTGTTAACAAACGTTTCTAGAGCCTTATTTGGGGTTGCCTTTATTATTACGTCTGCTAGGTTATCTTAACCGTTAATCCATTAAATCTTAAAGAGTTCTTGCCGTTTGTAGAATTGCCAAAGTGCTATAATATCGATTATAAGGCGCTTCTCCTTTGTGGTACTAAGCTTGACTAAACACTTATAGAGGGAATATAAGTCGGTATATATAATTATAGGGATAATAGGAAGTTTAAGTTAATCTATAACTATCTTTAGGGTAGTTCCAATTGCAATTACTATATTAACTCCGCCAACTATTCTATATATCTTTAACGCTAGAACGCTTTAAGTAATATACTTACTCTTAGTTAAGCTCTAATAGATAAGATTACTGTGGATTGTAAAGTTGTTTTCTCTAGTAGACTTATTTGTGATAATAATCTTATATCCTAATTAGGAGCTAAAATCTTTGTTATTTATAAACGATCTATTAACAAATATAAAGAGCTTAGTGGTAGGAAGATTAATAGGTATATAGAGTAGTCCCCAATCAAGATAGTTTATTTGCTAGGAAAGACGTTTATTTAGGGCAAGAACGTTATCCTTAGTTAGTTCCTAATATTAGGCGGCAACAGAGAGATTAAAGGAAGCCTTAGGTTAATAGATAGAAGCAATATAGGCTCCATAAGTACATTACTCTACATATCCTTGCTTTAGAGAATTAGCGTTAATAACGTTAATCTTCTTGCCTTAACCCTTCTGGCGTAAAGCAATAGAATCCTTATTTAGGGAGAGGGTGCATCCATTAAAGAGTAATAGTGTTATTAAATTAAGCTTTTCCTTTAGCTTTACTATAAGATTTGCCTTTACTAATTTATCTTCTTTAAGAGCTAAGAATTGGTTGTCTCCTAAGATAATTATATTATTAGTTTATATGCTAATAATTCCAAATAGAGTTCCTGTGGTTGTAATTAGGAAGCATAGATTAAATATAAAAGTAGTTATTAAAAGCTTCTCTTTATAGTGCTTGCTATAGGTAGCCTACTAATAGGTTCCTACCTCTGCAATTCCATATAATGGCTTAAGCACAACCATGATTATATCTTCGGGATATTAGTAACAAATTTGCTCTAGAAGGTATACCAATATTAAGCGCTAAAGGTGCGTCTCTAATTAGGTGTAGGCCTAAGTAATATCTTGTAAATAAACCGCCATTCTATTCTTTATTAAGGAGGGAGCTAGCGCAACAATAACTCACTAACTAGCTTATTAAATTGTGGGAGATTGCGTAAGAATTACCTCCTTACCATTATTGTTATAACCTTAAATGACAAGCCTTAATTTCTTAAATGGGGCGTTAGTAGCTTTGTCCTTAATCTTATTAACTATTTTTAACTTAAAGATGCGAACTCCATTAAACTTAGTAAGGTTATACTTCTTAAATTTAAAGACTCCTCTTGTAATAAGACTATTGATCTCCTACTTATTAGATACTTAGAAAGGAGCTTTAGGGGTTATAATACAACCTTCCTTTTAGAGCTGTTTTGCGAGCTTAAAGTTAGCCTTCTCCTTGGCTGTTATAAAGGCCATTAATAACTCAACTCTATTCTTAATAGCGGCAACAAATTGCTCTTTAAAATTAATAAGATGTTGGCGATTTCGTAATAGAATAGAGTGTAGATTGGTTATTAAGAACAGCAATGGTTTATATGCCATCTACCTTACCATACTCAGTGAAGTATTGGTTAGGAGAGTAGTCCTCAATTTCTATATCCATAAGGAGCTGTTCGGTCTTATTAACCTCATCCTTAAGATCTTCTACGCCTTCATATTGGACCAGGAAGCTTTAGAAGTAGGCTGTAGTAACCTTACAATTTCTAACATTTCTTATACTCTGGCGGAACTTATTATATGCCTCTTTTTGCTTATTAAGGGAGTGTCTAGTTAACCAGCAATTTGGCTTCTTATAAACATAGCACTTCTTCTAGCGATTATTTTAAAATGAACCTCTATAAGGACCTCCATAATTGCCTTATAGTCGACGTTAATTGTACCCTTTACCGTATTCCCTACCACGGCCACCATATATACGGTTAGTCCAGTTGTAATTATGTTAGTCAGGAATACTTGGTTGTGTAAGGTTTTCAGTATAGAACTGTTAAGATTCTTATATTCGCATTATAGTACCTATAGCGGAGCGTAGCTCAGTATATACTCCTTTAAATGTATCCGCAGGTTTATATAGCGCCAAGTTACACTTAGGAACGCTATAGCATGCTAAAATAACCTAGTCCCTTAGGCTGTTCTTGTTTTGGTAAGTTTTAGTAAGACCATATTAGATTTTCTAGAGTTTATTAAAGAGTAGTTAAAGGCACTCTAAACGAGTCTTTATTAAGTTAGAAGCAATAACTCTTTAAAATATAGTCTCCCGCTATTCAGACATATAAAGCTGGCAATTCTTGTTAGTCTTAAAGTGGGCTCTAATAAGCTGAAGCATTACATCAAAGCTATAGTTTCTACCCGCAATATAGTCGTAATAAAATGTCGCTGCCCGTCCCTTTAACATAATGGAGAAAGCGTAGTGGTACTAGTGGCATTAAATTCCGACCTTATTACAACAGTTATAGAAGACCTATAGTTTTGCTCTAAGCATATTGTATAATTCTCCTCCAAATTTCTTCTCTTCGTCCAAATATACCTTTATCAGATTTGTAACTTCTCGTAGTAAAGGGTCACCGGTTGGCTAGAGTAGAAGAGCTAGAGGCAGTAAAGGTAGAGGAAGAGTACCTCTAGGTAGGAGAGCACCTCTAGGTAGGAGAGTAGCGTTCTAAGGGGTTTGTTCAAAATTAAAGTTGCCTTTTAAAGAATATGGGTTGGTTCTAGGTTTCCGTAGTTAACATATAATCTCAGCTTCTGTCCATACTGGTTCTTCTATACTAGTAATAACGGCCTAAATATTACTAGCAATTGGGTTACTGTTCTCAGCAATATATACCCTGTTCCTACGGAGGAAGTCCTAAAAATTCTAAACAATATTAACATTACTAAGTGCCTAGGTATTAGCGGTCCATCCTATAAAATCCTCCCTAAAATATTCCCACAGCTGTAAATCGGCGTAGTGTCTACTTTGGTAGAATATAATACGGTGTAGGAGAAAGCTATTAACTTATTTTGCGGTATAAGTTGTTGTGTTAAAGGTAAATTCGTCCCAATTTTAATTAATAAGTTTCGCGTACAAAGCTACCCCTAGTAGTAAGGAGTCTTCCCAGTCGTTTAAAGTAGGCGTAGCCATATTTTTAGAGGGAGGGAAATGTTATTGGCATAGGGATTGTCGTTTAGTACGCGTTCGTAATGTATATTTGTCGTTTAGTACGCGTTCGTGATGTGTATTTGCAATTATAGGGCTTAAAACCAGTTCTGGCCTTAAATCGCAAAGACTCGTAAAGCGTGTTATTCTGCGTAATAGACGCAAGAATCCATAATCTTAGAAAGGCTTAGGACCAGTTCTAACCTTAAAAGACAGCTTCCTCTAGTATAAGTAGCACTGGTACAGTGGCTTGTCTCTTCTTGGTGGAATACCTAGCTGCTCTATAGTATAACAGTGAAGTTAACTACTAATCAGTGTTAGTTACACAAGGTAATATCACGTAGCTACGGTTTATAGATAGTATGATAATTGTTCTTCTTTTTTATTCTTAAGGGAGAGCAAGGAGCTTAAGGCTCCTTGCCACGCTAGTGCCGCGGCGACACGTGACGGCAACTTGCCTTACGTGACGGCAACTTGCCTCGCGTGATGGCAACTTGCCTGTATTCCCAACACTCTTTAAATACCTAATAATGCTATTTAGCATAAAGAATGGTCCTAGTATATTTTAGTAATATATTAATAATACGCTTTATAAATTCCTTAATATATTTATTACTATGTATATTAATAATATCTTAATCTACTTGTTCTCGCTTTCTAAATATTAAAAATATATTAGAATAGTCCTTAAATAACTATAAGACGCAGGCTTATAATATAATATTAAGAAATACAAGTTCTACATATTAGAGGTTACGTACTTAGGCTTAATTATATCCTATAATAGAATTAAAATAGATCTTAAAAAAGTCACTATAATTATAAACTGGGAAAGCCCTAGTAATATATAAGATATTTAAGGATTTCTAGGATTTGCAAACTTTTATTAATAATTTATTAACTACTTTTTAAAAATTACTTAGCTATTAGTAAACCTAATAAAGAAGAATATAAAATTTAAATAGACCGCTAAATACAAATAAGCTTTTAATAACTTAAAATATTGCTTTATAACTACTCTAATTCTTACTTACTTTAATTCTAACCTTAAATATATTATTAAAACAGACTTATCTAATTATATGCTAGGGGAAGTATTATTACAATATAATAAGAATAGCGAGCTATGTCTAGTAGCCTTTCTCTTCCAAAAACTCACCCCTGCTAAATTAAATTATAAGATATATAATATGGAACTACTTACGATTATTAGATGCTTTAAATAATAGCATCCTAAGTTTAAAGGATTATTATTCTTAATACGCGTATTAATAGACTATAAGAACCTATAGTACTTTATAACTATAAAGCAATTAACGTAGCGCTAAATTTATTAGGCTAAATATTTATTATAATTTAACTTTAAGATTATATACTAGCTGGGTAAACTTAATTAGAAGCCTAATATATTAATATAATAATTATAGGATCTACCTATAAATACTTTAGATAACTAAATTATAAATTAATTATAGATCTTATTGCCTCCTAAGTGTTTTAAAAAACTATATTCTATATTCCTAGATACGGAACTTAATAGTAATAAATTAGAAATTAATAAGCTAATAGAATACAAATATAAGAACAATATATAGATAATAAATATAGTAAAAGTAATTTAAATAGGAAAATAATAGTATAAGGATATTATACTTACTAAATGCGAAATTTAAAATAATTAATTATACTATTAATAGAAGATAGTAGTTCTAAACTCCAAACCTTTATAATTTAAGATACTTAAATTTATATATAACTCCCCTATAATAGGGTATCCTAGCTATATAAAGACTTATAAAATCATTTAATAAGTATACTACTGGCCTATAATATACAACAATATACAAAAATACATTTAAGTATATAGGATATGCGTATATAGAAAGACCTCTTATATAAAGAAGTAAGAAGTACTTTAACCGCTACCAATTTTAATATAAAGATAGCGCAATATCTTAATTAACTTTATAGTTAATTTACCTAATAGTAATGGGTTTATAAATATTATAGTAGTTATTAACTACCTTATAAAAATATAATATATAATTCCTATAGACTTAATTAATATAATATTAGTAGCTAAATGTTTTATTAAGCACGTCTTTAAGCTATACGGACTTTCTAACTTAATAATATCCAACTATAAAAGCTAGTTTGTTTTAGACTTCTAACAAGCTCTATATAAACAATTAAGTATTTAAATATAACTTTTAACTATATTTTATCTAGAGATAGATAGTTAAATTAAAATTGCAAACGCGATTATAAAATAATATCTATAAATGTACTACTTCTACCTATAAAACAACTAGAAAAAATGGCTGCCTTTAGCTAAGTTTACTGCAAATAATATAATAAACATATTAATAGGCGTAATACCATTCTATATAACCTATAGATAAAACCCTTAACTTAAATTTAAGCTATAACCTAATATTAACATAACAGAACCCACAATTAAATAAATCTAGTTAATTAATATATATAACTTTGCTAATTAAATAAAGCAGTTAATAAAACTATTACAAAGTAAATTAATATACGCTTAAATATTATAGGAATGGCATATAAATAAAGGACAAGCCCCTATATAGGACTTTAAGGAAGGTAATATAGTTTACCTAAATATATAAAACCTAAAGACTTAACAGCCCTTAAAGAAACTTAATTGGAAGTTCATAGGCCTATACTAAATTAAGAAGAAACTAAGCCTATATACCTATAAGCTTAAACTACCAACTAAGATAAAAATATACTCAATATTTTACGTAAGCTTGCTGTAACCCTTAAAAGATAATCCTATAACCTATAAAGTGCCACTACTACCTTCTATAATTGTTAACAACAGTAACAGTTCTTACTTTATTAACTTAATTAATAATATATAATGGAAAATATAATCTAAATAATTTAAACTTTTTATTAAGTGGGAAGAATATAAAATATAAACCTAGGAAACCTATAGACAAATTAAGGCCAACGCGCCTTCCCTAGTAAAAGAATTCTATAAAGACTATCCTTTGCGGCCTACTCTAGCTAGATAGATATAATATAAAGGTAAATAACTACTACCTAATATAAATACACAAAACGTAATAGTAGGAAACTCGAATTTAAAAAGAACTTAAAAAGTATTATAACGTTTATAACACGGTTATGTAATATATAAGATGTTAAGGAACTTTAACCGCCGGTCAAAGTTATCTAATTAGTTAGATTTACCTTGCTAAAACCGCCACCTAGCACTAAAATATGATTTATAATAAAATTATAAATTCTTAACTAAGTTGAATTATTTTAAACCTTTAGCTAAAGGGGGGGTACTATAACGGGACTAGCCTAGTTATAGTAGGAATGTCTTAGTAAAACATTTAACAGATAAATTCCAACGCTTTAATTAAATTCTACCAAATTCTGCTAAGTTAATTGAATTCTACTAAATTCCGCCAACTTAATTAGTTTCCACCAGTTTCCACTAAATTCCACTAATGTAATAGAATTTGGTCGAAACCTGTTAAAATTCGTGTGGGCTTATGCTTATATGTCTGCTGCCAAGACCCTAAATATTTAGTTATAAGTTTCCTATATTCCTTTCTCTTCTTTACACAACGTCTTATACTCTGTAAGAGCTATATACCCTTAGATTTAGATAGAATTTATATTATTCCTTTAAATCTTCCCTAAAGCCTCTTTACGCCCTTACAATCCGCAATTTTATAAGAGCGTAATACATTAGTTTGCTATATATTAAGGGTTTGCCATTAAAGCCTTATAGGCCTTAGGGCTTATTAAGTTTCTTTAAATTTAGGCATTAAGTTTTTATATAGTTTGTATTAATAAAACCTATACTAGTGGCTCCACTCTCTATAAGGATTTATACTTCCTTTTATTTTCTAAGTATTTAAATTTCGCTAAGTATATTAAGGGAGTTATGCCATATATTAGCGCTAGAAGAGCCTAGACACTTATACTCTTCCACTTTTTATCCTAAGGCGCGACTTAGCCTTAGGATAATTTATTTTCTAAGTTAACCAAAAGTGAGATGCTTTATAGCGTCTAAGTATAATTTATAGAGTGGGTATAATTTAAGAAATAAGTATGACTTAAGGAACGGGAGGAACTACGGCGGATCTTTTTAAAAGGGTAAGTTCGGCAATGCTTTTAAATATATCCTTTTTTACCACATCTAAAGCATTCTCTATTTATAGCTTAAGTTCTTTATTTATTGGTTCCTAAGAGTGCATAAAATTAAGTGGCATTAAGGTCTATAGGGTTATATATAGGGCTGTTAGGTTTTAGAGACGGATTGCGCTTTAGGGTATATACCGGTTTTATAAAGTTCTAGATATAAAGTATAGTTAACTTTAGAGAATAAGTCTATTTATTATATTAAAGGTCCTTATTAATTTGTTAACATATTATAGCAAATTTAGATAGGTTTTTTAGTAGTTCCCTACCTATTAACTAGGCTCTAATTTTATCTAAAATAGCTTATTAAGGGGTAGCAACTTTAGCGGCTTTATTCCAATCTAGTTCACTAATAAGGCCTAAAAATTCTAAAAAGAAGCTAGTAAAGTCTTAGTTCCGTTATTATAGGTTTTTAAGTTTAGTAACAGCTATATATTTACAGCTAGCGTTATTATATATTTATTCTAGCAGAGAGATAAAGATTTTAAAATTAATAAAGGTGCTATTATAGAAAAACAGATCTATAGTTTATATAACATCCTTACTTAAACGCAATATTCTATAGCTAACCTTGCTAGTCTTAGTAGAGTATTAATTATAGTTTATTAAGAGTTTAAGACGGAGCTTAGTTATAAAAAGATATAGGTTATTTAGTTTCTATTAAATATTAAGGGATTAAGAAGCTTTTTAGATTTTATAGTAGGTGTTACGGACAGCTTAAGTACGATGTTACGACTACTTAGAGAAGAGTCGGAGGAAGCTAGTTAGTTAATATAGGCACGGTCTAGGATAGATCCGGTGGAACCATGTAACGAGGAATGGTATCCAAGGTCACGTAATGTGATCTGTGTGATCTATATGATCTGTGTAATCTATACGGAGCGTACAGAGCACACGTACCTCACAGAGCGAAGGGATTTCTTAGGCGTATGGTTATATATTTAAAGGACCACAGTCCCTACCTAGATAGTTCTTTCTTCGTAGTAAATCTTAGAATACAATTAGAGTTAATCTATTAGGCAACCACTCCACTAGTTATTATTATATTGTTAACACTGTTCTTACCTACATACCTAGCCCAATAATAGGACCCACCGTAGTTCCTACTACAAGGTTCCATTACACATTCACTACTAAGGTTACGGTACTAAATAAGGTCAAACAATATGCCACCTAAAGCACCAGTCACAATAACGTCAACAGCAGCCACAACCTCAGAGTTAAGAGACACTAGTATAGCAGATACAGATTCTTAAGTAGTTACGCAAAATCAGTTACAGGAAATAGTTAATCACTTATAGGATAATAGCAGGCTACTTAAAGAACGCATTAATGAAATTAGAGTAGCAAAAGTTAAGTTACCTTTAATTAAACAGTTCTTAGGAGAGAAGTTAAAGCTTAAAGGGTTTCTTACGCAGATATATTTTAAAGTTATACAGAAAGGAGCGAAGTTAGCAACACCTACAGACCAGGTAGCATACGCAGGACCATTCTTATTAGGAAGAGCTTTAGAGTAGTTTAAGCCTTACCTTATAGAGATACAAGTAAACAGTATAATAACTACTAACCCGGACGTACGGTATATGTTTGCAAGTTGGAACGGATTTATAGAACGGTTAACGTAAATATTTAAAGACCCCAAAGCAACCACAACAGCAGAATAGAAACTTCAGAACTTAGTATAACACACTTTAGCAATTAAGTATATAACGCAGTTTCAAACACTAGCCATATAGGTTAAGTGGAATAATAGGGCGCTTATAATATAGTACAAGCAAGGACTTAAGGCTAAAGTCCAGGACGCAATTATCCTAATAAAAGATACGGATACTCTAAGAGAACTAATAGACCAGTTAATAAAGATTAATAACAGGATTTATTAAAGAGAATAGGCCAAGAAGGGTTAGAACAGAGTTCTATAGTTATATAAGGCATAGAGTACGCAACGACAGATATAAAGTTAAAAACTATAGAATAGCGCAGAGCTAATGGACCTAAGTGGTACTAAAGAAACCTAAAGGTAGGAAAAGAAACTATAGAAACCTAAAGGTTAAGGATCTAGTAATTAAAGGACCTAGAAGTAGAGGCTAAACTAGGGATCTTAGCAGTAGAAGACGTTTAGGCAGACTCTACAACAAGAAAAATAGTTTAAAGATAGGGCTTGCATAAATTACGGAAAATAAGGTCATTTCGCCAGGACTATAGAGGTGGTTAGAGTAATTATATAGTAAAGGGAACCAGGCCAATAGACAGCACGTACGTATAGAGGGACAACGGTGCACTATAAGGAATAAAAGAATATTCAATTAACAGTTTTGCGTATTGTTATAATAATGCATACCAAATTCATAAGGACGCTAAGTATGGCGCAAGCTATTAGCTATAGGAGCTATTATTATCTAAGTTTAAAGGAACTAACAAACCAGCTTATAGATCAGACATTAAAGACAATAAGTTTAATATAGGCAAAGCATTTACCAATAATAAGGCAATAAAGGCAGCTTACTAGGAGCATGCAGACCTTAGAGAAGTTAAAATAGAAGTAGAAACTAAGACCATTACAAAATAAGGTTTAGTAATGGATATCATAACACCATTAAATATAATTTCCATCACTTCATAAGACAATAGGAGCAATATTTAAAGGAAACTAAGTAAGTAGACAACTGCTAGTGCTAGCTCATCACTTAATAAGGGCAAAAGGCTATAGGTCCAAGATTCTTAAGAAGAGATAAAGAAGGCTCCAGACTTGTTAAATATAATAAGGACAGCTCCAGAACCTATAACGGACGAAAACCGATAGGAAAGGGCAGCTACTTAGTTTATAGACAAACAAATAAGTACAGGACGCAAGTTTAAGAACTACAAGTTTAGGGAATAAATAAGAACGTTAGCAATCCCAAATAAATATAGTATTTAGCCTAAAGATTAAACAGTTAATACCTAGATTAAGAAGCAAGATAACTATAAAGATCTAGCTGCAAGATACAGAAAATAAGAAACTATAGATAAGTTTAGGACAAGAATTATTACATAGTAAGAGCAAAAGCTAGATAAAAGGTTAGCTATACTAGGTTATATAAGGGACAAAGCACCCGTATAAAGAGTTACTAATAGGCTAAGTGCAGGGACACCTAGGGCAAAATGGTTAGATAAACTAGAATAAAAAGAGGATCTAGATATCCTAACTAGGTTTGAAGAAAGGCATACCAAAGGATATTATAATATAGCAATAATAAGGTACTTTCTAACAGATAAACCATACACACTAAACTAGTTATATGGAAAGTGGTATAGGCAACAACACAATAATAAATAGGAAGACTTTTATATATAGCTAGATAAAAAAGTTGTCTAAAACTAACCCATTACGGAGAAACGCATAAGTTATATTAAAGGGGTATTAATTATAACATCAAGGAACCTAGAAGAGGGATCTAGGGACTAGAGAAGTAAACAACAAATCTTAATACCCGTAATAGAGATACTAGTAGTTAGGTTAACTAGGTATAGGTATAAACTTAAAAATAAAGATAAACTAAAAGTTAACCTAAGTTACCTAGCATATTACACACTATCGTAGATAGTTTATGTGGATGACACCTATAACATATATAGAGCACTAAAAGATAAGAACCGGAAGTACCTAGTAAGGATATATTAGGCACCCAAGGAAAGGCAGTTTAGGAATGTTAAGTATATATATAGATAGCACCCAGTAGAAGTACAAGGTTAAGGAGACTTAATACTTTAACCAGGAAGATTCCTTATAAAAAATGCCTAGACGGATAATAGTAGTAGGAGTACCTAGAAAACACTTATCTATAGTATATAAAAGAAAAGAAACAAACTAAGTATTAGCTAAGGTTAGACTAAGTACAAATAGGATCTAGCAGCCAATAGTTAGGAAAAGGGGAGGCGCATAGGACCAAAGGGAACTAGTATTAGAGCCTCAGACCCTTAAAGAAATGCAAGGATAATACCTAAACTTATAAGTCAAGTGGCAAGATCAGCAGTTTAAAGTGTTAATAAATAGTAGAGTAACTAGGAACCATATATTACCAAAGGCAGTAGAAAGGATAGGGTTACTATATAGACAAAAGAAACACCTGTATCTACTTATAACAATTTTAGGAGATTAGATAGCCTATAGAGGAGGCGTTATCAATCTTAAAACAGGACCTATTTAGTTAACTATTAAAGGAAGACTAGTAAGAATATCTTTTAATAACCTATTGTTGGGACAGGACAAGGCGATACTAGGAATGCCTTAGTTATAGGAGTATAATCTAAAAATTAATTGGGTTATAGGTTAGGTTAATATTAAGGATACTTAATAGTACAAAGTGTGACAGCAAACTAAGTTAGTATAGTACCAAGTTAGAGCGATATATAAAGAGACTAAGCAAGGCTTAAGTTATATACCAAAGAAATACCATAAGTATGGTAAGAAATTATAGTCACTAGAAAGTAAAAAGCTGTTAGAATATGCAGCATAGGACTATAAAATAGAATTAGAAGAAGGAATAAGTCTAAGGTTCTTTCTAATCTATAAGCTTACTAAAACAGAGTTAGTAGCGCTTAAGGAGTTTATCTAGGAGAACTTATAAAAGGGATACATTAGACCGCTATAGTTATTAGCAGAATATCCAGTACTGTTTATCCCAAAGAAAAATGGAAAACTTAGGATATGTATAGACTACAGACAGTTAAACAGCATCACTAGAAAGGATAGGTATCCTTTACCCTTAATTAGCAAAATCTAAGATAGGATAGGCAACGTAAAAATCTTTATAAAGATAGATCTAAGATAGGTGTACCACCAGATCAGGATTAAGAAAGGCAATAAATAAAAGGCAGCCTTTAGGTTAAAGAAAGAACTATATAAACTATTAGTTATATAGTTTAGGCTTATAAATGCACTAGCAACATTCTAGAAGCGAATTAATAATATATTAGGAGAACACCTAGATAAGTTTATTATAGCATATCTTAATAACATTATCATTTACTCAGAGAATAAGGGAGAATATAGAGAACATGTTAAATAGGTCTTAAAGAGACTATAGAAAGAACAGATACCAGTAGCAATTAAAAAATGCGAGTTCTTTATAAGGAAAACCGATTTTATAGAATTTATTATTAAACTAGGGAAAATTAGCATAGACCTAAAGAAAGTTAAAGCTATAGTAAGTTAGTAAGAACCAGAGAATATTATATAGTTAAGGTCGTTTCTAGGGTTTTATAACTACTATAGAAGGTTTATAGTATAATGGTTAAAAAGTATTAAGCCGTTTATAAGGCTAACAAAGAAAAAGGAACTATAGGTTTAGGGTAGTAAGTAAAAAAAGCTATTCCAGGAACTTAAAAAGTTATTTACCTAAAAGCCAATCCTTAAGATCTATTAACCAAAGTTAGAAACGGTTATTAAGATAAATATATTAGACTTTACACTAGGAGCATACTTACTATAGAAACACCAGGACGCATAGCATCCAGTAGTATACTATAGTTGGAAAATAACACCACTAGAGTTAAACTACGACATCTATAATAAGGAGTTATTAGGTATAGTTATAGCACTTAAGGAATAAAAAGCATTCTTATAAGGCACAGAGAAACTGTTTATAGTTAAGACAGACTATAAGAACCTTATAGGATTCCTAATAACAAAGGAACTTAACTAAAGATAGGTTAGATAGGCGGAAATGCTTATAGAATACCATTTCGAGATTTAGTATACCAAGGGTATAGACAACGCATGAGCAGACGCTCTAAGTAGAAAGGCTAAACTATAAAATAACAAAAAGCTGTTAGGAGCTTTATTACGAAGGGATTAAGACGGATTAATTAGGTATAATTATTTAAAGATTATAGCAACCAAAGAAAGTCAGATCTATAAATTACTAAAAAGTAATTAGATATAGAAGATCCAAGAAGTATAAAAGGAAAATCCAGACTTAGAGCAATATAAGAATAGAGAAGCAATATATATACCTAAGTCTATTATAGAAGAATTTATTAAGGAATTCTATAAGGGAATAATATAAGGACACAACGGGTCTATAGGACTAGTGTTAAGACTATAGAAGGAGTACATTATTTAAGAAATCTGGGGATTAGCAAGACAAGTTATAAAAGAATATCTAGATTGCTAAAGAAACAAACTAATAAGGCATAAGCTGTATAAAGGGCTATAACCTATTAAAACACTAGGAAGACCATAGGAAGTTATATTATAGGACTTTATTATTAAGTTATCAAAGTTAAAGGACCCTATTACAGGACAAGATTATAACATGATCTTAGTAATAGTAGACAAGCTAATAAAGTAGGCATACTTTATAGCATACACTAAAGAGATATTAGTAGAAGACGTCGCTAGAATCTATATAAAGGAAGTATTTATAAGACATAGGGCACTAGATAAAATTATATTAGATAGAGATCCAAGATTTATAGCAGCGTTTTAAGAGGTATTTTTGGCAGAATAAAAAGTTTGCATAGTAACCTCTATAGCATATTATCTGCAGATGGACGGATAAATGGAAAAACTAAACTAGACACTAGAACAGTATCTAAGGCATTATATTAATCACGCATAGAATAATTAGGTATCGTTATTACCAGTTATATAGTTTGCATATAATACAACACTATAAAAAGAAATAGGGACATTACTATTTAAGGTAAATTACAGGTATAAGCTAAGAACGTCATTATTACCACGTTAAGCGAAGAAAACGAGTAGCATAGCTAAATAAAGAATAGAGACGTTAATAAATCTTTATACAAACCTTACGGAAACAGCCAAGCTAGTACAGCAAAGGATAAAAAGGTACTATAATACTAAGAGATCTAAGGGACCAGATCTTAAGGAGGGAGATAAAGTATAGCTACTATATAAAAATTTTAAGAGTTAATAACTAAGTAAGAAGTTGGACCACGTTAAACTAGGACCTTTTAAAATTGCGTAAAGAATTTTATTAGTTATATATAAGTTAAATCTACTAGCTAAAATAAAAATCTATCCTATACAGTATATTGCGATGCTAGAACCAGCACATGGAGATATTAAGCCACCAATTTACAAGGCAAATATATATAGAGGACAAGAAGAAGACAAATAGCAAGTTTTAAAGATTATTAGTTATAAGGACGTAGATAATGAAACATAGTATAAAGTAAAGTAGATAGGCTATAGTAAGACTATCTAGAAACCACTAAGTAACCTAGAGAACGCTATAGGAAAGGTATAAAAGTATTAGAAAAGAGCAGGTCAGGCAGTATTAATAAAAAAGGATCGCTAAAAAACAAGTCGCCTAAGGGGGACCTAAGAGGAGTAGTTACTAAGCTACTTAGAGTTATTTCCCTCGCAGGAAGAGAGCTAGTCCTTTTATTACCTAGTTTAGACAGACCCTATTAAACTAGTTTCTACTCCTTAGAACAGACCTTCTTACAAACCTTCTTAAGATAAAGAAGACGCGCCAAGGCAGATAAGTACGCCTTGTAAGCAGTATAAGTACGTTAAAGCTCCGCAAGGGAAGCTAAGAGCTCATTATTAAGTTTTGCAGCGGTAGATTAAATATAAGACCCTATAATAAGTTACTTAGGGAACCTAAAGACTGTTAAGAGTTATAGGACGCGCACACTTAGCGTTAGAGATAGAGCGGACATTATAGGACAATTAAACGTTTGCTTTAATACACTCTAAACAAGAGAACAATTATTAGGTAGAAGGACTCGCTAGTATAATATAGACCAACCCCTCTTTCGCATAATAAGAATACGGAGACGGCATTATCTCACCTAGTAATAGTATGGAGGAAACCGTACGCACACAATAAAGGGTTAAAGAAGAAGAAGATGCTTTAGGTATAATAAGTAAAAATATTAACTAAATTAATTAAACGGACATTATACCTCTAGTAGACGACTTAAAGATGTTAGGAATCTTCAAGGACAAAGATAAAGAGGAGGGAGATAGTATTACGGACAGCTTAAGTACAATATTATAACTACTTAGAGAAGAGTTAGAGGAAGCTAGTTAGTTAATACAGGCACAGTCTAGGATGGATTTGGTGGAACTATATAACAAGGAATAGTAGCTAAGGTTATATAATGTGATCTATATAATCTATATAATCTATATAATCTGTATAGAGCGTATAGAGCACACGTACCTCACGGAGCGAAGGGATTTCTTAGGCGTATGGTTATATATTTAAAGGACCACAGTCCCTACCCAGATAGTTCTCTCTTCGTAGTAAATCTTAGAATACAATTGGAGTTAATCTATTAGGCAACCACTCCACCAGTTATTATTACGTTGTTGACACTGTTCTTACCTATATACCCAGCCCAATAATAGGACCTACCGTAGTTCCTGCTACAAGGTTCCGTTACAGTAGGTACCGGGTTTATTATAGGGATAGGTTAAGCTACTATTACTAGTTTAGTGTTTGCATTTAATAGGCCAGCTTTAGGTTCTATTATTTTAATCTTATTTATAGGTATTACTATTAGGGTCTGTAATATAAGTGCTTTAATATTATAGAGTTCTTTATAAAGTACTTCTATTAATTACTAATATTAGGTTTCCAGTGCTGCCTACTATTAGGCTAAGGCGTCTATAAAGGACTATTGTATTATAGTTAACTGTTCCCTAACTAGGGACATAATACTTATAATTATTAAAGGGGATTTGGGTTTGTTTACTATTTTAATAGTAGTTATTTAGACATAACATAATATAAGAGCGCGAAGAAGCTTTAGGGAAGATTTAAAGGAATAATATAAATTCTATCTAATCTAAGGGTATATAGCTCTTGCTAAATACAAGACGTTATATAAAGAAGAGAAAGGAATATAGGAAATCTATAACTAAATATTTAGGGTCTTAGCAGTAGACGCGTGGGTATAAGCCCATGTAGATTTTAATAGGTTTTAATTAAATTCCATTACGCTAGTGGAATTTAGTGGAATTTAATCAAGTTAGCGGAATTTGGCAGAATTTAATTGACTTAATAGAATTTGGCAGAATTTAATTAAAGCGTCGGAATTTATCTGTTAAGTATTTTACCAAGACATTTCTACTATAACTAAGCTAGTCCCATTACACACAAGACCTATAAAGCATTTAAGCGCGTCTCCTATAAGACCTTTATAGATACCTTTATATATAAAGAAAGCCTACTAATTATTATAGATAAGCTAGACCTTAGATACGGAATAGAACTATTAATAAACATATATAGAACATCCAGTATATTAACTCATATTTTCTTCCATAACTAGGCAATCAAAAAAAAAAAAAAGTTAGGTTTACTAGGTTCCTAAAAATCTAGCTTATATTAATTAAATTATATTTCCTTAAATTATATTATTTTAGAAGAACTAGGCCAAAATCTAAGAAACTAATTTAGATATAGAAATGCTAGTAACTATTATTAAAAACCTAAATTGTTAAGAAATCACTATTAGGTTACCCAATTTCTATAATAGCGATTAGTAAGATACCTACTTACTATATAGATTTAATCAACTTTTATAAGAGAACGGCGCACCATTAATTTACTATATAATGGCTAGGAATACCCTTAATTATATTAGCTAGATCTTTAGAAGGGTACTTATAGTAATATAAGCGACGGAACGTAATATAGAAGTTATAGGCATTATTATTTCCTTAGCGTATCCTCCAGAATAGAGAACTAAGGATTTTAAAGATAGGGTATAAAAGTATATTGCTTTTTATAGGGCACTCTTAAATAATATTAACATTAATTTTAAGGTCTAATTATACCTAAAACCTATAGCAGCGGGATTTACTAACCCGAAGTTATTATATAGCGGATTCTAATTATATTTTTTAATAAAGCTCTTCTAGACGGCCAAATATCCTAAACTTAATATCCCCTTATGGTATATGCTATAAGATACTATTCCATTTAGAGAGTTTATAAACCTATACTATTTATATTTACGGTTCTTAAACCTTAGTAATAATCCAGCCAAGTTAGTTAAGTTCCTTCTATAGCTACTAAAGTAAATAAAATTAATAGAATTAACTAAACCAAGTTCCAGCTTAGATAATTATTAGATTTACATTTTAACTACCCTAGCTAATTATAATCTATAAGGAGCTCTTGCTGCACCTAGCCTAAAAGACCAAAGCTAACCAAAAGATCCCTAAAAACACCTAGAGAATCCCCCTGAGATGCATGCATCGTAGGGGAGGCATACGTTAAATGACGGTGGTTCGCACTCGCGCGCGTCCGCCAGAACCACGTCTAGCAATGGCCCTCCATAACAAAGACAGGCGAATACTATACCATAAAGCGGAAATACCTCTATTAAGAAGGCATCTAACAAAATATAAAGCCTATTAGACGCGTCTAGTATCCAGAATTATGGGGGAGTAACTGTTAGCTATAACAAACTAATGTAGCTAGTAGAATGGCTCTGCTAGTCTAGCGAACCTTAGGCGCCCCTCTAGCAAACCTTTAATTAAATCCTCTAACGGCTAAACAAAATTAAAAATAAATAAAAACCCCCCTTACTGGCAAACCGTACCTGGGCCGCTGTAGCTGTGCTCCTATAGTATAGGGAACCTACCTCCCTTAAGACAACAACTGGGTATATAATTATAATATAACTAAATATAGAAAAAGTAGAGGGGCTTAGGGGACAGTTAGAAACAGAAGTCCTTATAGAAATCCGCAAAGAGGTCGATAATGCTATTGCAGTCCAATACCTTAGGAGCGGAGACATTAGAGTCACCTTAAAGGAATAAGCTATAAGGGCAGGGGATAGGCTAGGAGAACGTATTGGTATAAAAGTACTCTGTGAGGATTACCTAGTTAAAATCCCAGCGGTTCCCTTAAGCCTTAGGGTAGAAAAGGGACACCAGGCGGATAATACAGTAATTATATAGGAGATAGTAAGATAAATAGAACACCTTATACCAGAACTCGAAATTACCTAAATCTAATAGCTTTAATAGGAAAATGCAAACCAAGCAAATAATGAGAATAATAAGAGGATATAAGGGTTGCCAGAGATTTACTAGGGAGATGCTGGTTAAACGCATGGCTCCCTTATTATTAGCACACTTATACTAGGAATGTAAAAACTCCTTATTTAAAAAGGAATAATTATAAATGGCCTTATATATAACACAAGGCTCTATAACCACAGACTACGCCTAGAACGGTGCTATTGCTGCGTATAATGGGGATATACCTAATCTATATACGCAGTATAGATGTGCTGCGGCCACTATATAGGCCCCTATGATATAAGACACTGCTTAAATTAAGACTAAACAAAATGCGCAAACTACTACTAAAGCACATATAAGGCGTGGGAGAGAGAAGACTGCATTAAATATAGGAGACGGAAGGTAAGGGCTTAATAGCTGCGGGAGTAACTATATACTAGGTTATATAAGTGGAAATAACAGGTGATAAGCTAGGGGGATACAGGTACCTTCCTAGCATTTCCTACCTTTAATACTAGGGGGCTAGGCCAGCTATCCCAAGTCTTAACGGGCTAGAAGCAACACTATGTAATATTACTAGACTAAATAGGGACATAAGGGTCACAGGGGATATAAGGGAGAGAACGCCTAGTAGGAAGGCCCCTATAGATAGCTATAGCAAGCTTAAGACTAGGACAATTAAGAATTAGACTTAACGCGGTAAATATAACATTTGCAGCTAACCTATAAAGGGCATATAGCCAACCAGTAAGATTAGGGGAAGAACTGGAGATAATAATAGATTTAGATATAAAAGTGCTAGTAGGAATATAAAACACGGGAATAGAAAGCTCTATATAAAATGAGTAGCAACTAGGGTGTAAATATAAGAGATAGAAGTTCTAAAAATCCTAGAGAAAGTGGAAATAGAAGAAGTAAGGAATAAAGGAGAGACAAAGAATCCTTACTAGGGGTCCGCCACCTATCTATTATATAGTATAACTGCGGCAATACAAACCACCGTCTTGTAAGGCCTTTACTAGATAGTCTAGACCTAGAGAAATACTATATCCTTACTATATAAGAACCATATTACAATACCTATATATAATTAATATACTGCCCCTAAGGATTCTAGCTCTTATATAAACTAAAAGCAGCTATATGCGTGTGCTTTATAATTAGTAAGGCTATTAGCCTATCCTTATAGTTATAGCAGGCAGTTAACCCAGATATTGTAGTTATAATAATCTAAATATATAGGGGTCCGGTATAAATTATTAATGTATATAATCCTAGGGTTAAAGGGGTCCCATAAATAGAGAACATTATATTAGTAATAAGCTTACTAGAAACTAAAGGTATAGAGTCTATCCTATTAGGAGACATAAACCTTTACTACCTATAGTGGGGGGGTATCTATGTTGCTGCTAAATAATAGGCAGAGTACCTATTAAGAGCTATAGATATCTGGGGCCTTAAACTAGCTACCCCCCTAGGAGTAATTATATAGCAATAAGGCACCGCTAGAAGTATAATTAACCTTATATTTATAAACAAAGGCCTATACTAGAGACTTAAAAGGTGTAACCCTAAAGAAGAATAGGCACTTGCCTTAGACTATATCCCTATCTAAATATAGCTAGACCTAGATATTAAGGCATAACCAAACAGCAAAAGATATGTAATAAGAAAACTTAAAATAGATAGCTTCCTTAGTACAGTTAAATAATAACTTTAAGACCTAGAAGAAATTCACCTAATACTAAATGAGCGAGGCTTATTAGCCACCCTTAAGGAAATTAACCAAAGACTAGAAAGGATCCAGGTAGCAATTAAAAATAGGCTAAAAGAGCACTGCCTAGTCTTATAACCAGGCCCCTATATATAATACACATGGTCCGCATAATGCGCGGTTCTTATTGCCAGCCAATAATAAGCAAGAAGGAAATATATAAGCAGCCACAACCCTAAAGATAAGAGATAATACAAAGATATAAGAAACTAGTTAAAGAACACCCTAAAAAAAGAAGCAAGAAATAACTGGAGACGGTTTATAAACGAGCACACTTTTAACCTAAGCCTCCCCTATAATAAGGGCCTTTGGGCCATAGTAAAATAGGTAAAGAAAAAGGTAGGGCGCCTAGCAGAAGACCTATATCTACCACTCCTATAAAGAGTAGGGGAGTTATAGGCCACTAACAATAATAATAAGAAGGCAAAGATTCTTATAAAAAGATTCTTCCCCTAACCAGCTCTAGCAGACCTTAGTAATATTATAGGTGAAACACTAGTGACTTACCTATGGATTAACAGCAACATAATAATAGAGGAAATGGCCAGAACTATTAGCCGCCTTTTAAATAATATAGCACTAGGACTAGATGGGATACTAAATAAGGCCTTAAAGACCTGTGGACTACTTATAGCACCTTAGCTTGTAGATGTAGCTAGAGTATGCTTTACTATAGGCTACTACCCATAACTTAGAAGGTCTATAATAATGGTTGTTCTATAAAAAGAAGGCAAAGTAGACTACTTAATCCTAGGAAGCTACCGCCCTATTGCCTTAGAAAATACCCTTAGCAAGATCCTAGAAAGGGTAATAGTGGACCGTATAGTAGATATAGCTAAGGAATATACCTTACTACTATAAAGTTAAATTGGGGCAAGAAAGAACCGCTTAATACTATTAGCACTTATATTACTTGCCGCCACCATTAAGTCTGCATAGGCGATGTAAAGGGACTTTATAGTATTAATGCTTAGCCTAGATATTAGTAGTGCCTATAATAACATACCCTATAAGCGCCTCCTATATCTCCTTAGGGCAAAGGGCTTCCTAGAATAGATTATATAATTTATTTAAGAGTTTATAGGCTAGAAAGAAATATTGCTAGTCTTTAGCGGATACTAGAGCCCCCCTATTATAGTTGTAACAGGAATACCATAAAAATTACCCCTCTTACCTATACTCTTCCTTTTTTTTATAAGCAACCTACTTAAGTCCTTTAAGGAAGGGGCGACCTAGGGAATAGGCTTTATTAATAATACAAACCTAATTATATATGGGCCAATAGCTATAGAGAACTGCAGAATACTAGAGAAAGCCTATAATACCTATATAGAATGGGTAAGATAATATAGAGTCCAATTCTTACTAGAGAAATACTAGCTAATCTATTTTATAAGAAAACGCAACTAATCTGCAGATCTTTAGTATATAATCTATATTTAAGGCTTTAGGGGCTAACTAGTTTAAGGCCTAAGGGTACTAGGAGTATGGGTAGATAGTAAGCTCTGGTGGAGCGTATATGCGTTATAAGCAGCCTATAAGGGCTAAGCGCAGTACATTATAATATCTAGAATTGTTAATTCTATGTAGGGCCTATGCTTCCAGAGGTTACGCCTACTATATATAGCAGTTGTCCAGCCAACCATAATATATAGTTCCAGTATTTGGGCTATAGGAGAAACCAAGAAAGGCCCCTCTAAAACATTCCTTAAACTACTCTAAAAGGTCCAAACAGCTTACCTCTAGAGTATAACAGGCGGGTATAAGTGAACAGCTATAGCACTGCTTAAAAAGGAAGCTAATATCCCCCCCCTATAATTATATATTAAAGCCGCTACAATGTAAATAGTGTAAAAGGAGCGCAACTCTAGTGTTATAAAGTATATTAAGTCACACCCAAATAAACTATAGAGGGACCCTAGGGTGCCCTATAGGAGAGCTAACCAATAACCCTAAAGTAGGGAAGACATATTAGAGAAATAGGTAGAAAAAGTAGAAGAAGAATGGTGCTGTATTAGGGCCTAGGCCTATATAGAGGAGGAAGGGAGATGCGTAAGAGACCAGTAAAGATAATAGTAAGAGAGAGAAAGGAGCTAAAGTAGAGCATAAAAGAGTACTGGGAAACTATCTACTGTAACATAATACTGGTTGGACTAACACTAGAAAGGTATATAGGAGTTAAAGGTATAGAGGCTGTCTTAGGTAAGAGAAACCCAGGCCGCAGCATAGTTAATATTATAGGGGGTAAACACCTAAGGGCTCCAAGAAGGCCTAATAAAGGTAGAAAATATAATAGTAACACTTTTAAAAACAGGAATAATAGGACTAAAAGACTGGCTCTACTAGGTAGGTATCCTAGTAGGTAGCCTAAGATATAAATATAGCTGGCCAAGACAGACACTAAAACATATAATACTATTATGTCCCTTACGCACTAACTAAGAAGTAATGCTCTTAGTAGCTGGCACAGAGAACTATAATATACTACTCTTAATATAAAAAGGTCTTAAGGCGGTTACTTAGTGGCTTATTAGCTAAAATATACTAGACCAGTTTTGGGTTGCAAAGGAAATAGTAATAGAAGGCAAAGGGGCGAGCACTAGGCGCCCCCTAATAACTCTACAGTAGTAGAGTTAAGTTCGCGATACTAGCGCGTCTATAGGCTTGTTATAGCAGCAGTGGTTCCTAAGGAGGTTAAAAAGTAAGGTAGTAGAGCACTATAGGTGACTTGCAGGCGCCTCGTAGGCGCTGTGTAGGCGAGTCCCAAAAGGCAGAGAGATGGATCACGGGGTTTTCTTATGTAGAGTTTTCTCCCCACATATATATAAGGAGTAGTCCGCGTGGGCCCAGTAGGGATCCGAATCAGACGTTAAGCAATGAATTATTATTAATTATAATCTGTCTTTCCAGTTATGCTTTTTTATATTAAGTTTTAGCGAGCTATATAGAATGGGATAATTATATCTTAATAGACATATAGGCGTATATCTTCTAGAGCTAAAGTGTTACAGAACCCTACTATAGGGGCCTCTATAGGAGAGCCCCGTGCTCTTACGTATACCTCGCGTACAGCTTACATTAGCTACGCGCAGGTATATTACCTCCTTACGCCCTTAACCTTTATAATTGATCGCGCAACGTCTTATAGACTCCTTAAATATATACGCTGCTATAGATACTATTAAAAAGGCTATTACTACAATAACCTAAACTACCTAATAGCTAGGTTTAATAGCTACCGTCTAATACTTAACCTAGTACCTAAAACACTAAATATATTGCTATATACTACTACCATATAAGACAAAGACGCAGCAATAGTAGTAGAGTTAGATACGGAAATGGAAGACGCTAAGTCCTAATCCTAAGTTATAAGTTAGGACGCCCTAATAATAAAGGGATCTATATATTAGCCTACTTAATAGATAACTTAATAAAGATAAATAGACGGAAATGGATAGTTTTACCTATAATAGGAATTACTGCTAAAAAATAATATAAAAACCGTTCTATAATTAATTGTAAAGCTATTAATAAATTTATAAATACCTAATTTGTATACACTTATAACCTACTTACCTTACCCCTTACTAAAACCTGCGCCCTATAACTTACTAATAGTAGTTATACTGTATAAAAGATTACCTATATAGTATAACTTTACCTAAATATAAATGGGCACCAGGAAGAGCTCTAGGCCTATTATAAGGTAAGGATGTGGATAGGGGGCTTAATGATGGAACAATAGGGTATATTGTATGGACAGACAAATCCTTAAGGGAAAAGGAGGAGTCTGTGTGTGAGGTAAGGAAGGGTTTTCCCTAGTCATGTGTAGTGTATATGCCTTACGGGCGAGTTACCCCTGGGTTGCCCTAGGGTTGTCCATACCTTACGGCTATATAACTATCTACTTAGGTTTTAACTAATAATGCCCCCCCCTTTAAAAAGGATTGTCCCCAATCCTTTATATACTTAAGCCTTAATAAAACCCCATAAAAAACCTTAGTAAGGAAATTTTTTTTTTTAGAGAGGAAAGAGCGTCTTGATTTTGCAAATAAAGAGATAGGTGGTATATATGCGCGGCGTAAAGATGTTAAGGAACTTCAACTACCGGTTAAAGTTGTCTAATTAGTTAGATTTGCCTTGCTAAGACTCCCTATATTTAACCGAGCTAGTAGCAATTTTCTATCCCCAGGATAGAAAATCTTAATTGGTCTATTTAGGGCTTGCCCAAATTTGGTAGACCATTAAAAATATTCTAAAAGATCGCTTATATAGGCAGGTCGCTGGTACCTTATAGGTAGGTTATAGGTTATTTATATGCAGCTAGGCTTATGGGTAGTAAGGTAGTATACCCATTAAATTCACCGCTGACCCCATACTTTGGCCTTACGCTATACTGGCGTAGCGCCGTATATACTTTATAGGTAGGTTATAGGTTACTTATATATAGCTAGATTTGTAGACAGTAAGGCTGTATACCTATTAAATCTACTGCTAGCCTATGCTTTAGCCTTATGCATTATCTGCATAGCATATGCATAGAATAGTATATAAGTTATTAGTATAGGTTACTGCTAGTGGGTTACCAGTAGGTCTTAGACCCCAGTTAAGTAGGCCTATTCTCTAATATAACAATCTGCTAAGCTAATATAGAGTAACGGACTAGGTCTAGGAAGGGTGCTTTTTAAATTAAGCTTTATTAGTATACGCCGTAGCTTTGCCTACAAGTCGCCTACGAGTCGCTAGCATAGCTAGGTTGCGTTAGAGTGTGGCTTATATAGGATATTAATAAATCGCGCTTTACCCCATATATATACCGCAGTTCTTATTATAAGCGTTACTTATTCTTTAATCCCTTGGGATGTCCTCTGCTCCGCTTTAGTGCAGGTTATATCTTAGTAGCGGCGCTTGCTTTTTACCTATACTTTAGCTGCGAGGCTAGGGTATTCCGCTTACGGTACTTATCTAGCAGTTATTAATAATTCTTAAGTTCTATCTCGTATTTCTATTTATTATACTTATTTAGCTATCCTAGCCATTTAATAAGGTACTGCGGTTGTCTAGCACAATCCTAGTAGGTAATAATTGCTTTTACTTCCTAGCTGCCTTCCTTAAGCTCTTCTACTACTAGGGGTTAAAACCCAGGGCGTGACCTATAAGGCTCTAGTAAGGAGATATAAAAGACTAGGTGGAGCTATACTATAGCAGGTAGGAGCTCTAGCTTATATGCTTACTGCCCTATATACTCTAGGATCTAAAACGGTCCTATAAACTTGCTGTTAAGTTTCTTATAGGGACGTTTTGTGTGGATATTCTTAGAAAAGAGTAGGACTTATTTACTAACGGCAAAATGCTTAGCCAGATAGTGACGATTGTAGTATTTTACCTAAAGCTATTAGGCGTATATTATTAACGCCGCCGCTACCTTATGTGTAAGGCACAGGCGTTATAGATGCGTCTCTATAAGTTTAACATTTGTTAACTTAGACCCCTCCCTACCTTACTAGGCGTCTTAGACGCCGTCTAGAACTCTATCTAGGATGTTTGGTAGCTAGCCATAGGCAAGCTTAATAGGGGAACACTTTATTGTAGTATAGACCTTAGAGTTATAGGTGAAGGCTACTTTATTAAGTAGGGAGGCCTAATTAGACTATTCCTAGTTTTGGCGTTCTGTCTAACTATCTATCTATAGGCGGAATGTAGTACTAAGCTTACGCTAAACGCGGAGATGGTAGTATATAGTACTCTAGTACTTACTTATAAATACGCTACCCCTATTAGAGACAATATTATCTGGGGGCCCTATTTGTGTAAAGACTCTAAATAAGAGTTCTGCGAGTTGCGTAGCATTAATTATCTTACGCACTAAATAGTAGCGCACTAGCTTTATAAAATGGTCTATAAGGACAAGGATGGAGTTGCACTCTACGCTATTAAGAGTCTTAGACTTAGGGAGATCTATAATAAAGTTAAGTAAATAATGTTGCTAGGCTTAGGTGGGGACCTAGAGAGACTACAGCTTGCCATAGGGTTTATAGCGGCGCGATTTATAGCGTTAGTAGGCGTTGTAGTTATCTAGGTATTTGCGGAGATCTTTAGTAAGACCGTTCTAAGTATACTTCTACACAATTACCTTATAGGTACGGTTAAATCCATAGTGGCCACCTATAGGATTGTTATAATTCCGCTTAAGGATCTCCTGTTATAGTAGTGTATAATTTAGCACCTAGACCTTAATATTTTGCCTTAAAAGTTCTTAATTATTAAGGGTATAGTCCTTATTACTAGCAGGAACTTGTCCCTAGGTTAACTAATTATATATAGAGTGTATAAAGGCGTCCCTTTCTTATACTCTATAAATAAAATTAACTAGTAACTTGGGGGGGTGTTCTGTAAACGCTGTTTTGACTAAGGCAGCTACTACTACCGTTTACCATAGCATAAGACTCTACGCAAAGTTGGTGCTAGTAAAGTAATGTATAATATATAGGTGACTTGCTAGGTTATTATAGGGGACCGTTACCTAGGCTAAGGGATCTTCCCTAAGGCTAAACGCTATTAGGCCGGTTAAGGAGATTTTAAAGAGAATGGTAGGATATCCTAATCCGCCAGCGCCATATTTATAAGGGTCGCTCGTATGCTATATGTATGCTACTTACTAGTTTAGTATAGTAGCACCAGGGCCGCCTATAAGGCCTATAACCCGCAACTTTTACTGTAATATAGGCAGTATAGTATTAAGGACTGTCCTCTTACTGCCATCTTTAAAGCCTTTAGCATAATCTAGGTACTAGGATAGTATATTAGCAGGGTTTGCTTTACCTGGCTTATATTTAATCTTAAAATTAAACTTAGCCAGTTTCTTAGCGTACCGGGCCTAGCAAGCAGATAAGCTCTTTGTGGTTATAAAGTACCTAAGATTATTATAATCGCAGAGCACGCGCGTTATATATGCGGCGTGCTTAAGGTAGTGGCGCCACGTCTTAAAGTATTGCACTATAGCGAGTAATTCCTTATTATGCGTGTCATACCGCACTTCTAGGCTAGTAAGCTTCTAATTATAATAAGCAATTAGGTGCCAGTAGAGTTAATCTCCCTGCCTAAAAGGCTGCAGAAGTATACCGCTATAGGTATAATTAGAAGCGTTAGTAATTACCATTAGGGGTAGATTAGTATCACGGAGTAGGCACGAGCCGGGATACAATGCACTAAACGAGGTAGTAATTGAGAAGGCTACGTACACGTAACTATGCGTGGTTGATACAAAGACATTGGATGAAGAAGAAGAGTCTTCGTGTGCCAGGTACAAGGTATAAATAGGGGTTGTAGGGGAACGTGCGTAGGTGTCTCGGGACGAACGTGAGCACGGGTCAAGAACGTCAAAGACGCGCAGAGACGTGAGAACGAGTGAGTCCCGTAACAATTAGGGTTAAAGTGGCAAAGTAGAGGAGCCTGCGTAAATGTAGCGCGTAGCTTATAAAATGCCTACTAAGCATTATCAGGCCAGGACCACGGTTAATACTATTTAGTAGGCCCTTTTTTGCGCTTCTGCTTCTTCTTCTCCCTATCTAATATTAGGTCGTAATATGCCTATACAAGATATATATATAGGGGGTATGTAGTATCTAAGTAGTTCCAGATAAATCGCCTATAGAAGTTGGCGAAGCTAAGGAAGACCTAGATGTCCCTATAGGACTTAGGCTTAGGCCATTCCTTAATAGCTTTTACGCGGGCAGGATCCATTATAATACCCTTAAGTGTAATAATAAAGCCTAGGAACTCGACGTTCTTAATATAAAAGATGCATTTTAATAGTTTGGCGTAGAGGCCCTAAGCGTAGAGCTGTTGCAGTACTTACTTAATATGCTTAACGTGCTTATCCTTATCGTTTAAGTAGATAAGAATATTATCTAGGTAAACTATGCAGATGGTATCTACTAGGGTCCCTAGAGCTTTTTAAATATAGCTCTAGAAAGTTATAGGGGCGTTAGTAAGACTAAAGAGCATTGCTAGGTACTTAAAGTAACTATAGCGTATCTTAAATACAGTCTTCCATTTATCTCCCTTTTTAATGCGAATCCTATAGTACACATTATAAAGATCCAGCTTTGTGAATATCTTTACATAGCTAATCCTATTAAAGAGTTTGCCAACCAGCGGTAGGGGGTACTAGTTTTTAATTATGATCTTATTTAGGCGTCTATAGTTAACGCATAGCCATATTATACCTTCTGCTTTTAGTATAAAGAGGGTGGGCGCTCTAGCAGGTAACTTGCTGGGCCTAATCCAGCCCTTCTTAAGAGCACTCTCCAGGTACTCCCATAAGATCTATAACTCTTTCTATAAGAGGTTGTAGATAGGCATCTATAGTGGCGTCTTACCTTCTTCTAAGTTAATTATATAGTCGTACTTAGAGTTCTGAGGTAGTATACTTATTAGCTTATTAGAGAAGATATTAACCTCCTCTTTATATATATTTGGTAGGCCAGGGTCCACGGAGGTTAAGGCGACTATTATATGGTAGTGTGCTTCCGGGAGCCAGTAAAGAGAAGGGTGCAGCCGATATACGTTTCGCAGGTGTGCTTATACTAAGAGTATATATAGCTCTACTGTAGTATACTTAATAGTTTTAGGGTTTTAATTACCTCCCCCCTAAGTTAAGGTGATCTGCGCCGGCACTAGAGGGTCTCCGTAGGTACTTACTGCTAGTAATAACAGGTCCTCTATTGTGTTTATAACCGGTATCTCTACATCTAGAGGGTCTGCACAGGTACTTACTGCCAGTGACAATAGGTCCTTTATTGTGTTTACGACCAGCATAAAGGAGTCTTCTAGCTATAGCAAATAGACTATTTCGCCAGCCTTAATATCTGCTAGGAGTGCATTAAGGGTGACTATCTAGAGGCATCTAGGGTCTAAAGTACCCTAGATAAATTATCTAGAACAAAAGCTAATTAATAGATCTACTCCCGCGAGCCAATCCCATTTAAGAACTATATTATAATTATTAAATAAGCCACCCTAAAAGGTCTAGGGGCCGATAGTGCGAGGGGTACCCTAGGAGTCGCTAGTGGTAACTATTAGATTATAGGCATCCTAGATTATTATCTGGTTGCTATTGGGGAAATGCATAATAGGCTTATATAAATATAGCGCATAGCTTATAGGCAGGTTAAACCTATGGACGATGTCTTAATTAATAAGGTTAATTTAGCACCCATTATTATATAAGTAACGTAGGCGGACTTTACCCTAGGGCGTATCTATTACAACGTGTACCACAATGCATTTCTTCTCTCCCTCTATATTAGGCCCTAGTTATAGTTAAGAGAGATGCGCTACTAGGGCTTTGGGTTTTCTAAAGGCTAGCCTAACTTATCTTTACTAGCTTGCTTCTAGTATTCTTTACAGTAATTACCTATGGGTCTCTTTTGACTTGCGTGCGTAGTACTAGCGTCTAAGGGTTCCCTTAAGCCATCTAGCTTTTAGGTGTTCTCCCTGGGAGTTTGCTTAAAGCGTCGCCCTTTTTAGGTTCTGTTCCCCAAACCTAACTCTACAGAGCCTATACTGCGACTACGCTTCGTACGCAATGATTTGCCGCTATTACTTACGCGATCTTCCGCGAGCTTTGTAGTATCGAGCAATTACTCTATACAGCGGATTTTATTAAAGAGGTCCTTAGCGGTTCTTACCTATTAGGCGAAGTTCTGGCGGAAGAGCTTTGCTTATAGGTAGGCTAGGAGACATAAGAACTAAAAGTCTACCTATTACTTAAGATTTACAAAAGGGGTGTATAAGAAGAGGTCCTCTAAGCTACGCATATAGGCTAGGAAGACATTAAACCTCTAGTTCTCCTTTATAACAGCCATATAGTACGCAGTAGCATTATTAAAATGTCTTACTGTGGGGTTCCTAATCTGGTCTTGGACCATAGTCTTAAACTTATCCCATAGTAAGGGGCCTTTGTCTTTAGTACCTAACCGGTAATAAACTAGTTAGGTAATTGTCTTCTCTTTTATAAGACCTTTAATGGCCCATTATATGCGTCGCTTATAGTTATAGTTAGCGTTATTAACCTTAAATTGGTTCTTAACTGCGGCAATCTAACAGTTAAAATACTATTAAGTCGTACCGCTAATATTAGGTAGTGACTTCTTGACTAGGGCGTTAAGATTTATTCGGCGTATGCGTTTGCTATATAACTTGTGCTTTTTACTAAAGAGGCAACGGGAGGGCTTTATTAAATTAATAACACTCTATAAGTTAGCTATTTTCTTAGCCAGCTCATCTAGCTCCTTTATATTAGCAGTATTTAGTAGGACACTAGTAATCTTGCTAAGCTCCTATCAAGCCTAGGTATATAAGTCAAACTAGTCTCTAGTGTCTATAGGTAGCTGATCATTTTAAGGTTCGCAAGGTGGCTTAGATTCTACTAGTGTATTTCTAGCAGTATTATCTGCACTAGATCCTAAGGCGTTTAGCAGTCGTATCGTCAGCATATTACCATCAGGTGTAGGCGTTGGTTTTCTTTTTAGAAGCATTATAGAAAAATTAAACCGGCTATCCTCCAAAGGGAATTAGTAAGGATTTAAATATAAGGTAAGGATGTAGATAGGGAGCTTAATAATGGAATAATAGGGTATATTGTATAGACAGACGAATCCTTAAGGGAAAAGGAGGAGTCTATGTGTGAGGTAAGGAAGGGTTTTCCCTAGTCACGTGCAGTGCACGTGCCTTACGGGTAAGTCACCCCTGGGTCGCCTTAGGGTCGTCCGTACCTTGCGGCTATATAACTATCTACTTAGGTTTCACCTAACACCTATATTATACTACTTACTAACTACCCTATTATCCTTAGAATAAACTAGCTTAAATAATACAACCCCACTATTAACTAGAAAAAGAGAGAAGTAACCTTTAACTCTAAATTCTATAGAGAAACTTGCCTAGGGCATAGCCTAGCCGCCTCTATTTACTCCCTAGGATATTAACCTAAGGAACCCCTTATTACTCTACCTATAACCAACTGCCACCATATAAGTACTATGGCCTTTTACTATATAGTATATAGGAAAGGCTAGACCATTACCGTAGCCCCCTAATTATAACTATATAAGCTTAATAAAGAATAGGACTATGTCCTCTATAGTAATAGAATAGATATAGTTAACCTCCTAGAAAATAATACCCCTATAAAGCTCTACGGACTTTTACCTTTAGACTTTAAAAAGTTTATAAAGCTTAAAAAAGGACTTACTAATAAGGAACTCCACAAGCTCCTCCCTAAAAGATACTATAACTTTATTAATATATGCTTATAAAAGAGCATAAATATACTCCCCCCATATTAACTTAATAACTATACTATTAATATTAAATAAGGAAAAACGCCACTTTATAAGAGACCTTACCTAATATTAAAAGACGAACTTCTAGTTGTTAAAAAGTATATCAATAAGTACCTTAATAAAGGGTTTATTTATTCTCGTATATCTCTAGTAGCTGCCTCTATCCTCCTTACTAAGAAGCTAAAAGGAGGTATTTAATTCTGCGTTAACTATAAAGGACTTAACGCTATTACAATTAAGAACTAATATCTTATACCGCTTATATATAAGACTCTTAAGCGGCTTAGCTAAGCCAAAATCTATACTAAGCTTAATATTATTGCCGCCTTTAACCGCCTCTAAATACGGAAAGGTAATAAATAGAAAACCATATTCGTATTACACTTTAGCTAATTTAAATATACTATTATACCCTTTAGTGTATATAATAGCCTAAGCAGCTTCTAAAGCTATATTAATAACGCCTTATAGGACTACCTTAATAACTTCTACTTAGCGTACCTAGACAATATACTTATTTATAGCAATAATTCTTTTAAGTATACTAAGCATATTTACAAGGTCCTATAGCGCCTTAGGGACATAAGACTTTATATTAATTAAAAAAAGTATAAATTCTTAGTTATAGAAGTAAAATACCTTAAACTAATTATTACTACTAATAGTGTCTATATAGACCCTAAGAAAGTATATATAATTACCAAATAGTAAACCCCTAACTGCATTAAGGATATATAGGCCTTTTTAGTTTTGCTAACTTCTTAGGTGTTATAGTACTACTTATAGCAATAATGCAAACAAAGGGCTTTTCTATAAAAGAAAGAAAAACATATCTATATTTTATCTAAACGCTTAAATATAAGAAGGCGTTCTAAGACCTTAAAGATGTCTTTACTAAAGCACCTATCCTAGTTTACTTTATACTAGGATGATAACTCTATCTTAAGACCAACTCCTTAAACTATATTAACGTAGGCATCCTCTCCTAAATAGATAATAACAGTTTTCTCTACCTAGTTACATTCTACTTATCTAAGCTTATACTATAAGAATATAACTATAAGATCTATAATAAGGAACTTCTTATAATTATATAAGCGTTTAAGGAATTTTAACCTAAACTCTCTTTAATAGAACCTAACTAGCTAACTAAAGTCCTTATAGATTATTGCAACCTTAAGTACTTTATAACTATAAAATAACTAAACTAACGCTAAGTACGCTAGAACGAGTTCCTCTCTAGTTTTAACTTTAAAATTATATATAGGCCAGGAATATAAGGCACTAAGCCTAATAGCCTAATACGCTGCTTATAAGACCTTCCTTAGTCTAAAGATAACCCCTATAATTAGTTCCAACAATAGACGATTCTAAAAGCACAGAACTTAGCCCTAGGAATACTACCTGTAATAGAGCCAACTATACCTTAGCTTTATACTATAGAACTAGAGTTACCTTCTAAAATTAATAAGCTTATTACTACAGTATATAATACCGCTATATAAGGGCGCGAAGAGACTTTGGGGAAGATTTAAAGGAATAATATAAATTCTATCTAAATCTAAGGGTATATAGCTCTTGCAGAGTATAAGATATTGCGTAAAGAAGAGAAAGGAATAACAAAAGAACCTTATAATTAAACAGTTAGGGGTTTTAGTAGTCAATATATACATATATACGCACGCGGTCCTTAACAGATTTCGGTAGAATTTAATTTAATTAATTAAAGCGTCGGAATTTATCTGTTAAGTATTTTATTAAGATATTCCTACTATAACTAGGCTAGTCCCGTTATAGTACTCCCCCTTTAGCCAAAGGTTTAAATAATTTAATTTTAGTTAAGACTTATTACTTATCGCGTTTTTATATATTTATATTAGTGGTGGTAGCAGTATAGCGTTCTACCGGTTCTAATCGTTAAATAGACCAATTAGGATTTTCCATCCCTAGAATAGAAAATTACTATTAGCTTAGTTAAGGCGGTAAGCAGAACTAATATTTTTATAGTAGGTCTTAGCAAGGCAAATCTAACTAATTAGACAACTTTAACTGCTGGTTAAAGTTCCTTAATATCTTATATATTATATAACCGTATTATAAACGTTATAACATATTTTAAGTTCTTTTCAATTTCAAGTTTCCTGCTATTATATTTTATATATTCATATTAGGTAGCAATTATTTGCCTTTATATTATATCCATCTAGCTAAAGCAGGCTGCGAAGGATAGTCTTTATAGAATTCTTTTACCAGGGAAGGCGTGTCGGCCTTAATCTATTTATAGGTTTTCTAGGTTTATATTTTATATCCTTTCTACTTAATAAAAAGTTTAAATTATTTAAATTATATTTTTTATTATATATTATTAATTAAGTCAATAAAGTATAAACTATTGCTATTATTAACAATTATAGAAGGTGGTAGCGGCACTTTATAAGTTATAGGATTATCCTTTAAAGGTTATAACAAGCATATGTAAATATTTAGGTATATTTTTATCTTAGTTGGCAGTTTAAGCTTATAGGCGTATAGGCTTAGTTTCTTTTTAATTTAGTATAGGCCTATAAACTTCTAATTAAGTTTGTTTAAGGGCCGTTAAGTCTTTAGGTTTTGTATATTTAGGTAAACTATATTACCTTCCTTAAAGTCCTATACGGGAGCTTATTCTTTATTTATATGCCATTCCTATAATATTTAAGCGTATATTAATTTACTTTATAGTAGTTTTATTAACTGCTTTATTTAATAAGTAAAGTTATATGCGTTAATTAACTAGATCTGCTTAATTATAGGTCCTATTATATTAATATTAGGTTATAGCTTAAATTTAAGTTAAGGATCTTATCTATAGGTTGCGTAAAATAGTATTACGCCTATTAATACATTTATTATATTATTTACAGTAAACTTAGCTAAAGGTAACTATTTGCCTAGTTATCTTATAGGTAGGAGCAGTATATTTATAAGTATTATTTTATAATCGCGTTTACAATTTTAGTTTAACTATTTATCTCTAGATAAAACGCAGTTAAGAGTTATATTTAAATACTTAATTATTTATATAAAGCTTATTAGAAGTCTAAAACAAACTAGCTTCTATAGTTAGATATTATTACGTTAGGAAGTCTATATAGCTTAAAGATATACTTAATAAAATATTCAGCTACTAATATTACATTAATTAAGTCTATAGGAATCATATATTGCATTTTTATAAGGCAGTTGTCACGGAGCGAGCACAAGCGATGGTAATATATAGCAAAGTAGATATTATTAAGCTATGTACATGAACTGCGTAATGAAGTCAAGACGTTGCGTAAGGAGAGAAGGTAAGGAAACGGGAAGAAAGGGTATATATTATTAGTTTAGTTGCTTAGTTAACACGTATACAGAGCAGAATAGGATTCGAGTAGCGGTCCTGGCAGAACTTGGCAGGGTTTAGTAGACTTGGCAGAATATGGCAGAATGCGGTAGATTGCCGTTAGATTGCCGTAGATTGCCATTAGATTGTCGTCTCGCGATCAGTCTCTTCTTGCTGCGTTAGTGGAAACAGGTAGAAACAGGTAGGAACAGGTAGACGTATATAAGGTGTCACGGAGGTGTCCCATGACAGTACCCCCCCTTTAAACTCAAGCTTCTGCGAGATGGGGCTATAGTAGTTCTAGGTGGAGTTCATAAAAGTCTTCTATGGCTTGAGTAAGTCCTATAGAGTTAACTGGTTCCCATAAGGGCTTAGTAAAGCCTCTCCATTTCGTAAAGTATATATATTTATGTTTCTGTTTGTTATACTTAATGTTATTAACTCTTTTAATAAGGTACTTATCCTCACCATCCACTTTAACTAGTGGGGGAGAGTCTTAGATCTGTTTAGATAGGGCGTCTAATACAGGGGCGGCAGGGTAGAGGACTGACATATAGAATACGGGGTGGATTTTAACTGTATTAGGGAGCTTTAGTTAGTAGGTATAAGGAGAGACAACTTTTTCAACCTTATAAGGGCTGGCGTTCTTCCAATTAAGTTTCTTAGTAAGTCGTTTTGTATTTAGATTTCTTGTGTCTAGCTAGACAAAGTTACTAATTTAGTAAGCTGGTGCTGGGATTTAGTTCTTATTTGCTGCGGCTTTATAGACAGACTAGGCCTATATTATTTTATCAGTAAGGAACTCTTATAGTTCTTCTATCTTCATTATAAATTTATTTATTTCTATAACTTATAAGGCCTAATAAGCTAGGTAAGGAATATTACTAAAGGGTTTAAAACCTATTTGCGGGTGCTAGCTATAATTAGCCAGGAACGGGGAGATCTTTATAGTTTCTAAGACGGAGTTATTTATAGTAAACTTGGCAAATGTAAGCCAGTCTATCTAGTTGTCCTATAAATATAATGTGTATATCCAAATATACTATTCCATTATAGCATTTGCATATTCCGTTTAACCATCCATTTCTAGGTAGTAAGCTATAGATAATAGTGCTTTAATGCAGAGTTAGGTAGTTAGTTTTTTCCAAAACACTAGAATAAACTGGTGGCCTCTATTAGAGACAATTATTTTAGGGAGCCTGTGGAGTTTCTATATATAATTTAGGAATAGTTAGGCAACGGTAGGTATTAATATATTGGGGCAGGCGATTAAGTGTCTTATCTTAGATAGTCGGTCTATAACTACCATAATGTTTATACAGCCTTTACTTATAGGGAGATCAACAATAAAGTTAATTAAGATATCCTTTTATCTTTGGTCCGGAATAGGCAGTAGCTTTAAAAGGCCATTATACGTCTTATATAAAGCTTTAGCTCGTCGGCAGGTATAGCAGCTAGAGACGTATCTTTGTATTATATTATATATGTTTAGCTAATAGTATTCTTATTAGAGCAGTTCCAGGGTTTTTCCTTAGCCTGGGTAACCGGCTACTGGTAGATTATATATATATTTAAGGAGCTTAAGCTTAAGTTTATCGTAGTTGGGTACTACTAGGTGGTTTTAATAGTATAAACAGTCTCCATGGGCTTTGCATTTACTTAGAGAAATCCTTTTAAAGCGTCTAACGCCATCTTAGATTAGCTTAAGCGTCTCTTAAATAAACTCGTTATTTAGGTATTTGTTAACTATTATCTACTTAATTAATTAATCAGTCATTTTAAGGACGTGTATTATAACGTCTTTAATAGAAGGGTTAAATAGCTTAGGGCAAAGCAGGGTTTAATTGCGGTAGGCACGCGCTTCTTCTTATACTGGTATATCTTGTAAATATTAGGTTAGGGTATTAGGTTTTTAACCTTAAACGCCTAGGTGGTACGTAATTAAGAATTAGAAACAAGACAGATATTCTAACTAGCGGGCCTAATAATAACTTAACTGTTTTATGGTCGTAAAGTACTGTAGATTCTTATAGTCACTAAGGACCTTAATTAGAAATCTGGCGCCTTCTAGTTTAGGTCACTATTGTTCAAAACATCTAATAATAGCTAATAATTCCTTATTATAGATCTTGTAGTTATATTTAGCTAAACTTAGTCGTTTTAAGAAGTATGCTATAGGGTGCAGTATTTCTTCCTTATTATACTGGGACAGAATGCCTCCAGTAACGTAGTTAGATAAGTTAGCCTCTATAATACTCTTTTAGTTTGGGTTAAAGTGTTAGAGTATAGGTGTAGTAGTAAATATAACTTTTAGGTAGGCAAAGGCCTTCTTACATTCTTTGTTAAAGATAAAGGCTTTGTCCTTTTAGGTTAGAGCTATAAGGGGTGAAACTAGGGCGGAGAAGTTATTAATAAACTATTAGTAGAAGTTAGCAAATCCTATAAAGGCTCTTACGTCCTTAACGTTTTTAGGTTCTTGCTAGTTTATAATTACTTTAATCTTCTTTAGGTCTATTTATATGCTGTTTATAGAAATAATAAGTCACAGGTATAGAACTTCTGTTTTATAGAACTTGCATTTATCTATATCTAATTATAGGCCAGCTCTATATAGGGCTTCTAGGATAAGGTTAACGTGTTTCTTATATTTAGCTAGGTTATTGCTATATACTAGGATATTGTTAATATAAGCAGTACAGAAAACGTCTAGGTAAGGTTGTAGGGTATTATTTATAAAGTGTTAGAACAAACTCGGGGCATTTGCGAGGCCAAACGGCGTTACTAAGTATTTGAATAGTCCGTATCTAGTATGGAATGCGGTAAGCTATTTATCTCCCCTTATAATATAGAGGCGGTTAAATGCGTGGATAAGGTCGAGTTTTATATAGTAGCGAGCCTTACTTAATTGGTTTAGTGTCTCTTAAATTAACGGGAGCGGGTACTAATTCTTAATAGTAATAGCGTTAAGAGCTTGGTAGTCTATATAGAAGCGCAAACCGCCGCTAGGTTTCTTAATAAAGATTATAGGTATAGCTATAGGCGAAGAGCTTACTTTAATAAATCCTTTACTTAGGTGCTTATCTAAGTACTTTTGCAGTACTTTAAGTTCGTTTTAGGATATTCTGTATAGGGGTCTAAATCCTAGCTGTTTTCCTTCTTTAAGTACGATCTTGTGGTTATATAGTTAGTATTCCACTAACTTATCGGCTTCCTTTTATAAGAATACCTCTAGGTGCTTATAGTGGTATACTAGTACTTTTGTAGCAGGGTTAGTGTACTTCTTTAGTGCTAGGGCCTTTTTAATATCAGCCATTATAACGGCGAAGATTATGTGTTTAGGTTTCCTGGTAAGTTATACTAATAGGGTAGCTCCAATTATATAGATATCTAAGGTATTAAGCGGGCTTAGATTATTCTTAGTTTCTTATATAGTTTTAGGTTTAGTGTTAGGTTTAGTATTAAATGCGGAGTTAGTACTAGATTTAGGTTTAGGTTCGTTAAGTATCCTTTTTATAGTAGAATACCAGTTCTTCTAGTACTTTTGTATATTAAGCTCAAGCTTTTACTTAGTTTGGGGCAGTAGGGTAGTTAGGGTTAGTTTATATAGTTTAGTATAACTTTTAGGTCCTTAGTAGGCGTTAGCGGAAATCTTATATTGGTAGAATTCAGTAGAATTCTTAGGTAGGTGGAATTTAGTGAAATTCTTAGGTACGTGGAATTGGGTAGACTTTTTAGGTATAGGGTAGATATTAGTAGAAATTTTAGACTAGTGGATCTTAGTAGATTTTTTAGATTTTAGTTTAGAGTCTAAGCAGCGAGTTGTAAGACACTTCTACTTGCAATAGGAGGCGGTAAATAAAAGCTTAAGGTTGTCCTAATTAATGGTTACCTTATATAGCTTTATCTAGGGTTGTTTAAGGATTACTAGGTAACTTAGGGTAGTTATAAAGAGCTTAATTAATTCTTTATGGTTTAGGTATTAGAGTCTTAGGGCTGCTATATAAGTAATACGGCCTAAGATAGTGCGTTTGCTATTAAATCCAAATACGTTAATATACCGGTTAAGGGGTGTTAGGGTAAACCTATTATCTTATACAAAGATTTTATTAATAAATCCTATGCCGCTAGCTCCTATATTAATTAGGACTTAAGCGTTAGCCTATTAACCTTTCTGCTAAAGATGGCAGTTAATAGTTATACTATAATCCTAAGAGTTAGGTTTTGCAATATCTAATGCATTTAACGAAATTCTATAATATAGCTGTCCTAGAGAGCAACTTAACTCTAAAACGTACCTTTTAGTAGTAAGTAGGAAGGGGTTCCTATAGAATATTAGTTGTAACTTTATCCTTATAAGTGGTGCTTACTAAACGTAGGGCTAGAGCTAGGTAAAGATTGGGGACGGTGACTAGAGGATTAATATAGTGAATAGTTGTTAGTATTGGCCGTTTATAAGTTATATTGGGGTATAGGGATGGAGTAGTATCTTAAGATGTGTTCCTTGCTTTTGTATTTAAAGTAAAGGCCTAGCTTAATGTATTGTTCTTATTTAGGGGACCCTAGTGGAGCGTATCCTAGGGTCCCTATATTGATATCTATGGTATTAGGGTACTTAGGCTGAGATAATAACTTAGTGGATGTTTATGGGACTGTTATATTGTATTAAGGAGTGGACCTCAGTATCAGGCGTAGTATATTATTGTACCGTTTATTAATAACGTTTGCGTAGGCGTTAAAAGCCCTTGGTAGGTCTATACCTATTAGGAAGGTTTTTAGTTTAGGGCTTAATAAGGCTATTAACTAGTGCGGAGTCATTCTAGCCTATTTCCTTTATGTAATGGTTAAATTTAGAGAAGTATACTAGGAAACTTTTTATTCCTTAAGTTATATGGTTTATCTTCCTCTAAGCGGTAGCTTGATGGTTTAGGTTACCATATATGGCTTTAAGTAGTATAACTAGACTTTATACTAAGTTTAGTTAAAGGGGTTTAATAAGGTTAGCTATGTCTCCTTTTAGTTAACTTAGGGCGTAGCAGAGTTAGTTAGCTTTAGTTAGGTAGCAGTTAGCATTACCAGTTAGCTTATTTTTAAGCTGGCTTAGGAATAATTAGAGTTCTTATTATTTACTAGTAAATATTAGAGGGTCTAGTAGTTGTTTAGATTATTGTAGTGCGGTAGTCGGTTTGGGATAAATAGTTACTATAGGTTTAGGACTCTTATCCCACATATTTATTTTTAGAGAAGGCGTTTAGTCTTAGGGCCCTAATATAGGTATCTTAAGGGTGCGGACTTCTTCTTAGAGGTCCTTAATTATTTATAGGTATCGTGCCTCTTATTCGGCTTATTGTTAAGTTAAAGTAGCTTAGTTTTATGCAAGGGCGTCTATAAAGGACTTCTATATCTCTACTAATTGTTCTTAAAGTGTAGATATAATGCCAGTGGCTGTTATAGGGGCTTTAGGGTTGTTCTGCATTTTAGAGGGTAGTATATAAGGTTAACGCAATATAGTGTTATGGAGCGAGCATAAGTGATAGTAATATATAGCAAAGTAGATATTATTAAGCTATGTATATAAACTGCGTAATAAAGTTAAGACGTTGCGTAAGGAGAGAAGGTAAGAAAATAAAAAGAAAGGGTATATATCGTTAGTTTAGTTGCTTGGTTAATACGTGCATAGAGTAGAATAGGATTTGAGTAGCGGTCCTAGCAGAACTTGGCAGGATTTAGTGGACTTGGCAGAATATAGTAGAATGCGGCAGATTGCCGTTAGATTGCCGTAGATTGCTATTAGATTGTTATCTCGTGGTTGGTCTCTTCTTACTACGTCGGTGGAAACAGGTGGACGTATATAAGGTGTTATAGAGGTATCCCGTAACAGCAGTTAATAACTACTATAATATTTATAAATCTATTACTATTAGGCAAGTTAACTATAAAGTTAATTAAGATATTACGTTATCTTTATATTAGAATTAGTAGTGGTTAAAGTACTTCTTACATTTTTATATAAAAGGTCTTTTTATATACACATATCCTATATACTTAAATGTATTTTTATATATAGTCATATATTATAGGCCAGTAGTATACTTATTAAATAATTTTATAGGTCTTTATATAGCCAGGATACCCTATTATTAGGGGAGTTATATATAAATTTAAGTATTTTAAATTATAAAGGTTTGGAATTCGGAACTACTATCTTCTATTAATAGTATAATTAATTATTTTAAATTTCGCATTTAGCAAGTATAATATCCTTATACTGTCGTTTTCCTATTTAAATTACTTTTATTATATCTATTATCCATATATTATTCTTATATTTATATTCTATTAGCTTATTAATTTTTATTTCTTATTTCTTAATTTATTTCTATTAAATTCTATATCTAAGAATATAGAATATAGTTTTTTTAAAACATTTAAGGGGCAATAAGATCTATAATTAATTTATAATCTATTTATCCAAAGCGTTTATAGGTAGGTCCTATAATTATTATATTAATATATTAGGCTTCTAATTAAGTTTGCCTAGTTAGTATATAATCTTAAAGTTAAATTATAAGAGGTATTTAGCCTAATAAATTTAGCGCTGCGTTAATTACTTTATAGTTATAAAGTACTATGGATTCTTATAGTCTGTAATATATATATTAGGAATAATAATCCTTTAAGCTTAAAACGCTATTATTTAAAGTATTTAATAATTATAAGCAGTTCCTTATTATATATTTTATAGTTCAATTTAATAAAGGTAAGTTTTTAGGAGAGAAAGGCTACTAGATATAGCTTGCCATTTTTATTATATTATAATAATACTCCCCCTAACATATAATTAGACAAGTTTATTTTAATAGTATATTTAAGATTAGGGTTAAAGTAAGTAAAAATTAGAGTAGTTATAAAGCAATATTTTAAGTTATTAAAAGCTTATTTATATATAGCGGTTTATTTAAATTTTATATTCTTCCTTATTAGGTTTACTAATAGCTAGGCAATTTCTAAGAAGTGGTTAATAAACTAATAATAAAAATTTACAAATCTTAGAAATCTTTAAGTATTTTATATATTACTAGGGCTTTCCTAGTTTATAATTATAGCAACTTTTTTAGGGTCTATTTTAATTCTATTATAGGATATTATTAAGCCTAAGTATATAACCTTGGACGCGTAGAACTTATATTTCTTAATATTATATTATAGACCTGTATTTTATAGGCGTTTAAGGACTATTTTAATATATTTTTAATATTCTAAAAGCAAGAATAAGTAGATTAAGATATTATTAATATCTATAGTAATAAATATATTAAGGAATTTACAAAGCGTATTATTAATATATTACTAAAATATACTAGGACCATTCTTTACGCTAAATAGTATTACTAAGTATTTAAAGAGTCCCTATTATATACAAAAAGCTATATACTTCTTATCTCCTTTATATATATGGACTTTATTAAAGGCGGCAACTATATTAAGCTTTATAAAATACTATACCTTTACTAAATAGTTAAGCGTCTCTTAAATTAAAGAAATTAGATATTAGTTTTAAATTATAATTATACTTAGAGCTTAATAATTAATATAGAATCTTAAGCCTCCTCGTAGCTTTTTAATAAATAATATAGGTAAGGTAAATAGAGATTAATTAGGGTAAATAAATCCTTTTTCTAGATGCTTATTAAGGTATTATTATATTATAAGCAGTTCTTTTTATAATATACTGTATAGTAGACTAAAATTTAGTGTTATGCCAGACTTAAGTTCTATCTTAAAATTGTGCTTATTTTAGTATGGACCTAGTTAGTCTACAAATTATTTTTTAAACTTATTAATTAAATTATAGTACCCTTTAGGTATAAAAGGTTAAGGATTAGAATATTATTTTAGTTCTAGTGCTTTCTTAATATCTTTTATATTTATAGTAAAGATTTTATAATTTTATCTTTTTGCTAATAAGATAAAAGGTGCGGCTTATATTATATAAATTTTAAGAAAGTTTAATAAAATATCTTTATATTCTTTACCATAATTAGTAGTTATAGATTTATTATTTTAGCTTAAGGTTTATAGCAAGGGTAATTTATATTATATTAAATTTAAATAGTCGTGTGCATATTTATAGGGTAAATGGTTTTTTAAGTAATAACTTTAGTAGTAGGTTGTATAGAACTTTAGTGTTTCTTTAACCTAGCTAATTAAAGAGTTGTATTATTTTAGCTATCTATATCTAAGTATTATTTTATAATACTTTAAGGGTATTTACCTATCTACAATTTTATAAGAGCGTAGTACATTAGTTTGCTATATATTAAGGGTTTACCATTAAAGCCTTATAGGTCTTAGGGCTTATTAAGTTTCTTTAAATTTAGGTATTAAGTTTTTATATAGTTTATATTAATAAAGCCTATACTAGTGGCTCCGCTGTTTATAAGGATTTATACTTCCTTCTATTTACTAAGTATATTAAGGGAGTTATGTTGTATATTAGCGCTAGAAGAGCCTAGATACTTATACTCTTCCACTTTTTATCTTAAGACGTAATTTGGCCTTAAAATAATTTATTTTCTAAGTTAACCAAAGGTAAGGTACTTTATGGCGTTTAAGTATAATTTATAGAGTGGGTATAGTTTAAGGGAATAGGTATAATTTAAGGATTAGGAAGAACTACGGCGGACCTTTTTAAAAGGGTAAGTTTAGTAATGCTTTTAAATATATCCTTTTTTATCGCATTTAAAGTATTTTTTATTTATAGCTTAAGTTCTTTATTTATTAGTTCCTAAGGGTATATAGAATTAAGCGGCATTAAGGTCTATAGGGTTATATATAGGGCTTTTAGGTTTTAGAGACGGATCGCGCTTTAGAATATATACTGGTTTTATAGTATTTTAAACATAAGGTGTGGTTAACTTTAGAGAATAAGTCTATTTATTATATTAAAGGTCCTTATTAATTTGCTAATATATTATAGCAAATTTGGATAGGTTTTTTAGTAGTTCTCTACCTACTAATTAAGCTCTAATTTTATCCAAAATAGCTTATTAAAGGGTAGTAACTCTAGCGACTTTATTCTAATTTAGTTTGCTAATAAGGCCTAAAAATTCCGAAAAGAAACTAGTAAAGTCTTGGTTTTATTATTATAGGGTTTTAAGTTGGGAAGCGGTAAATGGACACCCCCTAATTGATACGCGGACACCCCCCAATTGATACACAGACACCCCCCACCAATTGAGTTTAATTCCTTCCTGATTAAGTTAGAATATTACGTGAATTTAAGTTGTTTGCATCTGTATCAGTGCGCGACCGCGCCCGCGCCGCCCACGCGTAGTATACCCGTTATTCTGTTCAAATACTAATGGCTCGCGACGAGTTGATATACCAACGCGAATAGAGCCCGCTGGGCGGCCGCAGCGGCGCTCAACAATTAGAGGCTAGGGATAGGCAAGTCAAATACGAGGGTATAGGCGCGCGACGGGCGCGGGCGCAGGCGCAGGCGCGATCATGGGCGCGATCACAGGCGTGCTCGCAGAGACGGTTTGTAAACATCAAGCAGAGGTAGCAGCACCCAAATAAGTTCACGCGGCGCCTCATAGGGTAGGTACTACGCAATCAAGGTGTTATAGTTAAAGAAGTTATATTTTAACAATTTGATTTTCGCGATGCAGATGCAAACAACTTAAATTCACGTGATATTCTAACTTGATTAGGAAGGAATTAAACTCAATCGGTGGGGGGTGTCCGTGTATCAATTGGGGGGTGTCCGCGTATCAATTAGGGGGTGTCCATTTACCGCTTCCCTTTAAGTTTGGTAATAGCTATATATTTATAGCTGGTGTTATTATACATTTATTCTAGTAAAGAGACGAAGATTTTAAAATTAATAGAGGTGCTATTATAGAAGAATGGATCTATAGTTTATGCAGCGTCCTTACTTAATTAAGATATTCTATAGCTAACCTTGCTAGCTTTAGTAGGGTATTAATTATAGTTTATTAAGAGTTTAAGACGGAGCTTAGTTATAAGGGATATAGGTTATTTCAGTTTTTATTAAATATTAGAGGATTAGGGAGCTTTTTAGATTTTATAGTAGGTATAGGGTTTACTATAGGTATAGGTTAACCTATTATTCCTAGTTTAGTATTCCCATTTAATAGGCCGGGTTTAGGTTCTATTATTTTAATCTCGTTTATAGGTGCTGCTATTAGGGTCTATAATATAAGTGCCTTAATATTGCGGAGTTCTTTATAGAGTGCTTCTATTAATTACTAATACTAGGTTTTTAATGTAGCCTACTACTAAGCTAATGCGTCCATAAAGGACTATTATATTATAGTTAACTGTTCCCTAACTAGGGATATAATACTTGTGATTATTAAAGGGGATTTAGGTTCGTTTGCCATTTTAATAGTAGTTATTTTAACATAATGTAATTGTATGATTACAGCACCTGTTGTACCAAACGCGTACTTACGCGTTTGGTGCACCAACCACTTGCTTATAACTAATCAGGGGGGAGGGCGCGTCAGTATATAGACCACGTAGTCTACCTGAATAGAATCGACAGTTACCACCATCCAAAAGAGCATACGATACTATACGTATTTCGTGCCCCTGGATATGACTCACTTGTATTATTAAATTGATACAAACAGTAATATAAGGGCATAAAGAGGCTTTAGGGGAGATTTAAAGGAATAATATAAATTTTATCTAATCTAAAGGTATATAGCTCTTATAGAGTACAAGACGTTGCGTAAAGAAGAGAAAGGAATAATAAGAGAATTATATAATTAAATACTTAGGGGTCTTGGTGGTTAATACGTGCGTATATACGCACGCGGTCTTTAACGGACTTTAGTAGAATTTAATTAATCTAGTAGAATATAGCAGAAGTTAATTAAGCTAGTAGAATTTGGCAGAATTTGGTTAAAGCGTTAGAATTTATCTATCGAGTATTTTACTAAGATATTCTTACTATAACTAGGCTAGTCCCGTTATATAAAGTTAGGGACCTTAAGTAATGGGAAAGATTTTTAGGGCTAACCTAATACCTATCTAGCACCCTTATAAGAATACTTTAAAAAGTTAAGAGAAAACTTCTCTGGAGGTAAACCTAGTTAGAAAAGTAAGTAGAGCAATAACCACACCAACAATCTAAAAAAAGAAAAGCTCTAGTTATAGACCTCTCCTAGCTATAACTAGGGCAAGATATAGAAGGAGAGACTCTCTATATTACTGTTAATCTAGAAATAGTACTTCCTATAGGCAAGGTATATTAGTTTTAAGTACTATATAATAGCGGCGCCGAAATTAATCTTATATAATATAATTTGGCAAAAGAGTATAAGCTTATTTTATTGCTATGGTGGTGGAACCCTACTATAGGGTTCCTAGATAGGTATTAAATCAAATCATATAGTGCCTATAAGCTTATAGTGTTAGTGGCTAATATATATAACCGTCCTAAGGAGGTTGGCCCGCAACCCTTCTAGGCGGCTAACTTTATAGGTTATAACCTTATCTTTAGATATCCTTAGCTTATAGGAGTAGATTTTAAGATATACTTTAAGATAGGAGCCTTTAAATAGTAGAATAATAAAGAATTAGAAGGGCGTATATTACTAATAAGCTTAAAAGATATCCTAGAGGATATAGCTTTAGGTAAAATAGTATATACTTTATACCTAAAGGAGTATTAGATCTAACCCCTATTTTATAGCAAGATGGGTATAAAGCCTAGTATAGGTAATAACCCTTTTATAATAGATACCCTATAGGAAACTACTAAATAGATTATAGAGATATTACAGGGAGGCGGCGATCTTAAAGATCTTATAAGATACTTCTATTATTATAGGTTACTCTGGCTTAAGCAATATATAAAGAGTATACTATGGTACCTTAAACGCTATATTAAGGAGTTCTCTACCCTCCACTGGCTACTATATAAAACTATTTAACATATAGTGGTAACTATATATAAATAACTACTATAGCGTATAACGCTGCCTATAAGCGTCCTAAGGGAGCTCTGGGACCTACCTAATAATAATATAGAGGATAAACGTGACCCTAATTTGTTAAATATCCAAGTAGGCCTAAGGGACTTATTAAGGATATTCTTAGGCAGTGTCACGGAGTAAGTATAAGTGATAATAATATATAGCGAAGTAGATATTATTAAGCTATATATATAAACTGTGTAATAAGATTAAGACGTTGCATAGGGAAAGAAGGTAAGGAAATAGGAAGAAAGGGTATATATTATTAGTTTAGTTACTTAGTCAATATATACACAGAGCAGAATAGGATTTAAGTAGCAGTCCTAGCAGAACTTAGTAGGATTTAGTAGACTTGGTAAAACATAGCAGAATATAGTAAATTGCTATAGATTGCCAGCAGATTGCCGTTAGATTGTTATCTTATAGTTAGTCTCTTTTTGCTGCGTTAGTGGAAATAGGTAGATATAGGTAGATATATATAAGGTGTTACAAAGGTGTCCCATAATAGTACCCCCCTTTTAAACTTGAGCTTCTATAAGATAGGGCTGTAGTAGTTCTAGGTGGAGTTTATAAAAGTCTTCTATAGCTTATATAAGTCCTATAAAGTTAATAGATTCCTATATAGGCTTAGTAAAGCCTCTCTATTCCATAAGGTATATATATTTACGTTTCCGTTTATTATACTTAATATTATTAACTCTTTTAATAAAGTACTTATCCTTACCATCTACTTTAACTGGTAGGGAAGGGTCCTAGATCTATCTAGGCAGGGCATTTAATATAGGGGCGGTAGGGCGGAGAACTAACGTATAAAATATAGGGTGGATTTTAACTGTATTAGGGAGCTTTAGTTAGTAGGTATAGGGAGAGACAACCTTTCAGACCTTATAAGGGCCAGCGTTCTTCTAATTAAATTTCTTAGTAGGTTGTTTTATGTTTAGGTTTCTTATATCTAGCCAGATAAAGTTACTAATTTAGTAGGCCAGTGCTGGGGTTTAATTCTTATTTACTACGGCTTTATAGACAGATTAGGCCTATATTATTTTATTAGTAAGGAACTTTTATAGTTCTTCTATCTTCTTTATAAATTTATTTGCCTTTGTAACTTATAAGGCATAATAAGCTAGGCAAGGAACATTACTAAAGGGTTTAAAACCCATTTACAGGTACTGGCTATAGTTGGCTAGAAATAGGGAGACCTTTATAGTTTCTAAGACGGAGTTATTTGCAGTAAACTTAGTAAATATAAGCTAGTCTATCCAGTCATCCTGTAAATATAACGTGTATATCTAAATATACTATTCTATTATAGCATTTACACATTCTATTTAACCATCCGTTTCTAAGTAGTATACTATAAATAACAGTACTTTAATATAGAGTTAAGTAGTTAGTTCTTTCTAGAATATAAAGACAAACTAGCTACCTCTATTAGAGATAATTGTTTTAGGGAGTCTATAGAGTTTCTATACGTGGTCTAGGAACAGTTAGGCAACAGCAGACGCTAATATATTAGGGTAGGCAATTAAGTGTTTTATCTTAGATAGTCGGTCTATAACTACTATAATATTTATATAGCCTTTACTTATAGGGAGCTTAACAACAAAGTTAATTAAGATATCCTTCTATCTTTAGTCTGGAACAGGCAGTAGCTTTAGAAAGCCATTATACGTCTTGTGTAAAGCTTTAGCTTATTAGCAGGTATAGCAGCTAGAGACATAACTTTATATTATATTATGCATATTTAGCTAGTAGTACTCCTATTAAAGTAGTTCTAGGGTTTTTCCATAACCTAGGTGGCCGGCTACTGGTAGGTTATATATATGTTTAAGAAGCTTATGCTTAAGTTTATTATGGTTAGATATAACTAGGCGGTTCTAGTAGTACAAACAGTCTCTATAAGCTTTATATTTACTTAAAAAGATCTTTTTAAAGCGTCTAACGCCATTTTAAATTAGCTTAAGTGTCTCCTAGATAAACTTATTATTTAGGTATTTATTAACTATTAACTATTTAATTAATTAATTAGTTATTTTAAAAACGTATATTATAACGTCTTTAATAGGAAGGTTAAATAGCTTAGGGCAAAGTAGGGTTTAATTGCGGTAGACATATACTTCTTCTTATACTAGTATATCTTATAAACATTAGGTTAGGGCATTAGGTTTCTAACCTTAAACGCCTAGGCAGTATATAATTAAGAATTAAAAGTAAAACAGATATTCTAACTAATAGGCCTAGCAATAACTTAGCTGTTTTATAGTTATAAAGTACTATAGATTCTTATAGTTACTAAAGACCTTAATTAAAAATCCAGCGCCTTCCAGTTTGGGTTACTATTGTTTAAAATATCTAATAATAGCCAACAATTTCTTATTATAGATCTTGTAGTTATATTTAGCTAGACTTAGTTGTTTTAAAAAGTATACTATAGGGTGTAGTACTCCTTCCTTATTATACTAGGACAGAATACCTCTAATAACGTAGTTAGATAAATTAGCTTTTATAATACTCTTTTAGTTTAGGTTAAAGTATTAGAGTATAGGTGTAGTAGTAAATATAACTTTTAGGTAAGTAAAGGCCTTCTTATATTCCTTATTAAAGATAAAGGCTTTATCCTTTTAAGTTAGAGCTATAAGGGGTAAAACTAGGGCGGAGAAGTTGTTAATAAACCATTAGTAGAAGTTAGCAAATCCTATAAAGGCTCTTACATCCTTAACGTTCTTAGGTTCTTACCAGTTTATAATTACTTTAATCTTCTTTAGGTTTATTTATATGCCGTCTATAGAAATAATAAGTCTAAGGTATAGGACTTCTATTTTATAGAACTTATATTTATCTATATCTAATTATAGGCTAGCTCTATATAGGGCTTTTAGAACAAGGTTAACGTATTTCTTATATTTAGTTAGGTTATTACTATATACTAGGATATTGTTAATATAAGTAGTATAGAAAACGTCCAGGTAAGGTTATAGAATATTATTTATAAAGTGTTAGAATAAACTTAGGGCATTTATAAGGCCAAACAGCATTATTAAGTATTTAAATAGTCTGTATCTAGTATAGAATGCGGCAAGCTATTTATCTCCTTTTATAATATAGAGGCGGTTAAATATATAGATAAGGTTGGCCGTCGAAATCGGACTCTGCACCTGTATGTGGTGACGGCTACGAACCTGGTCTTCGAAGTTCAGATCTAGAGCCAACGCAGAGACGTTGCACAGCGTGCGGACAGGACCTAGTGGTGGTTGTGGGCGTCGAGGGCGGTGGTGAAAAATTTTCGGATGGTGAGATCTTGAAAACCACTACTATTGGCCCTCTACAATACGACAACTACTACACTGTTTTATCCAGGGCACCTGTACGATCCAACATAGATAAGCAGTTTTTGATAACATCCCTAAAAACCCCAATGGAAAGCATCGACGACCTTATATTAATAAATAGACAAGCGCGAATGAACGAACGAACGGACGAGCAAATATACGGCCCCTCCTAACCCCTAGGGCGATCGCCCGCGGAGCATGCGGTCACTCGCCGTACTGCCGTAATACTACTAAAGCCGACAGCCGGATAACCCCGTACGGTTTTCCTTGTCTCCTCTTAACGGAGTGGTGCCCTTAGAGAGGGCCTAGTGACTAGGGCCTAGGCACAAAAGATACCTAGATACACACACATATCCCGCTTGTCTTTTAGTATTAGGATAGTAGAACAGATGAATCCCCCTTACGCCTTTAATAGGCCTTAGGGGGGGGGAGGCAAGGCGTATATGGCAATGGTCAATAAGAGATAGTATACAGGGGGTGGTTAAGATATGGGACACAACTATAAGCATACAGCAATTAATTAGCAAGGCCTAGCTGGGACGTAGTGAACCCTAGCTTTGGATAAGCTAGAGAAGGAAGCAGTGGTTCCTAAGGAGTTCAAAACATCTAAGGAGGAGGACGTAGCTGTAGGCCCGTAGGGCCGCGGCTACGTGCAGGCATGGCAATTCGGGGTTTTTCATCCTACTGAGGTGGCTTATAGGGTTTTTCCTCCCCCAACTGTAGGGTTTTCTTCCTGTAAATTACAAGTTTTCCCCCTATGACGGAGTAGTCTGCGTAGGCCAGATAGGATCCGTATCAGACGTTAATTAAAGAGTTACTACTATATAGATAAGGTTAAGTTTTATATAGTAGTAAGCCTTACTTAATTAATTTAATGTCTCTTAAATTAACGGGAGCGGGTACCAATTTTTAATAGTAATAGCGTTAAGAGCTTAATAGTTTATATAAAAGTGCAGACCGCCGCCAGGTTTCTTAATAAAGATTATAGCTATAGCTATAGGCAAAGAGCTTGCTCTAATAAATCCTTAACTAGGGTATTTGTCTAAGTACTTCCATAGTACTTAAAGTTTGTTTTAGGATATTCTATATAGTGGTCTAAATCCTAGCTGTTTTCCTTCTTTAAGTATAATCCTATAGTTATATAGTTAGTGCTCTGCTAACTTATTAGCTTCCTTTTATAAGAATACCTCTAGGTGCTTATTGTCAGATAATCTGTATTCTCTAAAGGCGTGGGTCACGTGCACGAGTCACGTGTACGAAGACACGTCACTGAAGACACGTCAGATCAAGGTCAAAAAGACATAATACAAGATCATTAATCAATCAACCCTTTTCATCAATGAACTCATCCATCTGAATTTCGTGACAGTTATAAGCCCGGTCCGCCGACTCAAGAAGCTATTCAGCTATTACTTAATCATTTAAAGAAATTCTACCTTATTGTCAGACTCTGACACCTCATCGTCAAGGACGCAGACTCTGACAGAAATCCTACCTCAAGTGTCATAGGACGATTCTGACACGAACCTTCTACGAGATTCCACATCAATCGTCACAGGACGACCCTAATGACGAGGACGATCCTAATAACAAGGACGATCCTAACGACAAAATACCATCACGATTCCTCCTTTGCCTATTAGTTAAAATGACTCCACCGATGTCGAGTTCGTTGACCACAATTATCCTCAATAAACTAGAAGACTGGGAGTAATGGATCTGGCAACTACAAGCCCTAGTGGATAAATAAATTTGGGCCCACGTTAACCTAGATAATATAGTACCTCAATAAGCTCTACTATAAGAACCAGCCTATCCAGAAGTCACTAATTTTAATAAGAATGCAACCTTATATGTATAGCTCTCGACGAATTAACAGAAAGCGTATAAGAACAGCAGATGATACTATAACTAGGATATAAAGTACTTCTTAAAACAGGAAGAGTATCTGCAATAGATACGCACCCCAATTACATCCACAGTATCAATTTAGAAGAAGCTATTGCTTAACCCTTCCCTTATAGTTAAAGAATAGCTGATTCGTTTAAAAGAAGATACTAAGCCCTTAAAGAACTTTATAATAAAAAAGGTACAGCTGCAGTATACAAAGTCACTTAAGGGGCTTAAGTAGATAAAGGTTACCCAGTGGCTTAACCAATGGGAGCATGCGATAAAGATGGCAGAGAAGTATAATCTTCTATAGATAACTAATAGGATCTGGCTAATAGACCTTATAAATATAATACGACCTATAAGCGAAACCTATTTTATTCTGTATATAAAGCAGGCAAATGATACCAAAAAGGCTCTCTTATTAGAATACCGTAAAGTAGTAATAGAGCTATAAGAAGCATTCCAAAACCTTTCTAAAGCCATACCTATAATGGTAAGAGGGAGTGCATTTAACGTAGACTTTATAGGAGAGCCTAAAGAGGGTATCTCTATTACTGCTAAAGTCTAAAAAGAAAAAGGAAACAGCTTATCTCACAGCCGAAAAAAGGCAGGTATAAATTTAACTAAAGAGATGTCTTCTAAAAGGTTAAAGAACCTTAAATGCCTAGCATATAATATAAGGGGACATACCCTTCCTAACTATTAGTATCTATTTAAGAGTAAAAGGCCTAAGGGATTTAAAGCCGTAGGTATACATATAAAAAGGGTACTTATAAAGGTAGAGCAAGATAAGGATTTAGCTGCCCAAGTAAAATAACTTAAGCTTAAGGAATTAAAGGTTAATAAAGCTTAATAATAAAAGGAGACAGTTAAGATTAAGGGAGAAGCCAATGCAATATTCCTAGAATTGTATTACACCGGTTAACTCCATCTATTAAAGCTATTAACTATTCTTAACTTAGGAACTACTTTCCATATCTTTAATAACCTCTCTTATTTTTATAATTTTAGGAAAGCTCTAAGATATAAATATATCATCACTGGCAGCTTAGAAGTGCCTATACTAGGTTATAGCAATGTTACTATCTAGGTTATAAAACTAGACAAGAGTAAGGGAATCCTACATCTTAAGAACGTTGCCTTTTATACGGACTTTAATACGAATCTAGTATTATTCCGTCTACTTTAAAAATAAGGGTTCTACTAGGACAATAAAGGAGACAATAATCTGCTAGTTTAAAAGGACGACACAATCCTATATTAAATAGAAGAATGTTATGGACAACAGACTATTAAATACGTCCAACTAGGAAGTCTATTAGCGTTTAATATAAGCCAACTGCTACGCCGCCAACGGAAGCGCAGAGCATTGTCAAGAGACGCTCATCTAGATTTAAAAGGTAATGCGTATCTATAGCATCTACGTCTAAGTTATCTAGGACCTATAAGCCTTTACTATCTAGGTCTTAACGCCTTAGGAGTTAAGCTTTAAGGCCTAAAGATGACGGAATGTTAATATTGCTGTCTCGCCAAAATTAAGCGTTAGGTCTTAAGAAGGTTCTCAAAACAGAATATTAATAAACCTTGTCTTAACCTCTATATTAACTAAACTAACCTTAAGGAAGTGCATGCTGGATTTATATAAGTTATGCTTATCTATAATACCTTCTTAGGAAGATCCTTCCCGTATTTTATAACAATATATAGCAAGAAAAAGGAGATACTATAAGTGCTTAAAGATTTTATCTAATAGATTCGTCTAAGGTATAACCTTAAAGTTAATACTATCAGATCAAATAATAAGCTAGGGAGAAGGAGAACTCTTAAATGGCTACAGACGCAAGGGATTATATTTAAGCCTTCGGCGCCATATACTTAAGCTTAGAATAGTACCACCAAACGCTTAGGGGGTATAATTATTAAGAGAGCACGAGCAATAAGAATTACTGCTAATCTACTACACAACCTATGGAATAAGATAGTTAACTATATAGTCTACCTTTAAGATTAAACGCCACAAGAAAGCAATAGATGGAAATTACTATATAAGAGGTTCTATACCTACCCAGCTAATAGGTTAAGAAAGCCGCAACTAGCGCACCTAAAAGCCTACGGCTGTAGGGTGTACATAATAACGTTAAATGCCTAGCTAAAGAAAAAAAGGCTAAGCAAGCTAGATCTACAAGCCTATATTAGCTACCTTATTGGCTATAACTCTACCAATATCTATAGGATCTGGATCCCATATAAAGGTATTATTATCTCTACTAGGGACATTATCTTTAATAAAAAGATGTTCTTTAACGGCAAGTAAACAGACATCTTAAAGGACCTATACGCTAAATTAGACACGCTAATTAAGAAGATTTAACTCCCTAATACCCTAACTAAGAATAAGGTCCTTCTGGAAGATAATAAAGAAATATTTAAACCGTTAATTTAAGAGGAAGACAATAATAACGTTAATAAGCCAGTTTAAACCTTTAATAAGTTAGTAGATCTCGAGCTTGCAAGAGCTCTTAAAGATGCGTACTATATACCACCTCTAATAGAAGAAGATAAAGAATCTCCATATGCCTTTCACGTTGAGTATCCTATAAAGTTAGGTGTATAAGGTACTAATTAGGACATTGCTTATTAAGTAGGAGATGCGTTTAATACTTAGGGGGTATCCAACAACTTAGTTAAAGACTTATTTAAGAAAGCCAGCGATAATAGGTTTGAAGACTTTATTGCTAAAAGGATTACATTAGCCTATCACGGCGCCTTCTTAACAGGAAGGAAGTTTAACTTTAATAGTTAACTTAATAACAGCAAGCTGAAATTAGGTAGAATATGCAATGTTAGATTATATAGAAAGAACCTACCTCTACCACCTTAGTTAATTTGGGACCTTAATACGTATCCTCTTTAAGATTAGTTCTAAGAGGCTTAATAAGCCCATCTCTAATCTCATTATTAAATAAGGTTGTTTTAAGAAATAGAAAAGAAGTATATAAAGGAATAGCAGGTCCTTAGCTTAATATAGGTGTTTATCTATAAGATAGACAAGTATGGATTTCTCTAGAAATGCAAGGCACGCTTAGTAGTCTACGGAAATCAATAGGCCCCAGGAGACCTACCTATAAGAGCTACTATATTAGCTAGTACAACCTTCTAAACCCTTATGGCGATTACCGCAAAATTCAACCTAGAGACAACATAGATAGATACAGTTAATGCGTTTATCTATTGTGATCTTAACGAGGTTGTCTACATAAAGCTACCGCTAGGGTTTAATAAAGGAAAGACAGATAAAGTACTGCGCTTAAGAAAAGCCTTATACGGACTATAACGATTACTACTGTTATGGCAGAAAAATCTTACGAGCTCGTTAAACGAATTAGGCTTTAAAGAGGTACCTCAGGAGCCGTGTGTTATGCTAAAAGGTAAAATAGTTGTCTTCTTCTACGTTAATGATATTATCTTCTGCTACTAAAAGACAGATAAGAAGAAAGCTTAAGAAGCAATTAAGAAGCTATGCAAGGAATACCAGATAAGTATCCTTAGTAAGCTAAAATGGTTCCTAGGAATCTATATACTATATAATCGTAGCTAGAGGCTCCTATAGCTATCCTAGGAAGCCTATATTAAGAAGATAGCTAACTAGTATAAGATAGATCTTAGAGGGCGTCTTCTAGACACTTCTATAGCAGAATTGGAACTCCTTTCTACTAATTACTAATTAATCTATTTGACGCTTCTGTCCCCTAATATAGACCTACTAGTCCGTTCTATATCCCTACTAAGAGAAGCAGCTTCTACGATGTTATATTAGAGAAAAATGGGTTTAATACTTTATGCAGCCACTATAACGCGTCTAAATATTGCTTTTACAGTATTACGGCTGGTAAGGTTTAATTAGAACCTAAGCCAAGAGCACTATTAAGCGGTAGATAGAGTAATCTAGTACCTATATAGCACAAGGAGCAGAGTAATCTACTATAGAGGAGACAAGGAAGGAACAAACAGTAGAGGGAAAGATAAAGGAATACGCAATAAAGGATAAGATGACGGAAGAGACGGTAGAGGTAAAGCGTAATTATTTATCTGTGCTAGTAATGCATTATTTATGGATAACTCCGTTAATAGAAAGAGCTTATAAGGATATATTATAAAGCTATTTAGGGGGCCAATTACCTGGAGAGCAAATAAGCAGGGTATGGTGATAACATTAAGCATAGAAGCTAAGTTGTTAGCCCTATTACAGACAGTAAAGGAAGCTATCTTTATTAGTAGGCTGTTTAAAGTAATAACGTTACGCCTAAATAAGCCCTTAATTATTAAATGCAATAATATACAGATACTTTAACTAATTATGGAAGACACGGCAAAGCTAATTACGAAGCTCCAATACGTTAACATCTATTAACACTGGCTACGTTAGGAATACGCAATAAGACAAGTATAATTTTAATAGATAGTAATAAAGGAGATAATTACTAATGGACTTACAAAGGCCCTGCCCAAGCAGAGGTTTTAAAGCTTTGTTAATATAATTGGGATAGTGGATATTAAGGAGTAGCTGGATAAGAAGAAGCAACTGGAGGACCTAAGGGACAGTATTAGAGCAAGACGGAAGGATTTAGATAAGATTACGGTTCAATTAACTCATTAATGGACACAAGAAGGTGGCTAGCTTTGACCTTAAAGAGCTCAAAGCTAAGGGGGTGTGTTAGATAATCTATATTCTCTAAAGGCGTGGGTCACGTGCACGAGTCACGTGCACGAAGACACGTTACTAAAGACACGTTAGATCAAGGTCAAAAAGACACGATATAAGATTATCAATCAATCAACCCTTTTTATCAATGAACTCATCCATCTGAATTTCATGACACTTATAGTAGTATACTGGTACTTTTATAGTAGGGTTAGTGTACTTCTTTAGTACTAGGGCCTTTTTAATATCGGCCATTGTAATAGCAAAGATTGTATATTTAGGTTTCCTAGTAAGTTATACTAATAGGGTAGCTCCAATTATATAGATATCTAAGGTGTTAAGTAAGCTTAGATTATCCTTAGTTTCTTATATAGTTTCTTATTTAGGTTTAGGTTTAGTATTAGATACAGAGTTAGTATTAGATTTAGGTTTAGGTTCTTTAAGTAACCTTTTTATAGTAGAATACTAGTTCTTCTAGTACTTTTATATATTAAGCTTAAGCTTCTACTTAGTTTAGGGTGCAGCAGTTAGAGTTAGTTTATATAGTTATATATTATTTTTAGGTTCTTAATAGATATTAGTAGAAATCTTATATTAGTGGAATTTGGTAGAATTCTTAGGTTAGTGGAATTTAGTGGAATTCTTAGGTTAGTGAAATTGGGTGGACTTTTTAGGTATCCCTTAACACGGCAATTTGGGTCCTTAGGTTATCGATAAGAATCAACCAATTGGAAAAGCTGGGTTAATATAAATATCCAATTAAATCCAGTTGTCAATATAAGCGAACTTGGCAAAGGACCCTGCCGTGTCAAGGGATAGGGTAGACGTTAGTGGATTTTTTAGATTTTAGTTTAGGGTCTAAGTAGTAAATTATAAGGCACTTCTACTTGTAATAAGAGGCGGTAAATAAAAGCTTAAGGTTGTTTTAATTAATAGTTACCTTATATAGCTTTATCTAGGGCTATCTAAGGATTACTAAGTAACCTAGGGCAGTTATAAAGAGCTTAATTAATTCTTTATGGTTTAGGTATTAGAGTCTTAGGGCCGCTATATAAGTAATACAGCCTAAGACAGTACGTTTACTGTTAAATCCAAATACATTAATATGCCGGTTAAGGGGTGTTAGGGTAAACCTATTGTCTTATATAAAGATCTTATTAATAAATCCTATGCCGCTAGCTCCTATGTTAATTAGGACTTAAGTATTAGCCTATTAACCTTTTTGCTAAAGACAGTAGTTAACGGTTATACTACAATCCTAAGGGTTAGGTTTTGAAATATCTAATGCATTTAACGAAATTCTATAATATAGCTGTCCTAGAGAGCAACTCAACTCTAAAACGTACCTTTTAGTAGTAAGTAGGAAGGGGTTCCTATAGAATATTAGTTATAACTTTGTCCTTATAAGTGGTACTTACTAGATATAGAGTTGGAGCCAGATAAAGATTAGGGTTAGTGGCTAGAAGATTGGTGCGGTAAACAACTGCTAGCATTAACTATTTATAGATCTTTTTAGAAAAGGGCGGAGTAGTAGTTAGAGAGGTAGGAGCTGTTACAAAGTGCATATAGAGCAGTTCATTAATGAAATAGGTTGATTAATTGATAATCTTGACTTAATGGTTAATTAATGCTTCTAATAAGCCCCTAAGGGCTTTAAGCTACAAAGAGACTTTATAGTGCATGGGCTCCGTGCACATAACTTATATATATAACCTACGCCTTTAGAGAATACAGATTATCTAACACACCCCCTTAGCTTTAGGCTCTTTAAGGTTAAAGCTAACCACCTTCTCATGTCCGTTAATAAGTTAATTAAACTATAATCTTATCTAAATCCTTCCGTCTTGCTCTAATACTATCCCTTAGGTCCTCTAATTGCTTCTCCTTATTTAGCCGCCCCTTAATATTTACTATTCTAATTATATTAACAAAGCTTTAAAACCTCTGCTTGGGTAAGGCCTTTATAAGTCTATTAGCAATTATCTCCTTTATTACTGTCTATTAAAATTATACTTATTTTATTGCGTATTCCTAATATAGCTAGTGTTAATAGATGTTAATATATTAGAGCTTTATAATTAGCTTTACTGTGTCTTCTATAATTAGTTAAAGCGTCTAGGTATTATCGCATTTAATAATTAAGGACTTATTTAGATGTAACGTTATTACTTTAAACAGCCTGCTAATAAAGATAGCTTCCTTTGCTGTCTATAATAAGGCTAATAACTTAGCTTCTATGCTTAACGTTATAACTATACCCTACTTATTTGCTCTCTAGGCAATTAGTCCCCCAAATAGCTTTATAATATATCTTTACAAGCTCTTTCTGTTAATAGAGTTATCCGTAAATAATATATTACTAGCATAGATAAATAATAACGCTTTACTTCTACCGTCTCTTCTATTGTCTTATCCTTTATTACATATTCCTTTATCTCTCCCTTTACCATTTGTTCCTTCTTTATCTCCTCTATAGCAGATTACTCTGCTCCTTATGCCATATAGGTACTAAATTACTCTATCTGCCGCTTAATAGTGCTTTTAGCTTAGGTTCTAATTAAACCTTGCCAGCTATAATACTGCAAAAGTAATATCCGGACGCGTTATAGTGGCTACATAGAGTACTAAACCCATTTTTCTCTAATATAGCATTATAGAAGCTAGTAGGGATTTTAGACGGACTAATAGGTCTATATTAGGTGACGGACGCATTAAATAGATCACTTAGTAATTAGTAGGAAGGAGTTCTAACTCTGCCATAGGAGTATCTAGAAGACGCCCTTTAAGATCTATCTTATACTAGTTAGCTATCTTCTTAATATAGGCTTTCAAGGATAGCTATAGGAGCCTCTAGCTATAATTATATAGTATATAGATTCCTAGAAACCATTTTAACTCGCTAAGGGTACTTATCTAGTATTCCTTACTTAGCTCCTTAATTGCTTCTTAAGCCTTTTTCTTATCTGTCTTTTAGTAATAGAAGATAATATTATTAATATAGAAGAAGATAACTATTCTGCCTTTTAGTATAATATACGGCTCCTAGGGTACCTCTTTAAAACCTAATTCTATTAGTAAGCTCGTAAGATTCTTCTGCTATAATAGTGGTAATCGTTATAGTCTATAAAGGGCTTTTCTTAAGCGCAGTACTTTATCTATCTTTCCTTTATTAAACCTTAGTAGTAGCTTTATATAGACAACCTTATTAAAATTGCAATAAATAAACACATTAACTGCATCTATCTGTATTATCTCTAGGTTAAATTTTGCGGTAATCGCTATAAGGGTTTAGAAGGTCGTACTAGCTAATATAGTAGCTCTTATAGGTAGGTCTCCTAGAGCCTATTAATTTCTATATACTACTAAGCGTGCCTTATATTTCTAGAGGAATCTATACTTGTTTATCTTATAGATAAACACCCATATTAAGCTAAGGGTCTACTATCCCTTTATATACTTCTTTTCTATTTCTTAAAATAATCTTATTTAATAATAGGATTGGAGGTAGGCTTGTTAAGCTTCTTAGAACTAATTTTAAAGAAGATATATATTAAGGTTGCGGATTAACTAAGGTAGCGGAGGTAAGTTCTTCCTATATAATCTAATATTATATATTCTACCTAATTTTAGCTTGCTATTATTAAGTTAACTATTAAAGTTAAACTTCCTTCCTGCTAAGAAGGCGCCTTAATAGGCTAACATAATCCTTTTAGTAATAAAGTCTTTAAACCTATTATTGCAGGCTTCCTTAAACAAGTCTTTAACTAAATTATTAAACACCCCTAAGTATAAAACCTATCTCCTACTCAGCTGACAATGTCCTAATTAGCACCTTGTATATCTAACTTTATAGAATACTTAACGTGAAAGGCATATAGAGATTCTTCGTCTTCTTCTGTTGGAGGTGGTATATAGTATATATCTTTAAGAGCTCTTATAAGCTTAAGATCTGCTAACTCATTAAAGGCTTAAATTGGCTTATTATTAACGTCATTATCTTCCTCTTAAATTAACGGTTTAAATACTTCTTTCTTATCTTCTAGAAGAACCTTATTCTTAGTTAGAGTATTAGGGAGTTAAATCTTCTTAATTAGCATGTCCAATTTAGCGTATAGGTCCTTTAAGATATCTATTTGCTTGCCATTAAAGAACATCTTTTTATTAAAGATGATATCCCTAGTAGAGATAATAATACCTTTATATGGGATCCAGATCCTATAGATATTGGTAGAGTTATAGCTAATAAGGTAGCTAATATGGGCTTATAGATCTAGCTTGCTTAGCCTTTTCTTCTTTAGCTAGGCGTCTAATATTATCGCGTACACTTTATAGCTATAGGCTTTTAGGTGTGCTAGTTATGGCTTTCTTAATCTCCTATTAGCTAGGAAGGTATAAAACCTCTTATATAGCGATTTCCAACCATTACTTTCTCGTGGCGTTTGATCTTAAAGGTAGACTATATAGTTAACTATCTCGTTTTATAGATCGTGTGGTAAATTAGCAGCAATTCTTATTGCACGTGCTTTTTAAATAATTACACCCCCTAAGCGTTTGGCGGTACTATTCTAAGCTTAGGTATATAGCGCCAAAGGCTTAAATATAATCCCTTAAATCTATAGCTATTTAAGGGTTCTCTTTCTCTCTAGCTCGTTGTCTAATCTAATAGTGTTAACTTTAAGGTTATACCTTAGACAAATCCATTAGATAAAATCTTTAAGCACTTATAGTGTCTCCTTCTCTTTACTATGCATTGTTATAAAATACAGAAAGGATTTTCCTAAGAAGGTATTATAGATAAGCATAACTTGTATAAATCCAGTATACGCTTTCTTAAGGTTAGTTTAGTTAATATAGAGGTTAAGATAGGGTTTATTAATTTTCTGTTTTAAGAACCTTCTTAAAACCTAACGCTTAATTTTAGCAAGACTGTAGTGTTAATATTCTATTATCTTATGGCCTTAAAGCTTAACTTTTACGGCGTTAAGACCTAGATAATAAAGGCTTATAGGTCCTAGATAACCTAGACGCAGATACTATAGTTATGTATTACCTTTCGTATCTAGAAAAATGTCTCTTAATAATGCTCTGTACTTCTATTATCGGCATAGCAGTCGGCTTATATTAAACGCTAATAGACTTTCTAGTTGGACGTATTTAATAGTCTATTGTCTATAACGTTTATCTATTTAATATAGGATTATATTATTCTTCTAAACTAGAAGATTATTATCTCCTGTATTATCCTAATAGTACCCTTATTTTTAAAGTGGACGGAATAACACTAGGTTTATATTAAAGTCCGTATAAAAGGCAACGTCCTTAAGACGTAGGATTCCCTTACTCCTCTTATCTAGTTTTATGACTTAAACAGTAATATTACCGTAACCTAGTATAGGCACTTTTAAGCTGCTAGCGATAATATATTTATATCTTAGAGCTTTCCTAAAGTTATAAAAACTAGAGAAATTATTAAAGATGTGGAGAGTGGTTCCTAAGTTAAGAATGGTTAATAGCTTTAATAGATGGAGTTAATCGGTGTAAAACAATTCTAGGAATATTGCATTAGCTTCTCCTTTAATCTTCTTAACTATCTTCTAACTTTTATCCTATCATTATTAAGCTTCATCAACATTTAATTCTTTAAGCTTAAGTCATTCTACTTGGGCAGCTAGATCCTTATTATGCTCTACATTTTTACGCACCTTTTTTATTTATATACCCTTAGCATTAAATCCTTTAGGCCTCTTACACTTAAACAGATACCAACAGTTAGGAAGGGTATATCCCCTTATATCATATACTAGGCATTTTAGGTTCTTTTACTTCTTAAAAGACGTCTCTTTAGTTAAATTTGTCCCTACCCTTTTTCAACTATAAAATAAACTGCTCCCTCTTCCCTTTTAGACTTTAGCAGTAATAGAGATATCCTCTTTAGACTCTCCTACGAAGTCTATATTAAATACACTCCCTCTAGTAGTTAAGGATAGTATAACTTTTTGTCATGGAACCCGACCGTAGGGGCCTCCATAGGAGAACCCCATACTCTCGCGTACACCTCGCGTACAGCTTATATTAGCTACGCGAGGGTATATCACCTCCTTACGCCCTCAACCCTTACGATCAATCGCACAACGTCTTGTAGACTCCCCAAATACATACGCTTTGTAGCCATTGCCCACGTTCCATAACATTACGTTACGCCTTTTTCTTCACCAACGCTCAGCCTATGACCAATTCTACGTCTCTACAATACCGCAGACGCTGCCAGAAGCAGCGTGTCCATAAGTTACCTCACTTCATACTCCTAAAGAATCAATAATAGCAAGACAAAATTTCTTACTAGCTACTATGTTAAACTTAAAGAACAACCTAATACCTATATTAAAACCACAACACTAATTAGTCCTAGGAGGATTTAATTTGTTAGCCCTAGCCTTAACCCCTAAAGGGAAGCCTAGTGGCTTAAAAGACTACAACAACTACAAGGGGGACATTAATAATGTTTTATTCTTTATTAACTATACAACCACGGATAAATAAGCCAAAGGGCTACTACCTATTAAGATTAAGATATAAGACGCCAAGATGTTTATAAAAATGGTAGCATAAGAACCTAATAAATACTACCACCTTTTATAGAACTACTATCTAAAGCTTACATAAGCTAAGATACGTGCTGCCTAAGATTACAATATTATCTAAGACCTATAAGCTTATAAGGCGCTCGCTAATAACATATACTAAGAGATTAAAGACAACCTCCACGTATCTAAACACAACGTCTAACAATTAAAGAAGGCCGAGATTACACTTATTGCTATAGTTACTAAAAGAAAGGGTATAATTAAATACCTACAATCTTAGCTTAATAAGTACATTTATAATAATACCAGACACCTCTTTACTATATATAACGCCACCTAAGTCTCTACGCCCCTAGCAACCTCACCTACTTAACACTTAACAGAAGGTTAGCGCTAAGTAGCTTTACCTAATAAGAACCCCTACTATAGCAGTGGCGATAACAAAAGCTATAATAATTAAACCTAAACTACCACTATAGGGTCTAATACACGCTACCCTAATCCCCTAATCTTTAAGGGTAACTGTAAGGAATATAGCTACTAGAAGATATAAACCCATAAAAAACTAACCTAGAGCACCTACCTTTTCCCTATAGAAGATACTAAGATTGGCTACATTATTAGACAAACGAAGGGCATCCCGTTTAATAGGCTTTTCGCTTAATAGGAGACTAGCAGTCCCTAAAAGTAGCAGTCCTACTAGAAAGTCCTTAATAACCTTAACTAAATATACCGCGACTATAACCTAGTGGCCACTAGTTAAGCTAAACTACGCGCCCTAAAGATAAGTCCTACTAAATTATTTAATAAGTTCTATATTAAATTCTAGAAATACACTAGAGTCCTTACCTAAGATAACGCTAAAGACTAGGAAGATCTTCTTAAAAAAGTCACTTATTGCCTTAGTTACGCACCCGCTAGCCACGACTATAACAATATTTATAATATAGTACCAGCCCTATAGAAGATTAAACAATAGCTAAACTAGATTACTACTGTAAACCCCCACCTAAAGACCTCCCTATAGAAGCCCTCCGGACCTACTAAACTACTAACGCCTACTACTCTAAGTAACACTACTGGTCCTAATATTAACCTCTCTATACTAGCCTTCCCAAAGAAGCTACTAGATAGAAAGCGCAAGCTACTCTAAAAGCTAAGGCATTGCTATAGATACTATTAAGAAGGCTATTATAGCTATAGCCTAAACTGCCTAATAGCTAGGTTTAGTAGCTGCCGTTAAACACCTAACCCTATACCCTGGACACTAAATACGTCACTACACACCGCTACCACATAAGACGAAGATGCAGCAATAGTAGTAAAATTAGATGCAGAAGCGGAAAATGTAAAGTCCTAGCCCTAAGTCACAGGTTAGGACACTCCGATAATAGAGGTATCTATATATTAGCTTACTTAATAGATAGCTTAGTAAGAATAGAAGGACAGAAGCAAATAGTCTTACCTATAAAGGGAACTACCGCTAAGAAATAATATAAAACCCGTTCTATAATTAACTGCGGAGCTACTAATAAATTTATAGATACCTAATTCGTGCATACTTATAACCTACTTACCTTACCCCTCGCCAAAGCCCGCGCCCTATAACTCGCTAACGGTAGTTGTACTATATAAAAGATTACCTATATGGCACAACTCTACCTAAATATAAACGGACACCAGAAGGAGCTTTAGGCCTATATTATACCACTTATAAACTACCCTATTATCCTTAGAATAAACTGGCTTAAATAATATAACCCTACCATTAACTAGCAAAAAAGAGAAGTAACCTTTAACTCTAAATACTGCAGAGAGACTTGCCTAGGGTATAGCCTAGCCGCCTCTATCTACTCCCTAAGATATTAACCTAAGGAAACCCTTATTACCCCACCTATAACTAACTACCACTATATAAGCGCCGCGGCCTTCTACCGTATAGTATATAGGAAAGGCTAGACCGTTGCCGCAGCCTCCTAATTATGACTATATAAGCTTAATAAAGATTAGGACCACGTCCTCTATAGTAATAGAATAGATATAGTTAACCTCCTAAAAAATAATACCCCTATAGAACTCTACGGACTTTCATCCTTAGACTTTAAGAAGTTTATAAAGCTTAAAAAAGGACTTACTAATAAGGAACTCCGCAAGCTCCTCCCTAAGAGATACTATAACTTTATTAATATATGCTTATAAAAGAGCGTAGATATACTGCCCCCACATTAACCTAACAACTATACTATTAATATTAAATAAGGAAAAACGCTGCCCTATAAGAGACCCTACCTAATATTAAAAGATAAACTCCTAGTTATTAAAAAGTATATTAACGAGCACCTTAATAAAGGGTTTATTTATCCTAGTATATCCCCAGCAGCCACTCCTATCCTCCTTACTAAAAAGCCAGGAGGAGATATTTAATTCTATATTAACTATAGAGGACTTAACACTATTACAATCAAGAACTAATACCCTATACCACTTATACGCGAGACCCTTAAATAGCTTAGCTAAGCCAAAATCTATACTAAACTTAATATTATCGCCGCCTTTAACCGCCTCTAAATACAGGAAGGTAATAAATAGAAAACCGCATTTATATTGCGCTTTGGCCAATTTAAATACACTATTATGCCTTTTAGTATATGTAATGGCCTAGGCAGCTTCTAAAGCTATATTAATAATACCTTATGGGACTACCTTAATGACTTCTACTCCGCGTACCTGGATAATATACTTATTTACAGCAATGACCCTTCTAAGTATATTAAGCACGTTTAAAAGGTCCTATAGCGCCTTAGAGATGCAGAACTTTATATTAATTTAAAGAAGTGCAAATTCTTAGTTATAGAAGTAAAATACCTTAAACTAATTGTTACTACTAAGGGTATCCATATAGACCCCAAAAAAGTATGTATAATTACTAGATGGCAAACCCCTACCTATATTAAGGATGTATAAGCCTTCCTCAGTTTCGCCAACTTCTATTAGAAATTTATATATAACTTCTCGGATATTATAGCACCATTTACAGTAATAATACAAATAAAGGGCTTTTTTATAAAAGGAAGAAAAATATATCTATGTTTTATTTAGACGTCTAAATGCGAAAAGGCGTTCTAAGACTTAAAAGATGTGTTTACTAAAGTACCTATCCTAGCTTACTTTATACCAAGATAACAACTCTATCTTAAAACTAACTCCTTAGACCATGTTAACACGGGCATCCTCTTCTAGATGGGTAATAACGGTCTCCTCTACCTAGTCGCATTCTACTTGTCTAAGCTTACACTATAAGAATATAACTATAAGATCTATAATAAGGAACTCCTCGCAATTATATAAGCGTTTAAGGAATTCTGACTAGAACTTTCCTTAGTAGAACCTAACTAGCTAACTAAGGTCTTTATAGATTATTACAACCTTAAGTACTTTATAACTATAAAATAACTAAACTAACGCTAAGTATGTTAGAATAAGTTCCTCTCTAGTTTTAACTTTAAAATCGTATATAGGCTAGGAGTATAAGGTACTAAGCCTAATAGCCTAATACGCCATTTGCAAGACCTTCCTTAGTTAGAAGATAACCTTTATAATTAATTCTAATAATAAATAATCCTAAAAGCATGAAACTTAGCCCTAGGTATACTACCTAAGATAGAACTAACTACCCCTTAGCTTTATACCATAGAATTAGAGTTACTCCCTAAAATTAATAAACTTATTACTGTAGTATATAATACCCCTATTAACCTATTACTATATTAACTAATTGCCGCAAAGATTACTAGTACCTATACACTGCCTACTAACCTCTAAAGGTTAGGCTAGATTAATATAGCAGCCTTAGAAGTAAAAGAAAACAGGCTCTATTATAGAGGCCGTTTATTTATCCCTAACTTAGAAGACCTATAACAGCAACTAATCTAAATAGCCTACAACCTCCGATTAAGCGGCCACCTAGGTAAAAAAGAAACCTATAAGCTTTTTAGCCAATACTACTTCTAGCCCAAAATGATAGACTCAGTTAAATGCTTTATAAGCGCCTACCATGGCTGTAAACGTGCTAAAGCATTTTATATAAAGTACTAAGGACTGCTACACCCTCTACCAGTACCTATACGACGATGGGCAGATATTGCTATAGATTTCGTTATTAACCTACCGCCTTGTAAATAATATAGCTAAACCTATAAGAACATCCTTATAATAATATACCAATTTATAAAAGAACGCTACTACGTCCCAACCAAAGGCGTAGCCGTAAGTAACGTTGCTGACGCCTTCCTCTATAAAGTCTACCGACTACATGGGTTACCTAACTCTATTACATCTAACTAAGGCACGTAATTTAACTCTAATATATAAAGGCGGATCTGCCAACGCCTTAGTATCTCTATTAAGATGTCTATATCTTTTTACTACGAAACTACGGAACAACTAGAAAACGCTAATGCTAGTATAAAGGCGTACTTACAACAGGTAGTTGCCTATAGTTAGGATAACTGGGTAGACCACCTTCTACTAGGTAAATTTACAGCAAACAACCATATCTTAGCTGCTATAGGACTTACCCTATTTTTTGCAAATAAAGGATATCACCTATAATCTGGTATAGAGCCACCAGAGCCTATTAATAAGAAACTGCTATATAGAAAACGCCTTAAGATGCTACTTGCCAATTAATATGCAGACCATATAAAAGACCTACTTAACTACTATAAAGGAGAGATGGCCTAGGCCTAAGCGAAATAAGCTTACTTCGCTAATTACTATAGAACACCACCACCTAAGATACATGTTGGCGACTAGGTATAGTTAGATATATATAATATCTCTATATAGAGACCTATAAAGTTACTTAATTATAAGAACCTTGGCCCCTACTAGATTAAACAAGTCATTAATAAAGGAGCTGTATATAAACTAGAGCTCCCGCCTGCCTTAGCTACCTATAAAATATAGCCTATATTTTACCTATAGCTACTATACCTTTACCAGCCTAACCCTCTACTAGAATAAACACAGCCTAAACCCCTACTAGTACTAATCTGAGATAAGAACGAAGACAAGAACCATAAGGAGTAGACTGTTAAACAAATTATTAACTCTAAATACTTTAGTAAAGGTAGAGGACGGCGGCTCTACTATAAAGCTACCTACACAGGATTTAACATAGATTAGCCAGAATGGCAACTATAGGAAGGTTTTAAAAACGTAAAAGATCTAATTAACGATTTCCACTATATAAACCCATAGAAACTAGGCCTAAGCAGAGATTTCATACCTAATCCCCTATAGGAGCTGTTACAGCTAAATCGTTATATATTACCATCACGTAACTACTCCGATGAGATGTTAAGGAACTTTAACCGCCAGTTAAAGTTGTTTAATTAGTTAGATTTTAGACGCTAAGGAGAAGCCAACTAATTAGGATTTTCCATCCCTAGGATAGAAAATCGCTATTAACTTACTTACTACTAGCGCCTTGGCAACACCCTCGCATCTTACTAAGTCCCTAACAGCCTCCTTCCCCTCTATAGCCTAGTACCTTCGCATAGTAGCAATCCACAAGCTTTAAGTCAGAAGCACCTATATAAGCCCATTACACCTATAACGATATTCCTTCTTCTAGATACCCCAAGCATTTCCCCCTATATATATATAGCAACCACAGCGTCGCCGGAGCTCCGCCTTAATAGGAGGAGGGGTAGTGTTATGGAACCCAACTATAGGGGCCTCCATAGGAGAACCCCGTGCTCTTATATATACCTCGCGTACAGCTTATATCAGCTACGCGAGGGTATATCACCTCCTTACGCCCTTGACCCTTACAATCGATCGCGCAACGTCTTGTAGACTCCCCGAATATATACGCTTTGTAGCTATTGCCCGCGTTCCGTAACACTTTTAAAAGGGTTGCAAATGCTTTTTATAGCTTTATTACTACTTTACAGTATTCTATTAAGTAAGCCTTTTTGGTATTATTTGCCTGCTTAGTATATATAACAAAATAGGTTTCACTTATAGGTTATATTATATTTATAAGGTCCATTAGCCAGATCTTATTAGTTATCTATAAAAGATCATACTTCTCTACCATCTTTATTACATGCTCCTATTAGTTAAGCCATTGGGTAACCTTTGTCTGCTTAAGTCTCTTAAGTAATTCTATATACTACAGCTATACCTTCCTCATTATAAAGTTCTTCAAGGGCTTAGTGTCTTCTTTTAACTAACTTAGCCATTCCTTAACTATAAGGGAAGGCTCAAGTAGTAGCTTTTTCTAAATCGATACTGTGGACGTAATCTAGATGCGTATCTATTATAGATGCTCTTCCTGTTTTAGGAAGTACTTTATATCCTAGTTATAGTATCGTCTACTATTCTTATACGCTTTCTGTTAATTTATTAAGAGCTATATATACAAGGTTACATTCTTATTAAAATCTATAACTCCTAGATAGGCTGGTTCTTGTAGTAGAGCTTATTAAGGTATTATATTATCTGGGTCAACGTGGGCCTAAATTTACTAATCTGTAAGGGCTCGGAGTTGCTATAGCCATTGCTCCCAGTCTTCTAGCTTATTAAGGATAATCGTTATTAATAAACTTATTAGTAGAGTCATTTAACTAACAGGCAAGTAAGGAATTAAGATGGTATTTTGTTGTTAGGATCGTCCTTATTATTAGAATCATCCTTATTATCAGGGTCGTCCTATAATAATTAAGGTGGAATCTCGTGGAATCTTATAGAATCTCGTATTAGAATTATATTAGAATTATCCTATAACAATTAAGGTAGGATTTGTAAGGGCGCGAAGAGGCTTTGGGGAAGATTTAAAGGAACAATATAAATTCTATCTAAATCTAAGGGTATATAGTTCTTGTAGAGTACAAGACGTTGCGTAAAGAAGAGAAGGGAATAACGAGAGAATCATATAATTAAATATTTAGGGGCTTGGTAGTCGACGCGTGCGCATATACGCACGCGGTCTTTAACGGATTTCGGTAGAATTTAGTTAAAGCTTTAGAATTTATCTATTAAGTGTTTTACCAAGACATTTCTATTATAATTGGGCTAGTCCCATTATAGTACCCCCCCTTTAGCCAAAGGTTTAAAATAATTCAACTTAGTTAAGAATTTATAATTTTATTATAGGTCGTATTTTAGCGCTAGCTGGTAGTCTTAGTAAGGTAAATCTAACTAATTAGATAACTTTAACTGGCGGTTAAAGTTCCTTAATATCTTATATGTTATATAACCGTGTTATAAATATTATAATACTTTTTAAGTTATTTTTAAATTTAAGTTTCCTGCTATTATATTTTATATATTTATATTAGGTGGCAGTTGTTTACCTTTATATTATGTCTATTTAGCTAGAGCAGGCCGCAAAGAATAGTCTTTATGGAATTCTTTTACTAGGGAAGGCGTGTTAGCCTTAATCTATTTATAGGTTTCCTAGGTTTATATTTTATATCCTTCCCACTTAATAAAAAGTTTAAATTATTTAGATCGTGTTTTCTATTATATATTATTAATTAAGTTAATAAAGTAAGAACTATTACTATTATTAACAATTACGGGAGGTAGTAGTGGTACTTTATAAGTTATAGGATTATCTTTTAAGGGTTGCAGCAAGCTTATATAAAATATTAGGTATATTTTTATTTTAGTTAGTAGTTTGAGCTTATAGGCGTACAGGCTTAGTTTCTTCTTAATTTAGTATAGGCCTACAAACTTCCAATTAAGTTTCTTTAAGGGCCGTTAAGTCTTTAGGTTTTGTATATTTAGGTAAACTATATTACCTTTCTTAAAGTCCTATACGGGGGCTTATCCTTTATTTACATGCCATTTCTATAATATTTAAGCATATATTAATTTACTTTATAATAGTTCCGTTAACTACTTTATTTAATTAGTAAAGTTATATATATTAATTAACTGGATCCGTTTAATCGTAGGTCCTATTATATTAATATTAGGTTATAGCTTAAATCCAAGTTAAGGGTCTTATCTATAGGTCGCGTAGAATAGTATCACGTCTATTAATATGTTTATTATATTATTTGCAGTAAACTTAGCTAAAGGTAGCCATTTTTCCTAGTTGTTTTGCAGGTAGGAGCAGTATATTTATAGGTATTATTCTATAATTATGTTTGCAATTTCGGTTTAACTATCTATCTTTAGATAAAATACAGTTAAGAGTTATATTTAAATGCTTAATTGTTTATATAGAGCTTACTAGAAGTCTAAAATAAACTGGCTTCTATAGTTGGATATTATTAAGTTAGGAAGTCTATATAGCTTAAAGACGTGCTTAATAAAATATTTAGCTACTAATATTACATTAATTAAGTCCATAGGAATTATATATCACATTTTTATAAGGCGGTTAATAACTACTATAACATTTATAAACCTATTACTATTAGGCAAATTAACTATAAAGTTAATTAAGATATTGCGCTATTTTTGTATTGGAATTAGTAGTAGTTAAAGTACTTCTTACTTTTTTATATAAGAGGTCTTTCCACGCACGCACATCCTGTATACTTAAATATATTTTTATACGTAGTTATATATTATAGGCCAGTAGTATACTTATTAAACAATTTTATAAGTTTTTATATGGCTAGAATGCCCTACTATAGGGAATTTATATACAAATTTAAGTATCTTAAATTATAAAGGTTTAGAGTTTAGAACTACTATCTTCTATTAATAGTATAATTATTTATTTAAATTTCGCATTTAGCAAGTGTAATATCCTTATTGTCGGGAATAAGGCACGTGGTTGTCACGTGTCGCCGCGGCACTAGCGTAGTAAGGAACCTTAAGTTCCTCACCCTTCCTTATTATTAGAAGAAGAACAATAACCATTATACTACCTACAACTTGTAGATACGTGATATCACCTTATAATACCAACATTAATTAGTAGTTAACTTCACTGTTATACCACAGAACAGCTAGGTATTCCACTAAGAAGAGACAAGCCAGTATACCAGTGCTACTCATACTAGAGGAAGCTGTCTTTTAAGGTTAGAACTAGTTCTAAACCTTAAATAGAACTCTTCTATAAACCTAAGGATCTAAAGGCCAAAACTGGTCCTAAGCCTTTCCAAGATTATAAATTCTTGCGTCCATTACGCAAAACAACACACTTTACAAGTCCTCGCAATTTAAGGCCAGAACTGGTCCTAAGCCCCATAATTACAGATTCTTATCACAAACACGTACCAAATAACAATCCCTACACTAATAACACTTCCCTTCCTCTAAAAACATGGCTACAATTACTCCAAACAACTAGAGAGACTCCTTACTACTAGGGGTAGCTATGTACACAAAACTCATTAATAAAAATTAGGACAAATTTCCTTTTTTTAATATAATAACTTATACCATAAAACAAGTTAATAGCTTTCTCCTACACTATATTCTATTCTACCAAAGTAGACACTACGCCAATTTATAGCTGTGGGAATATTTTAGGGAGGATTTTATGGGATGGACCGCCAACACCTAGGTACTTAGCAATACTAATATTATTTAGAATTTTTAAGACTTCCTCTATAGGAATAGGGTATACGTTACTAAGAACAGTAACCCAATTACTAGTAATATTCAGGCCGTTATTATTAGTATAGAAGAACCAGTATAGATAGAAGCTGAGATTACACATTAACTACAAAAATCTAGAACTAACCCATATTCTTTAGAAGGCAACTTTAATTTATATTAAAACCCCTAAAACGCTAATCTCCCACCCAGAGGTACTCTCTCACCTAGAGGTGCCCTCCTACCTAGAGGTGCTCTCCCACCTAGAGGTGTTCTTCCTCTACCTCCTCCACCACCTCTAACTCCTCCACCCCAGCCAACTAGTAAGCCTCCACTATAAGAAGTTACAAATCTAATAAAGGTATACTTAAACAAAGAGAAGAAGTTTAAAGGAGAACTGTACAATATACTTGGAACAAAACTATAGGTCTTTTACAACTGTTGCAATAAGGTTGAAATTTAATGCTACTAGTACCATTACGCTTTCTCTGCCATATTAAAGGGACGGGCGGCAATATTCTATTATAATTACATTGTGGGTAGAAACTATACCTTTAATATAATGCTTTAGCTTACCAAAGCCCACTTTAAAACTAATAAGAATTATTAACTTTATATATCTAAATAGCGGGAGACTATATTCTAGAGAGTTATTGCTTCTAATACAACAAAGACTTATTTAGAGTGCCTTCAACTACTCTTTAATAAACTCTAGAAAATCTAATATAGTCTTACTAAAACCTACCAAAATAAAAACAGTCTAAGGAACCAGGTTATCTCAGCCTACCGTAGCGTTCCTAAGTGTAATTTAGCGCTATACAAACCTACGGATATATTTAAAGGAGTATATACCGAACTACGCTCCACTATAGGTACTATAATATAAACACAAGAATCTTAACAGTTTTATACCAAAAACCCTATCCAAACCGGTATTCTAGACCAATATAACCAGAACTGGACAGACCATATATATAGTAGCTATAGTAAGGGATACAGAAGAGGGTACAATTAACGTTAACCATAAGGCAATTATAGAGGTCCTTATAGAGGTTTATTTTAAAGTAATTACTAGAAGAAGTGCTATATTTGCAAGAAGCCAAATTGCTAGTTAACTAGGCACTCTCTTAATAAGCGAAAGGAGGCATATAATAAGTTTTACTAAAGTGCAAGAAATATTAGAAATTATAAGGTCACTGTGGCCTACTTCTAAAGCTTCCTAGTTTAATATAAAGGCATAGAAGACCTTAAGGGTAAGGTTAATAAGGCCAAACAGCTCCTTATAGATATAGAAATTAAGGACTACTCTCCCAACCAATACTTTACTAAGTATAGTAAGGTAGATAGCACATAAGCCGTTGCTGTTCTTAATGACTAATCTATATTCCATACTATCATAAAGTTAGATATCTTTAATAAGCCAAAGGAGAGTTCTACATTCTCCTTTAACAACAGATACTTAGCAAATATCTTCCATAGTATTATGCCAGATACTAGAGCCGCAGGAGTATCTATAGTAGGAGAACCTTAAGTTCAAGCTCTTCAGCAGCTTAATAGCTCTATTTAGATTAACCAGTTAACAGCAGGCCAATATACAATTTGCTTTAGCAAGGGTACTACAATCTCTCTTAGCATAATTAGGGTCAAAACCCCCTTAGGGTATATCACTTTCTACGTTATTCCCGCAAACACTCCGTTTCTATTTTGCATTGAAGATATAGATAAATTAGGCATTAAGCTTAATAACCTTAAGAATATACTCATTTAGGGAGATAATTAGGTGTCCATTATACGTAAATAGGGTCACCCTTAGTTGCTCCTTTATTAACTAAAAAAGAGTACTGCTTAGAGCCACCTAACTAAGTTAGAGTTACGTCAACTACACCATTAATTTAGCCACCCATCTATTTATTAATTGCTTAGGGTTCTTTAGCAAGCAGGCCATAAAGTTAAGGTTAAGGCAATTAAGCATCTTATAAAGTACTACTATTACTACTAAATAAACCAGAAGTCCCCTAGCTAATTTAAGTTCACCCTTAAAAATAACTATAACTTTAACTTCTGTATTATTATTAACGTCATATATCTTAGCAGCAAGCCAGTACTCTAAGTTATTAACCTTTTAACCTCCTTCCAAGCCGCACGTTTCTTAAAGGATATATTAGCTAGGAACGCATAGGATACCCTTTAATTATACTAGATTAATATCTACCTAGAACCCCCTAATTAAATCGTCTATAATATAGAAAAGAACTTCTTATCTATAGAGTTTTAATAATAGATAAAGGCAATAGTAATTAAAGTTAAAGAAGTCCCTATTAAGGCATATAATAGTATTAAAAAAGTAGAGCGGTATTACGCGCCATTATACTGCGCATATAAGATTATCTCTTTAGAACTAGAGAATGCTAGTAAAGAACTTACCTTATAAACGGCTGTTAAAGCCATTAATAATTCCGCTAGCCCGGATAGACTCATACCCACGTTGCTAGTCTTTAGCGCCTACCCTTAAATAACTAACAATTCTCCACTATCTCCCTCTATTATATAATAAGCTAAGGCTATTTACAAGGCAACAAAGGAGGTCCAATATCTCTATACCACACGCCAGGTCAACAACGCACTAGGAATAAGAAATGGCCTAAATACCTTAACTACGCTTAATCCGCTACTCTAGTCTAAAGTACGCGTATAGCGTAAAAAGGGAGGATAGTTAGGCCCATATTAACTCATTACAATTAATGGTTAAACTTGTACTATTTAGATGCCTTACGGACCCACTTAATTCCGTTTAACTGTTATTAAGCCTTACTATAAAGATAACAGTTCTAAGCCTTTATAGGATGCCCCAGAAGAGAACCATAATTAATATACTCTAAAAGGCAACTACAACTCCAATACAATTATAGTAGATATACCGCAACCACAACGCGGTAGAGGTCGCCCAAAAGGATTATAAAATCGCTAACATCTTGTTAATTTTAAAGAGCAATTCATTGCCGCCATTAAGAGTAGAGTTAAGTTATTAATGGCCTTTATAACAGCTAAAGAGAAGGCTAACTTTAAGCTCGTAAAATAGCTCTAAAAGGAAGGTTATATTATAACTTTAGGAGCTCCTTTCTAAGCATCTAACAAGTAGGAGATCAATAGTCTTATTATAAGAGGAGTCTTTAAATTTAAGAAGTATAACTCTACTAAGTTTAATAGAGTTCGCATCTTTAAGTTAAGAATAGTTAACGAGATTAAGGGCAAAGCTACTAACGCCCCATTTAAGAAATTAAGGCTTATTATCTAGGGCTATAATAATAATGGTAAGGAGGTAATTCTTACGCAATCTCCTATAATTTAACGAGCTAGTTAGCGAGTTATTGTTATACTAGCTTTCTCCTTAATAAAGAATAGAATAGCGGTTTATTTATAAGATATTACTTAGGCCTATACCCAATCAGAGATACACCTTTAGCGCTTAATATTAGTATACCTTCCAGAATAAATTCGCCACTAATATCCCAAGGATACAATTATAGTTATGTTTAAGCCATTATATAGAATCGCAAAGGCAGAAACTTATTAGTGGGCTACCTATAGTAAGCACTATAAAGAGAAGCTTCTAATAACCACTTCTATATTTAATCCCTACTTCCTTATTATAACTATAGGAACTCTATTCGGAATCGTCGGCATATAAACTAACAATACAATTATCTTAGGAGACGACCAATTCTCAGCTCTTAAAGAAGATAAGCTAGTAAAGGCAAATCTTATAGCAAAGCTAAAGGAAAAGCTTAATTTAATAACACTACTACTCTTTAATAGATGCATCCTCTCCCTAAACAAGAATTCTATTACTTTACGTCAGAAGGGTTAAGGTAAGAAGATCAATATTATTAACGTTAATTCCCTAAAGCAAGGATATATAGAGCAACGCGCTTATAGAGCTTACGTTGCTTCTATCTGCCAACCTAAGGCTTTATTTAATCTCTCTGTTGCCGCTTAATACTAGGAACCAACCAAGGATAACGTTCTTGCCCTAAATAAGCGTCTTTCCTCGCAAATAAACCATCTTAATTGGGGACTACTCTACGTGCCTATTAATCTTCCCACCGCTAAGCTCTTTATATTTATTAATAGATTATTTATAAACAATAAAGATTTTAGCTCCTAGCTAGGATATAAAATTATTATCACAAACAAATCTACTAGAGAGAATAACTTTATAATCTATAGTAATCTTATCTATTAGAGCTTAACTAAGAGCAAACGCGTTACTTAAAGCATTCTAGTGTTAGATATATATGGAATAGTTAGCGGAGTTAACATAGCAATTGCAATTGGAACTACCCTAAAGATAATTATAGATTGACTTAAACTTCCCATTGTCCCTACTATCATATACACTAACTTATATTCCCTTTACGAGTATTTAATTAAGCTTGGTACCATAAAGGAGAAGCGCCTTATAATTAATATTATGGCACTTTAACAGTCCTACAAGCGTTAAGAACTCTTTAAGATTCAATAAATTAATGGCCAAGATAACCTAGCAGATGTAATAACGAAGGCAAGCCTAAACAAGGCACTAGAGACGTTCATTAATATAAATACTCTGCGTGTGTGAGTTAAAGGTTAGGTTAAGAGGGAGTAGGAGAATATAGCTGGTAAAACTTGGCAGAATATGGCCGGCAGAACTTGGCAGAATATGGCCAGCAGAACTTGGCAGAATATGGCTAGCAGAATTTGGCAGAATATTATAGCTGGCAGAATTTGGCAGAATAATATGGCTGGCAGAATTTGGCAGAATATTATAGCTGGTAGAATACGGTAGAATACAGCAAAATACGGTAACGTGGCGAGTGCTAGCACCGTCACAGCTTGATTGCGTTATTTGTATATAGATAGTAATTATAAAAGAAAAGTTACCAGTGTTGGGAATAAGGCACGTGGTTATCACGTGTCGCCGCGGCACTAGCGTGGTAAGGAACCTTAAGTTCCTCACCCTTCCTTATTATTAGAAGAAGAATAACAACTATTATACTACCTACAACTTGTAGATATGTAATATCACCTTATAATACCAACACTTATACTATCATTTTCCTATTTAAATCGCTTTCACTATATCTATTATCTATATATTGTTCTTATATTTGTATTCTATTAGCTTATTAATTTCCATTTCCTATTTATTAATATAACGGAACCTTATAGTAGGAACTACGGTAGGTTCTATTATTGGGCTAGGTATATAGGTAAGAACAAAATAACAACGTAATAATAACTGGTGGAGTGGTTGCCCAATAGATTAACTCTAATTATATTCTAAGATTTACTACAAGGAGAGAACTATCTATGGTAGGGACTAAGGTCCTTTAAATACATAACCATACTCCTAAGAAATCCTCTCTTATATATAAGGTATGTGTTATCTGTATTAAACGTAACATCCCTTCTATTTAACACAGTTAATACGTTTAACACTATATAACCTTAGTTACCATTCCTTATTACATAGTTCCACCAAATCTATCCTAGACCGTGCCTGTATTAACCAACTAGCTTCCGCCAACTCTTCTCTAAGTAGTTATAACATTATACTTAAAGCGTCCGTAACACCATCTCCCTCCTCTTTATTTTCGTCCTTAAAGATTCCTAATATCTCCAAGTTGTTTACTAGAGGTGTAATGTCCGCTTAATTATTCTGGTTAATATCTATACTTATTATACCTAAAGCTTCTTCTTCTCTTTCTTAGGTTAAGCGTTGCCTTCATACAGTTTCCTCCATACTATTACTAGGTGAGGTGATAGCGATCCCCTACTCTTATTGCGCTAAAGAGGGGTTGGTATGCGTTACGCTAGTAAGTCCTACGTCTTAACAACCCTTTTTTTGCTCTAAGTATACTAAAGCAAATATTTAATCGTCCTATAATATTCGCTCTATCTCTAATGCTAAGTATGCGCGTCTTATAACTCTTAACAGTCTTTAAGTTCCTTAAGTAACTTATTATAGGGTCTCATATTTAATCTACTACTATAAAGCTTAACAGTAAGCTGGCCTCCGCGCTACTTAAGGTTTAATATACCTTAGAAGAGTCCACACGCGTCCTTAAAGCTTAACGTTTAGCTTATACTTATCTTTAACGTCTTAAACGTGTTTATAAGAAGGTTTATTCTAAGAAGTAAAAACTTGTTTAATAGGGTTTATCTAAGCTAAGTAATAAAAAAACTGGCTCTCCTCCTATAAGGGAAACAACTCTAAGTAGCTTAGTAATTACTCCTTTTAGGTCCCCCTTAGGTAACTCATTCTTTAGCAATTCTTTTTTATTAATATTGCCTAACCTGCTTTCTTTTAATACTCCTATACCTTTTCCATAACGTTTCTTAGATTGCTTAGTAGTTCCTAGGTAGTCTCACTATAGCCTATCCACTTTACTTTATACTATATTTTATTATCTACATCCTTATAACTAATAATCTTTAAAACTTGCTATTTATCTTCCTTTTGTCCTCTATATATATCTGCCTTGTAGACTAGTGGCTTAACACTCCCATATACTAGCTCTAGCATTGCAACGTATTATATAGGGTAGATTTTTATTTTAGCTAGTAGGTTTAACTTATATATAACTAATAAAATTCTTTACTTAATTTTAAAAGGTCCTAGTCTAACATAGTCTAACTTCTTGCTTAGTCGTTAACTCTTAAAATTTTTGTATAGTAGCCACACTTTATCCCCCTTCTTAAGATCTAGTCCCTTAGATCTCTTAGCATTATAGTACCTTTTCATTCTTTTTTATACTAGTTTAGCTATTTCTTTAAGGTTTGCATAAAGATTTATTAACGTCTCTATTCTTTGCTTAGCTGTGCTACTCGTCTTTTTTACTTAATGTGGCGATAATGATGTTCTTAGCTTATACCTGTAATTCGCCTTAAATGGTAATATCCCTATTCCTTCTTATAGTGTTATATTATATGTAAACTGTGTAACTGGTAATAATAATACCCAATTATTCTATATATAATTGATATAATGCCTTAGATACTGCTTTAGTGTCTAGTTTAGTCTTTCCGTTTATCTATCCATCTGCGGATAATACGCTGTAGATATTACTGCGTAAACCCCTTATTCTGCTAGAAATACTTCCTAAAATGCTGCTATAAATCTTAGATCTCTATCCAATATAATTTTATTTAGTGCTCTATATCTTACGAATACTTCCTTTATATAGATTCTAGCGATATCTTCTACTAATATCTCTTTAGTACATGCTATAAAGTATCCCTACTTTATTAGCTTGTCCACTATTACTAAAATCACGTTATAATCTTATCCTGTAATAGGATCTCTTAACTTTAGTAACTTAATAATAAAGTCCTATAATATAACCTCCTATAGTCTTCCTGGTGTTTTAATAGGTTATAGCCCTCTATACGGCTTATACCTTGTTAGTTTATTTCTTTAGTAATCTGGATATTTCTTTATAACTTATCTTGCTAGTCCCCAGATTCCTTAAATAATATACTCCTCTTAAAGTCTTAATACTAAGCCTATAGCTCCGTTATATCCTTATATTATTCCCTTATAGAATTCCTTAACAAATTCTTTTGTAATAGACTTAGGTATATATATTACTTCTCTATTTTTATATTACTTTAAGTCCGGATCCTCTATTTATACCTTTTAGATCTTCTGTATTTAATTACTCTTTAGTAACTTGTAGATCTAACTTTCCTTAGTTGCTGCGATCTTTGGATAATTGTACCTAATTAATCTGTCTTAATTCTTTTATAATAAAGCTCCTAATAGCTTTTTATTACTTTATAGTTTAGCTTTTCTGCTTAGAGCGTCTGCTTGTGTATTGTCTGTACCTTTAGTATGCTGAATTTTAAAATAGTATTTTATAAGTATTTCCGCCCATCTAACCTGTCTTTGGTTGAGTTTCTTTATTATTAGGAATCCTATAAGGTTCTTATAGTCTATCTTAACCATAAATAGTTTCTTTATACCTTGTAAGAATACTCTCTATTCCTTAAGTGCTGTAACTATACCTAACAACTCCTTGTTATAGATATTATAGTTTAACTCTAGTGGTGTTATCTTCTAACTATAGTATGCTACTAGGTGCTATTTATCTGGATGTTTCTATATAAAGTATGCCCCTAGTATAAAGTCTAATGTATTTGTTTCTATAACCATCTCTAGACCTAGTTAATAGATCTTAAGAACTGGCTCCTAGGTAAATAACTCTTTAATTCTCTTAAATAGTTCTTATTACTTCTTTTTCTATACCCACAGTTCCTCTTTCTTTATTAACTGCGTAAATGGCTTAATATCCTATAATCATTACGCTATAAACCTTCTATAGTAATTGCAAACCCCTAGGAACGACCTTAACTATATAATGTTCTCTGGTTTTTACTAATTCACTATAGCCTTAATCTTCTTTGGATCTATACTAAGTTGGCCTAGTTTAATAATGAATCTAACAAAATTGGTCTTCTAGGTAAAGAACTCGCATTTCTTAATTGCTACTAGCATCTATTCTTTTTATAGTCTCTTTAAGACCCACTTAATGTGTTCTCTATATTCTTCCTCACTTTCTAAGTAGATAATAATGTCGTTAAGGTATGCTATAACGAACTTATCTAGGTGTTCTCCTAATATACTATTAATTCGCTTCTAAAACATTGCTAGTACGTTTATAAGCCCAAATTGCATAACTAATGGCTTATATAGTCCTTCCTTTGACCTAAAGGCTGCCTTCTATTTATCACCTCCCTTGATTCTAATCTAATAGTACGCCTATCTTAGATCTATCTTTGTAAAGATCTTTACATTGCCTATCCAGTCTTAGATTTTGCTAATTAAGGGTAAAGGATATTTATCCTTTTTAGTAATGCTATTTAATTATCTATAGTCTATACACATCCTAAGTTTTCTATTTTTCTTTAGGATGAATAGTACTGGATATCCTACTAATAACTGTGATAGTCTAATATATCCCTTACGTAAGTTCTCCTGGATAAACTCCTTAAGCGCTACTAACTCCATTTTAGTAAGCTTATAGATTAGAAAGAACTTTAGACTTATTCCCTCTTCTAATTCTATCTTATAGTCCTATACTACATACTCTAACAGCTTTTCACTTTCTAGTAACCATAACTTTTTACTATATTTATAGTATTTCTTTGGTATATAACTTAAGCCTTACTTAGTCTCTTTGTATGTCACTCCAACTTAGTACTATACCAACTTAGTTTACTATTACACTTTACGCTATTATATATCCTTAATATTAACCTAACCTATAACCTAATTAATCTTTAGATTGTACTTTTATAACTAAAGCATTCCTAGTATTACCTTATCCTGTCCTAATAGTAGGATATTAAAAGACATTCTAACTAGTCTCCCTTTAATAGTTAACTAAATAGGTCCTGTTTTAAGATTAATAATGCCTCCTCTATAGGCTATCTAATCTCCTAAAATTATTATAAGTAGATATAAGTGTTCCTTCTATCTATATAGTAACCCTATCCTTTCCACTATTTTTAGTAATATATGGTTCCTTATTACTCTACTATCTACTAACACTTTAAACTGCTAATCTTACTACTTAGCTCTTAAATTTAGGTATTGTTTTTAAATTTCTTTAAAGGTCTAAGGTTCTAACACTAATTCCCTCTAGTTTTATACGCCTCCCCTTTTCCCAACTATTAGCTGCTAGATCCTACCTATACTTAATCTAACTTTAGCTAATACTTAGTTTATTTCTTTTTCTCTATATGCTATAGACAAGTGTTTTCTAGGCACTCCCACTACTATTATCCATCTAGGTATTCTTCTATAAGGAATCTTCCTAGTTAAAGTATTAAGTCTCCTTAACCTTATACTTCTACTAGGTGCCAACTATATATATACTTAGCATTCCTAAACCGCTTTTCCTTTAGTGCCCAATATATCCTTACTAGGTACTTCCGGTTCTTATCTTTAGGTGCTCTATATATATTATACATATTATCCACACAAGCTATCCACAATAGTGTATAATGTGCTATATATCTTAGGTTAACTTTTAGTTTATTTTTATTCTTAAGTTTAAACCTATACCTAGTCAGCCTAACCACTAGTATTTCTGCTATAGGTACTAAGATTTGTCACTTACTTCTCTAGTCCCTAGATCCTTCTTTTAGGTTCCTTAATATTATAATTAATGCTCCTTTAATATAACTTATACGTTTTTCCGTAATAGGTTAGTCTTAGATAACTTTTTTGTCTAGCTATATATAAAAGTCTTTCCATTTATTATTATGTTGTTGCCTATACCACTTTTCATATAACTGGTTTAGTATATATGGTCTATCCATTAGAAAGTACCTTATTATCACTATATTATAATATCCTTTAGTATGCCTTTCTTTAAACCTAGTTAGAATATCTAGATCCTCTTCTTATTCTAATTTATTTAACTATTTTGCCCTAGGTGTCCCTGTACTCAGCCTATTAGTAACTCTTTATATAGGTGCTCTGTTCCTTATATAACCTAGTATAGCTAACCTCTTATTTAGCTTTCGCTCTTGCTATATAATAATTCTTATTCTAAACTTATCCATAGTTTTTTATTTTCTGCGTCTTATAGCTGGATCTTTATAGTTATCTTGCTTTTTAATCCTAGTATTAACTGTTCAATCTTTAGGCTAAATACTGCGTTTACCTAGGATTACTAATATTCTTATTTGTTCCCCAAACTCGTAGTTCTTAAACTTTCGTCCTATACTTATTTGTTTGTTACTAAACTAAGTTACTACCCTTTTCTATTAGTTTTCGTCCATTGTGGGTCCTTAGGTGTGTCTTATTTTACTTTAAGAATCTTAAGCTTCTTATATCTCTTCTTAAGAATCTTAAGCCTATAGCCTTTTGCCTTTATTAAGTAATAAGCTAGCACTAGTAGTTATCTACTTACTTAGTTTCTTTTAAAAGTTACTCCTATTATCTTATAAAGCAATGGAAATTGTATTTAATAGTATTATAATACCCATTACTAAACCTTATTTTGTAATGGTTTTAGTTTCTACTTCTATTTCAACTTCTCTAAGGTCTATATACTCCTAGTAAGCTGCCTTTATTGCCTTATTATCAGTAAATGCTTCGCCTATATTAAATTTATTGTCTTTAATGTCTAATCTATAAGCTGGTTTATTAGTTCCTTTAAACTTAGATAATAATAGCTCCTATAGCTAATAGCTTACGCCATACTTAGCGTCCTTATAAATTTAGTATGCGTTGTTATAATAATACGCAAAACTATTAATTAAACACTCTTTTGTTCCTTATAGTGCACCGTTGTCCCTCTGTATATATGTGCTGTCTACTAGCCTAGTTCCCTTTACCGCGTGGTTACTCTAACCACCTCTATAGTCTCTGGCGAAATAACCCTATTTTCCGCAATTTATGCAAGCCCTATTTTTAAACTATTTTTCTTGCTATAGAGTCCGCCTAAATGTCTTTTGCTACTAAGATCCCTAGTTTAGCCTCTGCTTCTAGGTCCTTTAATTACTTAATCCTTAACCTCTAGGTTTCTATAGTTTCTTTTCCTATCTTTAGGTTTCTTTAGTACCGCTTAGGTCTATTAGCTCTGCGCCATTCCATAGTTTTTAACTCTATATCTGTTATTGCGTACTCTGCGCCTTATATAACTGTAGAACTCTGTCTTGCCCTCTCTTAGCTTGTTCCCTTTAATAAATTCTATTATTAATCTTTATTAACTAATCTATTAACTCTTTTAGAGTATCCACATCTTCTATTAGGATAATTGCGTCCTAGACTTTAGCCTTAAGTCCCTATTTATACTATGCTATAAGCGCCCTATTATTCCACTTAACCTATATAGCTAGTGTTTAAAACTGTATTATATACTTAATTACTAAAGTGCGTTGTACTAAGTTCTAAAGCTTTTATTCCGCTGTGGTTATGGCCTCTAGGTCTCTAAATATCTGCGTTAGTTATTCTACAAACCTATTTTAACTGGTAAATATATACCGTACGTCCTGGTTAGTAGTTGTTATGCCATTAGCCTATATTTCTGTAAGATACGGCTTAAACTACTTAAGTGCCCTCCCTATTAGGAACAATCCTACATAGGCTACTTAGTCTAACAATATTGCTAACTTCGCTCCTTCCTATACTACCTTAAAGTGCATCTGCGTAAAAAATCCTTTAAGCTTCAACTTCTCTCCTAAGAATCATTTAATTAACGGTAGCTTGATCTTTACTACTCTAATTCTATTAATGCGTTCTTTAAGTATTCTATTATTATCTTATAAGTAATTAACTATTTCCTATAACTGACCTTATATAACCACTTAAGAATCCCTATTATCTATACTGGTATCTCCAGGCCCTAAGGTTGTGGCTGTTGCTAACGCCGTTATAACTAGTGCTGCTCTTAGTGGCATATTATTTAATCTTATTTAATACCGTAACCTTAGTAGTAAATGTGTAATAGAACCTTGTAGTAGGAACTATAGTGGGTTCTATTATTAGGCTGGGTATATAGGTAAGAATAAAACAATAACATAATAATAACTAGTAGAGTAGTTGCCTAATAGATTAACTCTAATTGTATTCTAAGATTTACTACAAGGAGAGAACTATCTATAGTAGGGACTAAGGTCCTTTAAATACATAACCGTACTCCTAAGAAATCCTCTCTTGTATATAAGGTACGTGTTGTCTGTATTAAACATAACGTCCCTTTTATTTAATATAGTTAATACGTTTAACACTATGTGACCTTGGTTACTATTCCTTATTATATAGTTCCACTAGATCTATCCTGGACCGTACCTGTATCAACTAACTAGCTTCCGCCGACTCTTCTCCAAGTAGTTATAACATTGTACTTAAAGCGTCCGTAACAATTAACTTCTAATTTATTACTATTAAGTTCTATATCTAGGAATATAGGATATAGTTTTTTAAAACACTTAGGGGGTAATAAGATCCATAATTAATTTATAATCTAGTTATCTAAAGCGTTTATAGGTAGGTCCTATAATTATTATATTAATATATTAGGCTTCTAATTAAGTTTGCCTAGTTAGTATATAATCTTAAAATTAAATTATAATAAATATTTAGCCTAATGAATTTGGCGCTGCGTTAATTGCTTTATAGTTATAAAGTACTATAAGTTCTTATAGTTTATTAACCCGCGTATTAGGAATAAAAATTCTTTAAGCTTGGGATACTATTATTTAAAGCATTTAACAATTATAAGTAGTTCCTTATTGTATATCTTATAGTTTAATTTAGTAGGGGCAAGTTTTTAAGAAAGAAAGGCTACTGGACATAGCTTACCGTTTTTATTATATTATAATAACACTCCCCCTAGCACATAATCGGATAAGTCTGTTTTAATAATATATTTAAGGTTAGGGTTAAAGTAAGTAAGAATTAAAGTAGTTATAAAGTAATGTTTTAAGTTATTAAAAGCCTATTTATATTTAGCGGTCTATTTAAATTTTATATTCTTCTTTATTAGGTTTACTAACGGCTAAGCAATTTTTAAAAAGTAGTTAATAAATTATTAGTAAAAGTTTGCAAATCCGAGAAATCCTTAAATATCTTATATATTACTAGGACTTTCCTAGTTTATAATTACAGTGACTTTTTTAGAGTTTATTTTAATTCTATTATAGGATATAATTAAGCCTAAGTACATAACCTCTAACATATAGAACTTATATTTCTTGGTATTATATTATAAGCCCGTATCTTATAGTTGTTTAAGGACCATTCTAATATATTTTTAATATTTAGAAAGTAAGGACAAGTAGATTAAGATATTATTAATATACGCGGTAATAAATATATTAAGAAATTTATAAAGCGTATTATTAATATATTACTAAAATATGCTAGGACCATTCTTTATACTAAATAGCATTACTAGGTATTTAAAGAGTCCCCATTATATATAAAAAGCTATATACTTCTTATCTTCTTTATATATACAAATTTTATTAAAGGCGGTAACTATATTAAGCTTTATAAAGTACCGTGCCTTTACTAAATAGTTAAGCGTTTCTTAAATTAGGGGAATTAGATATCAGTTTTAGATTATAATTATATTTAGAGCTTAATAATTAATATAGAATCTTAAGCCTCCTCCTAGCTTTTTAATAAATAGTATAGGTAAGGCGAATAGAGATTAACTAGGGCGAATAAATCCCTTTTCCAGATACTTATTAAGGTATTATTATATTATAAGTAGTTCTTCTTATAATATACTATATAGCGGACCAAACTTTAGTATTATGCTAGGTTTAAGTTCTATCTTAAAATTGTGCTTATTTTAGTGCGGGGCTAGTTAGTCTACAAATCGTTTTTTAAACTTATTAATTAGATTGTGGTACTCTTTAGGTATAAGAGGTTAAGGATTTATATACTATTTTAGTTCTAGTGCTTTCTTAATATCTTCTATAGTTATAGTAAAGATTTTATAATCTTATATTTTTGCTAACAAGATAAAAGGCACAGCTTGTATTATACAAATTTTAAGAGGTTTTAACGTAAGATCTTTGTATTCTTTACTATAATTAGTAGTTATAGCTTTATTGTTTTAATTTAAGGCTTATAGTAAGGGCAATTTATATTATATTAAATTTAAATAGTCGTGTGTATGTTTGTAGGGTAAATAGATTTTTAAGTAATAACTTTGGTAGTAGGTTATACAGAACTTTAGTGTTTCTTTAACCCAGCTAATCAAAGGATTATGTTATTTTAGCTATCTATGTCTAAGTATTATCTTATAATGCTTTAAGGGTGTTATAAATAGGGATATATATTTAAGGTGTTTGCCTATCTATAATTTTATAAAAGTATAGTGCGTTAGTTCGTTATATATTAAGGGTTTACTATTAAAGCCTTATAGGCCTTAGGGCATATTAAGTTTCTTTAAATTTAGGCGTTAAGTTTTTATATAGTTTATATTAATAAAGCCTATGCTAGTGGCTCTGCTGTCTATAAGGATTTATACTTCCTTTTATTTACTAAGTATTTAAATTTCGCTAAGTATATTAAGGAAGTTATGTTATATATTAGCGTTAGAAGAGCCTAAACACTTATACTTTTCTACTTTTTATCCTAAGGCACAACTTGGCCTTAGGACAATTTATTTTCTAAGTTAACTAAAGGCGAGGTGCTTTATAACGTCTAAGTATAATTTATAGAGTAGGTACGATTTAAGGAATAAGTATAACTTAAGGAATGGGTATAATTTGAGGAACAAGAGAAACTACGGCAGACCTTTTTAAAGGGGTAAGTTCGGCAATGCTTTTAAATATATTCTTTTTTACCGCATCTAAAGCATTTTATATTTATAGCTTAAGTTCTTTATTTATTGGTTCCTAAGGGTATATAGGATTAGGTGGCATTAAGGTCCATAGGGTTATATATAGGGCTTTTAGGTCTTGGAGAAAGATTCTGCCTTAGAGCATATACTGGTTTCGTGAAGTTTTAAATATAAAGTATAGTTAACTTTAGAAAATAAGTCTATTTGTTATATTAAAGGTCTTTATCTATTTATTAATATATTATAGCAAATTTGGATAGGTTTTTTTAGCAGTTCTTTACCTACTAACTAGGCTTTAATCTTATCTAAAATAGCTTATTAAAGGGCAGCGACTCTAGCGGCTTTATTTCAGTTTAGCTCGCTAATAAGGCCTAAAAATTCCGAAAAGAAGCTAGTAAAGTCTTGGTTCCGTTATTATAGGTTTTTAAGTTTAGTAACAGCTATATATTCGCGGCTAGTATTATTATATATTCGTTCTTATAGAGAGATAAAGGTTTTAAAATTAATAAAAGTGCTATTGTGGAAGAATGGATCTATAGTTTGTGCAGCGTCCTTGCTTAAATAAGATATTCTATAGCTAACCTTACTAGCCTTAGTAGGGTATTAATTGTAGTTTGTTAAGAGTTTAAGATGGAGCTTAGTTATAAAGGGATATAGGTTATTTTAGTTTCTATTAAACATTAGAGAATTAGGGAGCTTTTTGGATTTTATAGTAGGTACTAGGTTTGCTATAGGTATAGGTTAAGCTACTATTACTAGTTTAGTATTCATATTTAATAGGTTAGGTTTAGGTACCGTTATTTTAATCTTATTTATAGGTGTTGCTATTAGGGTCTATAATGTAAATGCCTTAACGTTGCGGAGTTCTTTGCGGAGTGCTTCTATTAATTGCTAGTACTAGGCTTCTAGTGCAGCCCGCTGCTAAGCTAAGGCGTCTATAAAGGACTGTTGTATTATGGTTAACTATTCCCTAACTAGGGTTATAATACTTATGGTTATTAAAAGGGATTTGGGTTTATTTACTATTTTAATAGTAGTTATTTTAACGTAACGTAATATAAGGGCGTGAAGAGGCTTTAGGGAAGATTTAAAGGAATAATATAAATTCTATCTAAATCTAAGGGTATATAGTTCTTATAGAGTACAAGACATTATGTAAAGAAGAGAAGGGAATAACAAGAGAATTATATAATTAAATATTTAGGGGCTTGGTGGTCGACGCGTGCGCATGTGCGCATATGGTCTTTAACGGATTTTGGTAGAATTTGGTTAAAGCTTTGGAATTTATCTGTTAAGTGTTTCACCAAGACACTCCTATTGTAATTAGGCTAGTCCTATTATAGGATTTCTATCAGAGTCTGCATCTTAATAATAAGGTGTCAAAGTCTAACAATAAGGTAGAATTTCTTTAAATGATTAAGTAATAGCTAAATAGCTTCTTAAGTCGGTGGATTAGGCTTATAACTGTTATAAAGTGCATATAGAGCAGTTTATTGATAAAATAGGTTAATTGATTAATGATCTTGACTTAATGGTTAATAAATACTTCTAATAAGCCCCTAAGGGCTTTAAGCTATAAAGAGACCTTATAGTGCATGGGCTCCATATATATAACTTATATATATAACCTACGCCTTTAAAGAATACAGATTATCTAATAGGAGCTACTTCTATATTTAAAGTAGAGGCCTAGCTTAGTGCGTTGTTCTTATTTAGAGGACCCTAGTAGGGCGTATCCTAGGGTCCTAGTGTTAATATTTATAGCGTTAGGGTGCTTGGGCTAGGATAATAACTTAGTAGATATTTATAGGGTTATTATATTATATTAAAGAGCGGACTTTAGTATTAGGCGTAGTATATTATTGTACTATTTATTAATAACGTTTACGTAGGCGTTAAGGGCTTCTAGTAGATCTATACTAATTAAGAAGGTTTTTAGTTTAGGGCTTAGAGATTTAATAAGGCTGTTAATTAGTGTAGAGTCATTCCAGCCTGTTTCCTTTATATAACAATTAAATTTAAAGAAGTATACTAGGAAACTTTTCTTTTCTTAAGTTATATAGTTTATCTTCCTTTAAGTAATAGCTTGGCAGTTTAGGTTACTATATATAGCTTTAAGAAGTATAACTAGGCTTTATACTAAGTTTGGCTAGAGAGGTTTAATAAGGTTAGCTATATCTCCTCCTAGTTAATTTAGGGCGTAGTAGAGTTAGTTAGCTTTAGTTAGGTAACAGTTAGCATTACTAGTTAGCTTATTCTTAAGCCGGCTTAAGAATAATTAAAGCTCTTATTATTTAATAGTAAATACTAAAAGGTCTAGTAATTTTTCAGATTGTTATAATATAGTAGTTAGTTTTACTAGTGGGATAACTATTTCTAGTTTAGGGCTCGCGTTTCGCGTATTAGCTTCTAGTAATAGTAATTAGTCTTAAGGGCTTAGCGTGGGCGTCTTAAGGGTACGGATTTCTTTTTAGAGGGCCTTAATTGTTTTCTAATACTATGCTTCTTGTTTGGCTTACTATTAAGCTATAGCAGCTTAGTTTTATATAAGGGCGTTTATAAAGGACTTTTATATATCTGCTAATTATTCCTAAAGTGCGGATATAATATTAGTGGTTATTATAGGGGCTTTAAGGTTATTCTATATTTTAAATAGGGCAGAGTAGAGTATAGGTTTTTAAGATTTTAACGCAATATAGTATTACAGAGTAAGTATAAGTGATAATAATATATAGCGAAGTAGATATTATTAAGCTATGTATATAAACCATATAATAAGATTAAGACGTTATATAAGGAGAGAAGGTAAGGAAACGGGAAGAAAGAGTATATTTTGTTAGTTTAGTTGCTTAGTTAATATATATATGAAGTAGAATAGGATTTAAGTAGCAGTCCTAGCAGAACTTGGCAGGATTTAGTAGACTTGGCAGAATATGGCAGAATGCGGCAAATTGCCATAGATTGCTGGCAGATTGCTGTTAGATTATTATCTTGCGGTCAGTGTCTTCTTACTGCGTCAGTAAAAATAGGTGGACATAAGTAGATATATATAAGGTGTTACGGAGGTGTCCCATAATAGGTAGGTAAGTAAAAGTTATTTAGCAGAACTTGGAATATAATTATATAATTAATCTGGAAGAAGGTAAGCAGCTACTAAACCTTTATATTTATAACCTCTCTTATAAAGAGCTTAAGATCCTATAGGAGTACCTTAATAGCTTACTAGAAAAGGGATAGATATAGCCTAGTAAGTCGCTAGTAGGCACGCTAATTCTCTTTATTTTAAAACTAGATAGAACTATAAGGCTATATATAAACTACTGCGGTCTTAATAAGATTATAATTAAGAACTATTACCTACTACTATTAGTTAGTAAAATACTAAATTAGCTATTTAGGGCGAAGATCTTTATAAAGCTAGACCTATAAAACACTTATTATAGGCTCTATATTAAAAAAGGGAATAAATAGAAGACCACTTTTAAGACCTAATACGGTGTCACGGGACTCACTCGTTCTCACGTCTCTGCGCGTCTTTGACGTTCTTGACCCGTGCTCACGTTCGTCCCGAGACACCTACGCACGTTCCCCTACAACCCCTATTTATACCTTGTACCTGGCATACAAAGACTCTTCTTCTTTATCTAATGTCTTTGTATTAACCACGCATAGTTATGTATACGTAGCCTTCTCAATTACTACCTCGTTTAGTGCATTGTATCCCGGCTCGTGCCTACTCCGTAACATACGGCCACTTTAAGTATATAGTAATGCCTTTTAGGCTAGCCAATGCGCCTATAATATTTTAATTGTATATTTATAGAGCCTTAGGGGAACTAGTTAACCGTATATATATTATCTATTTAGATAACATTCTAATCTACTTAGAAGATAAGGATTAGCATAAGTAATATATCCATAAAGTGCTGGGACGCTTAAATAATTAGGGCCTCTATGCTAAGGCGTTAAACTATATTTTTAACACTAAGTAGGTTAAGTTTCTAGGTTATATTATAACGCCTATAGGTATAGACAATCTAAAAGTAGCCAGAGCTAGAGAGCTACTATAATATTTAAGTGTTCTTAGGCTTTATTAATTTCTATAGGCGCTTTATCTATAACTACTTAGATATTACCTAATATCTATCTAACTACGTTACTAAAGCTTTTTAAAACCTAGCTTAAGGAGCAAAAAGCTTAAATGCGGGAAGGAAGAAAACTAAAAACATCGGGAAAATATTCGCAGGATAAGATTTAAGTAGACTTTAATTTTCGCGTTTCGCGTAATTAACATGCAATTTAACTAACTTAACACGCAATTAACCAACTTAATACGCAATTAACTAACTTAACACGCAATTCAACTAACTTAACACGCAATTAACTAACTTAACACGCAATTTAACCAACTTAATATGCAATTAACCAACTTAACACGCAATTTAACCAACTTAACACGCAATTAACCAACTTAATACACAATTTAACCAACTTAATATGCAATTAACTAACTTAATACGCAATTTAACTAACTTGATATGCAATTAACTAACTTAATACGCAATTTAACTAACTTAATATACAATTAACTAACTTAACAACTTTAAAAGCTAACTATATATTTCTTAACACGCAATTAACCTACTTAGCAACTTTAAAAGGTAACTATATATTTCTTGACATGCAATTAAGGTAAAGTTATATGCTATATATTTAACTATTATATATTATCTAATATAATCTTATACAATCTTATATAGTTTTATTACTTAGAGGCTCTGCACAAGGCTCTGCGCGAGGCTCTACACGAAGCTCTACACAAAGCTCTACACGAAGCTCTACACGAAGCTCTACACGAAGCTCTACACAAAGCTCTACACGAAGCTCTACACGAAGCTCTACACGAAGCTCTGCGTACAGAGGCTCTGCACGAAGCTCTGCGCATAGAGGCTCTGCACGA
>Ga0307507_10000130_pt1 | contig 128385 bp, 23 predicted proteins | sample 7_EM_MG_FD_207223 | JGI IMG/M metagenome (GOLD analysis project Ga0307507, IMG submission 207223) | Populus trichocarpa ectomycorrhiza microbial communities from riparian zone in the Pacific Northwest, United States - 7_EM | ecosystem: Host-associated > Plants > Roots > Unclassified | place...
ATCGCGATTATTCTTGGCATTCCTACAATAAAATTCTAGTTCTAATATCTTTGCATTTTGCGGAGGCTCTGCACGAAGCTCTGCACGAAGCTCTACATGGAGCTTTGCACGAAGCTCTGCGTACAGAGGCTCTGCACGAAGCTCTACACAAAGCTCTACACAAAGATCTGCACAAAGCTTTTATATAGAGCCTTCGTAGTAGAACAGTCGTACGTAGAACCGTCATACGTAGGACCGTCGTACGCAGAGCCGTCGTGCAGAGCCTCCTATACAGAGCTTCGTGCAGAGCCTCCGTACGCAGAGCTTCGTGCAGAGCTTCGTGCAGAGCCTTCGTACGCAGAGCTTCGTGCAGAGCTTCATGCAGAGCCTCCGTATGCAGAGCTTCGTGCAGAGCCTCCGTAGAGCTTCATGCAGAGCCTTCGCAGAGCTTCATGCAGAGCCTCCGCAGAGCTTCGTGCAGAGCCTCCGCAAGCTTCGTGCAGAGCCTCTGTACGCAGAGCTTCCGTACACAGAGCTGTAAAAGCAGATTTTATTTTCGCCCACCCTACAGGTAAGAAATTAAGATATTATATAAAGGATGGGAAAAGGGAAGGGAGTTGTAATAAATATTTATAATTTGGTAGTAATTAAGTGAGCTAATTAGATATATATAAGGTAATATTTGGGAAGGCGTGGCTTAGCTGTGTGGCTTAACGATTATCGCGATCCTACGCACGATTCTTAACGATTACGATTATTTTATCGATAAGAATCCCGTGATCGTTAAGACCCCTGACAGTCTCTGTACCACCTGCCTGGCGTTATGTCGCGCATTTTCATCCGTATGCAGACCGTAAGGAATCAGGTTATTCATATATCGCGTTTTATCTGAAATTTTCTTCCTAGCTGACGTGCTGGTAGTGGTCCTTCTGTGGAAGGGTGGCCGTCACGCTGAGGTGCGAGTTGATCTCGAATGTTGTCGTTTGCAATTTGCTAATCAAATGGGTAACTCCATGTGCTTTTCAAAGGCATCCATAGCTGACCTTGGGTTTTTCACATACCACAAATGCCTTCCTCTTTGACCGATGTTATTCCGTTTCTTCCTAGCCTTGACTGACATTCTCCCAGAACGATCACATCACCGCCTTTCCCTCCAAAACGCAACATCAGATTTAGGAATTAGCATAGCTAGAAGCATTATCTCGTCCGATGGAACACAAACCTTCTGTCGAGATCAGGTGAAACGAATGAATCTATTTGTTTTCAGTATCTATAATGCTGCATATATGGCCTTTTCTCCAACATCCAACAAGGTAATATTGTAGAGCGGAGATAGACTGTCTCAGTTGCCAAATACCTGTTTTAGTAGCCCCCACTAACGTACCACCTCACGTATATATAGTCTCTGTTTCTTCATAGATCAATCTTTACACGAGTCTTCCTGACCTCCATTTTCAGGTCAACAAATATACTATCTGCACGCTTTCCCATACAGAATTCACAGGCTCTTTGGATAGCTCGGTTGGATCGCGCTCATACCCACGCCTAAAAATTGATAACTGGCACGTTTTTCTCGCGCTAAAACCCAGATGGTTGCATTCAGGGCTGACGTACCCGCTGATCTAGTGGTAAGATCATGCACGTGATCAAGGCATAGGCCTGCACGGTTGGAGATCATGCGTGAATTGATTATTTCTAATTGAGTATCTGTAAACAGATAATATTTCCTTGTATTTTCCATGACTGATTGTCTCCCTTTTAGACAGTGCAGTCTTCCGCCGCTCTATGTATTTGTACTGATGATTCGATTCGACCCGATGCTAACACAGGCACGCAATGCACATGAAAGATCATCATCCCGATACCAGCGATTAACCTAACTCGAGAAGATGGTATACACCCCTAGCACTAGGGCTTCTGTCAATCTGCATGACATTAGTAGCATCTGTGGTCAGCCTTTGGGTTAGCCCATTACGAGTTTTATGCGGACAAACAATGTCGAGTAGAGAGGCTCGATCGAACAAGAGGTCATTTGCTTTTAACATTCTCTCCTATCTTTCTCATGCTCAAACCAGTGATGGCAGGAGTAGACAGATCGATGTATTCATAACTTTGATCAACAAAGTCACACGCCAACGGCGATTTTTTGTTTCCAGCCCGATGATACATAGCCGTTGGTGTTTGTTCTTCATAACGACCAAGTATTGTTCTGCATTTTACCGAAGGCGAAGAAAGAAGTATAATTATAAAGGTACGCACAGGGTGTTTAACATCCCTCTCATCGGTACTCAAAATGGTGCGCACACGCATAGATCGTCATCCATCCAAAATGAAAAGTGCTGTATCAAACACCATCAGCGAGGAGATGGCTACCGAATCTCCGATCTAGTCATTAAAACTCTCGACCTTGACGATCGAGAATCTCTTAGAGTCAAGAACACAAAGATCAACGGCGACTACTCATTCCAGGTCCTGAATCGTATCATACCCGAAAGTGGAAAGCGAATCCAGCTCATACTCGTGCCACCGAAGCCACGCAGTGTTATGTGTACCATACTGAGCTTCTACGCCACGCACGTCATGTACTTTGTATCTGGAAGCATTGCTGCGTACCTTTACTATAACGCAGTCGAAAAGCGAGAGGGGAGGAAATTCGATATTGATGGGAGTTCAAGACATGCAAAAGCGAATGAAGCCATCGAGAAGTGGGGGAAACGGGGTTGGATGTTCGCCGAAAAAGATGAAAGAAAAAAGAAAAGTCATACAGCGTTAGACTGTGAGGTGGTCAGTCTACAAGACTGTTATAGTTCAGCATTGCAAGAAAATGGAGGGAAGGAACTTCCTTTGTGGTGGGGGGAATATTTCGAGGCTTGTAAAGTATGTTTCTATGCTTACAGCTGGTGGGAGAATAAAGGAAGGATCTCTGATATTCGAAGAAGAATAGATGTTCCGGGTGTAAGGGTAGGACTCCTCACAGTGTGTCCAACAGTCAGCTAGCTGCGAGCTTCAGCTTTTATAGCTGACTGACTGCGTCAATTGGACCGCTCGCTGTCCGCTGACTGTAAGGTACGCTGACTGTCACGCTGTCAGCTAGCTGTCCCAATTAGGAAAGTGATATAGACTTTATGGTGTTTCATTGCGGATTCCTGGCAGTACCTCTCTATATACAAATATTGACGTTGCCCAATCAAATCCACCCTAATTTACCCAATATAGTATTTAAATATAGCTAAATTCGTCCTATGTAGAAGATAAGCAATACACAGAGTTTTAGCCCCATAACCTTAATTCAACACTCCAGCTTTAAGAGGCCGCGAACACGTCCTGCAAGAGGATAAATCTGAAGAGAACTGCTCTGAATGCAAAGGAGAGACGCCTCCAGAGACACCGTAGTATTACGGTATTAGTAGAAAACGGCAGATTTATAGCAGAGAACGGCAGAATATGGCAGGCAGTTATAGTTACGTGGCTAGAGGATTATATAAAAGCCTACTTTAAGCAGCGCTACTATTCATCTCCTTATTAAGGCTTAGGCAAGAACTAAATCTATTAGTAGCCTATATATGAAGATTCTAAGCTAATAAGAAGAAGATTCTTAGGGGCTATTTAACAAGGAGTCGCTAAAGCCCTAAGGCACTAGTTGATACGGCTTGAACAACTGCCTCCAAGATGAAGCTTGAACGAATGCTGTATTACGAAGATACTAAGCTGAGGAGCAGAAGAAGGTCGAGGGAAGAACACGTCTATATATAAGCGCCAAGTCTCTAAGCGAGCCCCTCCTAAAAAGCGCGTGTAAAATTAAGCAGTGGGTCTACCATAACGTCTACTATAATGTCTACCATAACGTTTACCATAATGTCTACTATAGCGTCTACTATAAACCCTTAGAGGATATCGAAGTTCGCTATGCCCTCTACTTCTCTACTCTTCCGTTAAACATTAATTAATAGAGAAAGACATAATTGGCTGCTTTTAAGCAAAGCTAAATAGGATTAGATTTGTTACTAGCGAGGCTGTTATATAATTATAGGAAGCTCCTGTGGGGGTCCGCTTACCAAGATCTACTCCTTAGCCTTAGCTCCGAAAGTAGAGGTAATGCCAACAATTCTCCCGCTGACTCCGGAAGAAGAGTTTAAGCAATACTATTGTGGGAGGGTACGACCACTCTCAGATAGAAAGTCACGGTGCTGTTGGTCTGTCTGTCGGTTGGTTGGTCAGTCGGTCAGTCGTAATCGGTCAGAATCAATTAGTAGAAAGTAGTTAGTAAGAAGAAAAGAAAAGAATGTATTCCAGTAGGTTCGTGATATATATAAAGGAGGTAAGAAGGAAGGAAGCCGAAGGCTCTATAAATATAGGAAAATGCCAAGACACTAGGCGACGTCCAATCTATACCACTACACTATGCTGTAGGTATATTGTTTTATGGTAGATGATATAGTAGTATTGGTATATACATTGTGAAGGCTTAGTTAAAAGAACAAGAATCTATTAATAGGCAGGTACGAGGATTCCAAGACAAGGACTGGAAGAAGGTTAAGGAAAGGACACGTCTATATATATAGCGCCAAGGCTCGGCTCGGCCGAGCCTCTGACTAGGGTTTATAACAGTGCCATAATATATATTCGTGTTGTGTGCATAAAGCACGTGATCTACGCAAGACGCGTATATATACTATTAACACTGCATTAAAGAGAAATCAATTATCCATTAACTAACACCGTATATGTATTGCAATACAGTAATACTTGTGCACGTTGATTAAAGTATATGTACCAATAGTTATGCTCTAATTTCCTAATTAGGAAATAGGTATAAAAATATAGGCTTGGCGCTTTTTAGTAAGCGCCGATTATTACGTAGGGAAATGTGAAGGCTTAGCTAAAAGAACAGAATCTATTGGTAGCCAGTAAACGAGAATTTCAAGACAAGGACTGGAAGAAGGTCGAGGAAAGGACACGTCTATATATATAGGCTAAGGCTCTAAGCGAGCCCCTAATTAGGGTCTGTAATAGTGCCGTAATAGGAAAGTTCAAAGCAATTTTCTTAGGACAATGGTAGATCGATACCCCCTAATTAATACTCGCACACCCCCTAATTGGTATTTACATACCCCCCTTGATTTGGCTTAGCTCCTACTATATCTAGTTAGAACTTATATGTGTTTGGCTTATATATATCTGCATTACGAAAATCAAACCTTTAAAATGCAGCTTTTATAACTGCACCACTTCAATTAAGTCTTGATTTCAATTATAGTATAAGTAATAAAGTTTAGACCAAAGTTGGAATGCACTAAAGGACCCCTTAGCAAAGTCCTGCTAAAAGGGCAAGGCCCCTTAACCTCTATAAGCCTGTTAAATATTGCCGCCAATACTTTGTAATGCGCTCGCAGTATCTTGACTTCTACTACTATACTTACTACCGCACTTACTACCTATACTACTACTACGTGCTTACTCCTGAGTTAATTGATTAGATTGCGTAGTAGCTTATAAGGCCTCGCTTAAACCAATTTAAGTGCTGCTACCTCTGCTTAGTGTTTATAAGCTGCCTCCGCGAGTATGCCCACGCTTAAGCCTACGCCTACGCCTGCGCCTACGCCCGCGCCCGCACCTATATCCACGTGCAGTATACCTAGTATTTTGTTTAAATGCTAATGGCTTGTAACAAGTTAATGTATTAACACGAACAGAGCCAGCTAGGTGGCTGTAGCAGTACTCTATAGTTAGAGGCTAGGAGGTAAGGTAAATGCGAGGTAATATTTTGGGTATAGGCGCGCAATAGTTGCGCACTAGTGTAGATGTATATAAGCCAAACACACGTAAGTTCTAACTAGATGTGGTGGGAGCTAAGCCAAATTAAGGGGGGTATGTAAATGCTAATTAGGGGGTGTTAATCTACTATTGTCCTTTTCTTAATATTAAAGCTTTATTACTATATTCTATTCCTACACGTTCTTACTGTGGGTGATTATATTAATTACACAATCGTAACTACAATTGTATTACTGTTAGCGACTTAGTTAATTAAGGCATAAGTATAGTAAGAGGGTCACGCAAGCCTATACAATTAGATTATCTATAAATAAGGATCTAAAGCTAGAGAAAGGAAAAGAGAAGAAGGGTAGCGCCGCTTAAGGTTTTATATAATTATCCAGTTATATAACTACGACTATCTAAAACAGTAAGAAACTATCTGCGGTTGTCCGCTATAATCTACTATTATAATCTACCGTTTTCCACTACGCTGTAATATTACCCTCCCTCTAAAAAAGCCTGCCCTTAGGCTTTATATATCTATATTATATCTATAGGGTATTCTTATCTTTATACTTAATAGGTAGCTTATTATCTTTGCTATATTAGCACTCTATTTACTTATCTAGATACTTTAGGGGTCTTAGCTTATTAGGATATTAGTTATAGAATTTTTTAAGCTTTTAGGGGCAACCTATAAAGTTCTAGGTGGGGTACTAGGTTAAGTCTAGATTGTAACCTTTCTATTAGATATAATATTTTAGCGTTTCTTATACTATAGTAGATACTAAGCTAAACTACCACATCTATAATAAAGAAATGCTGGCTATTATCTCTAGCTTTTAGCACTGGCGTATATAGCTAGAAGGGACCCCTAAGCCTATTTAGGTAGTCTCTAATTATAAGGCCTTAGAATATTTTATAATAATAAAAGCCCTTACTGTTACGGCGCTGGTGGAAAACGGTGGATCTTAGCAGACGTGGATTATGGTAGACGCGGATTATAGTAGACGCGAGTCACGTGACTCGAGGACCGCATAAAATATTAAGCGGCGCTGCTATTCTTCTCCTTCCTTTCTCTAGCTTTGGATCCTCGTTTATAGACTACCAATTGTACAGGCTTGCGCGTCCCTCTTACCGTGCTTGTGCCTCAATTAACTAAGTCGCTAACATTATCTAAAGCTCATCTACTCTTCTTCCTGAGAAGGAACTTAAATATATCTATCTATAAGACCACGAACAGGATAAGGATATAGAATAGGACCCTAAGGATATCACTAGGATTATAAGGATAGGACAGACCCAAGAACTAAAAGAACACGAACAGAACGCGAAACCTAAGAATAGAATACGCATGGACTAGAACCCCTAGAAAATAAACAAACACCGGAAATTACCCAATACCCCTACCACTATGCCAAGAAATACAGCAGCTGGTAAAGCTGCTGCAGAACCCGTAAATACCTCTAATAGTAAAACAGTCGCCGTCTTGACCCCCTAGGAAGAGCTCGTAGCAGCTAATGCCGAAATTAAATGGCTTTAAGAGCTGCTTAAAACTAGAGACACCCCTATACCTAGTAAGGAGTTATTAGACACCTAGAGACTTGCTATAGTCCTTAAGACCCTAGCCCAATGTACAGTATTAGTATTGTTGCGGTCCACGAAGGTTGCGGACCCCCTATTGCTTACAGACGGAACTAACCCTATATTTAACAATTGGAAGCTTTAACTGCAAGACAAGCTTAAAGTTAATATAGACCACTTCCCTACTACCTAAGCTAAAATGGCCTACGTCTTCGGCCGTACTAGTAGGGACGCATAGACGTATCTACGTCTGCGATACACCTAGGACTTGGTAGACCCCTTCCTCTCTAAATAAAAAATAGTTAACCACCTATCTTCCATTTATAAGGACCCCTTTAAGACATAGAACGCCCGCCTTAATTACAAAGCTCTTAATATAAAGACAATGGAGACCTTTTTAGCCTTTTAGACCCGCTTTCTATACCTAGCCGGCCAAGCCCAAATTCCCTATAAAGACCTAATACTAGACCTCTTTAACAAGCTTACCCTAGACCTATAGCGCGCCGTACTACCAGTTTTTACTACTGTATAGACGCTAAAGGTACTTACGACTACTGCCTAGCTATTAACTAAGGCCTCTATTAAATTAAGGCATAATCTAAGCGGTATAAAGCTAGAAACTCTTTAAACTAGACTACAAGCACTTTATAAATGGCCTATAATACCCTAGCACGATCTGCAACTCCTACGGCACCAGCTATATAGCCCGCCGTTAATTCAGCAGCTAGCCGTGCAGCTAGTCCTACTGCGGGTCCGGCGTATACTTGGCCCACGTATAACGACCCCTATAAATAGGCCCTTAGTAATTAAGGAGCTTGCTTCTTATATGGCTAGAAAGACCACTTTATAAAGGATTGCCAGACAAAGGCAAAAACAGGCGAGGTTCTATTAATTTAGGAGGACAGTATAGAGTTAGAAAAAGAGGAACCCTAGAGAAAGACTCCTCTTTAGGGTTAAAAGGGATTAATATATTATATATTAATCTAGGTCGGCTAATTGGTGGAAAAAGCTATACTATCCCTTATACCTTATTCCGTAATAGATATTAAGTTTTAACCTCTGCTTTGGCTAACTCTAGAGCAAATGCCTTTGCCTTAATAGACACCTAGTGTGCTATAAAGCTGGCTGACTTTTTAAATGCACTTCTTAAAGAACTGCCCAAACCAATTCCTATTTGTGGGTATAACGGACAGATAGGACTACCTATTATAACTATCTTGCGGATTCACCTCCGTGTAGATAGATAAAGGTAGTATAACATCCCCTTTCTTATTACGGACCTAGGAAGCCACAATATAATCTTAAAAAGAAAATAGCTAGCCTATCTAGGCTTACAGCTTAATGTATGGAGTAGACGGCTTATCTGGCCCAAAACCCTGCCCCCAATACCCTCTTTTATAAAGGAAATCAGCATTACAATAGAAAACCTTGTGCGGCTATAGATAGACACCGTTTACTAGGCCAATGCTATGCGTAGGGACCAGGCTTTTAAAAAGAACATATAGCTTAACCCGCAACGGATCTGTATACTACGCCGCCCCTAGACTACCTATGTTATGCCACCCATACCAGAGATTAAAAAAGTTAGTAAAAAGCTAGCGGAGCTCCCCACAGGGAACTTAGGCCCTATGCAGCTATAAAGAATAGTAAGGAGTATTAAACGCTATACGGAACGTATAGACCAGAGGGATAACTTATAGAAGATGGAATAGGAGCTAAGAAAGATCACAAACCCTAGGCTGTAAAATACGGCCTAATAATAGTCTGTAAAGAAACCTACGGGCCTCCCACTAGTTAATATCTACTGTATTAGCGCCGTAGGATTCTACTAGAACTTGGTCTAACCTAATACCATTACCTTTACCACTAGCTTATATAAAATTGATTAAATGATTAAGGAAAAGGAAAATAAGCTTAGCAAACAGGAAGGTGAGCTTATAGATAAGGAGCTAGTAGAACAGAAACTACCCTATTAATACTAGAAATTTAAGGACGTGTTCTCCAAGGCAGTATTAGATATACTCCCGCCTCACCAACTATACGACTATAAGATTAAGATTGAGCTAGATAGGGAAGACACACTTAGCTATAGCCCCCTTTATTAGCAGTCTACTGCCGAATTATAGGCTACAAAGTAGTACCTTATTAATAACCTAAATAAGGGCTTTATTAAACCTAGTTAAGCCCCTTTTAACTCGCCTATTCTCTTTGCTAAAAAGCTAAATGGAGGACTTTATTTCTATATTAACTACCGCAAACTAAATAATATAACCTGTAAGGACCGCTACCTACTGCCCTTACTTAATAAGACTTTAACCTAAATAAGTAGAGCTAAGATCTTTACTAAGCTTAATATCCGTTAGGCCTTTTACTAGATTAGAATAGACCCTAAATTAGAAGATCTTACTATATTTTAGACCCATTACGGAATATATAAATATAAAGTACTTCCTTTTGGACTAACTAACGGACTGGCTACGTACTAGCGATATATAAATGATATACTCTTTAACTACCTTAATGACTTCTATATAGCCTACCTAGATAACATTATAATCTACTCTAAGAATAAGTTAGAATATAAGGAGCATGTCTATAAAGTCCTATAACGGCTCCGCGAGGCTGGTCTCCAGGCCAATATTAGGAAATTGGAATTTAGTGTTAAGCGTACAAAGTACCTAGGTTTTATTATTAGTATAAATAGAATTAAGGCTAACTTAGAGAAAACGGCTGTAATTAACTAGTAGACACCCCCACAGACCGTAAAAGGGGTGTAATTATTTCTAGGTTTCTATAACTTCTACTAATGCTTTATTAAGAACTACAGTAGGATTGCCTGGCCTCTTAACCGCCTTACTAGGAAAGACTAGCTATTCCACTTTAATGCCGTATATATGCAGGCCTTTAATGAGCTTAAAAAACGGCTAGTATTAGCTCCCTTACTTGCCTACTTTAACCCAGAATGGCCCTTAATGCTAGAAACTAATACCTTAGACAGTGTAATAGCCAGCATTTTCTCCTAAAAGCAACTAAATAGAGAATAGTACCCTGTTGCATACTATTCGAAGACTATAATAGATGCCGAGCTGAACTACCATATCTATAATAAAGAAATGCTGGCTATTATCTCTAGCTTTTAGCAATAGTGTGTATAGCTAGAGGGGACCCCTAAGCCTATTAAGGTGGTTTCAGACTATAAGGCCCTAGAATACTTTATAATAACTAAGGCCCTTATGGCCTAGCAGGCACGCTAGGCGGATATCCTATTTTAGTTTAACTTCTTAATTATGTATAGACTAGGCGCTATAAACTATATAGATGCTCTTATAAGGTGTAAACAGGACCTAGGTAACCAGGCAGCTATAAAGATCTTATTATAGACTTAGATACTACTACGACCAGAGCACCTTAACCCTTAGATATAGGTAGAGCTAAATATAGACCCTTTAGATGCTGAGATATGTCCTGTTAACTCTATAGAACTTGACCTTATTAATGAACTGCTGTAGGTAAACCGTATGGCCCCTTCTCTACAGGAGTACCGTAAAAAGGTAAAGGATGCTACTAGCCTATAGTCCCTTGAAAACGGACTGCTTAAGCATTAGGAACGGCTGGTAGAGGAATAGAATTTATGGACCTAGCTTATTGCCAAAGTATATACCTAGGTCTCTACGGCCTACCCTAAAAAGAATAAGACCTGTAAGATTATTGGTGACCGTTACTACTGGCTTAGAATGGTTACGAATATTAACCGCTATATACGGAACTGTAACGACTGCTATAGGTCTATAATTCTACGGGATAAAACCCTAGGACTATTAAAGCTACTTCTAATACCAGAACGCCCCTGGCAGTATATCTCTATAGACTTTTACAAACTGCCTACGGACTGTGACGGATATAATATGGTAATGATTCTAGTTAACTGCTTTAGCAAGCGCCTGTTCTCAATCCCCTGTTATAAGGATATTAATGCCAAGGAGGTAGCCTAACTATATATCCATTATATCTACCGAATTTACGGACTATTAGATACTATTATATCCGATTATAGGCCGCAGTTTATATCGGCCTTCTGGAATAAGTTTATTTAAATCCTTAGTATTAAGCTAAAGCTTTCCACAGCATACTACCCCCAGATAGACGGTTAGACGGAGATTGTAAATTAATACTTAAACTAGAGGCTCTAGCCCTTTGTTAACTACTTTTAGGATAACTGGGGCAAACTGCTACCCCTAATAGACTACGCCCAGGCAACCCTACCCTATGACTTTATAGGATTTGCACCTATTCAGCTAGAAATGGGATACTTACCCTATATAAGCTTTAACTGGGAAAGACCAGAGGGGCTACAGACCATACGCGAAAAACTGTCTTATAAGAAAGCCCAGCAATATGCCAAACGCTGAGAAGAAGCTTGGACGGTAGCCTATATAAATCTAGAAAAGGCCTAGAGATTAATAGAACAGCAGGCAAACAAGTATAGGCGCGAGCCTAACTTTACTATAGATAATAGGGTCTAGGTTACAATAAAGAACTAAAAAATAGAACGGCCTAGCCGCAAGCTAGATTATAAGATGGCAGGACCATATAAGATCCTTAATAAAGAAGGTAACTTGTATAAGGTTAAGCTCCCAGACTTAATTAAAGTCTATCCTATCTTTTTACTGGATAAGCTACGGAAGGCTGTAAATAACCCACTACCTAGATAAAAGAATAAGCCTCCCCTGCCAATTTAAGTTAATGGCGATGACGAATGGGAAGTTAATAAAATACTAGCCTATAAACTAGTACAAGGAACGCTATAATACCGTATTTAATGGAAAGGCTACGATCTAGACCTAACCTGGTACCCTGTCTGGAACTTTATAGGCTGCCCCTAGAGACTTAAAGAATTCTATAACCAATACCCTAATGAACCCGGACCCCCGAAGTACCTTAACGAGTGGATGGAGTGCTGGTATAGCGAAGATAATAGGCTGCCTATTGAGCATAAAAATAAGAATACCCCACGGACATAATATGGACATATAAAGCCTAAGGGCAGGCTTTTTCGGAGGGGGGGGGGTAATGTTACGGCGCTAGTGGAAAACGGTGGATCTTGGCAGACGTGGATTATAGTAGACGCGAGTTATATAACTTAAGGACCGCATAAAATATCGAGCGGCGCTGCTATTCTTCTCCTTCCTTTCTCTAGCTTTGGATCCTCGTTTATAGACTACTAATTGTACAGGCTTGCGCGTCCCTCTTGCCGTGCTCGTGCCTCAATTGACTGAGTCGCTAACACTTACGGCCTGGTAGGTATACTAAATAGATATTTTATCCTAGTTTAACTTCCTAATTATATACTGGCTAGGCGCTATAAATTATATAGACGTCCTTATAAGGCGTAGATAAGACCTAGATAACTAAATAGCCGTAAAGATCTTATTATAGACCTAGATGTTATTATAACTAGAGCACCTTAACTCCTAAATATAGGCAGAGCTAAATACGGACCCTTTAGACGCTAAGATATATCCTATTAACTCTATAGAACTTGACCTTATTAATAAACTACTGTAGGTAAACTGTATAGCCCCTTTTCTATAGGAGTACTGTAAAAAGGTAAAGGATACTACTAGCCTATAGTCTCTTGAAAACGGACTACTTAAGCACTAAGAACGGCTGGTGGTAGTAGAGGAATAGAATTTACGGACTTAGCTTATCGCCAAAGTATATACCTAGGTCTTTACAGCCCACCCTAGAAAAAATAAAACCCGCAGAATTATTAGCAACCGCTACTACTAGCCCGGAATGGTTATAGATATTGACCGCTATATATAGAACTGTAACAACTGCTATAGGTCTACAATTCTATAAGATAAAACCCTAGGGCTATTAAAGCTACTCCTAATACTAAAACGCCCCTAGCAGTATATTTTTATAGACTTCTATAAGTTACCTATAGACCGTAACGGATATAATATAGTTATAATCCTAGTTAACCGCTTTAGTAAGCGTCCGTTCTTAATACACTATTATAAGAATATTATTGCTAAAAAGGCAGTATAACTGTATATTTATTATATCTACCAAATTTACGGACTACTAGATACTATTATATCCAATTATAGGCTGTAGTTTATATTAGCCTTTTAGAATAAGTTTACCTAGATCCTAGGTATTAGGCTAAAGCTCTCTATAGTATACTACCCCTAAACAGATGGTTAGACAGAGATTATAAATTAATACTTAGACTAGAGACTCCAGCCCTTTATTAACTACTTTTAGGATAACTAGAGAAAACTACTACCTATAATAAACTACGCCTAGGTAACCCTACCCTATAACTCTATGGGGTTTACACCTATTTAGCTAAAAATAGGATACTTACCCTATATAAGCTTTAACTAGGAGAGACTAAAAGGACTATAAACTATACGCGAAAAACTATTTTATAAGGAAGCACAGCAGTATACTAGACGCTTAGTGTAATGGTACTAGAGCGCGTTACCTGCTACTTTCTAGGCATTCTGCCAAATTCTACCATGTTCTGCCAACACTACTTATAGAGCTGGCCAATTAGGATTTTCCATGCCCAGTATAGAAAATCGCTATTGGCTCGCTTACTACTAGCGCCTTAGCGACCCCTTTATATCTTACTAGTCTCTAACAGACTTCTTCTTCTCCTTAGCTTAGTATTCTTATATAGTAGCAATCTACAAGCTTTGGTTTAGAAGCATTTATATAAGCCCGTTATATTATACTAAGCTCTCCCTATATTACCTGGGAAGGCCTTAATAATACCCTACCCTAAAAAGAAGACCTTTGTCTGCAACGACGCGTTAACATATTATACTTAGACACTAAATAACTATCTACTATGCCTGGGAAGGCCCTAATAATATCCTACTTTTATAGGCCAGACTGTACTTAACCTATACCCCTAAAAAAACCCCGAAATTAAAAACAAACTATATAATTCCAACAAACCTTAGAAAGCTAATAATGGCACCTAAAGTAAGCTAATCTAAAAGACCTGCCTCTACCTAAGAGGAATATAAGATCTAGTTAGGATCAGAAATTAAAGATAATAATAACGTTATAGATATACACGGGCAGATTTATACCCTTATAGCTAACTAGAAGGTCGATTGTCTTTAAGCCTAAAGTATATAAGAGACTCTAAGGAAAATCCTAGAAAGCTTTACTGCCTTATAAAACAGCCTAGCCTCCCCTTTATAAAGCCTTAGTTAACTTATTTACTTAACTAAATATAATATACTAGAGAGTACGGACATAATAACAAAATAATTAAAGTCCGTTAAGCTCCCTAACCCCTTATTATTGTTAGACGGTATAGACCTAACCTTTAAAAACTGGAGAATTTAGGTTTAAGGAAAGCTTTGTATTAACCATAACTATTTTCCCTCTAAAGAAGCTAAAATACTCTACCTCTTTGGTTAAACCATTAGGGACGCCTAGCAACACCTCTAGGCCAAGTTTAAGGACAAGTTACCTGTTTGGTTTATATCTATTAATAAGATAATATAACATCTAGCGGCTATCTATATTAACCTAAATAAAGTACAAAATGCCTGTTATAACTATAACCGCCTAATAATAAAATTAAACTAATCCTTTACTAAGTTTTAACCCCAATTCTTACACCTAGTAGGCGAAGGCTAGGTTCCTACTAAGAACTACTATCTAGACCTATACAATAAGATAACAGTCTAACTATAAAAGAAGATTATAGTAGCCTTAGACAACCTACTAACCTACTAAAGACTTGCAGCCTAATATTTATTACTAGATTTAGAATTAAAATAAATTAATACTTGTTCTAACTAACTAAAGAAGTCCCGCAGCGACCAGAACCTATCTGCTATGCTAACCAGAGCTGGTGTTAGAAGATAAACTACGACTGCCCTTATACTAAAAGCTGTTATAACTACCTACCTGCGAGCCTTGTCTAAATCGCTATGTACTATACCTTCAGCTAATACTTATTGCAACACCCTAATTAACCCTATATCGGTTACGTGCTTTAATTACGGAAAGGATAGTTACTTTACTATATCCTACCCAGAGCTAAAAGATACGGGTAATATTAAGGAGATAGAGGAAGAAGAAGAAACGTCCAATAAGTTAGAAAAAGAAAAACCCTAAGGAAAGACTCCCCCCTAAGGTATCCTATTAATCTTAAAGAGATTAATTTAAGTTAGCTAATAGGTAGAAAACACTTTATAGTTCTATGTATAGTATCTTAAAATGGATATAGAGTTAATATAACTACCCTTATTAACACTAGAGCAAATAGCTTTGCCTTTATAAATACTGCTTATATAAATAACGTTGCTAAGTTCTTAAATATAAATACTACCCGACTAGAGAAGCCTATTTAAGTAAAAGGCTATAACGGCCAAGCCGGTAAGCTAGTTACCCATGTCTTAAAACTATATATTGCTATTAATGGACAACGCTAGTTTAGTATCCCCTTCTATATCCTGGACCTAGGGTCCTACAACATAATCCTTAGCTAAAAATGGATGTCCTATTTTAATATTTGTGACGGGCTTGTATAAATGCTTCTGAACCAAAGCTTGTAGATTGCTACTATATAAGAATACTAAGCTAAGGAGAAGAAGGAAAAGGAGACTGTTGGAGACTAATAAGATATAAGGGGTTGCTAAGGCGCTAGTAGCAAGCGAGCTAATGGCGATTTTCCATGCTGGGCATAGAAAATCCTAATTGGTTAGCTCTATAAGTAGTGCTAGTAGATTGCCTAGAAATGTGGCGAATTGCCCTAGAAACGGTAATGTAGCAGGTAACGTGCTCCAGCACCATTATATTACCCCCCCCTCCTAAAAAAGCCTGCCCTTAGGCTTTGTCTAAGTTCTTTATTGTTGTCTAGATTATTATAGTTATCTAACCCCTTTTCCTAGCATTTAATCTAGCTGTCTAACTTGCGTGGTGGTCTAGGGAGGTCTAGGTGGGCTAGGTAGAAATCTTATAGCTTATAGGGGGAGTACTTAAAATTGGATGCGGGGTACTATTTTGGATCTTTATTATAACCTACCCAGCTCGCACAGTATTTTAAGGTACTACGGTCCTTCTTAACTGCTAAGATTTCTTTAACTTCCCATTCTTCGTCCTTTATAATCTAAATTGGCGGCGGGGGGTCGTTATACTGTCCAGGTAATGGGTCGTCTGTGGCCTTCTATAGTTAGTCTAAAAAGAAGATAGGGTGGATCTTTATTAACTTTGGTAGCTTAACCTTAAAAGAGTGCCCTACCTGCTTAGGGATCTTATAGGGGCCAGCTATTTAGTAGTCTAGCTTGCGGCTTGGCCTCTAGGTCTTTTAGTTCTTTATTAACACCCATACTTTATCTTCTATATAGAAGTCTACCTTGTAATAATATTGGTTTATATTAGACTCTTTTTTCTCTTATACTTTTTTTATAATTGCTTAGGCAGTCTCCTAGGCTCTGTGTATTCTCTTAGTGAATATCTAGGCCTCTTTATAGCTGAGGCGTTCGCGGGCCATTATAGGTCCTATAGGTCTATCCCAATTAAAGGATGTTTATGGCTTATATCCATAGAGTAACTTAAATGGTGACATTCCTATACTATTATAAGGGAGCGTAAGCTGTGCGTAGTCTATTATAGGTAGTAGTTTTAACTAGTTGTCCTAGTAGTAATTAATAAAGGGGCAAAGTCGCTAGTTAAGGTATTAGTTTATAATCTCAGTTTAGCTATTAGTTTAAGGGTGGAATATAGTAGAGAGCTTAATCTTAATCCTAAGGATCTAGCAGAATTTATCCTAGAAGTCTAATATAAACTAGAGTCTATAATTAGAGATAATTAACTTAGGAGCGCTATAGATCTGGTAAATGTTGTTAATATATATACAGGCCATATCCTTTACAGTTGTAGTCTTAAAGTAGGGGAGGGAAATGGCTTACTTACTTAGTTGGTTAACTACTACAAAGGCTATATTATAGCTATGTTTGTCCTTTAGGAATAATTTAAAGTCTATTATAATATGCTGCTAAGGGCGTTTAGGAAATGGCAGTGGTTATAACTACCTAGGGGTTTAATCCCTAGGGGTATCTGCTTGTTTATAAGCATAATAATTTCTAATAAATCGTTCTATATCAAACAGGAGTCCTTACTAGTAGTAGTAAGGCGCTAGTAGTTAGTAGGTCTTATCTTAACTAGGGTGCGCCATAGAGATTTAACAGTGGGCTTTACGGATTAGTTCTGTTTATAAGTTGTTAACATCTAGAACTATAAGCTGTTCTTAGTATAGGAGCAGTCCGTCTTCTATTTCCAAATTAGGGTTATCTTCTATAGCTTAGTCTCAGAGGGCTTTTAGGGATTTAGCTGTGCGGTTTGTGATTAGGATACGGTTAATTAGTCCTATTAGTTTATCTAGGATTTCTTCTTCTATAGGCGCCAGCTTATTCCGTTTAGAGCTTAGTTCTATAAGGATATATAGGTCGAGCTGTTTAGGACGGAGGGGGGCATGTGTCTAGTGCTAAGCCTTTAGCTTATCCTATAGTTCCACATTCTGTTCCCTCTAGGTAAGGGCATTAGCTTTAGAATTTTGCCTACTAAGGCAGTATATAATTGTAAAGAAGAATTAGGAGAGTATTTTAGCCTATCTAGCCTGTTAACCAGTAAGCTGCTTTATTATCATAAAATATTTAAGGGCTTTATAATTAGTATAGACTTTAATCTAAAAGTTTATGCTTCTAAGCTCTACATACTACTAGGACAATAATTATATAATAGCTAGCATTTCCTTATTATGTACCTTATAGTTACACTTAGCTAGGGCTATTATCTTTAAGAAAAATATAATAGGGTACCATTTACTATCTAGGTATAACTATAAGAGAACCCCCACTACTACTCCGTTAGAGGCGTCTGTTTTTAGCATTGATTTAAGATCTAGGTTATAGTAACGGAGAACTAGGGAGGAGGTAAGTTGGTCCTTTAACTCCTTAAAGGCTTTTGTATAATTATTATTAAAAATAAAAGGCGTATTGTTCTTAGTTAGTTATATAAGAGGCTTAGCTATAACCCTATAGTTATAGATAAACTAATAGTAGAAGTTACAGAAGCTAAAAAGAACTAGATGCCTTTTACTATATAAAGGGGTTTCTAATTGCGTATTACCTTAACCTTTTTAGGGTTAACTTTAATTCCTTCTATACTAATAATAAACCCAAGGTACTTTATTCGCTTTACTCTAAATTTGCATTTCTTAATATTAACTTATAGGCCTGCATTCCGCAGCCTCTCTAGGACCTTTTTAACGTAAACTTAGTGCTTAAGTTTATTGTCTAAGTATATAAGAATGTTATTTAGGTATGCCGTGCAGAATTCATTAAGGTAGTTAAAAAGAATATTATTTATATACCGTTGGTACGTGGCTAGCCTATTTATTAGTCTAAAAGGAAGGACTTTATATTTGTAAAAACTATAGCGGGTATAGAATGTTATTAGATCCTCTAATATAGGGTCCATCCTAATTTAGTAGAAAGCTTGGCTTAGACGTATAAGGGTCTCGTTAATTAGTAGGAGAAGGTAACAATTTTTCTAAGTAATGGTGTTTAGTTTTTAATAGTTAATGCAGAAGTAGAGGCCTTTATTAGGTTTCTTTATAAATAAAATAGGGGAAGTAAAAGGAGCCTAACTTGGTTCAATAAACCCTTTATAGAGGTTGTTAATTAAGTACTATTTTATAGCTTTTAGTTCTTCTATAGTTTGCTAGTAAAGGGGGCTATAGCCTAGAGAGTTGTCGGCCTCTAGCTAAATCTTATAATTATAGGTTTAGTAGGGGGGCAGTATATCTAAAGCTACTTTTAAGAACGCATCTCTATAGTTTAAGAAGTAAGTAGGGAGAAGGCGCTTAACTAGTTCTTTATTAGTTTCCTCTACTAGCCCTTCCTCCTTCTTATTAATAATCCAGTCAATTTTATATAAGCTAGTTATAAAGACTTCAGTATCCTTCTAATACATATTAAAGTGAAAACCTATAACACTAATTGCCGCGATATCTACTATAGGGATGTTATATGGTAGTAGGGGTGTCCGTAGCCTTAGGGGCTTTTAGTATATTAGCGTTATCCTTACTCCTTTTAGCTTTTACTACATCTTTCAAAGGTTGTCTTTTATATCCTATTAGTATATCCTCTTCCACATTAGCCGGATCTCCACAATTTAGAAGTTGGCTATATTACTATCTATTTTACTTTTATAAGTAGAGTTCTCCTTAACTATAGTGCTTTAGGGGAGTATTATTATTAGTATGGAGTTCCTACTAGCCTTATAGCGGGCATCTTCTTAGGTAAAGGCTAGGTTGCAGTCTCTAACATCCTATTAATAAATAGGGTTAGCCTTCGCAGCTAATATTCTATAGTTAGTCCGAATTTCTCTAATAAAGGAGGGTAATTTTGGTATATTCTCCAGCCAGATAAATTATCTTTATTATATATTTAACCAAATATTAAAGTAGGACATCCATTTTCGGCCAAGGATTATATTATGGGACCCTAGGTCTAGGATGTAGATAGGGATACTAAACTAGCGTTATTTATTAATAGCAATATATAGCTTTAGGATATAGGTAACTGGCTTACCAGCTTAGCTATTATAGCCTTTTACTTAAATAGGCTTCTCTAGTTAGGTAGCATTTACATTTAAGAACTTAGCAATGTTATTTGCATAAGTAGTGTTTATAAAGGTAAAGCTATTTGCTTTAGTGTTAATAAGGGCATTTGTATTAACTCTATATCCATTTTAAGATACTATACATAGAACTATAAAGTGTTTTCCACCTATTAGCTGACTTAGATTAATCTCTTTAAGATTAATAGGATATCCTAGGGGGGAGTCTTTCCCTAGGGTTCTTCTTTTCCTAACTTATTAGACATTTCTTCTTCCTCTATCTCCTTAATATTACCCATATCCTTTGGCTCTGGGCAGGATATAGTAAAGTAGCTATCCTTTCTATAATTAAAGCACATGACTATGGCAGGGTTAATTAGGGTATTGCAATAAGCATTAACTAAAGGTATAGTACATAATAAGTCGGGCAAGGCTTAAGGGTAGGTAGTTATAACCGCTTTTGGTGTAAGGATGGTTATGGTTTATCTTCCAATACCAGCTCCTATTAGTGTAGTAGATAGGTTATAGTTACTATAGGGCCGCTTTAGTCAATTAAAACAAGTATTAATTTGTTTTAGTTCTAAATCTAGCAACAAACATTAAGCTGCAAGTTTTTAGTAGGTTAGTAGGTTATCTAAGGCTACCACAATCTTCTCTTATAGTTAGACCGTTAGCTTATTATATAGGTCTAAATAGTAGTTTATAAGGGGAACCTAGCCTTTACCTACTAGGTGTAAGAACTAAGTTTAAAACTTAGTAAAGAATTAGTTTAATTTTATTATTAGGTAATTATAGTCGTAATAGGCATCCCATACTTTATTTAGATTAATATAGATAGCAGCTAGATGCTGTATTATCTTATTAATAGATATAAACTGAATAGGTAACTTGTCTTTAAACTTAGCCTAGAGGTGTTGCTAGGCGTCCCTAATAGTTTAACTAAAGAGGTAGAGCATTTTAGCTTCTTTAGAGGGGAAATGGTTGTGGTTAATATAAAGCTTTCCTTACACCTAAATTCTCTAGTTCTTAATGGTTAGGTCTATGCCATTTAATAATAGTAAGGGGTTAAGGAGCTTAACGGACTTTAACTACTTTATTATTATGTCCATACTCTCTAGTATATTATATTTAGTTAAGTAAATAGGTTAACTAAGGCTTCATATAGGGGAGGCTAGGCTATTTTATAAGGCAGTAAGGCTTTTTAGGATTTCCTTTAGAGTCTCTTACGTACTTTAGGCTTAAAGATAATTAACCTTCTAATTAGCTGTAAGGGCACAAATCTGCTTATATATACCTATTGTAACGGAACCTTGTAGCAAGAACTACGGTAGGTCCTGTTATTGGGCTAGGTATATAGATATAAATAGGTTAACAACATAATAATAACTAGTAGAGTAGTTGCCCAATAGATTAACTCCAATTATATTCTAAGATTTACTACAAAGAGAGAACTATCTAGGTAGGGACTGTGGTCCTTTAAATACATAACCATACGCCTAAGAAATCCCTTCGCTTTATAAGGTACGTATACTCTATCTACTCCGTTACAGATTATATAGATTATATTATATAACCTTGGCTACTATTCCTTATTATATAGTTCTACCAAATCTATTTTAGACTATAACGGAACCTTATAGTAGGAACTACAGTGGGTTCTATTATTGGGCTAGGTATGTAGGTAAGAACAAAATAACAACATAATAATAACTGGTGGAGTGGTTGCCTAACAGATTAACTCCAATTATATTCTAAGATTTACTACAAGGAGAGAACTATCTACGGTAGGGACTGAGGTCCTTTAAATACACAGCCGTACACCTAAGAAACCCTCTCTTATACGTAAGGTACGTGTTATCTGTATTAAACGTAACGTCCCTCTTATTTAACGCAGTCAACGCGTTTAATACTACGTGACCTTGGTTACTATTCCTTGTTACATAGTTCTACCAGATTTATCCTGGACTGTGCCTATATTAACCAACTAGCTTCCGCCGTCTTTTCTCTAAGTAGTTGTAATATTGTACTTAAAGCGTCCGTAATACTATCTCCCTCCTCTTTATCTTCGTCCTTAAAGATTCCTAATATCTCTAAGTTGTCCACTAGAGGTGTAATGTCTGTTTAATTATTCTGGTTAATATCTGTACTTATTATACCTAAAGCTTCTTCTTCTCTTTTCTGGGTTAAGCGTTGCCTTTATATGGTTTCCTCTATACTGTTACTAGGCGAGGTAATAGCGATCCCTTACTCTTATTACGCTAAAGAGGGGTTAGTATATATTGCGCTAGCGAGTCCTTTGTCCTAATAACCCTCCTCTTACTCTAAGTGTACTAAAGTAAACGTTTAATTGTCCTATAACGTTTGCTTTGTTTCTAATGCTAAGTATACACGTTCTATAACTCTTAACAGTCTTTAAGTTCCCTAAGTAACTTATTATAGGGTCTTGTGTTTAATCTACCGCTATAAAGCTTAATAGTAAGCTGGCCTCCGCGCTACTTAAGGTTTAATATGCCTTAGAAGAGTCTGCACGCGTCCTTAAAGCTTAATATTTAGCTTATGCTTATCTTTAACGTCTTAAACATATTTGTGAGAAGGTTTGTTCCAAGGAGTAAAAACTTATTTAATAGGGTTTGTCTAAGCTAGGTAATAAAAGAACTGGCTCTCCTTCTACAAGGGAAACAACTTTAAGTAGCTTAGTAATTGCTCCTCTTAGGTCCCCCTTAGGTGACTTATTCTTTAGCAATCCTTCTTTGTTAATATTACCTAACCTACTTTCTTCTAATACTTTTATACCTTTCCTATAGTGTTTTTTAGGTTGCTTAGTGGTTCCTAGGTAGTCTTACTATAGCCTATCTACTTTATTTTATACCACGTTTTATTATCTACATCCTTATAACTAATGATCTTTAAAACTTGCTATTTATCTTCCTCTTATCCTCTATATATGTCTGCCTTGTAGACTGGTGGCTTAATATTCCCGTATACCAGCTCTAGCATTGCGATATATTATATAGGGTAGATTTTCATTTTAGCTAGTAGGTTTAACTTATATATAACCAATAAAATTCTTTACTTAATTTTAAAAGGTCCTAGTCTAATATAGTTTAACTTCTTGCTTAGTTATCAACTCTTGAAATTTTTGTATAGTAGCTATACTTTATCTCCCTTCTTAAGGTCTGGTCCCTCAGATCTTTTAGCATTATAGTACTTTTTTATTTGTTCTTATACTAGTTTAGCTGTTTCTTTAAGGTCTATATAAAGATTTATTAACGTCTCTATTCTTTACTTAGCTGTACTACTTATCTTTTTTGCTTAATATAGCGATAATGATATTCTTAGCTCGTATCCGTAATTTGCCTTAAATAGTAATATCCCCATTCCTTCTTATAGTGTTGTATTGTATGTAAACTGTGTAACTGGTAATAATAATACCCAATTGTTTTATATATAATTAATATAGTGCCTTAGATACTGCTCTAGTGTCTAGTTTAGTCTTTCTATTTGTCTGTCCATCTACGGATAATACGCTATAGATGTTGCTACGCGAACTCCTTATTCTACCAGAAATACTTTCTAAAATACTACTATAAATCTTAGATCTCTGTCTAATATAATCTTATCTAGTGCTCTATATCTTACGAATACTTCTTTTATATAGATTCTAGCGACATCTTCTACTAATATCTCTTTAGTGCATGCTATAAAGTATTCCTACTTTATTAGCTTATCCACTATTACTAAAATCGCGTTATAATCTTATTCTGTAATAGGATCTCTTGACTTTGGTAACTTAATAATAAAGTCCTATAATATAACTTCCCATGGTCTTTCTAGTGTCTTAATAGGTTATAGCCCTCCATACGGCTTATACCTTATTAGTTTATTTCTTTAGCAATCTAGATATTTTTTTATAACTTATCTTACTAGTCCCTAGATTCCTTAAATAATATACTCCTTTTAAAGTCTTAATACTAAGCCTATAGCTCTATTATATCCTTGTGTTATTCCCTTATAGAATTCCTTAATAAACTCTTCTGTAATAGACTTAGGTATATATATTACTTCTCTGTTTTTATATTGCTTTAAGTCTAGATCCTCTATCTATACTTTTTAAATCTTTTATGTTTAATTACTCTCTAGTAATTTATGGATCTAACTTTTCTTAGTTGCTGTAATCTTTAGATAATTATACCTAATCAATCTGTTTTAATCCTTTTGCAATAAAGCTCCCAATAGCTTTTTATTACTTTATAGTTTAGCCTTTTTACTTAGAGCGTCTGCTTGTGCATTATCTATACCTTTAGTATACTGAATTTCAAAATAGTATTCTATAAGTATTTCCGCCTATCTAACCTGTCTTTAGTTAAGTTCCTTTATTATTAGGAATCCTATAAGGTTTTTATAGTCCATCTTAACTATAAATGGTTTCTCTGTGCCTTATAAGAATACTCTCTATTTCTTAAGTGCTATAACTATACCTAACAACTCCTTATTATAAATGTCATAGTTTAACTCTAGTAGTATTATTTTTCGACTATAGTATGCCACTAGGTGCTATCCGTCTTAATATTTCTGCATAAAGTATACCCCTAGTATAAAGTCTAATGTATCTATTTCTATAACTGTCTTTAAACCTAGTTAATAGATCTTAAGAACTGGCTTCTAGGTAAATAACTCTTTAATTCTCTTAAATAGTTCTTATTATTCCTTTCCCTATGCCTATAGTTCTTGTTTCTTTGTTAACTATATAAATAGCTTAATATTCTGTAACTATTGCGCTATAAACCTTCTATAGTAATTGTAAAACCCTAGGAATAATCTTAACTGCGTAACGTTCTCTAGTTCCTACTAATTTACTATAGCCTTAATCTTCTTTAGATCTATGCTAAGTTGGCCTAGTTTAATGATAAATCTAACAAAATTAGTCTTCCTAGTAAAGAACTTATATTTCTTAATTGCTACTAGTATCTATTCTTCTTATAGTCTCTTTAAGACCTATTTAATATATTTTCCGTGTTCTTCCTCACTCTCTAAGTAGATGATAATGTCGTTAAAGTATACTATAATAAATTTATCTAGGTATTCTCCTAATATACTATTAATTCGCTTCTGGAATGTTACTAGTATATTTATAAGTCCGAATTATATAACTAATGGTTTATATAGTCCTTCCTTTAACCTAAAGGCTGCCTTCTATTTATTACCTTTCTTGATCCTAATCTAATGGTACGCCTATCTTAGATCTATCTTTATAAAGATCTTTACGTTGCCTATTCTGTCTTAGATTTCGCTAATTAAGGGTAAAGGATACCTATCCTTTTTGGTAATGCTGTTTAACTATCTGTAGTCTATACATATCCTGAGTTTTCCGTTTTTCTTTAGAATAAATAGTACTAGATATCCTACTAATAACTATAATAGTCTGATATATCCCTTACGTAAGTTCTCCTAAATAAACTCTTTAAGTGCTACTAACTCTATTTTAGTAAGCTTATAGATTGGAAAGAACTTTAAACTTATTCCCTCTTTTAATTCTATCTTATAGTCTTAAGCTGCATGCTTTAATAGCTTTTTACTTTCTAGTGACTATAACTTTTTACTATACTTATGGTATCTCTTTAGTATATAACTTAAGCCTTACTTAGTCTCTTTATATATCGCTCCAACTTAGTACTATACTAACTTGGTTTACTGTCGCACTTTGTGCTATTAAGTATCCTTAATATTAACTTAACCTATAACCCAATTAATCTTTAGATTATACTTCTATAATTAAGGCATTCCTAGTATCGCCTTATCCTGTCCTAATAGTAGGATATTAAAAGACATTCTAACTAGTCTTCCTTTAATAGTTATCTAAATAGGTCCTGTTTTGAGATTAATAATACTTCCTCTATAGGCTATCTAATCTCCTAAAATTGTTATAAGTGGATATAGGTGTTCCTTCTATCTATATAGTAACCCTATCCTTTCCACTACCTTTGGTGATATATGGTTTCTTATTACTCTACTGTCTACCAATGCTTTAAACTGCTAATCTTGCCATTTAACTTATAAATTTAGATATTGTCCTTAAATTCCTTTAAGGGTCTAAGGCTCTAATACTAGTTTCCTCTAGTCCTATACGCCTTCCCTTTTCCTAACTGCTAGCTGCTAGATCCTGCCTATACTTAGTCTAACTTAAGCTAATACTTAGTTTGTTTCTTTTCCTCTATATACTATAGACAAGTATTCTTTAGGCACTTCTACCACTATTATCCATTTAGGTATTCTTCTATAAGGAATCTTCCTAGTTAAAGTATTAAGTCTCCTTAACCTTATACTTCTACTGGGTGCCAATTATATATATACTTAGCGTTTTTAAACTGCTTTTCCTCTAGTGCCTAATATATCCTTACTAAGTACTTCCAGTTCTTATCTTTCAGTGCTCTATATATGTTGTATATGTTATCTACACAAGCTATCCACAATAGTGTATAATACGCTGTATATTTTAGGTTAACTCTAGGTTTATCTTTATCTTTAAGTTTAAACCTATACCTAGTTGACCTAACTACTGGTATCTCTGCTATAGGTACTAAGATTTATTACTTACTTCTTTAGTCTTTAGATCCTTCTTCTAAGTTCCTTAATATTATAATCAATACTCCTTTAATGTAACTTATGCGTTTCTCCGTAATAGGTTAGTTTTGGATAACTTTTTTGTCTAGCCACATATAAAAATCTACCTATTTATTATTGTGTTATTACCTATACCACTTTCCATATAACTAGTTTAGTGTGTATAATCTATCTATTAGAAAGTACCTTGTTATCACTATATCATAATATCCTTTAGTATGTCTTTCTTTAAGCCTAATTAGAATATCTAGATCCTCTTCTTGTTCTAGTTTATCTAACCACTTTACCCTAGGTATCCCTATACTTAGCCTATTAGTAACTCTTTATATAGGTGCTCTGTCCCTTATATAACCTAGTATAGCTAACCTCTTGTCTAGTTTTTGCTCTTACTATATAATAATTCTTATTTTAAACTTATCTATAGTTTCTTATTTTCTGCGTCTTGTAGTTAGATCTTTATAGTTATCTTGCTTTTTAATTCTAGTATTAACTGTTTAATCTTTAGGCTAAACACTATATTTACCTAGGATTGCTAATGTTCTTATTTATTCTCCAAACTTATAGTTCTTAAACTTGCGTCCTATACTTATTTATTTGTTACTAAACTAAGTTACTACCCTTTCCCATTAATTTTTGTCTATTATGGGTCCTTAGATGTGTCTTATCTTATTTTAAAAATCTTAAGCTTTTTTTATCTCTTCTTAAGAATTTTAAGCCTATGGCCTTTTGCCTTTATTAAGTAATAAGCTAGCACTAGTAGTTGTCTACTTACTTAGTTTCTTCTAAATATTACTCCTATTGTCTTATAAAGCAATGGAAATTATATCTAATGGTGTTATAATACCCGTTACTAAACCTTATTTTATGATGGTCTTAGCCTCTACTTCTATTTTAACTTCTCTAAGGTTTATATACTTCTAGTAAGCTACCTTTATTGCCTTATTATCGGTAAATGCTTTACCTTTGTTAAATTTATCGTCTTTAATGTCTAATTTATGAGTTGGTTTGTTGGTTCCTCTAAACTTAGGTAATAATAGCTCCTATAGCTAATAGCTTACGCCGTACTTAGCGTCCTTATAAATTTAGCATGCGTTATTATAATAATACATAAAACTGTTAATTAAATATTCTTTTATTTCTTATAGTGCACTATCGTCCCTTTGTATATATGTGCTGTCTACTGGCCTAGTTTCCTTTACCGCGTAGTTACTCTAACCACCTCTATAGTCTCTGGCGAAATGACCTTGTTTTCTATAATTTATATAAGCTCTATCTTTAAACCATTTTTCTTACTATAGAGTCCGCCTAAACGTCTTCTACTGCTAAGATCCCTAGTTTAGCCTCTACTTCTAGGTCCTTTAATTACTTAATCCTTAACCTTTGGGTTTCTATGGTTTCTTTTCCCACCTTTAGGTTTTTTTAGTACCACTTAGGTCTATTAGCTCTGCGCCATTCTATAGTTTTTAGCTCTATATCTATCGTTGCGTACTCTACGCCTTATACAACTGTAGAACTTTGTCTTGCCCTCTCTTAGCTTATTCCCTTTAATAGATCCTATTATTAATCTTTATTAACTAATCTATTAACTCTCTTAGAGTGTCCGCATCTTTTATTAAAATAATTGCGTTCTAGACTTTAGCCTTAAGTCCCTGTTTGTACTATACTATAAGCGCCCTATTATTCCACTTAACCTACATAGCTAGTGTTTAAAACTGTGTTATATACTTAATTGCTAAAGTGCGTTATACTAAGTTCTAAAGCTTTCGTTTCGCTATAGTTGTGGCCTCTAGGTCTCTAAATATCTACATTAGTTATTCCGCAAACCTATTCTAACTAGTAAATATATACTATACATCCTAGTTAGTAGTTGTTATACCCTTAGCCTATATTTCTATAAGATATAGCTTAAACCACTTAAGTGCCCTCCCTGTTAGGAATAATCCTGCATAGGCTACTTAATCCAATAATGTTACTAACTTCGCTCCTTTCTGTACTACCTTAAAGTATATCTGTATAAGAAATCCCTTAAGCTTTGACTTCTCTCCTAAGAATTGTTTAATTAAAGGTAGCTTGATTTTTGCTGCTTTAATTCTATTAATATATTCTTTAAGTATCCTATTATTGTCTTGTAAGTGATTAACTATTTTCTATAACTAACCTCACGTAATTACTTGAGAATCCCTTTTGTCTATACTAGTATCTCCTGGCCCTGAGGTTATGGCTATTACCGACACTATTATAACTGGTACTCTAGGTGGCATATTATTTGACTTTATTTAATACCGTAACCTTAGTAGTGAATGTATAACGGAACCTTGTAGTAGGAACTACGGTGGGTTCTATTATTAGGCTAGGTATATAGGTAAGAATAAAACAACAACATAATAATAACTGGTAGAGTAGTTACCTAATAGATTAACTCTAATTATATTCTAAGATTTACTACAAGGAGAGAACTATCTACAGTAGGGACTGAGGTCCTTTAAATACACAGCTATACGCCTAAGAAACCCTCTCTTATACGTAAGGTACGTGTTGTCTATATTAAACATAATATCCCTTTCGTTTAACACAGTTAACGCGTTTAATACTATGTGACCTTGGTTACTATTCCTCGTTATATAGTTCTACCAGATCTATCCTAGACTATACCTATATTAACTAACTAGCTTCCGCCGTCTCTTCTCTAAGTAGTTATAATATTATACTTAAAGCGTCCATAATATAAACCGTGCCTATATTAACCAACTAGCTTCCGCTAACTCCTCTCTAAGTAGTTATAATATTGTACTTAAGCTATCCGTAACACTATCTCCCTTCTCTTTATCTTTGTCTTTAAAGATTCCTAACATCTCCAAGTTGTCTACTAGAGGTGTAATATCCGTTTAATTAATTTAGTTAATATCCTTACTTATTATACCTAAAGCTTCTTCTTCTTCTTCTATAGCTCGTTAGTCTCGTACTATTGCTACAATACTATCTCTAGGTGAGATAATACTGTCTCCATATTCTTGTTATATGAAAGAGGGGTTAGTTTATGTTACGCTAGTAAGTCCTCTATTTTAATAACCTTCCTTTTACTTAAAGTGCACTAAAGCAAACATTTAATCGTTCTATAACGTTCGCTTTATCTCTAACGCTAAGTATACGCGTCCTATAACTCTTAATAGTCTTTAGGTTTCCTAAGTAACTTATTATAGGGTCTTATATTTAATATACTGCTAAGAAACTTAACAGTAAACTAGCCTCCACGCTGCTTAAGGTTTAACATATCTTAGAAGAGTCCGTATATATCCTTAAAGCTTAGCGTCTAGCTTACGCTTATCTTTAACGCCTTAAATATATTCGTAAGAAGGTTTATTCTAAGAAGTAGAAACTTATTTAATAGGGTCTGTCTAAGCTGGGTAATAAAAGAACGGATTTTCCTCCTATAAGGGAAACAACTCTAAGTAGCTTAGCAATTGCTTCTCTTAGGTCCCCCTTAAGTAACTCATTCTTTAGTAATCCTTCTTTATTAATACTACCTAACCTACTTTCTTCTAATACTCCTGTACCTTTCCTATAGCGTTTTCTAGATTGCTTAGTAGTTCCTAAGTAGTCTCACTATAGCCTATCTACTTTACTTTATACTATGTTTCGTTATCTACGTCCTTATAACTAATAATCTTCAAAACTTGCTATTTGTCTTCTTCTTACCCTTTATACGTGTCTGCCTTATAAACTGGTGGTTTAATATATCTGTATGCTGGCTCTAGCATTGCGATATGCTGTATAGGGTAAATTTTTATTTTGGCTAGTAGGTTTAACTTAAACGTAACTAATAAAATTCTTTATATAATTTCAAAAGGTCCTAGTCTAATATAGTCCAACTTCTTACTTAGTTATTAACTCTTAAAATTTTTGTATAGTAGCTATACTTTATCTCCCTTCTTAAGATCTGGTCCCTTAGATCTCTTAGTATTATAGTACCTTTTTATTCGTTCTTATACTAGTTTAGCTGTTTCTTTAAGGTCTATATAAAGATTTATTAAAGTTTCCATTCTTTCTTTAGCTTCGCTACTTGTCTTCTTTGCTTAATATGGCGATAATGATAATCTTAGCTTATACCCATAATCCGCCTTAAATGGTAACGTTCCCATTCCTTCTTATAGTGTTGCGTTATATGCAAACTGTATAATTGGTAATAATAATACCTAATTATTCTATGCATAATTAATATAGTGCCTTAGATACTGTCCTAGTGTCTAGTTTAATCTTTCTATTTATCCGTCTATCTGCGGATAATATGCTGTTAAGGTTACTGCGCAAACTCCTTATTCCGCCAAAAATACCTCCTAGAATGCTACTATAAATCTTAGATCTCTATCTAACACGATCTTACTTAGTGCTCCATATCTTATAAATACTTCCTTAATATAGATTCTAGCGACATCTTCTACTAATATCTCTTTTATATATACTATAAAGTATCTCCACCTTGTAAGCTTATCCACTATTACTAAGATTACGTTATAATCTTGTTCTATAATAGGATCTTTTAATTTTAGTAACTTAATAATAAAGTCCTATAATATAACTTCCTATAGTCTTCCTGGTATTTTAACAGGTTATAGCCCTCTATACGGCTTATACCTCGCTAGTTTGTTTCTTTAGCAATTTAGACACTTTTTTATAACTTATCTTGCTAGTCCCCAGATTCCTTAAACAATATACTCCTCTTAAAGTCTTAACACTAAGCCTGTAGCTCCATTATATCCTTAAGTTAGTCCCTTATGGAATAACTTAATAAACTCTTTTGTAATAGACCTTAAAATATAGGTTGCTTCTCTATTCTTATACTGTTCCGTATCTAGATCCTCTACCTATACTTTTTAAATCTTCTACGTCCAATCACTCTTTAGTAATTTATGGATTTGCCCTTCTCTGGTTACTATAATCTTTGGATAATTATACCTAATCAATCTATTTTAATCCTTTCGTAATAAAGCTCCTAATGGCTTTTCGTCACTTTATAGTTTAGCCCTTCTACTTAGAGCATCTACTTGTGCATTGTCTATACCCTTAGTGTGCTAAATCTTAAAATGGTATTCCGTAAGCATTTCTGCCTATCTAACCTGTCTTTGGTTAAGTTCCTTTGTTGTTAGGAATCCTATAAGGTTTTTATAGTCTGTTTTAACTATAAATGGTTTCTTTATGCCTTGTAAGAACGCTCTCTATTTCTTTAATGCTGTAACTATACCTAACAATTCCTTATTATAGATGTTATAGTTTAGTTTTAGTAGTGTTATCTTCCAACTATAATACGCTACTGGATGCCATGCGTCCTAATACTTCTATAGCAAATATGCTCCTAGTACGAAGTCTAATACATCTATCTTAACAACTATCTTTAACTTTGGTTAATAGATCTTAAGAATTGGTTCTTAGGTAAATAACTCTTTAAGTTCTTAGAATAGCTTCTTCTACTTACTACCTTAAACCTATAGTTCCTCCTTTTTCGTTAACCTTGTAAATGGCTTAATACTCTTTAACTACTGTGCTATAAACCTCCTATAGTAATTGCAAAACCCTATAAATGATCTTAACTGTGTGACGTTCTCTGGTTCCTACCAACTTACTATAGCTTTAACTTTCTTTAGGTCCATACTGATTCTTCCTAGTTTAATAATAAATCCTATAAAATCGGTCTTTCTTATAAAGAGCTTGTATTTTTTAACTACTACTAGCATCTGTTCTTCCTATAGTCTCTCTAAGACCTATTTAACGTGTTTTTTATGTTCTTTCTCGCTTTCTAAGTAGATAATAATGTTGTTAAGGTATACCATAATAAACTCATTAAGGTGTTCTCCTAACACGCTATTAATTCATTTCTGGAATATTACTGGTATATTTATAAGCCCAAACTGCATAATTAATAGCTTGTATAGTCCTTCCTTTAACCTAAAGGCTGCCTTCTATTTGTCGCCTTCCTTAATCCTAATCTAATGGTACGCCCACCTTAGATCTATCTTTGTAAAGATTTTTACGTTGCCTATTCTGTTTTAGATTTTGCTAATTAAGGGTAAAGGATACCTATCCTTTCTGGTAATGCTGTTTAACTGTCTATAGTCTATACACATCCTAAGTTTTCCGTTTTTCTTTGGGATAAATAGTACTGGATATCCTGCTAATAACTATAATGGTCTAATATATCCCTTTTATAAGTTCTCCTAGACAAACTCCTTAAGCGCTATTAACTCTGTTTTAGTAAGCTTATAGACTGGAAAGAACTTTAGACCAGTTTCCTCTTCTAACTCTATTTTATGGTCCTATGCTGCATGCTCTAATAGCTTTTTACTTTCTAGTAACTATAACTTTTTACCATACTTGTGGTATCTCTTTAGTACATAACTTAAGCCTTACTCAGTCTCTTCGTATATTGCTCTGACTTGGTACTATACTAACTTGGCTTGCTATTGCATCTTATGCTATTAAGTATCTCTAATATTGACCTAACCTGTAACCCAGTTAATCTTTAGATTATATTTCTGTAACTAAGGCATTCCTAGTATTACCTTATTCTTTCCCAACGGTAGGATATTAAAAGACATTCTAGTCTCCCTTTAATAGTTAACTGAATAGGTCCTGTTTTGAGATTAATAATGCCTCCTTTGTAGGCTATTTAATCTCCTAAAATTATTATAAGTGGATATAGGTGTTCCTTTTGTCTATATAGTAACCCTATTCTTTTTATTCCTGCTGGTAATATATAGTTTTTTATTACTCTACTGTCTATTAACGCTTTGAACTGCTAATCTTGCCACTTAACTTATAAGTTTAGGTATTGTCCTTGAATTCCTTTAAGGGTCTAAGGCTCTATTATTGGTTCCCTCTAGTCCTATAGGCCTCCCCTTTTCCCAACTATTAGCTGCTAGATCCTGCTTATACTTGGTCCACTTTTAGCTAATACTTAGTTCGCTTTTTTCCCTCTATATGCTATAGATAAGTGTTTTTTAGACAGTCCCACTACTGTTGTCCATCTAAGTATTCTTCCGTAAGGAATCTTCTGGGTTAAAGTGTTAGGTCTCCTTAACTCTATACTTCTACTGGGTGCTATCTATGTATATACTTAGCGTCTCTAAACCGCTTTTCCTCTGGTGCCTAATGTATCCTTACTAGGTACTTCTGGTTTTTGTTTTTTAGTGCTCTATATATATTGCACACGTTATCTATATAAGCTATCCACAATAACGTATAGTGTGCTGGGTGACTTAGGTTAACTCTTAGCTTGTTTTTATTTTTAAGTTTAAACTAATACCTAGTTAACCTAACTACTGGTATTTCTGCTACAGGTACTAAGATTTATTGTTTACTTCTCTAGTCCCTGGATCCCTCTTTTAGGTTTCTTAACATTATAATTAATGCTCCTTTAATGTGACTTATACGTTTTTCCGTAATGGGTTGGTTTTAGATAACTTTTTTATTTAGCCACATATAAAAGTCTTCCTATTTATTATTATGTCGTTACCTATACCACTTTCCATATAACTGGTTTAGTGTATATAGTCTGTCTATAAGAAAGTACCTTATTATTACTGCATTATAACATCCTTTAGTGTGTCTTTTTTTAAATCTAACTGGAATGTCTAGATTCTCTTCTTATTTTAGTTTATCCAACCATTTTACTCTAGGTGTCCCTGCACTAGGCCTATTAGTAATTCTTTATACAGGTGCTCTATCCCTTATATAACCTGGTATAGCTAACCTCTTGTCTAGCTTTTGCTCTTGCTATGTAATAATTCTTTATCTAAACTTATCTATAGTTTCTTATTTTCTGCGTCTTGTAGCTAGATCCTTGAAGTTATCTTGCTTCCTAATCTTAGTATTAACTTTTTAATCTTTAGGCTGAATACTGTGTTCACCTAGAATTACTATGGTCCTTATTTGTTTCTTAAAATCTTGGCTACCTAACAACGTTCTTATTTATTCCCTAAACTTATGGTTCTTAAACTTGCGTTCTATACTTATTCGTTAGTTACTAAACTAAGTTGCTACTCTTTCCTATTAGTTTTCGTCCGTTGTGGGCTCATAAGCTATCTTTATTGCGCTTGGCGAGTCTAGAGCTTTTTTTATCTCTTCTTAAGAATCTTGGACCTATAGCCTTTTACCTTTTATAAGTGGTAAGCTAGCACTAGTAGTTGTCTGCTTGCTTAATCGTCTCTAGATATTACTCCTTCTGTCTTATAAAGTAATAGAATTTGTATCCAATGGTGTTATAATACCCGTTACTAATCTGCGTTTTATGGTGGTTTCAGTCTCTGCTTCTATTACGTTATTAAGGTATAAGTGCTCTTAGTTAGCCTCCTTTTCTTCCTTGTTGCTACTAATCAATAAGTACTCTAACTCTATTATTATTATTGCTAATCTTTGTCTGTATGTTGCTTTAACATCTTAATCTAGCTTGTAGAGTTAATCTTGTTCTTTGTCTAACTCTATAGTTCCTTTAAGCCCTTTTAACTCTGGCTCTTGCGGCTAATAGCTTGCGCTATACTTAGCGTCTTTATAAACTTGGCATGCGTTATTATAATAAAATGTAAAGTGTTTAATTGAACACTCCTTAGTCCCGCGCAATATCCCTATATCTATGTTATTGTACTCTAACAACCTGGTGCCCTTTACTGCGTGGTTACTCTGACCACCTCTATAGTCTTTAGCGAAATAACCTTGTTTTCCGCAATTTATGCAAGCTCTATCTTTAACCCATTTTTCTTGTTATAGAGTCCGCCTAAATATCTTCTACTGCTGAAATCCCTAGTTTGGCCTCTACTCCCTGGTCCTATAATTACTTAATCCTTAACCTCTAGGTTTCTATGGTTTCTTTATCTATCTCTTAGATTCTTTAGTACCGCTTAGGTCTATTAGCTTTGCGCCATTCTATAGTTTTTAGCTCTATGTTTGCTGATGCGTGCTCTGCGCCTTATACGACTATAGAACTCTATCTTGCCCTTTCTTGGCTTGTTCCCTTTAATAGATCCTATTATTAATCTTTATTGCTTAATCTATTAACTCCCTTAGAGTATCCGCATCTTCTATTAGGATAATTGCGTCCTAGACTTTAGCCTTAAGTCCCTATTTATACTATGCCATAAGCGCCTTGTTATTCTATTTAACCTATATGGCTAGCATTTAAAACTATGTTATATACTCTATTACTAAGGTTCGTTATACTAGGTTCTAAAGCTTTTGTTCTACTATAGTTGTTACCTCTAGGTTTTTAAATATCTACGTTAACTGTTCTGCGAACCCGTTCTAACTGGCAAATATATACCATATATCTTAGTTAGTAGTTATTATGCCATTGGCCTATATTTCGGTAAGATAAGGTTTAAACCACTTAAGTGCTCTTCCTATTAGGAACAATCCTGCGTACGCCACTTAGTCTAACGATATTACCAACTTTGCTCCCTCCTATATAACCTTAAAATGTATCTGCATAAGGAACCCTTTAAGCTTCAACTTCTCTCCTAAGAATTGTTTAATTAAAGGTAACTTGACCTTTACTGCTCTAATTCCATTAATGCGTTCTTTAAGTATCCTATTATTATCTTATAAGTAATTAACTATTTTCTATAACTAATCTCGCGTAACTATCTAAGAATCTATGTCTGCTATACTGGTATCTCCGCCTAAGGTAGTAGCTGCCGTTAATAGTGTCGTGACTGGTGCTTTAGGTGGCATGTTGTTCGACTCTTATTTAATACTATAACCTTGGTAGTAAATATATAACGGAACCTTATAGCAAGAACTACGGTGGGTCCTGTTATTAGGCTGGGTATATAGATATAAATAGGTTAACAACGTAATAATAACTAGTAGAGTGGTTGCCTAACAGATTAACTCTAATTATATTCTAAGATTCACTACAAAGAGAGAACTATCTAGGTAGGGACTATAGTCCTTTAAATACATAACTATACGCCTAAGAAATCCCTTCGCTCTGTAAGGTACGTGTGCTCTGTCTACTCCGTTATAGATCACACAGATTATATAGATTATATAGATTATATCACGTGACCTCAGCTACTATTCCTCGTTATATGGTTCCACCGGATCTATCCTGGACCGTGCCTATATTAACCAACTAGCTTCCGCCAACTCCTCTCCAAGTAGTTGTAACATTGTACTTAAGCTGTCCATAACACCTATAATATTATTATTATCTTTAATTTCTGATCCTAACTGGATCTCATATTCCTCTCAAGTAGAGGTAGGTCTTTTAGATAGGCTTGCTTTAGGCGCCATTATTAGCTTCCTAAGGTTTATTGGAATCATACTATTTGGTTTTAATTTTAGGGGTGTAGGTTAAGTATAGCCTGGCCTATAAAGTGGGATATTATCAAGGCCTTCTTAAGCATGGTAGTATAAGTTTTTTTTTAATATCTGAGTATAACACGTTAACGCGTCATTGCAGATGAAGGTCTTTTTTTAGGGTGGGATATTATTAAGGCCTTCCTAGGCAATGTAGGGAGAGCTTAGTATAATATAACAGGCTTATATAAATGCTTCTAAACCGAAGCTTATAGATTGCTACTATATAAGAATACTAAGCTAAGGAGAAGAAGGAGAAGGAGACTGTTAGAGACTAATAAGATATAAGGGGTCGCTAAGGCGCTAGTAGCAAGCGAGCTAATGGCGATTTTCCATGCCGGGCATGGAAAATCCTAATTGGCTAGCTCTACGAGTAGTGCTAGTAGATTGCCCAGAAATGCGACGAATTGCCCTAAAAACGGCAATGTAGCAGGTGACGCGCTCTAGCACCATTATAATATCTAGCTGAACGTTTAACAAAGACAGTTTGTCTGGCTGGAAAATAGACTAAAGTTACTCTCCTTTATTAGAGAAATCTGCACTAACTATAAGATATTAGCCGCGAAGGCTAATCCTATTTACTAGTAGGATATTAGGAACCGCAATATAGCCTTTACCTAGAAAGATGCCCGCTATAAGGCTAGTAGGAACTCTATACTAATAAGGATACTCCCCTAAAGGACTAGAGTTAAGGAGGACTCTACTTACAGAAGTAAAATAGATAGTAATATAAACGACTTCCAAATTGCGGGGATCTGGCTAATAGGGAAGAGGATATACTAATAGGATATAGAGAACAACCTTTAGAAGATGCAATAAGAGCTAAAAGGAGTAAAGATAACACTAATACGCTAAAGGCCCCTAAGGCTATGGACACCCCTACTATTACACAACCCCCTTATAGTAGACATCGCGGTAATCAGCGCTATAGGTTTCCACTATAATATATATTAGAAGGATAACGAGGTCTTTATAACTAGCTTATATAAAATTAACTAAATCATTAATAAGAAAGAAGAAGGGCTAGTAAAGGAAACTAATAAGGAGCTAGTTAAGCGCCTCCTCCCTATATACCTCTTAAATCATAGAGACGCGTTCTTAAAAGTAGCCTTAGATATACTACCCCCTTACTAAACCTATAATTATAAGATTTAACTAAAGGCCAATAACTTCCTAGGCTATAGCCCCCTTTACTAGTAAACTATAGAGGAACTAAAAGTAACTAAGTAGTACTTAATTAATAACCTCTATAAGGGGTTTATTAAACCAAGTTAGGCCCCTTTTACTTCCCCTATTTTATTTATAAAGAAACCTAATAAAGGCCTTTATTTTTGCATTAACTATTAAAAACTAAACGCTATTACTTAGAAAGATCGCAACCCTCTCCCCCTAATTAATAAGACCCTTATATGTCTAAGCCAAGCCAAAATCTTTACTAAGCTTAATATCTGCTAAGCTTTTTACCAAATTAGAATAGACCCTATATTAGAGGATCTAACAACATTTTATACCCACTACAGTTCTTATAAATATAAAGTTCTCCCTTTTAGACTAATAAATAGGCCAGCTATGTACCAACGGTATATAAATAATGTTCTTTTTAACTACCTTAATAAATTCTGCATGGCATACCTAGACAACATCCTTATATACTTAGACAATAAACTTAAGCATTAAGTTTACGTTAAAAAGGTCCTAGAGAGGCTGCAGAATGCAGGCCTATAAGTTAACATTAAGAAATACAAATTTAAAGTAAAATAAACAAAGTACCTTAGGTTTATTATTAGTATAAAAGGAATTAAAGTTAACCCTAAGAAGGTTAAGGCAATATATAACTAGAAACCCCTTTATACTATAAAAGGTATCTAGTCCTTTTTTGGCTTCTATAACTTCTACTATTAGTTTATTTATAACTATAGGGTTATAGCTAAGCCTCTTATATAACTAACAAAGAACGACACGCCTTTTATTTTTAACAATAATTATATAGAAGCTTTTAAGGAGTTAAAGGACTAATTTACCTCCTCCTTAATTCTTTGTCACTATAACCTAGACCCTAAATTAATGCTAGAAACGGATGCCTCTAATAGAGTAGTAGCGGGAGTTCTTTTACAGTTATATTTAGATAGTGAATAGTACCCTATTACGTTTTTCTTAAAGATAATAGCCCTAGCTAAGTGTAACTATAAGGTACATAATAAGGAAATGCTGGCTATTATATAATTATTGTCCTAGTAGTATGTAGAGCTTAGAAGCATAAACTTTTAGATTAAAGTCTATACTAATTATAAAGCCCTTAAGTATTTTATAACAATAAAGCAGCTTATTAGTTAATAGGTTAGGTGGGCTAAAATACTCTTCTAATTCTTCTTTATAATTATATACCGCCTTAGTAGGCAAAATTCTAAAGCTAATACCCTTACCTGGAGAGAACAGGATGTAGAACTACAGAATAAGCTAAAAGCTTAGCACTGGATATATGCCCTCCTCTGTCCTAAATAGCTTAACCTATATATCCTTAAGGAACTAAGCTCTAAATAGAATAAGCTAGTGCCTATAAAAGGAGAGATCCTAGATAAACTAATAAGACTAATTAACTACATCTTAATCGCGAACTGTATAGCTAAATCTCTAAAAGCCCTCTGTAATTAAGCTATAGAAGGTAACCCTAATTTAGAAATAGAAGACAGACTACTTTTATACTAAGAACAGCTTATAGTTCTAGATATTAACAACCTATAAATAGAGCTAATCTGTAAAGCCTACTATTAAGTCTCTATAGCGTACCCTAGTTAAGACAAGACCTATTAACTACTAGCGCCTTGCTACTACTAGTAAGAACTTCTATCCGATATAGAATGATTTATTAGGAATTATTATACTTATAAATAGGCAGATACCCCTAGGGATTAAACCCCTAGATAGTTATAACCACTACTAGTTCCTAAACACCCTTAGTAGTATATTATAATGGACTTTAAATAATTCCTAAAGGACAAATATAGCTATAATATGGCCTTTATAGTAGTCAACCAACTAAGTAAGTAAGCTATTTCCCTCCCCTACTTTAAGACTATAACTGTAAAAGACATAACCTATATATATATTAACAATATTTACTAGATTCTATAGCGCTCCTAAGTTAATTATCTCTAACTATAAACCCTAATTTATATTAGACTTTTAGGACAAATTCTGCTATATCCTTAGAATTAAGATTAAGCTCTTTACCGCATTTTACCCTTAAACTAATAGCTAAACTAAGATTATAAACTAATACTTTAACTAGCAACTTTGCCTCTTTATTAATTACTACTAAGATAACTGGTTGGAACTACTGCCTATAATAGACTATATATAGCTTACGCTCCCTTATAATAGTATAGGAATGTCGCTATTTAAGTTACTCTATAGATATAAACCATAAATATCTTTTAATTGGGATAGACCTATAGGACCTATAATAGCCCGCGAACGCCTTAGCTATAAAGAGGCCTAGATATTCGCTAAGAGAATGCATAGAGCTTAGGAAACTACCTAAGCAATTATAAAAAAGGTATAAGAGAAGAAAGAGGCTGACATAAACCAATATTATCACAAGGTAGACTTCTATATAGGAGATAAGGTATAGGTATTAATAAAGAACTAGAAAACCTAGAGGCTGAGCTATAAGCTAGACTACTAAATAGCTAGCCCCTATAAGATCCCTAAGAAGGTAGGGCACTCTTTTAAGGTTAAGCTACTAGAGTTAATAAAGATCCACCCTATTTTCTCTCTAGACTGACTATAAAAGGCTATGGACAACCCATTGCCTAGATAGTATAATAACCCCCTATTACTAATTTAGATTATAGAGGATAAGGAATATATTATAGATTCCAGCTATATACCTGCCAAGGCCCTATATATATATAGGCTTAGCGAGCCTTAGTACCCCACAGTATATAGATCCCTTATGCCTTTGTACCTTTTGCACCTTTATGCAATATCCTATTATATATATAGCTAATACTATAACGTTCTTAAAGCCTTCTAACCGCGCTCTATAACAGAATAGAAAGTTAAAGAGATTTTAATAGTTAAGAAGGACTATGGTACCTGTCGGAACGTTAATCACGTGACGTAGTCACGAGACTACGAGGCGAGACTAGCTAATTTGACTCGGAGCAACCCCTGACTTATTAACAACAATTAACTACTAACTTCAACACCGCATATATACCACTATAAGTGATATTTATGTATGTTGATAAAGCGAGTATACCGACACTGATTAGTAGACGTATAGATTAGGAAATATGTAATAGCAAAGCTTGAAACCACGCATTGGCTTAACTGCTGATGTGTTAGATCGCAGAGCTATCGCCCTATTTTAGTTAAAGGAGAAAACTACGTTACCCTTAAAGCTTGAAACCACGTATTAGCTTAACTGCTAACGCGTTAGATCGCCTAGAGAACTGTATCTTTACTTAGAGAGAGCTATGTTATCCTTAAAGCTTAAGACCACGTATCAGCTTGCTAATGCGCTAGATTGCCTAGAGGACCCTTAAAGCTCGAAACCATGTATTAACTTAACTGTTGATGTGTTAGATCGCCTAGAGGACCGTATCTTTGCTAAGAATCGTCTATAGTGTCCAAGAACTGTAGATTCGTCGATAGGATATGTATATACCTTTATACCTTTAACCTCGACCTTGACCTTAACCTTAACCTCGATCCTGACCTTAAACCTTAACCTTAAACCCAACCCTCTAGAACCTCCACTTAACCTTAAACTAAATATACACAAAAATATGACAATATGGAAATTAACTGGAAGGAAAGAATTGCCAAATATGGCAACAGAATCGACTTGGAGACGGCTATAGATGATAATCTAGCGGAGTATATGGAGACTAAGATGTACCTATACACACAATCTAACCTTACAGACTCTTTATTATGGACAGTGTTTTAGGAAGACTTTAAGGACTTTACGCTAGAGATCTTTACGCAAGTATAATCTAATACTAGAATGGGAATCCGTAAATACCTAGTTAAGAGAGGAGTATATATTATTAAGTAAGATAAGAGATACTCCCTTAGTAAAGTACTAACGGACGTCGCCAATAAAGAAGAGTTTCACAAATGGATGGATGAAGAGATTGGTCTAGCCCTTAATGATATTAAGCTAATAATTACTGTGGCTCTGTAAGACTGATTTAATGCGACCCTAGACAAGCTTGCTGCACTACTAGCTACTCCAATTGCTGCACCGCCAGCTACTCCAATTACTGTACCACTAGCTACTCCGGTTGCTGCCCCTGCTACCCCTACTACCCCCCCTAGATCTACTTCTACCGCTGTACCGCTAGCTACTCCGATCGCTGCCCCTGCTACCCCTGCTACCCCTCCCGGTCTTTAATCCTCTAATTATAACCAAATCCACGCTCTTATTGACCAACTGCTATAGCCAAGAGAGCAGCAGCCGTAGCAGCTATAGTAGCCGTAGTAGCTATACACATATACACCACCTGAACTATCCGTGCCTAGTGTGGAGTAAGGACTTAGATATAGTAAGGAGGTGGCTATAATTATAAAGATCTACACAGATAACTAAAAGTATAATAGAGTTAATAACAGCTTTGACTTTAAGCTAACTATCTTCTATAACATCTGTAAGAGATCTGGCTTACCACTAAAAGGCTATATAGTGGCATTCCCTAGTATGCTGAAAGGGCTTGCTTAGGACTACTACTATAACAGCAACCTTAAGTTGAGACCTTTTACGGAAGCCTATAACTATATATAATAGTTCTTTAAAGGGCTAGAATACTACCGCAAGAACCTTATAGAGTGGAACAGTATGACCCTCTAAGGAGTTATAGACGAGAACCCTAACAAGTTAATTTATTAAAACTTTTAACTGCTTATAGATAAACTGCTAAAGCAACGTTATAGACTATACCTAGACTTTTATACAAACCGTATTTTTATAAACAAGTTGGTCACTACTTGCTAGGGAGTGCCAGTATGCCATATCGCTGTCTTTAACCCTTTAGAAGACCTCTCTTAGTTAATTAGTAAGCTATAATCCTCTATTGTTGTGTGGGAAAAAGAACACCCCCTATAGGCCTTAATAAGATCGTCTTACTAAGCCTTTTTCATGGATTGATGTTACTATTGAAATAACTAAAATCGAGACCGAAACACTAATTACTACGGTAGTAATCGCCCCTATAGAATTAACGGCAGACTAAAGGCCAAGTGCTACGTCTATAAGAAGGAGGACTGCCGTTTGTGGAAACACATAGAGGAGGAGCGTAATCGGTCCAGAGACGACTATAAGAGACGTTTTATTGATATTAAGGGCCGCAATAAGGGCAACTTTGATAACTACTTTAAGCAATACGTCGCTGCTTGCGAAAGAGATGAAGATAATGACTTAGACTTTGAAGCCTATATATATAACGCTGACGGCTCTAGGAGCGATGCTGGAGAACCTAACAACAGTTCTGCCTATATCACCACCTTTGGAACACTTACTACGGAGGAAGTAACCTCTATAAGCGTAGAGCTAGCTAATAAGGCTTGTATATACCTGCTTATGGCTTTAGAACTTACTACGGAGTCTACCATAAAACCTTATATAGAGACCAACCCATTTGCCTATAGTACGGCCATAACTATAGCGCCATGATATACCTTAACGGTCTTTATGGGAATTATAATTAATATAGGTGCTTTGTGTAAGTCTATAGCTGGCTACAGCCAATTCCAAGCTTTATAGGCTGTAGATAAGTCTATAAGCCTTAATATGTTAACTAAGGGCTAAGTAACTATCTAATTTGGGATTGGAGCCTTTATATCTATTGGAACTATAGACGTCAACAGCCCTATAGGCAAGGTACAATTCCATATTATTATAGCAGATACTCCTTTCCTACTTTGCCTAGTAGATATGGACAGACTCTATATTAAATACAATAACCTAAAGGACGTTATTATTACTCGTACCAAAAGGGTGCTAGTAGTTAGACGATTCGGCTATCTATTTCTCTTATAGAGCTTCTCCTTACAGTCTTATTTGGTTAAGTCTTTTAATATAAACCCTTGCTACTTAACTGACGTAGAACTACAACGTCTATACCGTCGATTTGGTTACCTATTAGTTGATAAACTGTAAAAGCTTCTTAATAAGGCTGGCTACGGCTATAACACTAATAGATCTGCTATTGAAGAGCTAACTAGACTCTGCTACTACTGTTAGAAGTATAGCAGATCTCTAGGTAGATTTCGCTTTACCTTATAAGACGACGTTAATTTTAATTATAATATTATTATTAATATTATATATATTAGCGGCTCCCTCCTACTATACGTAGTTGATAAAGTAACTTAATTTCAAGCTGGTAGATAGCTATGAGATATCAGCGCTAAGCACACTTAGAATATTCTTTAAATGTGCTAGATTAATAGCTATTTAGGACCACCAGACTTAATCACTATAGACGCTAAGAAGAACTTTGTTAGTAAGGAGTTTAAGCACTACGCTGCTACTATAGGAGTAACTATAAAGTCAGTTCTAGTTGAATCACATAATTCCATTAGAATGGTAGAACGCTACTATAGTCCGCTATAATAAGCCTACTAAATTATTATAACTAAAATCCCTAAAATTAGCAAGGAAATGGCCCTATAAATGGCCTTTAAGGCCATTAATAATACGGCTGGCCTAGAAGGCCTAGTCCCTATACTTCTAGTCTTTAGAGCCTACCCCTAAATGGTTAAATCGGACGCGCTATCACCTTTAGTTATATAGTGAGCTGCAGCTATTAAGAAAGCAATGGTGGAAATCTAGAAGCTATGAGCTAAACAATAGATCGCTAACGCTCTTAATATGCGAAACGGACCATAAACTGATGCTATTTATAGCCTCCCACCCAATTCGCCTGTCTTAGTCTGGAGAGAAGGCAATACTGGCCAAAGTGGTTATTGGGACGGACTATATATACTGCTTGCCATTAATAGTAAGACCTATACCGTAAAGCTACTAAATGGACCTACGACCTTCTGCTTTATGGTTGTGAAACTCTACCTACTGGACCTATAAGACCTAGTTAAACTACGAGAGTTTGTTAAATTAGATAAACTAGTACCTTTACTAGCCAAACCTTAATTGTTACCTAAGGCTGAATTATAGCTACCGCTAAAGCGAGGTAGAGGTTGCCTCCGTAAATACCTATTACTTATAGCCGTCGCAGACACAACTGTTACGGATACTACAATAGATACAGACACTTTTACGGGTGATATTGCGGATATTGTAGATATTGCTATCTACTTACAGGACGATAATACCGCGGATATAGCTAGCACTACTATTTACTTATAGAACGATAGCAATACCTAATTTAGCGCTTTACGACAAAAGGAGGTTATAGGCCTACTTAAGAAAGGTATTTTTGAGATTATTAAGCTATATAATATGCTAAAGGGGATCAGACTCTTTAATTCACGGTTTATTAATAAGATTAAGAATAAGGGAACTAATAAAGCCTTTAAGAAATTATAACTTATTATATAGGCCTATAATAACTTGGAGAAAGAGCTAGTCCTTACTTAGTTACCAATAATTTAATAAGTTAGTTAGCGGCTAATTCTCTATATCGCCGCTATGCTACTATAGATATAACTCTACCTTTGAGATATCTTATAGGCCTATATTTAGTCTACTACGAACCTAAACCGTGAGTTCTATGTATGACCGCTATATAAGCTAAATAAACAACTGGGAATTGATATGGACTCTATTCTAAAGGTTATAAAGCCACTTTATAGAGTACCTAAAGCTGGAAACCACTGGTTTAAGACCTACTATTTATTCTATGTTAATTAGCTGCGAATGGACCAGTCCACATACGACCCCTGCTTACTTTATAGTAATAAGCCTTTCGGAATCGTTGGCCTATAGATTAATAATATACTGTTCCTTGCAGACAATACCTTTATAGAGGCTAAATAAAGCGAACTATATAAGGCTGAATTTATGGCTAAGGAGTAAGAGCAACTGACTGCTGATACACTAATTAAGTTTAATGGAGGACTTATTTAATTAACACAAGACGGGAGCATTATACTAATATAAAGGCGCCAGTGTAAGAACCTTAGCGTGGTTAATACTATGCTAGCAGACAGCACTAGCTTTAGAGGAGTTACACATAACCTACTTATGCTAAAGGACTAGTATATCGCTTAACGCGCCAGAGAAGCTTATATTGCCTTAGTCTGTTAGCCAGAGGCCTTATATAACCTATTTTTTACTGCCTAGGTAGTTAACCCAGTTAAAGATAATACAAAGAGTTTTAATAAGCGATTAAGCTGGCAGATTAAGAACGTAAATAGAGGCCTAAAGTTTATTAAGCTAGACGCCAATACCTTACAACTCCTAGTATTTATGGATGCTTCCTTTGCTAACAACAAGGACCTATCTTTGCAAATTGGCTACGTACTTGTACTAGCAGACGCCTTAAATAAGGCAAATATCGTCCACTAGTCCTCAATTAAGTGCAAAAGAGTTACTAGGAGTGTATTAGCCTCAGAGCTATATGGTATAGCGTATAGTTTTAATATAGGCGCTGCAATCAAATCCACGCTAGATAAGGTCTTATAGGTTAACTTACCACTTGTTCTTTACACTGACTTAAAGTCCTTATATAACTATCTCGTCTGACTAGAAACTACGCAAGAGAAACGCTTAATAATTAATATAATATGCCTTCGCTAAGCTTACGAATAAAGACAGATTACCGAAGTTAAGTGGATTAATAGAGATACTAACCCTGCGGACGCTATGACAAAGGGAAAGCCTTGTATAGTACTATTACGGCTTATTGACACGAATCAAATCGAATTACGGGCCATAGGGTGGGTTGAACAAACAGATTCGGTTTTGGTAGGTATAATAGACTTATATAATATAGAGCCAGCCGCTAAGGCGCTAGTAGTAGGCGAGCCAATAGCAATTTTCCATCCCGGGGATGGAAAATCCTAATTGGCTAGTTTAACGGTATAGTAGAATCTGATAGGTAGCGCGCTCTAGGATTAAAGGTGGAGCTATTACGTATTATGGACGGAAGAGCTAGTTATTGTGTATACGCTACAAATAGTCTAGAAGTAGACTTAACTTTAGAGTGTAGATTAGCCTTCTTTTTAGAGTTGTTTTAGTGTCGGAACGTTAATCGCGTAACGTAGTTATAAGATTACGAGGCGAGACTAGCTAATCTGACTTAGAGCAACCCCTAACTTATTAATAACAATTAACTACCAACTTTAATACCGCATACATACCACTACAAGTGATATTTATGTATGTTAATAAAGCGAGTATACTGACAGTACCTTAAAATACTATATAAGCTAGGTAGGTTATAATAAAGATTTAGAATAGTACCCTATATCTAATTTTAAGTACTCTCCTTATAAGCTATAAGATTTCCACCTAGCCTACCTAGATCTTCCTAGACTATTATATAAACTAAGCAGCTAGATTAAATGCTAGAAGGAAGGGTTAGATAACTATAACAATCTAAATCACAATAAGGAACTTAGATAAAGCTTAAGGGTAGGCTTTTTTAGGAGGGGGGGTAATATAACAGTGCTAGAGCGCGTTACCTACTACTTTCTAGGCATTCTGCTAAATTCTACTATGTTCTGCCAATACTACTTATAGAGCTAGCCAATTAGGATTTTCTATGCCTAGTATGGAAAATCGCTATTGGCTTGCTTACTACTAGCGCTTTAGCAACCCCTTTATATCTTGCTAGTCTCTAACAGACTTCTTCTTCTCCTTAGCTTAGTATTCTTGTATAGTAGCAATGTATAAGCTTTGGTTTAGAAGCATTTATATAAGCCCGTCACACTTAGAAGAAGTATAAATAGTAGCCTATAAGAACCTAGAGAAGGCCTAGAAATTAATAGAATAGTAGGTAAATAAGTATAGGCGTAAGCCTAACTTTACTGTAGGTAATAGGGTCTAGGTTATAACAAAGTACTAAAAGATAGAACGGCCTAGCTATAAGCTAGACTATAAGATGGTAGGACTATATAAGATCCTTAATAAAGAAGGCAACTTATATAACGTTAAACTCCTAGATTTAATTAAAGTCTACCCTATTTTCTTACTAGATAAGCTATAGAAAGCTATAAATAACCTACTACCTAGATAAAAGAATAAGCCTCTACTACTAATTTAAGTTAATAGCAATAATAAATAGGAAGTTAATAAAATACTAGCCTATAAACTAGTATAAGGAACGCTAAAATACTATATTTAATAAAAAGGTTATAATCTAGACCTAACCTAGTACCCTATTTAGGACATTATAGGTTATCCCTAAAAGCTTAAAGAATTTTATAACCAATACCCTAATAAGCTAGAACCCCTACAGTATCTAGACAAGTAGATAAAGTGCTAGTATTATTATAGCTTGTACAAATGCCTCTAAACCGAAGCTTGTAGAATGCTGTATTACAAAGATACTAAGCTAAGGAGAAGAGGAGAGGTATATATAGGAGGTAGAGACGTAAAATATACGCGTTAGGACGCTAAGTCCTTAGCCAAACCCCTAACTAGGCTCCCTGTCCAGGTTACGCGTTATAGTACCGTAATATCACCCCCTCCTTTAAAAGAAAGCCTACCCTTAGGCTTTATTAGAAACAAAGTAGAACTAGGGAAAAGGAGACGTAAGTGTGTTCAGACTAAGTATATAAGGCGACCGTAGGTTATGTGGAAGCGTTAAAGTAGAAAGGGTAGCCGCTAAGACTCTTAGCTAGGATCTAACCAATTAAAGAACTTTATATAACGCGTAAACCTAGGTGGCCGTAAGTTATAGTAGGCTTTATTCCTTGGGCCTTAGGGCGTTCTTATCTCTATGCTCTTCTAGTAACTTATCATCTTTATTATACCAATATTTTATCCAATCGTCTAGGTACTTTAGGGGTCTGGGTAAGTTAGGGTATTAATTATAGAACTCTTTAAGCTTCTGGGGGCAGCCTATAAAGTTCTAAGCAGAGTACTAGGTTAGGTCTAGGTCATAGCCCTTCTATTAGACACGGTATTTTAGCGTTCCTTATACTAGCTTATATGCTAGTATTTCTTTAACTTCCCATTTATTATCGCCATTAACTTAAATTAGTAGGGGAGGCTTATTCTTCTACCCAGGTAATAGATTATTTATAGCTTTCTGTAGCTTATCTGGTAAGAATATAGGGTAAACTCTAATTAAATCTGGGAGCTTTACCTTATATAAGTTGCCTCTCTTTTTAAGGACCTTGTATAGTCCTGCTATCTAGTAGTCTAGCTTACGGCTAGGCCATTCTGTCCTCTAATTCTTTGTTATTACCTAGACCCTATTACTAGAGGTAAAGTTAGGCTCTTAATAGTATTTATTTACCTACTATTCCATTAACCTCTAGGCTTTTTTTAAGTTCTTATAGGCTACCGTCTAAGCTTCTTCTAAGCGTTTAGCGTACTGCTGGGCCTTACTATAGGATAGTTTTTCGCGTATAGTCTGGGGTTCTTTCGGTCTTTTCCAGTTAAAGCTTATATAGGGTAAGTAGCCCATTTCTAGCTAAATAGGGGCAAACCCTATGGAGTTGTGGGGTAGGGTTGCTTGGGCATAGTCTATTAGGGGGAGCAGTTCGGACCAGTTATCCTAGAAGTAGTTAATAAAGGGCTAAAGTCTCTAGTCTAAATACTAATTTATAATCTCCGTCTAACCGTCTGTCTAAGGGTGGTACGCTATAAAGAGCTTTAGCTTAATGCCTAGGATTTAGATAAACTCGTTCTAGAAGCCCAATATAAACTATAGCCTGTGGTTAGATATAATAGTGTCTAATAGTCCGTAAATTTAGTAGACATAGTGGATATATAGCTAGGCCGCCTCCTTAGCATCAATATTCTTATGGCAGGGGATTAAAAATAGGTGCTTACTAAAGCGGTTAACTAGGATTATAACTATATTATATCCGTTACGGTTTATAGGTAGTTTATAGAAGTCTATAGAGATATATTGCTAGGGGCGCTTTAGTATTAAAAGCGGTTTTAGTAGTCCTAGGGTCTTATTTTATAGGATTATAGCTCTTTAGCAGTTATTACAGTTCTATATATATCAATTAATATCTATAGCCATCCTAGGCCAGTAGTAGCGGCCGCTAATAATTTTATATGTCTTATTCTTACTAGGGTATGCCATAGAGACTTGGTAATAGGCTTCGCGAATTAGTTTAGTTTATAGATTGTTAATATTAGGGACTATAAGCCGCTCCTAATATAGGAGTAATCCTTCCTCCGTTCTAAAATTAGGGTCCCCTTTTACGGCTTAATTATAGAGGGCCTTTAGGGCGTTAGCCGTGCGGTTTATAGTTAAAAGGCAGTTAATTAGCCCTATTAGTTTATTTAAGAACTCCTCTATTAGTGCTAGCTTGTTTTACTAGGAGTCTAGCTCCTTAAGGATCCATAGGTCAAGCTATTTAGGATAAAGGAGCGCGCGCGTCCAGTATTAGGTCTTTAGCTTATCCTAGGGTCCTACATCTTGTTTTCTTTAGGTTAGGGTATTAGCCTTAGAGTTTTACTTACTAGAGCAATATATAATTATAAAGAAAAATTGGGAGAGTATTTTAGCCTACTAGGCCTATTATTTAGTAAGTTGCTTTATAGTTATAAAATACTCTAGGGCTTTATAATCTGTATATATCTTAATCTAAAAGTTTATACCTTTAAGCTCTACGCGCTATTAGGATAGCGATTCAATAATAGCTAGCATCTCTTTATTGTGTATTTTATAGTTACACTTAGCTAGGTCTATTGTTTTTAAGAAAAAGGCAATAGAGTACTATTTACTGTCTAGATATAACTGTAATAGAATTCCCACTATAACTTTATCAGAAGCGTCCGTTTCTAGCATTAATTTAAGGTCTAGGTTATAGTAATAAAGGATTAAAGAAGAGATAAGCTACTCTTTTAACTCTTCAAAGGCTCCTATACAGTCACTATTAAAGATAAAAGGTATATCTTTCCGGGTAAGTTATACAAGAGGCTTAGCTATAACTCTATAGTCACAGATAAACTAGTGGTAGAAGTTATAAAAACTAAAGAAAAACTAGATCCCCTTTACAGTATAAGGGGGTTTCCAGTTACGGATTGCTTTAACCTTCTTAGAATCAACCTTAATTCCTTCTATAGTAACAACAAACCCAAGGTACTTTGTATATTTTACTCTAAATTTGCATTTCTTAATATTAACTTATAAGCCCGCATTCTATAGTCTCTTTAGGACCTTTTTTACATACACTTTATGCTCAAGTTTGTTATCTAAGTATATAAGGATATTATTTAGGTATACTATATAGAACTTATTAAGGTAGTTAAAAAGGACATTATTTATATACCTTTAGTATATAGCCAGCCCATTTGTTAGTCTAAAAGGAAGGACTTTATATTTATAGGACCTATAATGGATACGGAACGTTGTTAAATCTTTAGATATAGGGTCTATCCTAATTTAGTAAAAAGCTTAGCAGATATTAAGTTTAGTAAAGATCTTTGCCCGGCTTAGACGTATAAAGGTTTTATTAATTAAAGGAATAGGATACTGTTGGGAATATAGGCAAGTTACCATTACATAAGGCAAGTTGCCGTCACGTATTGCTGCGGCACTAGTATAGCAAGGAGCCTTAAGCTCCTTACCCTTCCTTAAGCAGGAGGGAGATATAGAATAACAATTATTATACTATCTACGAACTATAGCTATGTAATATCACCTTATAATACCTACACTAATTAGTAGTTAACTTCACTATTATATTATAGAATAGCTAGGTATTCCACCAAGAAAAGACAAGCCACTATACCAGTACTACTCATACTAAAGGAAGCTGTCTTTTAAGGTTAGAACTAGTCCTAAACCTTAAATAGAACTCTTCCACAAATCTAAGGATTTAAAGGCCAGAACTAGTCCTAAGCCTTTCCTAGATTATAGATTCTTGCGTCTATTACGTAAAACAACACGCTTTATAAGTCTTTACAATTTAAGGCCAGAACTAGTCCTAAGCCCTATAATCGCAAATATACATTATAAACGCGTACCAAATAACAAATACGTACCAAATAACAATCCCTACACTAATAACACTTCCCTCCCTCTAAAAACATGGCTATGCCTACCTTAAACAACTTGTTACGGACGCTTTAAGTACGATATTATAACTACTTGGGGAAGAGTCACAGGAAGCTAGTTGGTTAATATAGGCACGGTCTAGGATAGAGCCGGTGGAACCATATAACAAGGAATGGTAAGCGAGTTACATAATATTATACGCGGTATACAAAGTATACGTAGTGTACAGCTATATATAATATGTATAACACATACCTTACATACAAGAGAGGATTTCTTAGGAGTATAGCTGTGTATTTAAAGGACCTCAGTCCCTACTATAGATAGTTCTCTCCTTATAGTAAATCTTAGAATATAATTAGAGTTAATCTGTTAGGCAACTACTCCACCAGTTATTATTATATTGTTATTTTGTTCTTACCTATATACCTAGCCCAATAACAGAACCCACTATAGTCTAAGCTATAAGGTTCCGTTACACATTCACTACTAAGGTTACAGTATTGGAACAAACTTAAACAATATGCCACTAAGAGCAGCACCAGTTATAACGGCGTCAACGGCAGCCACAACCTCAGGGCCAGGTGATACTAGTATAGACAATAGGGATTCTTAAGTGGTTACGTAAGGTTAGTTATAGGAAATAGTTAATCACTTATAAGACAATAATAGGATACTAAAAAAACGCATTAATAGAATTAGAGTAGCAAAGATTAAGTTACCTTTAATTAAACAGTTCTTAGGAGAGAAGTTAAAGCTTAAGGGATTTCTAACGCAGATATACTTTAAGGTAGTATAGGAAGGAGCGAAGTTAGCAACATTATTAGATTAAGTAGCCTATGCAGAATTGTTCCTAACAGGGAGGGCACTTAAGTAGTTTAAGCTATATCTCACGGAAATATAGGCTAATAGCATAACAACTACTAACCAAGATATATGGTATATATTTGCCAGTTAAAATGGGTTTATAGAATAACTAACGTAGATATTTAAAGACCTAGAAGCTATAACCACAGCAAAACAAAAGCTTTAGAACTTAGTACAATATACTTTAGCAATTAAGTATACAACACAGTTTTAAACACTAGCTACGCAGGTTAAGTGGAATAATAGGGCACTTATAGTATAGTATAAACAGGGACTTAAGGCTAAAGTCCAGGACGTAATTATCCTAATAGAAGATACGGATACTCTAAGAGAGTTAATAGATTAGTTAATAAAGATTAATAATAGAATCTATTAAAGGGAACAAGCTAAGAGAGGGCAAGACAGAGTTCTATAGTTATATAAGGCGCAGAGTACATAACAACAGATATAGAGTTAAAAACTATAGAATAGTATAGAGCTAATGGACCTAAGCGGTACTAAAGAAACCTAAAGATAGGAAAAGAAACTATAGAAACCTAGAGGTTAAGGATTAAGTAATTAAAGGACCTAGGAGTAGAGGCCAAACCAGGGATCTTAACAGTAGAAGATATTTAAGCAGACTCTATAGCAAGAAAGATGGTTTAAAGATAGAGCTTGCATAAATTACGGAAAACAGGGTTATTTCACTAGAAACTATAGAGGTGGTTAGAGTAACTATATAGTAAAGGGAACCAGACTAGTAGACAGCACATATATATAGAGGGACAATAGTACACTATAAGGAATAAAAGAGTGTTTAATTAATAGTTTTGCGTATTATTACAATAACGCATGCCGAATTTATAAAGACGCTAAGTACGGCGCAAGCTATTAGCCGCAAGAGCTAGAGTTAAGAGGACTTAAAGGAACTAGAGAGTTAGACAAAGAATAAAATCAACTCTATAAGCTAGATTAAAATGTTATAGTAATATATAGACAAAGATCAGCAGTAATAACAATGGAGTTAGAGTACTCATTAATCACCACCAACAATAAGGCAATAAAGGCAGCTTACTAGGAGTATACAGACCTTAGAGAAGTCGAAACAGAAATAGAGACTAAGACTATTACAGAACAGGGTTTAGTAACGGGTATTACAACACCATTAGATACAATTTCCATCGCTTTATAAGATAATAGGAGTAATGTTTAGAAGAAACTAAGCAAGTAAATAACTGTTAGTACTAGCTTATCACTTAATAAAGGTAAAAGGCCATAGGCTTAAGATTCTTAAGAAGAGATAAAAGAAGCTTAAGATTTTTAAAATGAGATAAGACACACCTAAGGACCTATAACAGACAAAAACTAATAGGAAAGGGTAGTAACTTAGTTTAATAACAAACAAATAAGTATAGGACGTAAGTTTAAGAACTACAAGTTTGGAGAATAAATAAGAACGTTAGCAATCCTAGGTAAATATAGTATTTAGCCTAAAGATTAAACAGTTAATACTAGGATTAAAAAGCAAGACAACTATAAAGATCTAGCTATAAGACGCAGAAAACAAGAAACTATAAATAAGTTTAGGATAAAAATTATTATATAGCAAGAGCAAAAGCTAGACAAGAGATTAGCTATGCTAGGTTATATAAGAAACAGAGCACCTATATAAAGAGTTACTAATAGGCCGAGTGTAGGGACACCTAGGGTAAAGTAGTTAGATAAACTAAAACAAGAAAAGGATCTAGATATTCCAACTAGGTTTAAAAAAAGACATACTAAAGGATATTATAATGTAGTAATAATAAGGTACTTTCTAACGGATAAACTATACACACTAAACCAGTTGTATGGAAAGTGGTATAGGCAACGACACAGTAATAAATGGGAAGATTTTTATATATAGCTAGACGAAAAAGTTGTCTAAGACTAACCCATTACAGAAAAACGCATAAGTCATATTAAAGGAGTATTAATTATGATGTTAAGGAACCTAAAAAAAGGATTTAGGGACTAGAGAAGTAAGCAATAAATCTTAGTACCTATAGCAAAGATACCAGTAGTTAGATTAACTAGGTATAGGTTTAAACTTAAGGATAAAGATAAACTAAGAGTTAACCCAAAATATATAGCGTATTATACACTATCGTGGATAGCTTATGTGGATAATATATATAATATATATAGAGCACCTAAAGATAAGAACCGGAAGTACCTAGTAAGGACATATTAGGCACTAAAGAAAAAGCGGTTTAGGAATGCTAAGTATATATATAGTTAGCACCTAGTAGAAGTACAAGGTTAAGGAGACTTAATACTTTAACTAGGAAGATTCCTTATAGAAGAATACCTAGACAGATAATAGTAGTGGGAGTGCCTAGAGAACACTTATCTATAGCATATAGAGAAAAAGAAATAAACTAAGTATTAGCTAAAGTTAAACTAAGTATAAGTAGGATCTAGCAGCCAATAATTAGGAAAAGGGGAGGCGTATAAAACCAGAGGGAACTAGTATTAGAGCCTTAGACCCTTAAAGGAATTTAAGGATAATACCTAAATTTAAGAGCCAAGTGGCAAGATTAGCAGTTTAAAGTATTAGTAGATAGTAAAGTAACTAAAAACCACATATTACCAAAAGTAGTAAAAAGAATAGGGTTACTATATAGATAAAAGAAACACCTATATCTACTTATAACAATTTTAGGAGATTAAATAGCCTATAGAGAAGATATTATTAATCTTAAAACAGGACCTATTTAGATAACTATTAAAGGGAGACTAGTTAGAATATCTTTTAATATCTTACTATTAGGACAGGATAAGGCAATACTAGGAATACCTTAGTTATAGGAGTACAATCCAAAGATCGATTGGGTTATAGGTTAGGTCAATATTAAGGATATATAATGGCGCAAAGTGCGACAGCAAACTAAGTTGGTATAGTACCAAATTAGAGCGATATATAAAGAGACTAAGTAAGGCTTAAGTTATATACCAAAGAGATACCATAAGTATAGTAAAAAGTTATAGTTACTAAAAAGTAAAAAGCTATCAAAGCATGCAGCATAGGACCATAAGATAGAATTAGAAGAGGGAATAAGTCTAAAGTTCTTTCTAATCTACAAGCTTACTAAAACAGAGTTAGTAGCGCTTAAGGAGTTTATCTAGAAGAACTTATAAAAGGGATATATTAGACCGTCACAGTTATTAACTAAATATCCAGTATTGTTTATCCTAAAGAAAAATGGAAAACTTAGGATATATATAGACTACAAATAGTTAAACAGCATTACTAGGAAGGATAGGTATCCTTTACCCTTAATTAGCGAAATTTAAGACAGGATAGGCAACGCAAAGATCTTTATAAAGATAGATTTAAGATAGGCGTACCACCAGATTAGAATTAAGGAAGGCAATAAATAGAAGGCAGCCTTTAGGTTAAAGGAAGGACTATATAAGCTATTGGTTATACAATTTGGGCTTATAAACGCACTAGTAACGTTCCAAAAGCGAATTAATAGTATATTAGGAGAACACCTAGATGAATTTATTATAGTATACCTTAACGACATTATTATCTACTTAGAGAGTAAGGAAGAACATAGAGAACATATTAAATAGGTCTTAAAGAGACTATAAAAAGAATAGATATTAGTAGTAATTAAGAAATACAAGTTTTTTACCAGAAAGACCAATTTTGTTAGATTTATTATTAAACTAGGCTAACTTAGCATAGATCTAAAGAAGATCAAGGCTATAGTAAATTAGCAGGAACTAGAAAACATTATATAGTTAAGATTATTCCTAGGGTTTTGCAATTACTGCAGAAGGTTTATAGCGCAATAGTTATAGGACATTAAGCTATTTACGCAGTTAATAAAGAAAGAAGAACTATAGGTATAGGGAAGGGAATAATAAGAACTGTTTAAAAGAGTAAAAGAGTTATTTACCTAGGAGCTAGTTCTTAAGATCTATTAACCAGGTCTAGAGACGGTTATAGAAATGGATATATTAGACTTTACACTAGGGGCGTACTTCCTATAGAAATATTAAGATGGATGGCACCTAGTGGTATACTATAGTTAAAAGATAACACCACTAGAGTTAAACTATAATATCTATAATAAGGAGTTGTTAGGTATAGTTACAGCACTTAAGGAATAAAAAGCATTCTTATAAGGCATAGAGAAACCATTTATAGTTAAGACGGACTATAAGAACCTTATAGGATTCCTAATAATAAAGGAACTTAACTAAAGATAGGTTAGATAGGCGGAAATGCTTATAGAATACCATTTTAAAATTTAGTATACTAAGGGTATAGATAATACACAAGCAGATGTGCTAAGTAGAAAGGCTAAACTATAAAGTAATAAAAAGCTATTAGGAGCTTTATTGCAAAAGAATTAAGATAGATTAATTAGGTATAATTATCTAAAAATTATAGCGACTAAGGAAAGTTAGATCTATAAATTACTAAAAAGTAATTAGATATAGAAGATCTAAGAAGCATAGGTAGAGGATCTAGACTTAGAGTAATATAAAAACAGAGAAGCAATATATATGCCTAAGTCTATTATAGAAGAATTTATTAAGGAATTTTATAAGGAAATAATATAGGGACATAACAGAGCTATAGGCTTAGTGTTAAGACTTTAAAAGGAGTATATTATTTAAGAAATCTAGGGACTAGCAAGATAAGTTATAAAGAAATATCTAGATTGCTAAAGAAACAAACCTACGAGGCATAAGCTGTATAGAGGGCTATAACCTATTAAGACACTAGGAAGACCATAGGAGGTTATATTATAGAACTTTATTATTAAGTTACCAAAGTTAAGAGATCCTATTATAGGACAAGATTATAATGTAATCTTAGTAATAGTGAACAAGCTAATAAAGTAGGGATACTTTATAGCATACACTAAAGAGATATCAGTAAAAGATGTCGCTAGAATCTATATAAAGGAAATATTTGTAAGACACGGAGCATTAGATAAGATTATATTAGATAAAAATCTAAGATTTATAGTAGTGTTTTAGGAAGTATTTCTAGTAGAATAAGGGGTTTGCGTAGTAATATCTATAGCATATTATCCGCAAACAGACGGATAAACAGAAAGACTAAACTAGACACTAGAATAGTATCTAAGGCACTATATTAATTAGGCATAGAATAATTAGATATTGTTATTACTAGTTACACAGTTTACATATAATATAACACTATAAGAAGAAATGGGGACATTACTATTTAAGGCGAATTACGGATATAAGCTAAGGACATTGTTATCGCCATATTAAGCAAAAAAGACGAGTAGCACAGCTAAGTAAAGAATGGAGACGTTAATAAATCTTTATATAGACCTTAAAGAAACAGCTAAACTAGTATAAGAACAAATAAAAAGGTATTATAATGCTAAGAGATCTAAGGGACCAGATCTTAAGGAGGGGGATAAAGTGTAGCTATTATACAAAAATTTCAAGAGTTAACGACTAAGTAAGAAGTTAGACTATATTAAACTAGGACCTTTTAAAGTTAAATAAAGAATTTTATTAGTTATGTATAAGTTAAACCTACTAGCCAAAATAAAAATCTACCCTGTATAGTATATTGCAATACTAAAGCCAGTATATGGGAATATTAAGCTACCAGTCTACAAGGCAGACATGTACAGAGGATAAGAGGAAGACAAATAGTAAGTTTTAAAGATTATTAGTTATAAGGATGTAGATAACGAAATATAGTATAAAGTAAAGTAGATAGGCTATAGTAAGACTACCTAGGAACTACTAAGCAACCTAAGAAACGCTATAGGAAAGGTATAGGAGTATTAAAAGAAAGTAGGTCAGGTAATATTAATAAAGAAGGATCGCCAAAGAATAAGTCACCTAAGGGGGACCTAAAAGGAGCAATTGCTAAGCTACTTAGAGTTATTTCCTTTATAGGAGAGCCAGTCCTTTTATTACCTAGCTTAGATAAACCCTATTAAACCAGTTTCTACTTTTTAGAATAGACCTTCTTATAAACCTTCTTAAAATGGGTTAACCGAGCGAACACAACCTACTAAGACTTAAAGAAGTAATATTAAGCCTTAAGGGCCCAAGCGGTCTCTTCAGTAGAATGGTAGAGTTTAGCACGCGTGGCGGCCAACTCAGACTTAAGCTTTATAGTGGCAGATTAAACACAAGACCCTATAATAAGTTACTTAGGGAACTTAAAGACTATTAAGAGTAATAGGATGCGTATACTTAGCGTTAGAGATAGAGCAAATATCATAGAATAATTAAATATTTGCTTTAGTACACTCCAAGTAAAATAAGGGTTGTTAAGATAAGGGACTCGCTATTATAATACACACTAACCCCGCTTTCGCATAACAAGAATATAGAGACAATATTATCTCACCAAGCAATAGTATAGCAGCCACGGTGCGAGCATAACATTACGCTTATAAAGAAGAAGAAGCTTTAGGCATAATAAGCAAGGATATTAACCAGACTAATTAAACGGACATTATACCTCTAGTAGACGACTTAGAGATGTTAGGAATCTTCAAGAACAAAGATAAAGAAAAGGGAGATAGTATTACAGACGCTTTAAATATAATGTTATAACTACTTAGGGAAGAGTTGTAGGAAGCTAGTTAGTTAATATAGGCACAGTCTAGGATAGAGCTAGTAGAACCATATAACAAGAAATAGTAAGCGAGTTACATAATATTATACGCAGTATACAAAGTATACATAGTATACGGCTATATATAATATATATAACACGTACCTTACGTATAAGAGAGGATTTCTTAGGAGTATAGCTGTGTATTTAAAGGACCTTAGTCCCTACCGTAGATAGTTCTCTCCTTGTAGTAAATCTTAGAATATAATTAGAGTTAATCTATTAGGCAACTACTCCACCAGTTATTATTATGTTGTTATTTTGTTCTTACCTATATACCTAGCCTAATAACAGAACCTACTGTAGTCTAAGCTACAAGGTTCCGTTATACAACTAGGAAGACTTCTTACTATTAGGGGTAGCTTCATACACAAAACTCATTAATAAAAATTTGGACAAATTTATCTTTAATATAATAACTTATACTATAAAATAAGTTAATAGCTTTCTCCTACACCATATTATATTCTATTAAAGTAGACACTACGCCAATCTATAGCTGTGGGAATATTTTAGGGAGGATTTTATAGGATAGACCGCCAATACCTAGGCACTTGGTAATGTTAATATTGTTTAAGATTTTCAAGACTTTCTCTATAGAAATGGGGTATATATTACTAAAAACGGTAACCTAATTACTAGTAATATCTAGGCCGTTATTATTAGTATAGAGGAACCAGTATAGACGGAAGCTAAGATTATACATTAACTATAGAAACCTAGAACCAACCTATATTCTTTAAAAGGTAACTTTAATTTAGAACAAAACCCCTAGAACGCTACTATCTCACCTAAAGGTGCTCTCCCACCTAAAGGTGCTCTCCTACCTAGAGGTACTCTTCCTCTACCTCTACTACCTCTAGCTCCTCTACCCTAGCTAACTAGTGAGCCTCTACTACAAGAAGTCACAAACCTAATAAAGGTATATTTAGACGAGGAGAAGAAGTTTAGAGGAGAATTATATAACATACTTAGAACAAAACTATAGGTCTTTTATAACTGCTGCAGCAAGATTGGAATCTAATGCCACTAGTTTTATTATGCTTTCTTAGTTATATTAAAGGGATAGGCAGCGACATTTTATTACAACCATATTGTAGGTAGAAACTATAACTTTAATATAATGCTTTAGCTTACCAGAGCCCACTTTAAGACTAATAAGAATTGCCAGCTTTATATATCCAAATAGTAGGAGACTATATTTTAAAGAGTTATCGCTTCTAACTTAACAAAGATTTATTTAGAGTGCCTTTAACTACTCTTTAATAAACTCTAGAAAATCTAATATAGTCTTACTAAAACTTACTAAAACGAGAACAGCCTAAGGGACTAGGTTATTTTAGTATGCTATAGCATTCCTAAGTGTAACTTAGCGCTATATAAACCTACAGATACGTTTAAAGGAGTATATACTAAGCTACGCTCCGCTGTAGGTACTGCAATGCAAATATAAGAATCTTAATAGTTCTATACTAAAAACCCTACGCAACTAAGTATTCCTAACTAATATAATCATAACTAGACTAATCGTATATATAGTAGCCGTAGTGGGGAATACCGCAAAGGGTACAATTAACGTTAACCATAAGGCAATTATGGAGGTCCTTATAGAGGTTTATTTTAAAGTAATTACTAGAAGAAGTACTATGTTTATAAGAAGCCAAATTGCTAGTTAACTAGACACTCCCTTAATAAGCGAAAGGAGGTATATAATAAGTTCCATTAGAGTGTAAGAAACGTTAAAAATTATAAGGCTACTATAGCCTACTTCCAAAGCTTCCTAGTTTAATATAAAGGCGTAGAAGACCTTAATGGTAAGGTTAATAAGACCAAATAGCTCCTTATAGATATAGAAATTAAGGACTACTTTCCTAACCAATACTTTACTGAGTATAGTAAGGTAAATAGTATATAAACCATCACTGTTCTTAATAACTAATCTACGCTCTATTCTATTATAAAGTTAGATATCTTTAATAAGCTAAAGGAGAGCTCCGCATTCTCCTTTAATAACAGATACTCAGCAAACGTCTTCTATAGTATTATACCAGATACTAGAGCCGTAGGAGTATCTACAGTAGGAGAACCTTAAGTTTAAGCCCTTTAATAGCTTAATAGCTCTATTTAGATTAACTATTTAACGGCAGGCTAACATACGATTTATTTTAGCAAGGGTACTATAACCTCTTTTAGCACAATTAGGGTCCAAACCTCCTTAGGGTATATTACCTTCCATATTATTCCTACAAACACTCCGTTTCTATTTTATATTAAAGATATAGATAAATTAGGCGTTAGGCTTAATAACCTTAAGAATATACTTATTTAGGGAGACAATTGGGTGCCTGTTATATATAAGTAGGGTTACCCCTAGTTACTCCTTTATTAACTAGAAAAGAGTGTTGCTTAAAGCCACTTAATTAAGTCGGAATTACGCTAACTATACTGTCGTTTTAGCTACCTATCCATTTACTAATTGCTTAAGGTTCTTTAGCGAGCAGGCCATAAAGTCAAGGTTAAGGCAATTAAGCACCTTATAAAGTACTGCCATTACTACTAAATAAACCAGAAGTCCCCTAGCCGATTTAAGTTTACCCTTAAAGATAACTACGACTTTAACTTCTATATTATTGTTAATGTTATGTATTTTAGCGGCAAGCTAGTACTCTAAGTTATTAACTTCTTAACCTCCTTCCAAGCCGCATGTTTCTTAAAGGATATATCAGCTAGGAACGCATAGGATACCCTTTAATTGTACTAGATTAATATCTACCTAAGACCCCCTAATTAAATTGTCTATAATATAGGAAAGAACTTCTTATCTATAGAGTTTTGATAATAGATAAAGGTAATAGCAATTAAGGTTAAGGAAGTCCCTATTAAGGCATATAATAGTATTGAAAAAGTAGAGTAATATCACGCGCTATTACGCCGTGTATATAAGATTATCTCTTTAGAACTAGAGGATGCTAGTAAAGAACTTACCTTACAAATAGCTATTAAAGCCGTTAACGATTCCGCTGGCCTGGATAGACTTATACCTATATTGCTAGTCTTTGGCGCCTACCCTTAAATAACTAATAATTCTCCACTATCTCCTTCCGTTGTGTAATGAGCTAAGGCTATTTGCAAGGCAATAAAGGAGGTATAATATCTCTACGCTACACGCTAGGTCAACAACGTACTAGGAATAAGAAATGGCCTAAATACCTTAACTACGCTTAATCTGCCACTCCAGTCTAAGGTACGCGTATAGCGTAAAAAGGGAGGGTAGTTAGGCCTATATTAACTTATTATAATTAATGGTTAAACTTGCACTATTTAGATGCCTTATGGACCCACTTAATTCTAATTAACTATTATTAAGCCTTACTATAAAGATAACAGTTCCAAGCCTTTATAGGATGCCCTAAAGGAGAACTACGATTAATGTGCTCTAAAAGGCGACTATAATTCTAATACAATTGTAGTAGAGGTTCCGCAACCATGACACGGCAGAGGTCGCCCAAAGGGATCACAAAATCGCCAACATCTTATTGATTTTAAAGAGCAATTCGTTGCCACTATTGAGAATGGAGTTAAGTTATTAATGGCCTTTATAACAGCCAAGGAGAAGGCTGACTTTAATCTCTCTATTGCCGCTCAACACCAGGAACTAACTAAAGATAACGTTCTTGCCCTAAATAAGCGTCTTTTCTAGTAAATAAACCATCTCAATCAGGGACTACTCTACGGGCCTATTAATCTTCCCACCGCCAAGCTCTTTGTATTTATTAATGGGTCGTTTATAAATAACAAAGATTTTAGCTCCTAGCTGGGATATAAAATTATTATCGCGAACAAGTCTACTAGAGAAAATGACTTTATAATCTACGGCAATCTTATCCATTGGAGCTTAACTAAGAGTAAGTATATCACTTAAAGCGTTCTAGCGTTAGAGATATATAGAATGGTTAGTAGAGTTAACATGGTAATCGCAATTAGAACTACCCTAAAGATAATTATAGATTAACTCGAACTTCCTATTATCCCTATAATTGTATATACCGACTTATATTCCCTCTATAAGTATTTAGTTAAGCTTGGTACTACAAAGGAGAAGCGCCTTATAATTAACATTATAGCACTTTAGCAATCCTACGAACGGCGAGAACTCTTTAAGATTTAATAGATTAACGGTTAAGATAACCTAGCAGATGTAATAATAAAGGCAAATCTAAATAAGGCTCTAGAAACGTTTATTAATATAAACACTCTATATATATAAGTTAAAGGTTAGGTTAAAAGGGAGTAGGAGCATAACATTCTATAGACCCTAACTTAAACTAGCTAATTAGGATTTTCTATCCTTACTAACGGTGGTATCTTATTAAACGCTGAGTTGCCGCTTAGGTTAAGGTATTTTGCTGCTTGCTAAATATTTACATTATTGGCCAGGAAGTCGTTCCAGTGTGTCCTTTTCTGTTTCCGTATTATATAGTATTCCTTTAAGGCCTTCTTTGCTCGTTGCTCTAGTTCTAGTAATATCTAGCCCGCTTAGCGTTGGTTCTTTGCCTAGTTCCTCCAGTAAGTATATACCTGGCGGAGCTTTATAAGGTCTGTTGTCCCAGTTAAGTTGGGACGGTTAGATGTACTTACATTACTCTACTAAGATCGATGCAATTTCTATCTGCGCTAGTATGAGCCTGGTCATTAACAGGCGTGTCCACAGTCTGGCAATTTATAAAATTCTTGTCTGCGCATAATGTAATCTGTAGAATGGAGGTTATTAAGGGTCGCACATAAAACCGTAGTGTAAGACGTACCTCCGCTATCGCGCGCTTCTCCAAGCCAAAGCTAGTTGGTAGTCCTTGGAGGAGGGAAGCGAAAGAGAGGATATTTAACGTCCAAAGCATAATTCGAAAAAGCAATTATATATAACTATAAACCTCCAATATCTTCTTGCCCCCCCTTTCAGCCTCCGGCAATTATCAATATAAAGACGATACTGTATGTATAGTACTATACTGTAAGAGTCTAACCTCCCCCCCTGCGAAGCGAAAGACCCCTACGTCCTAAAAGAAACATTAGGTACCTTGGCTTTGCAGCAACTTTAACCTACCCACACTTTAGAAATTTTATCAATAAACTAGCAACACTGTACTAAGAAAACTACTTAGCTATCTTATTGCGACCTATAAGATAGCCGAGTGGTTTTCTTAGTATAGAGTTGCTAGTTCCTTAATAGAATTTCTAAAGTATAGGTAGGTTAAAGTTACTGCAAAGCTAAGGTACCTAATGTTTTCTTTTAGGACGCAGGGGTCTTTCGCTACATAGGAGGTATAATTACTGGTTATATGCCAACGCATCTTGCTGATACGACGCCTTAAGGGGCCGGGCGCACCTCCTTATGGTCCGGCTGGCGCGTCGCAGAAGCCACTAGGCAGTGCTTTTATTAAACCGGACCCTTATCGACGGTTGTTTAGTTTGATTGATTTGGTCTAATTAAGGTTTGTTTAATATAGATCAAACTAATTAAATAAACTAATTGGACTAAATTAATTGTCTATTGGTTTAATAAATTGCTAGAATAGCCTTCCTGCCCTTACTATAAGCTAGTTGCCTTAGGAACTAATCTCTTAATAGAAATAAAGTTCTAGTAAGATGGTGGAGAGCTAATAGCTATAGGTATTAGAGGCGTCAAAATCCTTTAAGCCTTATACAGCCTCCCTACTAAAGACTCTTCTATCCTACCTCTACAGCCCCTTTCTTTACCGTGTTTACCTTAGTCAATTAGGTTTCCTACTTAATGCCTTTAGATATATCAATTGGTGATATTTCTAATCAATCTACGCCTTCGCTATTTTTTATAGAGGGCAGTTTGTACCTAAGGCAGCTAATATATAGCGTAGATGGCTTCATCTTTAGGCCTAAAGATGCAGTTGGCTATCAGCTTACTTTATAGCTTAATAGTAAAACCTCTTGTAGGTGTAGAGCCTGGGTCTAGTAGCATGGCACTCTAGTATAAGATATAAAGCAACAGCAGTACTGGCTTTGCTATAGATATAAGCCTATAATCTCTTACACGAAACCTGCTAATAGGAAAGGCTATAGAGTAATCCCTCCTATAGTCAGATTAGCAGCCTCCACATTGCATATAATTAGCCATATAGTTAACACCCATGGCTTTAATAGGTAGGGAGAAGAACCCTATAAAGAGGAGGACGTTATTATAACCAAAGGTTTACCCACTTATTAAGTTAAATTCTACCAATACTGCAAACACCTTGTTGCCTTTATAGTCTTAAATAATATCTCTTTTACTAGAGCCTTATTAGAGCACCTTATTCGCCTTATTAGCCTGCTTAACCCTATAGCTATAAGCCTATACCCTATATCGCCAGCAACAGTTTCTAAATGGGTAATTAAAGATGCAAAGATTATAAGTAAGCGCATTAAACACGCTCTCTATACTACAGCCTCTAATATAAGCCTTATATTTAATATCTAGACATTGCCTAACTATATCGCGTTCCTTAGTATTAAGGCGCATTTTATTAATTAGAATGGGAAGCTATAGAACCTTTTAATTACCTTTTATATGCTTCTAGGACCTTATACTAGTAAGAACATCACTTCTGTAGTAATTACTACTGTGGAATCCTATAATATTACATCCCATATTGCATATACTACTATGGACAATGCGTTAAATAATAACACTTTTGTATAGCACTTCTACAACTATCTAGATAAGGATTGGAAGCTCTTCCAGCTTTAATATAGCTGCTATATAATCAACCTTGTAGCAAAGAATGGCCTATATAGTAATATATATGCAAAGGCTTTCTTATACTCCGTAGAAGAAGCAGCCTCCTAGCATATATATAGTAATAAAGAAGCAGAGCAGTTTGCAGCGGAGATATATACTAAACAAGTAAAAGAGAAGGCTATTTAAAAGCAACACAAAGCCTGGCGTCAGAAAGGTCCTATTAGTATACTTTATAACTTAGCAATCCACGCTATAATAACACTATAATATAGGGAGGCCTTCCGCGATGCTTAAAGGGCTATAAATAACGATTAAGGCCTTTACCTATACTTACTTATCAAAGAGAATGCTACGAGATGGAATAGTACCTATGAGATAATTAAATGTGGTAAGTAAACTGCCTAGTAAAATATACTAGGACCTTATTTTTATCCTTAAAGGTTAATATAAGGTTTAGCTATAGCTTTCGATCTTAATACGTAAGAAGGCTAGTTAGTAGGTAAGTTGCCAGCTAGTAACTTAGATTGACTTAAATACGCGCTATATAATTAATAGCTGCTGTTCTGCCTTCTAAAGCTAAGCCCAATTAATTAATTAGGTTTTATAACGAGCCTTAATACTAAGCCTATTTTTTAGGGATAGATTAAGACCTTGCTAATAGAATCTCTTTTAAATAGGTCTTTGCTTGCGCCCTGCTATTGTAACAGAACCTTATAGCTTAGACTACGGTAGGTTCTGTTATTGGGCTGGGTATATAGGTATAATAAAAACAACAACGTAATAACAACTGGTGGAGTGGTTACCTAACAGATTAACTCCAATTATATTCTAAGATTTACTATAAGGAGAGAACTATCTACGGTAGGGACTAAGGTCCTTTAAATACACAACCGTACTTCTAAGAAATCCTCTCTTGTACGTAAGGTATGTGTTGTCTATATTAAATGTAACGTCCCTTCTATTTAACACAGTTAATACGTTTAATACTACGTGACCTTAGTTACTATTCCTTGTTATATAGTTCCACTGGATCTATCCTAGACTATACCTATATTAACTAACTAGCTTCCGCCGACTCCTCTTTAAGTAGTTATAACATTGTACTTAAAGCGTCTGTAATACTATCTCCCTCCTTTTTATCTTCGTCCTTGAAGATTCCCAATATCTCCAAGTTGTCCACTAGAGGTGTAATGTCTGTTTAATTAGTCTGGTTAATATTCTTACTTATTATACCTAAAGCTTCTTCTTCTCTTTCCTGGGTTAAGTGTTGCCTTTATACGGTTTCCTCCATACTGTTGCTTAGTGAAGTGATGGCGATTCCTTGCTCAAGGTGCGCGAAAGAGGGGTTAGTCTGCGTTGTGCTAGTAAGTCCTTTGTCTTAATAACCCTCTTTTTACTCTAAGTGTACTAAAGCAAATATTTAATCGTCCTGTGATATTCGCTTTGTTTTTAACACTAAGTATACGCGTCCTATTACTCTTAACAGTCTTTAAGTTCCCTAAGTAACTTATTATAGGGTCTTATGTTTAATCTACTGCTATAAAGCTTAATAGTAAGCTGGCCTCCGCGCTACTTAAGGTTTAACGTGCCTTAGAAGAGTCCACACATATCCTTAAAGCTTAATGTTTAGCTTATGCTTGTCTTTAACGCCTTAAATATGTCTATAAGAAGGTTTGTTTTAAGGAGTAGAAACTGGTTTAATAGGGTCTGTCTAAGCTGGGTAATAAAAGGATTAGCTCTCCTCCTATAAGGGAAACAACTCTAAGTAGCTTAGCAATTACTCCTCTTAGGTCCCCCTTAGGTGACTTGTTCTTTGGCGATCCTTTCTTATTAATATTACCTAACCTGCTTTCTTCTAATACTCCTATACCTTTCCTATAGCGTTTTTTAGGTTGCTTAGTAGTTCCTAGGTAGTCTTACTATAGCCTATTTACTTTACTTTATACTACGTTTTATTATCTATATCCTTGTAACTGATAATCTTTAAAACTTGCCATTTATCTTCCTTTTATCCTTTATATATATCTGCCTTATAGACTAGTGGCTTAATATTTCCATGTGCTAGCTCTAGCATTATAATATGCTGTATAGGGTAGATTTTTATTTTGGCTAGTAGGTTTAACTTATACATAACTAATAAAATTCTTTACTTAACTTTAAAAGGTCCTAGTCTAACATAGTCTAACTTCTTACTTAGTCGTTAACTCTTAAAATTTTTGTATAGTAGCCATACTTTATCTCCCTCCTTAAGATCTGGTCCCTTAGATCTCTTAGCATTATAGTACCTTTTTATTCGTTTTTGTACTAGTTTAGCTATTTCTTTAAGGTCTGCATAAAGATTTATTAACGTCTTTATTCTTTGCTTAGCTATACTACTCGTCCTTTTTGCTTAATATGGCGATAACGATGTTCTTAGCTCATATTTGTAATTCGCCTTAAATAGTAATATCCCCATTTCTTCTTATGGTATTGTATTATATGCAAACTATATAACTAGTAATAGCAATACCCAATTATTTTATGCGTGATTGATATAGTGCCTTAGATACTGCTCTAGTGTCTAGTTTAGTCTTTCTGTTTATCCGTCCGTCTGTGGATAATATACTGTAGATATTACTACGCGAACCCCTTATTCTGCCAGAAATACTTCCTAAAATGCTGCTATAAATCTTAGATCTCTATCTGATATAATCTTGCCTAGTACTCCGTATCTTGCGAACACTTCTTTTATATAGATTCTAGCGATATCTTCTACTGATATCTCTTTAGTGTATGCTATAAAGTATCCCTACTTTGTTAGCTTATCTACTATTACTAAAATTGCGTTATGATCTTGTCCTGTAATAGGATCTCTTAACTTTAGTAGCTTAATAATAAAGTCCTATAATATAACCTCCTATAGTCTTCCTGGTGTTTTGATAGGTTATAGCCCTTTATACAGCTTATACCTTATTAGTTTATTCCTTTAGCAATTTAGATATTTCTTTATAACTTATCTTGCTAGTCCCCAGATTCCTTAAATAATATACTCCTCTTAAAGTCTTAATACTAAGCCTATAGCTCCGTTGTATCCTTATATTATTCCCTTATAGAATTCCTTAACAAATTCTTCTGCGATAGACTTAGGCATATATATTGCTTCTCTATTTTTGTATTACTCTAAGTCTAAATCCTCTATTTATGCTTTTTAGATCTTCTGTATCCAATTACTTTCTAGTAATTTATGGATCTGACTTTCCTTAGTCGCTGTAATCTTTGGATAATTGTACCTAATTAATCTGTCTTAATTCTTTTGCAATAAAGCTCCTGATAGCTTTTTATTACTTTATAGTTTAGCCTTTTTACTTAGAGCGTCTGCTTGTGCATTATCTGTACCCTTAGTATACTGAATTTCAAAATGGTATTCTATAAGCATTTCCGCCTATTTAACCTGTTTTTGGTTAAGTTCCTTTGTTATTAGGAATCCTATAAGGTTCTTATAGTCCGTCTTAACTATAAATGGTTTCTCTATGCCTTGTAAGAATGCTCTCTATTCCTTAAGTGCTGCAACTATACCTAATAACTCTTTGTTGTAGATGTTATAGTTTAACTCTAGTGGTGTTATTTTTTGACTATAATATACTACTGGGTGCTATCTGTCTTAATGTTTCTATAGGAAGCACACTCCTAGTGTAAAGTCTAATGCATCTGTTTTTACAACCGTCTCTAGACCTGGTTAATAGATCTTAAGTACTAGCTCCTAGGTAAATAACTCTTTAACTTTCTTAAACAGTTCTTATTGCTCCTTTCCCTATATCTACGGTTCTTCTTTTTTTGTTAGCTGTGTAAATAGCTCAATATCCTATAACCATTGCGCTATAAACCTTCTACAGTAATTATAAAACCCTAGAAACGATCTTAACTACATAATATTCTCTAGTTCTTACCAATTCACTATAGCCTTAATCTTCTTTAGATCTATACTAAGTTGGCCTAGTTTAATAATAAACCTAATAAAATCGGTCTTTCTAGTAAAGAACTCGCATTTTTTAATTACTACTGGTATCTGTTCTTTTTATAGTCTCTTTAAGACCCACTTAATATATTCTCCATATTCTTCCTTACTCTCTAAGTAGACAATAATGTTGTCAAGGTATACCATAACAAATTTATTTAGGTGTTCTCCTAATATATTATTAATTCGCTTCTAGAACGTTACTAGTGCGTTTATAAGCCCAAATTGTATAACTAATAGCTTATATAGTCCTTCCTTTAACCTAAAGGCTGCCTTCTATTTATCGCCTTTCTTAATTCTAATCTAGTAGTACGCCCACCTTAGATCTATCTTTGTAAAGATCTTTACGTTACCTATCCTGTCTTAGATTTTGCTAATTAAGGGTAAAGGATACCTATTCTTTCTAGTAATACTGTTTAACTGTCTATAGTCTATACACATCCTAAGTTTTCCGTTTTTCTTTAGGATGAATAACACTGGATATTCTATTAATAACTATAATGGTCTAATATATCCCTTTTATAAGTTCTTCTGGATAAACTCCTTAAGCACTACTAACTCTGTTTTAGTAAGCTTATAGGTTAGAAAGAACTTTAGACTTATTCTCTCTTCTAATTCTATCTTATAGTCCCAAGCTGCATACTTTAACAGCTTTTCACTCTCTAGTGACCACAACTTTTTACCATACTTGTGGTATTTCTTTGGTATATAACTTAAGCCTTGCTTAGTCTCTTTATATATCGCTCCGACTTAGTACTATACCAACTTGGTTTGCTGTCGCACTTTACGTTATTATATATCCTTAATATTAACTTAACCTATAACCCAATTAATCTTTAGATTGTACTCCTATAACTAAAGTATTCCTAGTATTGCCTCGTTCTGTCCTAATGGTAGGATATTAAAAGATATTCTAACTGGTCTCTCTTTAATAGTTATCTAAATAGGTCCTGTTTTAAGATTAATAATACCTCCTCTATAGGCTATCTAGTCTCCTAAAATCGTTATAAGTAGATATAGGTGTTCCTTCTGTCTGTGTAGTAACCCTATCCTTTCTACTACCTTTAGTAATATGTGGTTCCTAGTTACTCTACTGTCTACTAATACTTTAAACTGTTAATCTTGCCACTTAGCTCTTAAATTTAGGTATTATCCTTGAATTCCTTTAAGGGTTTAAGGCTCTAATACTGGTTCCCTCTAATCCCGTGCGCCTCCCCTTTTCCTAATTATTAGCTGCTTGATCCTGCTTATACTTAGTCCAACTTTAGCCAATACTTAGTTCATTTCTTTTCCTCTATATGCTATGGACAAGTGTTCTCTAGGCACTTCTACTACTATTATCCGTCTAGGCATTCTTCCGTAAGGAATCTTCCTGGTTAAAGTATTAAGTCTCCTTAACCTTGTACTTCTACTAGGTACTAACTATATATATACTTAGTATTCCTAAACTGCTTTTCCTCTGGTGCCTAATATATTCTTACTAGGTACTTCCAGTTCTTGTCTTTGGGTGCTCTATGTATATTATATATGTCATCCACACAAGCTATCCACAATAGTATATAATGCGCTGCATATTTTAGGTTAACTCTTGGTTTGTCTTTATCCTTAAGTTTAAACCTATACCTGGTTGACCTAACTACTGGTATCTCTGCTACGGGTACTAAGATTTATTGCTTACTTCTCTAGTCCCTAGATCCCTCTTCTAGGTTCCTTAACGTTATAATTAATACTTCTTTAATATGACTTATACGCTTCTCTATAATAGGTTGGTCTTAGATAACTTTTTTGTCTAGCTATATATAAAAATCTTTTTATTTGTCACTGTATTGTTACCTATACCACTTTCTATACAGCTAGTTTAGTGTGTATGGTTTATCTGTTAGAAAGTACCTTATTATCGCTGCATTGTGACATCTTTTGGTATACCTTTTTTTGAACCTAGTTGGAATATCTAGATCCTCTTCTTATTCTAGTTCGTCTAACCATTTTACCCTAGGTGTCCCTATACTTGGCCTATTAGTAACTCTTTATATGGGTGCTTTATTCCTTATATAACCTAGTATAGCTAATCTCTTATCTAGCTTTTGCTCTTGCTATGCGATAATTCTTGTCCTAAACTTATCTATAGTTTCTTATTTTCTACGTCTTGCAGCTAGATCTTTGTAGTCGTCTTACTTTTTAATCCTGGTATTAACTGTTTAATCTTTAGGCTAAATATTGCGTTTACCTAGGATTGCTAACGTTCTTATTTATTCTCCAAACTTATAGTTCTTAAACTTACGTCCTATACTTATTTGTTTGTTATTAAACTGAGTTACTACCCTTTCCTATTAGTTTTTGTCTGTTATAGGTCCTTAGGTGTGTCTTATCTTACTTTAAGAATCTTAAGCTTCTCTTATCTCTTCTTAAGAATCTTAAGCCTGTGGCCTTTTGCCTTTATTAAGTGATGAGCTAGCACTAGCAGTTATCTACTTACTTAGTTTCTTTGGAACGTTGCTCCTATTATCTTATAAAGTAATGGAAATCGTATCTAATAGTGTTATAACATCTATTACTAAACCTCGTTTGGTAATGGTCTCAGTCTCTACTTCTGTTATATTATTAAGGTTTAAGTACTCCTAGTTAGCCTCCTTTTCGTCCTTATCGCTAATAATTAATAAGTACTTTAACTCCATTGTCGTTACTACTAATCTTTGTCTATATATTACTGTAACATCTTAATCTAGCTTATAGAGTTAATCCTATTCTTTATCTAACTCTCTAGTTCCTTAGAGTCCTTTTAACTCTAGCTCTTATAACTAATAGCTTACGCCGTACTTGGTATCCTCATAAATTCAGTATATATTGTTGTAATAATACGCAAAACTGTTAATTGAACACTCTTTTGTTCCTTATAGTGTACCGTCGTCCCTCTATATATATATGCCGTTTACTAGTCTAGTTCCCTTTACTATATAGTTACTCTAACCACCTCTATAGTCTCTAGTAAAATGACTCTGTTTTCCGCAATTTATATAAGCTCTATCTTTAAACCATCTTTCTTGCTAAGGAGTCCGCCTAAACGTCTTCTGCTGCTAAGATCCCTGGTTTAGCCTCTACTCCTAGGTCCTTTAATTACTTAATCCTTAACCTTTAGGTTTCCATAGTTTCTTTCCCTATCTTTAGGTTTCTTTGGTACCACTTAGGTCTATTAGCTCTGCGCCATTCTATAGTTTTTAACTTTGTGTCTATTGTTGCGTACTCTACGCCTTATATAACTGTAGAACTCTATCTTGCCCTTTTTTAGCTTGTTCCCTTTAGTAGATTCTATTATTAATCTTTATTAACTAATTTATTAACTCTCTTAGAGTATCCGCATCTTCTATTAGGATGATTGCGTCCTAGACCTTAGCCTTAAGTCCCTGTTTATACTGTGCTATAAGCGCCCTGTTATTCCACTTAACCTATATAGCTAGTGTTTGAAACTGTGTTGTATACTTAATTGCTGAAGTGCGTTGTACTAAGTTCTGAAGCTTTTGTTCCGCTATAGTTATGGCCTCTAGGTCTCTAAATATCTATATTAGTTGCTCTGCGAACCCGTTCTAACTGGTAAATATATACCGTACATCTTGGTTAGTAGTTGTTATGCTATTAGCCTATATTTCTATAAGATATGGCTTAAACCACTTAAGTGCCCTCCCTGTTAGGAACAATCCTGTATAGGCTACTTGGTCTAATAATGTTGCTAACTTCGCTCCTTCCTGTACTACCTTAAAGTGCATTTGCGTAAGAAATCCCTTAAGCTTTAACTTCTCTCCGGAGAATTGTTTAATTGAAGGTAACTTAATCTTTGCCGCTTTAATTCCATTAATGCGTTCTTTAAGTATCCTATTATTGTCTTATAAGTGATTAACCATTTCCTGTAACTAACCTTGCGTAACCACTTGAGAATCCCTATTATCTATACTGGTATCACCTAGCCCTAAGGTTGTAGCTCCCGTTAACGCCATCGTAACTAGTGCTGCTCTTAGTGGTATATTGTTTAAGTTGGTTCTAATACTATAACCTTAGTAGTAAATATGTAACGGAACCTTGTAGCTTAGACTACAGTAGGTTCTATTATTAGGCTGGGTATATAGGTACGACAAAAACAACAACGTAATAATAACTGGTGGAGTAGTTGCCTAACAGATTAACTCCAATTGTATTCTAAGATTTACTATAAGGAGAGAACTATCTATAGTAGGGACTGAGGTCCTTTAAATACACAACCGTACTCCTAAGAAATTATCTCTTGTATATAAGGTACGTGTTGTCTATATTAAATGTAACGTCCCTTCTGTTTAATATAGTTAATACGTTTAACACTATGTGACCTTGGTTACCATTCCTCGTTACATAGTTCTACCAAATCCATCCTAGACTGTGCCTGTATTAACCAACTAGCTTCCGCCGACTTCTCTCTAAGTAGTTATAACATCGTACTTAAAGCGTCTGTAATAGCTATTAATAAGTATACCAGAATGTAGAAATTAACCTCTAACTATAGTATCTCTGGCGATTAACTCCTGCCTAATTACTAGGAGGCTCTGTATAATATTAAGAAGATACTAGTGCCTCTAGCTAAAGCAACCTTTAAACTAGAATATTATAGCATTTATGGCAATACTGGCTCTCTCTAGCAGTGGCTTATAAAGCTTAATAGCCTCTTAACCTTTATAGAGAAGCAAAAAGTAAGGCTAGTAGCTAATAAGTATACAAACAAGTATGTTATTACTATAGTAGAGCTTATATAGGAGAAACTTAACTACTACTATAGCCTTAGTGATATAACACTAGCTTACCAAGCAGCTGTTCTTCTCTATCCTGGTAGGAAGTTTTGGTGGTTTAAAACGCATTAGGCTTTAAAGCCTAAATAGCAAGAAGCTGTTAAGGACGACTTTAAAAAGTTTACTTATGCTTTACTTAAGAGCAGGCCTTCTACACTCAAGGTAATGGCTATATATAGCTCGCCACGTAAGCGGAAGCCTCGCACTAAGTATTAGCCTAAAGACAGTAATTCTAATTGGGGTAAAAAGGTAAGAGATCCTATTATTAGATAATCTATATTCTCTAAAGGCGTGGGTCACGTACACGAGTCATATGTATAAAGACATGTTACTGAAGACACGTTAGATCAAGGTCAAAAAGACACAATATAAGATCATTAATCAATTAACCCATTTTATTAATGAACTTATCTATTTGAACTTTGTAACAGTTATAAGCCTAGTCCGCCGACTCAAGAAGCTAGTCAGCTACTATTTAATTATTTGAAGAAATTCTACCTTATTGTTAGACTCTGACACCTTATTGTTAAGACGCAGACTCTGATAGAAATCCTACCTTAATCGTCACAGGACGAGATTCTACGAGATTCTATAAGTTTCTATAAAATTCTACCTTATCGTTAAAAGGATAATTCTAATAATAAGGACGATCTTAACAATAAGGACAATCCTAATAATAAAATACCATCTCAATTCCTCCTTTGCCTATTAGTTAAAATGACTCCACTAACGTTAAGTTCGTTAATAATGATCATCCTTAATAAGCCAGAAGACTGGGAATAATGGCTATAATAACTACAAGCCCTTGTGGACAAATGAATTTGGGCCTACGTTAACTCAAACAATATAGCACCTTAATAAGCTCTACTATAAGAACTAGCCTATCTAGAAGTTACTAATTTCAATAAGAATGCAACCTTATATATATAGCTCTCGACGAATTAACAGAAAGTGTACAAGAATAGTAGATAATACTATAACTAGGATATAAAGTACTTCCTAAAACAGGAAGAGCATCTGTAATAGATACGCACCCAGATTACGTCCACAGTATTAATTTAGAAGAAGCTACTACTTAACCCTTCCCTTACAATTAAAGAATGGCTAATTTGTTTAAAAGAAGACACTAAGCCCTTAAAGAACTTTATAATAAGAAAGGTATAGCTGCAGTATATAAAGTTACTTAAGGGGCTTAAGTAAACAAAGGTCACCCAGTGGCTTAACTAATGGGAGTATGCGATAAAGATAGCAGAGAAGTATAATCTTTTATAAATAACTAATGGGATCTGGCTAATAGACCTTATAAATGTAATACAACCTATAAGCGAAACCTATTTTGTTCTGTATATAAAGCAGGCAAATAATACCGAAAAGGCTCCCTTATTAGAATACTATAAAGTAGCAATAGAGCTATAAGAAGTATTCTAAAACCTTTCTAAAGCCATACCTATAATGGCAAGAGGAAGTGCATTTAATATAGACTTTGTAGGAGAGCCTAAAGAGGGTATCTCTATTACTGCTAAAGTCCAAAAAGAAAAAGGGAATAACTTATCTTATAGCCAAAAAAGGGTAGGTATAAATTTAACTAAAGAGACGTCTTCTAAAAGGTTAAAGAACCTTAAATACCTAGCATATAATATAAGGGGATATACCCTTCCTAACTGTTGGTATCTATTTAAGAGCAAAAGGCCTAAGGGATTTAAAGCCATAGGTATACGTATAAAAAGGGTACTTATAAAGGTAGAGTAAGATAAGGATCTAGCTGCCTAAGTAAAATAACTTAAGCTTAAGAAATCAAAGGTTAATAAAGCTTAATAATAATAGGAGATAGTTAAAATTAAAGGAGAAGCTAATGCAATATTTCTAAAATTGTATTACACTGGTTAACTCTATCCATTAAAGCTATTAACCATTCTTAACTTAAAAACCACTCTCTATATCTTTAATAACCTCTCTTGTTTTTATAATTTTAGGAAAGCTCTAAGACACAAATATATTATCGCCGGCAGCTTAGAAGTGCCTATACTAGATTACGGCGATATTACTATCTAGGTCACAAAACTAGACAAGAGTAAGGGAATCCTACGTCTTAAGGACGTTGCCTTTTATATAGACTTTAATACGAATCTAGTGTCGTTCCGTCTACTTTAAAAACAAGGGTTCTACTGGGATAATAAAGGAGACAATAATCTGCTAGTTTAGAAGGACGACACAATCCTATATTAAATAGAAGAACGTTATAGACAATAAACTATTAAATACATCTAACTAGGAAGTCTATTAGCATTTAATACAAGCCGACTGCTACGCCGCCAATAGAAGCGTAGAGCATTGTCAAGAGACGCTTATCTAGATTTAAAAGGTAATGTGTATTTATAGTATCTATGTCTAGGTTATCTAGAACCTATAAGCCTTTATTATCTAGGTCTTAACGCCCTAGGAGTTAAGCTTTAAGGCCCTAAGACAACAGAATATTAATACTATAGTCTCGCCAAAATCAAGCGTTAGGTCTTAAGAAGGTTCTTAAAACAGAAAATTAATAAACCCTATCTTAACCTCTATATTGACTGGACTGACCTTAAAGAAGCGCATGCCAGATTTATACAAGTTATACTTATCTATAATACCTTCTTAGGAAGATCCTTCCCGTATTTTATAACAACGCATAGCAAGGAAAAGGAGACACTATAAGTGCTTAAAGATTTTATCTAATGGATTCGTCTAAGGTATAATCTTAAAGTTAATACTATTAGATTAGATAACAAGCTAGGGAGAAGAAAAACCCTTAAATAGCTATAGACGCAAGGGATTACATTTAAGCCTTTAGCGCTATATACTTAAGCTTAAAACGGTACCGCCAAACGCTTAGGGGGTGTGATTATTAAGAGAGCACAAGCAATAAGAATTGCTGCCAATCTACTACATAACCTATAGAACAAGATAGTCAACTATACAGTCTACCTTTAAGATTAAACGCCACGGGAAAGCAATAATTGGAAATCGCTATATAAAAGGTTCTATACCTTCCTAGCTAATAGGTTAAGAAAGCCGCAACTAGCGCACCTAAAAGCCTACGGCTGTAGGGCGTATATAATGACGTCAGATGCCTAGTTAAAGAAGAAAAGGCTAAGCAAGCTAGATCCGCAAGCCTATATTAGCTACCTTATTAGCTATAACTTTACCAATATCTATAGGATCTGGATCCTATATAAAGGTATTATTATCTCTACTAGGGACGTCATCTTTAATAAAAAGACGTTCTTTAATAGCAAGTAAATGGACATCTTAAAGGACCTATACGCTAAATTAGACACGCTAATTAAGAAGATTTAACTCCCTAATACCCTAACTAAGAATAAGGTCCTTCTGGAAGATAATAAAGAAATATTTAAACCGTCAATTTAAGAGGAAGATGATAATGACGTTAATAAGCCAGTTTGAACCTTTAATAAGTTAGCAGATCTCGAGCTTGCAAGAGCTCTTAAAGATGCGTACTATACACTACCTCCAATAAAAGAAGACGAAGAATCTCCATATGCCTTTTATGTTGAGTATCCTATAAAGTTAGGTGTATAAGGTACTAATTAGGACGTCGCTTATTAAGTAGGAGATACGTTTAACACTTAGGGGGTGTCCAACAACTTAGTTAAAGACTTGTTTAAGGAAGCCAGCGATAATAGGTTTGAAGACTTTATTGCTAAAAGGATCACGTCAGCCTATCACGGCGCCTTCTTAGCAGGAAGGAAGTTTAACCTTGATAGTTAACTTAATAATAGTAAGCTGAAATCAGGCAGAATATGCGATGTTAAATTATATAGGAAGAATCTACCTTCGCCACCTTAGTTAATCTAGGACCTTAATACGCATTCTCTTTAAGATTAGTTTTAAGAGGCTTAATAAGCCCATCTCCAATCTTATTATTAAATAAGGTCGTTTTAAGAAACAGAAAAGAAGTATATAAAGGGATAGCAGATCCTTAGCTTAATATAGGTATTCGTCTATAAGATGGACAAGTATAGATTTCTCTAGAAATATAAGGCACGCTTAGTAGTATACGGAAATTAATAGGCCCTAGGAGACCTACCTATAAGAGCTACTATATTAGCTAGTATAACCTTCTGAACCCTTATAGCAATTACCGCAAAATTCGACCTAGAGACGATATAGATAGATATAGTTAATACGTTTATCTATTATAATCTTGACAAGGTTATCTATATAAAGCTACCGCCAGGGTTTAACAAAGGACAGAAAGACAAAGTACTATGCTTAAGAAAAGCCTTATACGGACTATAATAATCACCACTATTATGGTAGAAGAATCTTATAAGCTTGTTAAACAAATTAGGCTTTAAAGAGGTACCTTAGAAGCCGTATATTATACTAAAAGGTGGAATAGTCGTCTTCTTTTATATTAACGATATTGTCTTCTGCTACCAAAAGATAGATAAGAAGAAAGCTTAAGAAGCAATTAAGGAGCTATACAAGGAATACTAGATAAGTATCCTTAGTAAGCTAAAATGGTTCCTAGGAATCTATATGCTATATAATTATAGCTAGAGGCTCCTATAGCTATCCTAAGAAGCCTATATTAAGAAGATAGCTAACTAATATAAGATAAATCTTAGAGGGCGTCTTCCAGACACTCCTATAGCAGAATTGGAACTCCTCCCTACTAATTACTAATCAATCCGTCTGACGCTTCTGTCCTCTAATATAGACCTATTAGTCCGTCCTATATCCCTACTAAGAGAAGCAGCTTCTACAATGCTATATTAGAGAAAAATGGGTTTAATACTTTATGTAGCCACTATAACGCGTCTAGATATTGCTTTTGCAGTATTATAGCTGGTAAGATTTAATTAGAACCTAAGCTAAGAGTACTATTAAGCGGCAAATAAAGTAATCCAGTACCTATATAGCACGAGGAGCAGAGTAATCTACTATAGAGGAGATAAGGAAGGAATAAATAGTAGAGGGAGAGATAAAGAAATACGTAATAAAGGACGAGACAATAGAAAAGATAGTAGAGGTAAAGCGCAATTATTTATCTATGCCAGTAATACATTATTCGCGGACAACTCCGTTAACAGAAAGAGCTTGTAAGAATATATTATAAAGCTATTTAGGGGGCCAATTGCCTAGAGAGCAAACAAGTAGGGTATAGTAATGACGTTAAGCACAGAAGCCAAGTTATTAGCCCTATTATAGATAGTAAAGGAAGCTATCTTTATTAGTAGGCTGTTTAAAGCAATAACATTATACCTAAATGAGCCCTTAATTATTAAATGTGATAATATACAGATGCTCTAACTAATTATAGAAGACACGGTAAAGCTAATTACAAAGCTCTAATACGTTAATATCTATTAATACTAGCTATATTAGGAATACGCAATAAGACAAGTATAATTTTAATAGATAGTAATAAAGGAGATAATTACTAATAGACTTACAAAGGCCCTGCCCAAGCAGAGGTTTTAAAGCTTTGTTAATATAATTGGGATGGTAGATATTAAGGAGCAGCTAAATAAGGAGAAGTAACTAGAGGACCTAAGGGACAGTATTAGAGCAAGACAGAAGGATTTAGATAAGATTACGGTTTAATTAACTCATTAATGGACATAAGAAGGTAGCTAGCTTTAACCTTAAAGAGCTTAAAGCTAAGGGGGTGTATTAGATAATCTATATTCTCTAAAGGCGTGGGTCACATGCACAAGTTATATGCATAAAGATATGTTACTAAAGACATATTAGATTAAGGTCAAAAAGACACAATACAAGATCATTAATCAATTAACCCATTTCATTAATAAACTCATCTATTTGAACTTCGTGACACCTATTACTAAGGAGATTAATTGCTATCTTAATAGCCCAGTTATAAAGAGGCTGGTAAAAAACAATGAAATAAAGATTAATATTAATGTGATTAACTGGTGGTTTAACCGTCGTAATAAGTATCCTATACTTAGTTTAATAGCTCTTAATCTTACTGCAGCGCCGCTAGAAAGTAGCGACCTAGAGCGTAAGTTTAGCGACGCTCTTAATATCTTTATAGATAAGCGTAATAGCCTTAAGCCTAACATAATTGAGGCGCTTATGCTATTAAAATTAGGCCTACGCGAAGGTTTGTAGCTGTAGGCTTGCAGCTAGAGCAATATAAGCAATTAATTATCAAACTAGATTAATCGGGTTTGGTTTAATTAATAGTTATTAAACTAAACAAACTCAGTTTAATATCAATCAAACATCTAATAAGATGGTTTAAACCATTTAGGTTTGGTTTAATAAAAGCACTACCATTAGGACTGAGCGCCAACAATATTCTAATGCCCAGAACGCAACCAGTATAGTATTAGGCATAGGACTTCGCCCTACTACCCTTAAGAGTTATTACCTTGTTTGCCTTTACGCTATAGGTAGCTACAGGTGCAACAAATCGCTTCTAGGGATTCCGCCTTAGGTAACGACGCTTAACTAAGAGCTATAAGGCGCTTTAGTAACCGAACTTCACCTTTATACAACCACCATCCGCTTTTCTCTACCTTAGCCGTGCACTTCACTTCTAAACGACGTTAATAATTATCTTCAGATTATAATTCTGTAGGGAATACGTGGAGGTGGCAGAGCTTATTTTAACGCTTTCCTGTAAACTATCTTGTCCAGTTACCTCTACTTCCTCTTAGTTGTCCTCTTAAGCTGTTATATCATTATGTCTAGCATAGTGCTTATCGGTAGATAGTCCGAGTTGTAATTGAGGTCCCGGTTAACTTCGCTTCTAATCACTCTGTTAACTAGTCCTACAGTTACTAGACATAAGTTAATGGTGGACCACCAGGTTCCTTTTTTATACATAATAGTGCCGAGCAGCAGCGTGTTACTGAGGTCGAAGTCTTCTATTATCGCTATTAGATTCTCAGATTCTAGATATATGTATCTGACATTTAGCCCTCCCCACAGCGGTTAGTGTAGATTGAAGTTGCCAAGGAGTATTTATTCATTTGACTAATGCTTGTTTAGGATCGCACAGACATCTACCAGTGCGGTCCTTTCGCTAGTGCTGTTCCTCACTGGGTTGTAGATGTTATGCACAGTGAGTTATTACCCCTCTTGTCGCTCTTCGCTAGGTTTGATAGTAAGAGAGCAGATATCTCTTATATGTTCCTTAAATCGCCACCTCTTGTGGTCTATCCTCTTGTTAACGAAGAAGTAGACCCTAGCTGGGCCTTCTTCATCTCCCGCTAGGCAACAGAGATGAAAGATGTCTTTAGCTAGATGGTGCGTAGTGGCCATGAACGGGTTCCTCTATGGCTCCTAGATGGCTAAGATGTCGTACTAGTGCACCCGGGGGTCCCGCAGCGTGGTTGCCATCACCATATCTCTCGACTTGCGCACGTTGTACTGTAGTATACTCAATGTGGTGTGTGGATTCATGCTTCGGTGTTAGAGTCGATGTCCATCTGATGGCTACTGCTGTCTTATGTTAGCTGTGTGTTGCTACCGATCGTTTCCAGCGCTCTCCGGGTGAGTCAATGTTTTTCTGTGGCCTCTGGCTGCCAATATCTTATGTCGGCAGGTTCTCCTGGTCCGTTAGGTCGACGGTGGTTCCGGCGTTGGTCCTCTTTTGTCCTCGTCCAGTCTGCGATCGGTTTCTAGTGATCTGGACCGTCTGCACTGGTGCAGCGGTCTGGCTGGGCCTGCTCCTTCGGATGGTAGCCGTTGTCTCTAGCTGAACGGCCTGTCCCACTGCCTCTGCGACGTGGTGGTAACGGGGCCGCATTTCGTACGCGGACTTCGCTTTGGCTATCTCTTCCCTCCTGGTCGGGCATTGGTGGTTCCACGCTTCGTGTTCGCCCCGGCAGGTCGTGCATCTCCTTGGCACGCTCCGGTCGGATTTCGATGGGCAGTCCCGGGTGTCGTGTCCCTGCGCACAGTAGCCACATACTGTTGGTGCCTTGCACTGGGTTCCTATGTGGCCGTATTTTTGGCACTTGAAGCACTGTCTCACTCGGCACTGTCGCTCGTATCGTTCGCGCTGGAAGACCTCGCCTTGCCAGATTAGACCTTCGTCTATGATCTTGTTTGCATCCTCTGGCTTAGTGAACTCGATGGTGATGGTTGATGCAGTCTTGGCAGCAGCGTCTCTAGTTAGCCATCCTATGTGCTTTATCTCCGCCCGGGGGATGAACGGTCTGTTGTCCTGTAGGATCTGGTTCTTGTTTTCTTCGAACTTGTCCATATCCATCGTACTGGTGCGGATGCCATGTGCGAGAACGCCATATGTCGGGATCCGCACTGTGACTCCGTTACCAATGGGGTGAGCCCAGTCGTCCGCGAACTGTCTGAGTGCCTCGACCTTGCTGCTGGTGGCTGTTTTAATGCTCAGGTCTCCGCTCTTCAGCTGGTTAGAGGAGACAATCTTCACGTTTCCTATGTTTTCGTTTCCGCTATGTTCAATAGCTCGCTCTACGTGGGCTTTCAGATTGCGGGGGTTTATCGCCCTTAGGCTCTGTATAGTAAGTGGGTCTCTGATGTTCATAATGACCTCGCGCTGCGTCTGCATAGGAGGTGCTTTGAGACTTTGTGTATTATATGTACCTGCTAATGGAACGCCTCTGGCTGCCGCTGCAGCGTAGCTCATTGGCCCATTCGCCTGCTCCTGTGCTCTCTTGTTCTTGATCTCCCTTGTCATCTCCAGGGTTGCTTTGCCCACTTCTGTTGCCTCCTTGGCGGCTGCCATCGGTTCCTCTGCTGTATTACCGTTTTGCTGTATCTTCGTTGCGGATTGTTGGATGATCTCTGCAGTATTCTTAAGCTTGTTCTTGATTTCGTCGACGGCCTGCGCTGTGTTCTCCGCTGTAGTTTTAGCTTCAGTCTGCAATTCTGAGGGCGTCGCATATGGTGCTGAGGTCAGGGGTGTGCTGAGTCTTCAGGACGAACGTCAATGCGCCGCAGATGATGTCGCCGACGATGTCTGCAGGATAGACTGGCTACCGTTGCGTTCGATAAGGTGCAGTACCTCATGAAGAAAGGTGCTGAGGCATGTAGCGTGCTCGCGGAGTGGACTTGGCCATGTCGACCTTCGAGGCCACGGTGTCGCCATGGCGCCTCAGTAGCAGTGGGCGCTGCGCCTAAGTGCTGGCTAGTCGATTGGCGTCTAAAGCGGACGTTTGCGTGCGATAAACTGCGTTGATTCCAAAAATTAGATCACTCGCTGTTGTCGTGTTTTTTTTTAGGTATTGTGGTGGATGAGCTGGCTGAGGCTAGGATAAAATACTTTGGCTTTATAGTATTCTGCTTACAAATTTAGGTATAGTATCCCGAACCTTCTACGCACAGGCATACGCACGGATGACTTGCCACCCTCGCGTCAGTCCGTTCATGTCTGTCCCTTGTATCTGGGCCATCGCCTATGTCCGCAAAAAGAACCTCATGGTCCCACTCAAGCTCGACCGATGTATAATGTCATCCAGCAGCCGTTTCGCAATCGAAATCCTTAGGCAGCAGGTCGTGCCCCCGCTGCTGCGCTGCAGCATTGCCTGCATTCTTCCAATATGCCAGGATGTCGGAATACCGATTGTGCGCTGCGCTGTCCGGCGAGGGATTCCTCTCGACGACAATCTGTATCTCACCAAGCCTCAACTTACGGCTAGACGGCTCCTAGCCTTGACAGCAGCAGTAGATTGTGAGTTTTGTCCTTTTCGCTGGTCGGGATTGTTTTGTAGCTATGCTGCTACATTCGTCTGTCGCGCCCTCGCCAGACAAGGGCGAAGAGAGCGGTCGTTTATTCATTAGGGACGGGGTCATGCTTGAGGTGTTGGAACAGGATGGCTTTGCAGCCACTCGATAGAGGCCCTCGGCGTGGATCTTGCGGAGAATCCAATGGCCGATGGTAAGGACGGATGGTTGGTTTGGATAAGGCGATCGTGGTGATATTGTGACAAGACGAGGAGAATGTGGCCTGGATATGGATTGTGTTAGCACGCATCCCACTGCGGCAACCCTGCTCCGAGCAGGATGGAGCAGCTGGCAAACCTCAGTAGATGAAGGACGGACAGCGGCATCAGGGCTTGATGAGATTCTCATACAGCACAGCGTCAGTGATCTAGGTCGGAAAGGGCAAGGATGTGTTTGCAAAGAGGATGGCGACGGTTCGGAGAATCACGGACCTTTCGTTGAAATGGAACCATGGCGCTAGTGCTAATTAGTTAGTGCGTTTTGGCGTAATAAGTTCGCTGTCCCCCGCAAACCAACCATCGCCGTCCGTGGCTTCCTACCGTTCTCCCCAACGAGGATGGCGAAAATGGCGTTGCAAGAGCACCTTACCTCGACGATGAGTACCGATGTACCTTCGGCGCACACGTCATTGCCACCCGCCATGGCCGCCATGAACTTCGCCGCCAGCTTTCACTGTGACGCCCAGGCGTGCCGTAGCGCGCGCGAGCGAGAACAACTACACAAAATTTACCGCGATAGGATCCTCGCCATCGACACTCTTGCGGCTAACGTCGCTGCGGCCTTTCTCCCCGTCTTTGGCCCCATCGCCAGCCGTAACGATGCCGATGCCGAGCGCTGGGGCGACTTTGACCGCCTGGCGCAGCGTGGCAAGAACATGCGCGATCGTGAGAGCCAGCGTCTGCAACACCAGTCGGGCATCATCGCCGCCTGGGGGTTTGAGTGCTTCCAATACTATGGCTGGCACGCCCTGTCGCTGCCACTGATCCGTCAGCTGCATGACCTAGCCGTGCTGATACCACGCTGGGACGATGTCGTCGACCTGCTCAATTCCAAGATGCTTGCCCGCCATGAACTTCGCGTTCTGCGCGGCAAGAACAAAGCCCTCCGAATCGGTGAGCATTCTGCCGCTTCAAAAGTTCAGGATACGCGCTCACCCGTCGAGCGCGCTGACATCCTCGCTGCCCTGGATTGGGCTCGTCAAAAGGCCACCTCCGCTGTCGCACGCCAGCAGGTCAAGAAATCGGCGCGGGGCATCAACGGGACCCCGATCAGGAACTTTGGCCTGAAGCGGGATCCCTATGGCATGGTTGTGCCGTCGATTGCCCCTAATGACTCTGACGACAATGATGACGGTGACGACGACGTCAGCGTTCGTGATTTGCCCACCCGGCCGGCTAAACGTACCAAATTGTCAGCAACAGAGCCTGGCCGTCTAATCTTCCCGGACTTAGTGTGTAATCCTCAGGCTCGTCAAAGACATGCTCCCGACAGTGAGAACGCCCCTAGCGCGCCCGTCCGCAGCAACGATTCCAGCGATCAGGATTGCCATCACCGCAATCACGAGTTGTCAGGGTCCAAAGAACCAGAACCAGAAGCCGAAAGTTATCATATGGAGCATTTTCAGGACGAACTCCCGGACGACGAGCAAGCTCTTGAAACGACGGCCATGGAAGGAATAAGGGTCGAAGAAGAAGAAACATCAGATCGAGGCTTGGAAGACGTGCATGCTGAAGTAGAGATGACACAAAACTCCACCATGAGCAGCGAGTTCAGAGAAGCAAAAGAGGACACAGAGAGTACAGGAACAGGAAGCATCGCTAAGGGGTGTAATAATCGAGCGGACAGAAGCCAGGACGGGCAGAGTGACGAAGAGGAAGCAGAAGAGGTTGAGTTAAAAGAGAATGAGGAAACAAGAGATGTAAGAAAAGATATAGATACGGATTGGGACATGATCAGCCGGAGATCACAGGGTCTAGGCGTAATGGAGGAAGCGCTAGACGAAATTGTTTTGGACACGCAAAGAAGGAATAGCACCGGAGAAGAAGAGGCAGATCTAGAAGGCATTGCTGGAGCGGAGGCCGAGGTGGGAATACAAGACGATGGGGCGGAGGAGGAAGAAGAGGTGGTGGATCAGGCAGGGAACGTAGAAGGCGAAGACCAGGGGGTAGAGGATGCAGGGGCGGCAGCAGATAGCCAAGAGGGTATGTTGGACGCAGATCGAACGGGTACGAGCGTGAACAGGACTGCGGGATCAGACTCAGCTCACGCACGCGACCAGAGAGGGAGCTCATCGGCCTCCTACGGCTTGGCGGCACGCTCGGCGGTTCCACTGTTAGGCCGCGTCGTCAATTCGCCATACCAGGCCGGCAAACTCATGAGTTCAGGGCAGCATCGACTTTCAGCCACCGTTCTCGGCGGTGAGGACAACAACAAACCGGCCACAGCGGCGGAAGAGACACGGCGTCTGAATACACCGGCTCCCACACAACCACGATCAAGCGATGTCGACAACAGCGATTTGCCGTCGCGACGACCGGCTACGCTGCTTCAAAGCTTGCAGGCGCGTCATGCTGCCAAAATCCATCGACTTGTTAAGGACCTGAGCCGGCCCCACGTATCACTTGACGTTGCGCATCAACGTCGCTTGCAGCTCGACTGGTTGCATCCACAGCGTTGGGCCAGCATCTACGTTGAGCCAGAACATCATTTGGGCAGAAGCTCCGTGGCATCATCGGACGACGCCGACGTTTGGTACCTGAGCTGGGACACGTTCCGCCGCTATGCTGACAGCGGCCACATCTTCCAGCGCCCTGTCGTCATCAAGCAGATTTTCCAGGACAGTGGGATGTATGACATCGCCGAATACATCGACATGCTGTGGCAACGCTTTCCAGAGCAGCAGATCGACGTGCAAAACAGTATGACCGGCGCATGTGTGTCGATGAGCATGAAGGAGTATTGTATGACTGTTACTACGGTCGACCTGAGCTCATCCGATGACACTGCCTCCGTCAGCAACGCTATCAACCTTCGTCGCCTTGCGCGAGCGGACGAGCCGCTACTGAGCAGATTGTCGCGCTTCCGACTACTCTCAACGCTGATGGATCGCGCGACTAGCACTGTCGGCAGGAGCGAGCATTTCGCCCCGAACCAAATTGAAGACTGTCTGGGTTTTGACGTCTTAGGCTTTACCGGCGCGTTTTCAAGATCGCACGTAGACCCCCTTATCGGTAGTTGGGTACGCTGTCTCGCCGGCGTCAAAATCTGGGCGATCGCTACTGACCTGGACACCGAGGATTGGCGACGATTCTCGAACGAAGGCTGTAACTGGTCGCCACAAGGCAAAGGTCGCCTGGTTGTCCTGGAGCAAGACGATGTCTTGTTCATGCCACCAGGCTTGCGTGTTGTACACGCCAGCTTTACGCCGGAGCCGTGTCTCATGGAATGCGGCCTGCTGTGGGACGAATGCGCCATCCCCGAGATCTTGGAAGGGCTGCTCTGGATTGCCAGACATCAAGCGTGCACCAATGAACCTCTAGCTTTTCAGCTATCTACCCTCATCGATGCGTTGGAGCAGTGGTTGGATGGCGACAACCACGTCTACCAATCTTCGCACCTAGCCACAGCCGCCGAACATCGCCAGGCGGTAAAGGCTAGCATACAGTCACTGCGCGCCTGTCTAGAGCCCAATGTGCCTCCTCATAGGGACGAGGAAATGTTTGTATGAGCCGTCGGTGATTTTCTTGGTAGAGCCCTAGTTCCCTACTTTTATTCATACTCGTTCTGCTCCCTCCCCGAAAGCACTCTTCCCATAGCTTGATCGTGAGCGCGTGGAACGTCGCCTAGAGTATAAGGGCTGGTTTACTAACTTTTTTTCACCTAATCGCGCCCACCTGTTCGTCGCCCAAAAAACCCACCTGGAACGAACAGGTCGATATTTCCAGGTCGATCAAATATCCAACAGGTAGGAGCTGCTTTGTTTACCTCACCTGTTCAATTTCTACCTGTTGAGTCGTCTTGGCAGCTGAAATTAATATTCTACCTAGCCTGTTCGACGTCCTTGCGCTTCCCGCGATTACATAGCCAAAAGTAGTATAGACTGCGCGAATTTACCCACCTAGGCCGTCAAACAGGTAGAATCCCACCTGCACCCTCTATTCAAAAGGGGGGGTCCTATATATCCACCTAGGCAACCTGGGCGACCTATTCAATCAATCCAACCTTAATTGTGATGTTTTTTTAAAGGATCATATGATTCTCACCAACCTTAAGTATAAAGCCTTATATATCCAAAGCAGTATACGCAGGCCTCTATGCGCTGCTGGCGCTGTTCCATATGCTTATTAAAGGTGCGAAAAACCTTCCTATATCAAATAGTAAGCGCCAGCAGATATTCGATCCTCTGCGCAGTAAGGCAACGATAGTAGAGCTATTATACGGTCCTCCCAAGGCGATTAAAACGCTCACCTATATGGACCAAAGGACGTTTAAATTGCTGCTCGATCGGCTGGTTAATAAATACAAATTACGCCCGTAGGAATGTATATCAGCGGAGTAGAAGCTAATAATATTTATAGCGCTATATAGGGGGGGGCTGAGTATAAGGATAGTCGGGTAGGAGTTTTAACATTTAACTCATACAATTAGCCTATAGGTAGTTAATATTTAAAGTTATAGAGGACCAGAACTTACCTATATAAGCATTTTTTATAAAGTTCTTAATGCTCTATGCAAGCTGCATAAAGATATTGTCAAACTACCGCCTAGTTGCACACCCAAACGGATCAAATCTGACGACAAAATGTGGCCTTTTTTTGGTGACTGTATAGGCGCGCTCAACGGCTCGCATATGCCTATTTCGGTGCCAGTAGCTAAGCAATCGGCATAGCAAAATAGGAAGGGCTGGATATCGCAGAACGTGCTCGCGGCGTGCGATTTTAATATAAACTTTATATATATTTTACCCGGGTAATCTCAGACCATAGAATTAACTTTTTGACAAAAAAGGTTAGCGATATCCGCTTGCGGATATACGTATGTCCGCTAATTGATTCTATGGTCTGAGCTTGCTGAGGTAACGCGCAGCTTACTTCTTTAATCCTCTACACCACGCCAAGATCGCGATATACGCGCTGCCTTTACCGCGTCTGCCTCATAAACTGCCTCCGAGCCGCGCGAACGAGCTTATACTACAATTAATTGATGGTGGAGGAGCTTAGTGGGCAATATACTGCTGCTGGGCGAAACCATAGCGGATTTTCTATACAACTTCAGATTCTATACCGTCTTGGCAAGCAATTAACAAGCAAGCAAGTAAGTAGACGTGATTTTGAGGCCAATAAGAAAGCAAGCAAGCGGAGGGCCTCCAAATCGGGCAATCAAGCAAGCAGAGGGGTGCTTTGCTTGCTTGCTTGCTTATCAGCAAGTCTGTGCAGACAGGATTGTGCGTGGGAGATAGCAAGGTGTCAAGCTGTCCGTTGGAGATAGCGAAATCTGGGCCTTCGCGCTGCTTGCCAGGCCTTTTGAATGCCTCGTATCCATCGCTCCGGCGTTGCTTGAGCCAGGTCTCAGCTGTTCGGGGTGGTAGGTGGAAGTCAATCTTGTGGCATACGTGCTCAACAGTCTCTTTCGGCGAGCGGTAGTCGTACAGGGTGAAGAGGCGGGCGCGCTTGCGCGTAGTAAACTCTGCATTGGCAGGGGAGTGTTCAGGCACAGTAAAACGAGGAGTCTGAGGAATTTCCATTATCAAACAGAGCTGAATTCTATCTACGCTGCCTAGAAAGCATTGGGGGTATGTGGCAGTGAGGCTGAGATCATCACCGCTTATGGCGTCAAACATCCCGCAGCGACCCGTGTTACCCCCTGTGCGCCCACCCTATCTAGGGACTACGCGTCGGTTTAGCCTTTATTTTACCCGTGGGACGTGGATATGAGCATTTATAATGTAACACAGAGCGCATAACTCACCGCAGCGCAGTCCGCGCTGGTCTGAAGCCCCGACCAAGCTCGCACCATTGCCTTTAGGTTCCGAGACTTGTCGATGGGAACTTTGTTCCTATATGCCGCTAGAAGCGGGCGTCTGATGCTTGTATCTAGGACGAGGCTCTAGAGGTCCTATATTAAGACGCCAGAGTGGTCGAAGTCTACTACCCAAATTTGACCTTGGCGGTCAACAGGAAAGTTCTTCCAGAACATGTCGGAGTAGTACATGCAAAGTTTCGCGCCAAGAAATCGACTGTTCCCTTTTTCATGGTGGGCTGGAGAACCTGTTGAAGCATTAGCGCATGGAACGAGATATGACTGACAGCGAACTATACATTATTAATGTAGGTCTGCAGTGTTTGACAGGGCCACCGCCGATTGGACCGAGTGCGGCACCGGAGGGAGACTCGATGCTAACGATCTGAGCGATGGCACTAGCCCTCTCCTCGTCCGAGGCGTAGCTAACGATATCGATGCACTCCATCACGATGTACGTCCGGCCTCTAGTTTCAAAGGCACAATATATTGGGGATCTTGACGGTCGTCCCGCACTGCGAGTGGATCTTCTTATAGAAATAGCGCTGGTTTTTCGCCTCGCCCACTGTCACTGTAAATCCATATTTGGTGAAGAATTTCCTGTCCTTGGAGAGGTACGTGAGCTCCTGGGTTTTGTCGCCGTTTTTAGCGCAGGCTGCAATAATATCCTCTTGGCTGGGAAGATTGGGTATCGCAGTAGACAAATTCGTTCATGGTGGAGTGTAAGAGTAGATAATCAGAAGCGATCATGGGAGTGTTATAGTGATTGAATGTAAGGTTATCTCGGTCACCTTCTTGCCAAAGCTTGATAAGGCGCTAACCGCTTTGGGCAAGACCTTCGTAAGAAGGTCGATTGGAAGCGATCGTTCACTCTAACAGCGTCGCCTTTCTTTGGCTTTCCCGGGGTTGTTGTAAGAGGGAGAGGGGATAAGAATAAAACGTAGTTTTTGGTTAAATTAGAGGTCCAAAAGTTCGAGATTGTGACGATTTGTCCTGGAAGTATTTCGTGAAGAGCAAGATCAGACGCTGAAATTAGCGGATGCAACGCTGGAAGAGCTGGTCTTTTATTGTTTTGGTCTTGGGCAGAATTACTAGACCGAAACCCTGGAGTCACTTTGCGCTTATTTGGAGGCATTTTGTTGACAATCAAGGATTTTCAGCCTGAAGGCGCTTCGGCTATTTTGGATTCTGTTGCCCATAAACTTCGAGTTGCTCAAGGAATTTTGGTGAAGATCAAAGAGCTGCAGTGGGAACCTTGCTGAAAAGAGCAATCTGGCTTCAATTAAGAATTGTTTACCGGAAAGCCTGTGCGACTAAGCAATACTCAGTAAAAAGTAAAAATGTAGTTCAGTTCACTGCTGAGCAAGGATAGCTACTGCGTAGCCAAGTAGTTTTCGCACACAGATTGACAATCATACATTCGAGAAGTATAAGCTCGAATTCTCACATGCTTGCGGCTGCACAAGGCCAGGCTGTTTCCCTTTCCAAAACTTGATGAAGACTAGAATTGAACGATTATGTGGACACAGTGGGCTTTGGATGTGGTATATCGGGACGAGGCTCGGACTCGTTCTGCCAGCCCCGCCAAGACCCCAGACCGCCCCAGGCGATCTCGATGTTACGGCGGCCCTTCCAGTAGCCCTCCCTTCAACCATAAACCTGTCACTTCTCTCCGTACCAGGCGCCTGCGCCTGTGGGTTGTGTCATCTTTGTACAAGTACAGTATCCTCAACCTCCAAAAACAAGCCGAGCGCAATGGGCTGACTAGGGATGCAGGTTTTGGCCTGGTCAGCTCCTCTCAAGATGCCGACATGGACGGGTTGAACTTTGCAACACCACAAGATTTTTTCGTGACTGAGTCATCCAGCCATGAAGCGACTGCTCCAGCCGCGCTGGTTCTCTCAGTCGCGGAGGGTGCGACCGACGAGCAAAGCGCACCTAGCCCTACCAACAACACCCAAGCGCCGACGACTACAATGAACCACGACGAAATCAATGCTCATGCATCTGGGATCATTCACCCATTCCCACAATCTGCAGATGACCACGACCACGTGGGTGCCGGGCATCGAGACCCTGCCGACGCTATGCACCCTTCAGCGACGCTTGACGAGCCAATGCTTCCTCAAGACTTTCCTAGCGACATGGCCGTGTCGGACAATCCGCTCGCTCCAGTGCAATCGGCGGTAGACCCTATATCTGCAGATGAGGCTGTGAGAAGATACAATACTATGGAGGCAGAGACGGAGTTGGCAGAAATGGAGTCTCTCCCGCCACCCGAACAGCGCATTAGTGCATTCGCAAAGCTAAAATTTCTGGATGGAGAATACTACATGACTACCTATCAGGTGGAACTAGGTCGGGATATAGTGCAGGCTCACGAAGCAATGCGACGCATGATAAAATACCAAAAAGCTTTAAAAAAATCTGGTCAGAATTCAGGCGATGTTTCTCATATGCCAAGCAGGAAAAGGAAGAGAGCAAGAGGCACTAGTAATACTGCTCGGAGTATTGTCAGCGAAAGCGGAGGGATCGTTAAAGTTCCCGTAGAAGCACTCCCAGTCGAATACCGCCGGCGGAGGAAGAGCGATGTATCCCAGTCAGCAAGCTCGTCGTCACATCACCATTCCCATGGAAATCCCCTCAGTCAGCAGAATGACGCGCCAGATAACGGACTACAAGCAGTGATGATGGAGATATTTCCTCCAGTTCCTCAACATCTCGAACACCTGGTGCCAGATCCCAACGACTGTCCATTCGTGCCTATTCACCCACAGCAGATTACTGCAGTCAGTGGCCACAAGGGCCCAAAGGGTATATCTAGGAAGCATGCGAGAATATCCTACAACTTTGAACTTGGCCAGTTCGAGTTAACTGTCTTGGGTGCAAACGGTCTCTTCTGCCAAAACATCCACCACAGACCCGGAGACGTCGTTCCTCTTAAGCATAACGATTTCATACTTATTGGCGCAGTAGAGATATGGTTTCAACTTCCCAACGATCCATTGACCGACGAAGAACCGGCGTCTGAAGATGAGAGCTGTAGCCGCCCAATGAGCTTCGAATTTCAGAATGGACGAGGAGAAAGCGAACATATGGAGGACGATAGTGTAGAGGAGCGTCAGAGCTTGGATCCTCGTTATCTTTGGCAAGCTAGAAATGGCTATGAGTCGGATAAGCTTGAGGATGATGATGATGAGGACGGGGATGAAGAAGACGATCGTGATGCCACGCCAGACGATGAGCCCAAAAGGCATACTGTTCGCTTAAAAATGAGTCTGAAGCATTCACAAACCAAATCTGCCCAAAGAAAGAAGGGTAAGAAAGTCAAGCATCAGAGGCCTCCACCTAAACCAGCATCAAAAGCACAACCAAAACCCAAGCCAAAGGAGTCCATAAAGGAACTACCTAAAGAAAAGCCAAAGGTTCAACCCAAGGAGCCAGCCAAAGACAAATTAAAAGAGAAGAACAATGAGCCACCTAAACCACCAGTTAAGGAAGAACAACCAAAGCAGACTGTTGGCGACGTTAAGGAAAAGCCAAAGGATCAACCAAAGGAGGGCACTGTTCTAACAGCTGATGATATTGCACGATTTGGATTGCCTGAGAGCATGATTGGTCAAACGGTACAAAAACGCAAAGGTCCAGGTCGACCACCAAAAGATGGTTTCATGTCTAAACGAGAAAAAGCCCTTCTTGCGAGACTAGCTAAAGAAGCTGAAAAGGCCAGGAAACTCGGATTGGACCCGTCGGAGCTTCCTCCTCCACCTACGAAAACCAAAACCGGCCGACCTCGAAAAGACTCCAGGGACGAAGGCGACGGCGATGAGCTCAACGTCAAAGATGGTGCCGAAGGCCAAGGGGGAAATGGTGGCCCATCAAACGTAGATCAAACTAGCGATAAAAAGCCGACGAAGTCTGCCAAACCTCCTCGTTCGCCTTCACCTGAAATGAAAGAGTCGGATTATACAGAGCAAGAGCTCCAAAGACCGGCTGCAAACTATGTGATCCTCATTCATGAGGCTATATCGAGTTCTAAAACAGGGGCTATGAATCTTCAGCAGATATACAGCGCTATCGAACGAAAGTATCCCTACTACAAGTTTAGGGTAACCACCAATGGATGGCAAAGCAGTGTCCGTCATAACCTTGGCCAACATGAAGCCTTCAAGAAGGCTGATAAGGAGGGCAAGGGATATAATTGGGTGATTGATCCAACTGTGTCTATCGAGAAAGAGAGGCGTAAACGAGCCAGTCCACCTCCGCAGCCTCAACCTCAACAGCAACGCTTCTACCACCCACCGGCACAATATCCCATGATGCAGCACCACGGTATGCAAGGCTCGTATTACCCACCTTACCCTCCGTATCCTCACCCGCCCCAAGCTGCTCCTGCCGATGCTAGCGCAAGAGTCGGAACTCCAGACAACAAGGATGGCTCTACAGGCTCACGACCATTCGTTCCTCGTTTGCCACCAAGTCTGGCTACGAGCAATGCTCCAGCAAGCATGCCAACAACCCAAAGCGCTTCGCCATATGCATCGCCATGGGCGGGAGGGAATGATACAAGTCCAAAAGGAGCTGGGAATACGCCCACTACTCAAGCCGGACATGCGTACCCACCCCATCCGCCATATCCTCCAGTTAGCTCTGCGCCACCCGGATCATATAGCATTCTCGTCACCACGTCGGTGCCATATCCATATGTATACACCACCGCAGGCCCTTATCCACCGCAATATGCCGGTACTCCCTTAACACCATCCCAATTCAGTGGCCCACTGCGACCCTATTTTCCTTACGTCACTTCTGGAACTTCTCAATCATCTCCCTATGCTCCAAATCCTCAGCTGCAACCCCAAAACCAGCCCCAACCACAAGCTTCGTCACAACCTCGCTACCCGCCCCACATTACTCCTGCCATGGCTGAACAACTGGACGCCTTCCGCAATACCTTCATCGCAAGATCTACCGAAGACAAAGCATTTGCTGAGCGCAAGGTAGACAACGCAATCAAGCATATCGTCTCACCGTCAGACCCGCCTGCTGCTCTTATTGCCGCCGAGCAGGAGCTCGTCAACATCATCAAAAAGATTCTGGGGGATGATGTAGAGAGACGCGCATCACAAAATGAAACCGAAAAGCAAGGGCAAGAACAACAGCAAGACCCGCCCGCTGGCCGTACCTTATCGGAACTAGCTACGAGTGCCGCTACAATTGCTGCATCATCGGCTGCGGCTGCGGCTGTGGATTCTAAGTCTACCGAAGTAGCGCCGCTTTCTGCTGAGCCAGCATCAAAGTTAGCTTCACATCCACCAAAATCCGAAACACCAGTTCAGCCCCCTAGCATTCTGCAACCTCATCCTGCTTCTGCACAGGCAAAAGTGCAAAGACCAAGTGTTGAGCCACTTACGCCGGTTCCTGGGAGTCCAATGGTTGCGCCAAATGCCCAAACTAATGGCGTGACTACGCCAACGCCTGGTGCAAAACGTACTTATGAGGAAATGATGAAAGCCTCCACAGACATCTCTGAACAGCTAGCCGAGGTTGGGCGAATTGTTGATAGTATAAGAGATGCGAAGAAAAGGGCGCTATGAAATGCCTAAGCGCATTTCTGTAACGGGTATCGGGTTAATAGCATACGGGATGACGAGACCATGGATTCAAGACTACAGAAGGGCAAATATTTTTTCGATCAAGGCATTTCTATGTGTCTTGTGGCTTATGGGTTGGACTGAACGACGGAGTCCTGGTTATATGATACATTTCGTCGAATCGACTTGGGCTGGTATTATAGGTGCTTTCCATTAATAACACCGCAAGGAACATAATGCATGGCAGTGGCATGCATTGTGCAAGCCCTGGATAACGGAGACGGTTGAGTTGGACTCGCGTCTGTATCCCCACCCTGCTGTCTTCCTGGCTGTGGTATTTTCCGCATTTTAGGTTACGCGCTCACGAATGTCATGACATACATAGAGCGCTTGTTCTGCCTCTTAAGCACAGCGCTGAAGTATTTTCTTCTTCGTCCCCTTTCCTATTTTCTTTGCTATTCGTTCTCCATTTTCGGCATATAGACTCTTCTCGCGCATACCATTTTTCGCTAGTGTAGTCTCTGTGTTCCAGCGAGTTGGGTGCGGGTCAAAACTTTTCTGATGGACGAGACGCTGTTTTACGTGTGTGCATAGCCGTTTTATATCTTTTCGTTTCTCGGTAAATATACGTACGGTAAAACTCTAGATTGCGGTGGTTTGCCATTTTCATTATTGAGAGGGATTGACGGAGGGGAATAGAACGAATGAAAAAGTTCAATGCCAAACATTCAAGTTTGTTTGAGTGATCAAAGTAAAGGTTGAATAATTATTCAACCTAGGTTACTAGGAGTGAAGGAAATCAGACCTCAAATTGCGCTAAGAGTAGGAGAGAAGTAGGAGTAGTGGCTTGGATTGGATTAGACAGAACAGCTACATATCTGCATGTAAAGTGCCTCATCGCTAGCGCTACAGAAAAAGCAAGCCACGGTCATCTGGGGGGGATGGAGGCTGTAGGCACAGGATAGAACAGATCATGAAGACAAACGCCACCGTATACCTTAACACCTAGACCTGACGCGTATAATTGGCTGAGAAGGAGAGAGATATCGAAATATTGCTACGAGGCATTGCGGTCCGCTACGGAGGGTTACGCTTTAAAATGCTAGCGAAATGAAATTACATAGCCATTTCAGCTTGTAGTTTCCGTAGCTCTTCCTCCTCGTCTTCCTCTTCGGCTCGTGCGGGAGCTTTACCTTTGACTATTAAATCACCAGTCAGACCCGATCAGTAATGAACTATCATCTTGCAGGCATCACTTACTTTCTCCCTGTGCTGCGGTTGGTAACTGGTGTACCTTATCCCCTACCGGTACGTTTCCTGTATTGAGCATTCTGTTATCAAGCTCCTCCTGCTGGAGCTCCGCAAGCTCTTCGTCCAGCTCATCCTCGTCCACATTTTGTGTGCCAACGGATTGCGTGATAGCCTCGCTGATTTCTTCGCCGATGGCGTGCTGTTCGCGGAGATCTTCCCTATAGAGTAGATTTGTGAGCATTCGTCACAAATGCCCATTACCGAAAACTCCGAGACAACCCCAGATTTTTCCGAAAGATGACGGAAACGCTCGATTTGTGCCCTGCAAGAGAGCTTGTAAAGGTGATAGTATGAAATACACTGGGATAGATATAACATACATTGTCTGATCGACCTTGTCGATAGTAAGACCCTGGTGGATCTGTTGCATTGCCTTGCCAGCATTCTTCATCGCGTCTAGCGTTTCCTTGTTAATATTTGCAGTCTCGATGGAGTAGATCTCGCGCTCGAGAGTCATAATTTGTGAAGAAGTTTGTTCAAATGAGTGCTCAAATTGCTTCTTGCGGCGGAGAGCAGCTTTGGCAACTATCACAAACATACTGAAATCAGCCATGTGTTCCAAAAACACACATTTCTCCGAGCTCCATCATTTCCTCAACCTCTCAAAGTCCAAACTGCCATGACCACCTTTTCCAAAGACATTTGGTATAGGTAAACTTTAGGGCCCTCGGCTTACGTACCATTTTTATTAGTATTGACGTTTTTCCTTGCAATAGCATCCTGCTCGGCCATCTGATTCTGTAAATGTTTTTCCCTCTTTGACAGCATCTCCAGTTGCCCCCGGAGCTGCAGTATCGCCTTCTTTGGTGCATCCTTCTGCTTCGCCCCTCCACCGCCGAACCAACCCAGCCCCCATCCGGACATCGTGACGCTGGTGCTGGGTGTATAGAAGCCCTCGAACCTCAAGACGGTGATTGAAAGTGAGAAGCGATCTACGGATATCAAGGGTGCTCAGAGGTGTGTACCCGGGATGTTGGAAGTTGTGGTGGGGCGCTTTGTGACTAGAAAGTGGGCAGGCGGAAGTCGTCAAAGAGGGGGGGGGATATGGGTGCCTGAAGACCGCGTTATCACTCGAGGCTGGAGCTAGAAGGTCGTTACAGGGCGGGAATCCCGGTGGTGAAAATGTATTGGGTTGGAATAGGCTCGTGGTATCGCCGTCGGGATGATGTCGCCGCTAGTGCACTTGGCACGTGCGCGAATCTCAAACAAGTTCCAGATACAAAAGATGTAGAACGTTATTCTCTGTCCGAGGCTAGTCTTTCTCGCCACCTACCTCCTAAATAATACATGACTTTCGTTCAGCGCGACCTGAAATAGGGCATGCGATATGTCAGGCCCATTACCCAGTCGCTTGATCTTCCTATCGGATCTTCCGAGCTCGAATTCAGGTGAAAAGATTCGGTTCCTAGGTTGGTGAGCTCAACGTATATGCTGGCATAGATTTCGAGATACCGGTATGACTAACATGCTCTTAGTGTTGAAGAATACATTGCATCCTCCGCAACCCTCGTTCTAAAACACCAATATCCATCCTCTGCACCTCCCATCTTCGCCCACGCGAATATTGATCATGTGCGAGAAGGGGTCAAGAACACAGAGCTTGACGTCGGAGCCTGGGTCAATGTGGTCGGATATGTCACCTCTAAACCCGTCGATGTGCCTAGGAATACCCTTCAATCAAAACGGGAACTAAAACGAGGACCTAACCTAGTCCGACAAGTGCATGTTCAAGCCTTGGTCATATGGTCCGCTGGACCTATAAAACTAGATGTATATGAAAGGGCGCTGGAACAACGGAAGCTTGCCGAGCTACAATCGGGATGATGATTTTCAAAGGGAATAAGATGGCGTGAACCGCCACCAAGCAGTGCCCGCGGCAGATTCACACTCCACATCACGTTTCATAGTCTCATCCTAAACCTAGCCCACATCAGACAACTTGGCAAATGAACTTCCTAACACCATAGTTCGGTCATCGGAATGGTTTTATCTACACCATTTCTAAGAGCAGAAGACAGGACAAATGCATAAGCCCCCCGGAGAGCCTATAAACGCAAAAACTGCAGTATGGCGGAAACCCCTAACCAACCTCCACTATGCAGTCCGTGAAGACAACCATTCATTTAACTCCTTATGTCTCAAAGCGCGGGTAGACCACGCCGGATAGTCTAAGGGGGTGTTCGGTTGCAGCTCCAGATTGAATCTAGAGGCTTTAGAACCGAGTTGATCTGAAGCCTTAATCTGATCTGGAGGACTGTTCGGTCAATCTGGCGACTTTCTAATCTGGAGCTCCTCCAGATCAGCAACCGCGTCAAATTTACACGCTTCACCGTATATAGTAGTTGAACTTAAGCTCTTAGCGTTAGATTAATCTGGAGCTTTTTTTTCTAGGTTAATTGTTAAGTTAAATCTAGAGCTCTACTTATGCGCCCGTCTAATTACCCACTATGCCCCTATCGCCACCACCCCTACCAATAACAGTATTACTGCAGCAACTGCAGGCCCTATATAATATCCTCTTCTTAATTCTTACTATCGCCGTTTAGATCCAACTAGTCGGCGTTTATACTTAATACACTAATATATGGCAGGGGACGTTATAGATGATATAATTGCTCTATAGCCACCTATAGAGGCTCTATAATTTAATAAGGATACAGCCAGAGGTGTTTAGGAAGTTGCTTAAATGGCTTTAAATTAACAGCGGCTTAAAGGATATAAAGCTTCTATTAGCAGTAAAGAAGTTATTAATATTCCTGCTAATATTTTCTAATAATTAGTTATACTAATTAGTTTATAAGGAAACGTAGTACGCCCTATTAATAGTTAAAGAGTAGGCAATATATACTTTAATATAGTCTTTTTGCCAGAGCTAATTTAGTATATAGAGTAGTATATATAGTTCTTCTTAGGCTTATTAAATTATATAAGGAGCTTATTAATCTACCCAAAAATTCTATACTAGATAATGTCACAGTGCTGTAATGCTAATAGGCTGAATAACTACATTGTGGTATGAAGAGGAGAAGGAGGTAAAAGGGGGTATCGTATATAAATAGTAGGGGCAGCCGCCAAGGCGCTAGTGGTGGGCCAGCCAATAGTAGGAAACAGTACGAGACAGTACGCGTCAGGACTGTGCCGTGACAGTACTCCCCTCCCTAGAAGGTTTGGTCCCTAAACCAAACAAGTAACCTATTTTCGCTATAAAGATGTCACTTCTGCTTACCGCCCTTGACCGAGCCAATAGCGATTTTCTATACCGGGCATAGAAAATCTTAATTGGTTAGCTTAATAAATAAAATCGGCAGAACTTTATACCGCTACTATATGGCGCTTCTTGGCAAAAAACCGACCAATTAGACAACTTTGACTGGCGGTTGAAGTTCTATAAGATCTTAACCACTATAAATTACCTTTGTGGTTAGCTATAGCCTTGGCGTAACTCTCCCTTATCTTATACCCAGTCTGGGGGTCCTGGATTCTTAGGGTATTATTTATAGAACCTTAGTAGTGCGCACTTACACCCTTTTAGGGATTTCTTGGGTTCCCAGGTTTTCTCATTATAGTATTTCCATTTGATATAGTATGTTAAGCCATACTCGTCTATTTATTTATTATGTATATTAAGGATCTTTTTAAATTCCCACTTGTCTGTAATATTGCCGTTATTATCCCTTTTGGCTATCCTGCCTATAACATTATAACGTTCCTCTTTATTAATGCGTGCTTAACTTGTAACGGTGCTGGGGCAACACCACCTGCCATACTCAGTGGACCCTAACTCCTGCCAACCAATCAGGATTTTCTATCCCCGAGATGGAAAATCGCCATTGGCTCGCTTACTACTAGCGCCTTAGCGACCCCTTTGTATCTTGCCAGTCTCTAACAGACTTCTTCTTCTCCTTAGCTTAGTATTTTTGTATAGTAGCAATCTACAAGCTTTGGTTCAGAAGCATTTATACAAGCCCGTTACATTATATTAAGCTCTCCCTACATTGCCTGGGAAGGCCTTAATAATATCCTACCCCAAAAAGACCTTCGTCTGCAACGACGCGTCAACGCGTTATACTTAGACATCAAAAAACCTACACTACTACGCCTGAGAAGGCCCTGACAATATCCCACTTTATAGGCTAGACTGTACTTAACCTGCACCTATAAAAGAACCCCGGAATTAAAACCGAATTATACAATTCCAATAAACCTTAGGAAGCCGATAATGGTACCTAAAGCGAGCTTATCTAAAAGACCTGCCTCTACCTAAGAGGAACACGAGGTCCAGTTAGGATCAGAAATTAAAGATAATAATGACATTACAGGTATACATAAGCAGATTTGTGCCCTTGCAGCTAATTAGAAGGTTAATCGTCTTTAAGCCCAAAGCACACAAGAGACTCTAAAGGAGATCCTAGAAAGCCTTACTGCCTTATAAAATAGCCTAGCCTCCCCTTTACAAAGCCTTAGTTAACCTATTCGCTCTACTAAATGCGATATACCAGAGAGTACGGATATAATAACGAAGTAATTAAAGTCCGTCAAGCTCCCTAACCCCCTATTATTGTTAGACGGCGTAGACCCGACCTTTAAGAACTAGAGAATCTAGGTGCGAGGAAAGCTTTGTATTAACCATAACTATTTCCCCTCTAAAGAAGCTAAAATGCTCTACCTCTTTGGTCGAACCATTGGGGACGCCCAGCGACACCTTTAGGCCAAGTTTGAGGACGAGTTACCTATTCGGTTTATATCTATTAATGAGATAATACAGCACCTGGCTACTATCTATATTAATCTGAATAAAGTACAGGATGCCTATTACGACTATAATCGCCTAATAATAAAATCAAACCAATCCTTTACTGAGTTCCAGACTTAATTCTTATACCTAGCAGGCGAAGGCTAGGTCCCCCCTAAGAACTATTATTTGGACCTATACAACAAGCTAACGGTCTAACTATAAGAGAAGATTACGGTAGCCTTAGATAACCTACTAACCTACTAAAGACTTACAGCCTGATGTTTGTTGCTGGATTCAGAACTAAAATAAATTAATGCTCGCTTTAATTAACTAAAGAGGTCCTATAGCAACCGCAACCTATCCACTACACTAATAGGAGCTAGCGTTAGAAGACAAACTATAACCGCCCTTATATTAAAAGCGGTTATAACTGCCTACTAGCGAACCTTGCCCGACCCGCTATATACCATACCTTTAACTAATGCTTGTTGTAATACCCTAATTAACCCTGCCACGGTCACGTGCTTTAATTGTGGAAAGGATAGTTATTTTACTACATTCTGCCCAGAGCTAAAGGATACGGGTAATATTAAGGAGATAGAGGAAGAAGAAACGCCTAATAAGTTAGAAAAAGAAGAACCCTAGGGAAAGACTTCCCCCTAGGGTATCCTATTAATCTTAAAGAGATTAATCTGAGTTAGCTAATAGGTGGAAAACACTTTATAGTTCTATATACAGTATCTTAAAATAGATATGGAGTTAATACAACTGCCCTTATTAACACTGGAGTAAATAGCTTTGCCTTTATAAACACTGCTTATGCGAATGACGTTGCTAAGTTCTTAAATGTAAATGCTACCCAACTAGAGAAGCCTGTTTAAGTAAAAGGCTATAACAGCCAAGCCGGTAAGCTGGTTACCTATGTCTTAAAGCTATATATTGCTATTAATGGACAACGCCAGTTTAGTATCCCCTTTTATATCCTAGACCTAGGGTCCTATAATATAATCCTTAGCCGAAAATAGATGTCCTACTTTAATATTTAGCTAAATGTTCGATAAAGACAGTTCGTTTAGCCGGAGAGTAGACCGAAGTTACCCTTCTTCGTTAGAGAGATCCGTACTAACCGTAAGATATTAGCCGCGAAGGCCGATCCTACCTACTAGTAGGATATTAGGGACTGCGACCTAGCTTTCGCTTAAGAAGATACCTATTGCAAGGCTGGTAAGAAATCTATACTAACAAGGATACTCCCCCGAAGGACTGCAGTCAAGGAGGACTCTACTTATAGAAGTGGAACGGATAGTGATATAGACGACTTCCAAATTGCAAAGATCTGGCTAATGGGGAAGAGGACATACCAATAGGACTTAGAGGATAACCTTTAGAAGATGCAATAAGAGCTAAAAGGAGTAAAGACAACGCCAATACGCCAAAAGCCCCTAAGGCCGTGGACACCCCTACTACCATACAACCCCCCTATAGTAGATATCGCGGCAATTAGCGCTATAGGTTTCTACTTTAATATATATTAAAAGGATAATAAGGTCTTTATAACTAGCTTATATAAAATTAACCGGATTATTAACAAGAAAAAAGAAGGGCTAGTAGAGGAAACTAATAAGGAGTTAGTTAAGCGCCTCCTCCCTATATATCTCTTAGACTATAGAGACGCGTTCTTAAAAGCAGCCTTGGATATACTGCCCCCCTATTAAACCTATAATTATAAGATTTAACTAGAGGCCGATAACTCTCTAGGCTATAGCCCCCTTTACTAGCAAACTATAGAGGAACTAAAAGCAACTAAGTAGTACTTAATTAATAACCTCTATAAGGGGTTTATTGAGCCAAGTTAGGCCCCTTTTACTTCCCTTATTCTCTTTATAAAGAAACCTAATAAAGGCCTCTACTTCTACATTGACTATTAGAAACTAAACGCTATTACTTAAAAAGATTATTACCCTCTCCCCCTAATTAACGAGACCCTTATACGTCTAAGCTAAGCCAAAATCTTTACTAAGCTTAATGTCCGCTAAGCTTTTTACTAAATTAGGATGGACCCTATATTAGAGGATCTAACAACGTTCTATACCCGCTACGGTTCTTATAAATACAAAGTTCTTCCTTTTAGACTAATAAATAGGCCAGCCACGTACTAATGGTATATAAATAATATTCTTTTCAACTACCTTAACAAATTCTATACGGCATACCTAGATAACATTCTTATATACTTAGACAATAAACTTAAGCACTAAGTTTATGTTAAAAAGGTCCTAGAGAGGCTGCGGAATACAGGCCTATAAGTTAACATTAAGAAATGCGAATTTGGAGTAAAACGAATAAAGTACCTTAGGTTTATCGTTAGTATAGAAGGAATTAAAGTTAACCCTAAGAAGGTTAAGGTGATACGCAACTAGAAACCCCCTTATACTATAAAAGGCATCCAGTCCTTTCTAGGCTTCTGTAACTTCTACCGTTGGTTTATCTATAACTATAGGGTTATAGCTAAGCCTCTTATATAACTAACAAAGAACAACACGCCTTTTATTTTTAATGATAACTATATAGAAGCTTTTAAGGAGTTAAAGGACTGACTTACCTCCTCCCTAATTCTCCGTTACTATGACCCAGACCTTAAATTAATACTGGAAACAGACGCCTCTAACGGAGTAGTAGTGGGAGTTCTCTTATAGTTATACCTAGATGGCGAGTGGTACCCTATAGCGTTTTTCTTAAAGATAATGGCCCCAGCCGAGTGTAACTACGAGGTACACGATAAGGAAATACTGGCTATTATATAATTATTGTCCTAGTGGCGCGCAGAGCTTAGAAGTATAGACTTTCGGATTAAAATCTATACTAATTATAAAGCCCTTAAGTATTTTATAATAATAAAGTAGCTTACCAGTTAATAGGCTAGGTGGGCTGAAATACTCTCCTAATTCTTCTTTATAATTATATACCGCCCTAGTAGGCAAAATTCTAAAGCTAATACCCTTACCTAGAGAGAACAGGACGTGGAACCACAGGATAAGCTAAAGGCTTAGCACCAGATATATGCCCTCCTCCATCCCAAACAGCTTAACCTATATATCCTTAAGGAACTAAACTCTAAACAGAATAAGCTGGCGCCTATAGAAGGAGAGATCTTGGATAAATTAATAGGACTAATTAACTGCATTCTAATCGCGAACTGTATAGCCAAATCCTTAAAAGCCCTCCGCAACTAAGCTACAGAAGGCGACCCTGATTTGGAAATAGAAGATGGACTACTCTTATACTAAAAACGGCTTATAGTTCTAGACATTAATAACCTATAAACAGAGCTAATCCGTAAAGCCTACTATTAAATCTCTACGGCGCACCCTAGTTAAGACAAGACCCACTAACTACTAGCGCCTTACTATTACTAGCAAGGACTCCTATCCAATATAGAACGGTTTATTAGGAATTGTCATGCTTATAAATAGGTAGATACCCCCAGGGATTGAACCCCTAGATAGTTATAACCACTACTAGTTCCTAAACGCCCTTAGCAGCATATTATAATGGACTTTAAATTATTCCTAAAGGACAAATATGGCTATAATATGGCCTTTATAGTAGTTAACTAACTAAGTAAGTAAGCCATTTCCCTCCCCTACTTCAAGACTACAACCGCAAAAGATATGGCCCGTATATATATTAATAACATTTACCGGATCTATGGCGCTCTTAAGTTAATTATCTCTAACCATAGACCCCAATTTATATCGGACTTCTAGGATAAATTCTGCTATATCCTTAAAATTAAGATTAAGCTCTCTACCGCATTTTACCCTTAGACTGACGGCTAAACCAAGATTATAAACCAGTACCTTAACTAACAACTTCACCCCTTTATTAATTACTACTAGGACAACTAGTCGGAACTACTGCCTATAATAGACTACGCACAGCTTACGCTCCCTTATGATAGTATAGGAATGTCGCCATTTAAGTTAATCTATGGATACAAGCCACAAATATCCTTTAATTGGGATAGACCTATAGGACCTATAACGGCCCGCGAACGCCTTAGCTATAAAGAGGCCCAGATATTCGCTAAGAGAATGCACAGAGCCTAGGAGACTGCCCAAGCAATTATAAAAAAAGCATAAGAGAAGAAAGAGGCCAATATAAACCAACATTATCGCGAGGTAGACTTCCATATAGGAAATAAGGTATAGGTGTTAATAAAAAACTAAAAGACCTAGAGGCTAAGCCGCAAGCTAGACCACCAAATGGCTGGCCCCTATAAAATCCTTAAGAAGGTAGGGCACTCTTTTAAGGTTAAGCTACCAGAGTTAATAAAGATCCACCCTATCTTCTCTCCAAACCGACTGCGGAAGGCCGCGGACGACCCATTGCCTGGATAGTACAACGACCCCCCACCGCCAATTTAGATTGCAGAGGATGAGGAATAGGAAGTTAAAGAGATCTTAGCAGTTAAGAAAGACCGCGGTACCCTAAAATACCGTGCAAGCTAGGTAGGTCACGACGAAGATCTAAAATGGTACCCCACATCTGATTTTAAGTACTCTCCCTATAAGCTACAGGACTTCCACCTAGCCCACCCTAACCTCCCTAGACCACCACGCCAATTAGAAAGCTGGATTAAATGCTAGGAAGAAGGGGTAGATAACTATAACAATTTAGATAATAATAAGGAGCTCGGACAACGCCTAAGGGCAGGCTTTTTTAGAAGGGGGGGGGTGATATAACGGTGCTAGGGCAACGCCACCTGCCATACTCAGTAGACCCTGACTCCTGCCAACCAATTAGGATTTTCCATCCCCGGGATGGAAAATCGCCATTAGCTCGCTTACTACTAGCGCCTTGGCGACCCCTTTATATCTTGCCAGTCTCTAACAGACTTCTTCTTCTCCTTAGCTTAGTATTCTTATATAGTAGCAATCTACAAGCTTCAGTTCAGAAGCATTTATACAAGCCCGTCACATAACTAGAGATCTCTTTAGGGAACTAGAGGTAGACTTTTAAAGTATAGAAAGACTTATTAACACAGATATAGTCTAGGAGGTTAACTATAACTACTTCTCTATAGGCAGCTAGGACGGGCTAGGGTCCATCCTAGTTATTATCCTACTTCCTCTTAGGCCGGTTAGTCTTTATATTTTTAAGGCTAACTATAACCATATTATCCTTTTTAAATATTATACCTTTGTCTTGTTTTATATTAGCGTTATCTTTATATTATTACTAGGAGATACGAGCTAGGGCTTTAAGCTGGGTTAAAATACGCTTAAAGCGGTTGGCAATAGTATTAGCTTATAGGTACTCCTTCTTTGCATATATAGATAGGGCTAATGGCTGGGGGCCTACTGGTTTGACGCCTAGACGTGGGTTATAGCCATAGTTGGTAAAGAATAGTGAGATTTCTATGGTCTTATTAACCTGGTTATTTATAGCAAACTTGGTAAGGGGAAGCCAATCTACCCAGTTATCTTAGGTGAAACTTATAAAGGCGCGTAGGTACTTATTTATTGCTATATTAATAATCTTAGTTTAACTATCTGTTTTAGGGTGCCATGCGGAGCTAGGGCTTAGGGTTACCTTTAAGCGCTAGTTTAAGCAACGCTAGAAGTCAGAAATAAATAAAGAGCCTCTATTAGAAATAATGGTATTTGGAGCGCCGTGTAACTTATAGACAGTATAGATAAATGCTTTAACAAGCTCCTTAGTATCTAGGCTAGTAATAGGAATAAAGTGTCTTATCTTTATTAGGCGGTCAACAACAACAAAAATATATCTATATGTTTTGCCGTTATAAAGGCACTTAGGCAGGTCAACGACGTAGTCAATAGAGATATTGGTCTATAGGCGGACTAGTAATTCTAGTGGTTTTAGGAAACTAGGCGGTGCTAAGTATAGGGTCTTTATACGGAAGCAGAGAGCGTAGTCTTTTACAAAGGTAGCTATAAACTATAAAATACCTAGCCACTAATATGTTTAATTAAGGAGGTCTAATGTCTTAATGCAGCCTAGGTAACCCGCAGGGCCCAAACTATATATGCGGTATATAACTTCTAGTCGGAGTTCATGTGAATTAGGGACAAATACTTAATTCCTATAGTAGATTAGGCCGTTAATAATTAAACATTTAGATTTGTTATAGCGGAGCAGCTTCCTAATCTGCTTAGGCTAATGGCGTGCTTTATAGTCTTCCTATTCGCGTAGTGCAGCTAATATATTCCTAGCAAGTTTATTCTCTTTATAGGCATTCTTAATAAGCTCCTTAAGGGGTTTTTTCTTAGGCTTTAGGTCTATTACTGTAATAAAGTCTTTAATGCTCTAGTCTTAGGATTTGCTTAGTAGTTCTTCTAGGATAATAGGGTTAACTTTCTTTGGTGGTAAGACAACGCGGTCTTAGTATTATAGACGTTTATTATTAGCATTAGCAGGTATAACGCCTAAGAGGCGGCTAAGAGCGTCCAGGATTATGGCTTTAGTATTGGGCCTATAGGTAATAATAAAGTTAAATTGGGAAAGGAACTTAGCTTAGCAGACTTGGCGCTAGTTTAGTTGTTTCGTTGTTATAAAGGTTTGGAGGTTCTTATAGTCTGTAATAATTTTAAACGGCTGCTTAGTTTTTTATAGTTTGGGATACCATTCTTCTAGTGCCTTAACAATTGCCAGGAGCTCCTTATTATATATTTTATAGTTATATTTAGGGGCTAAGTGCTTAGCAGAGAAGAATACAACTAGCTTAAGCTTGTTACTTTTATTAGCTTAATAGAGCACTCCACCTAAAGCCCAGTTTAAGGCGTCTGTCTCTACCACAGTCTTCTTTATGTAGTCGTAATACGCTAGGACTGGTGCTTTAGTAAATGCTGTTTTTAGGGTCTAGAATGCCTGTGCTTAATTAGGGCCCTATAACCAGCTAATACTCTTTTTTAGTAGCCTGGTTATAGGCTCAACTACCTTAGAATAGCCTTAAATAAATTATTGGTAGAAGTTCGCGAAGCCAAGAAATTGCTGTAGTTCCTTAATTAACGTCAAGTCCTTCTATTTCTATAAGGCCTACACCTTCTTAGGGTCTATGGTTATACTATTAGTTAAGATAATTAAGCCAAGGTATTTTGTTTTGGTAGCATAAAACTTAGACTTATTAATATTAATCTAGAGTCTAGCATTACTGTCGGTAACACCTAAGTGCACTTAATTGGCCTATTAACTAATGGATTTGTTCTTGTCTAATAGGTACAGAAAGCAGAGGATCGTAAAGATCGCGGTGCCTAAGTAGGGGGCTGATAAGTCATCATAAGGATGACTAATCAGAGACACGAACGACGACACGTAACCACGTAACTTCTGTCCATATATTCCGACAATTACTAAGTCTCTAGATAATTTCATTTACGTATTTTATATGCTCGGCGCGTGTTTTTAAGAAAATAAGGACATTATTAAAATACGCAGTGCAGTAGTTATTAAGGGCGTTGTGTAAAACATGGTTAATATAGTTTTAGAACGTAGTGGGCGCGTTATAGAGACTAAATAGTGTAACTAGTATCTTATAGAGTCTAAACCGGGTAATAAATACTATAAGCTATTTATGGCCTTCCGTAATCCGGATCCAGTTAAACGCAGTAATTACATTAAGCTTAGTAAAGTACTTAGTACTATAGAGTGCGTCAAGTATCTCACAGACTAGTAGCAGTAGGTATCGGTTCTTAATAGTAACTATATTTAGGCCTTGGTAGTTATAGCAGATTCGTACACCACCGCCAGGTTTCGCTGCAAGGAGGAGTGGTACGGTGGCTGGTAAGGTTGATTTGTAGATAAAACCCTTATCCAGCATCTCGTCAATCTACTTCTTTACATAGCTAAGTTCAGCGGGTAAAAGTGGTCTGTTTTTATAGTATAAGGCCTACTTTCCTAGTATAATCTCAATTTTGTGGTCCTATAGTTGGTAAGGGGGAAGCTTGTCTACGTTCTTAGGGAGGAAGTGTTTAATATATTTATAAAACTCTTTTAATAAGTATTATAAAATATCCTTATGGGTTAATCCTAGTTTGCCTTTTAGGAATTTCTTAATATTAGTATCAACTATCTTCTGGCGTAGAAACTCAGACTTGGTTTTTAGGTTTATCTTAAGGAAGTTATAGAAATAAGGGGGTAGCGCTTTATAGGCTTCCTCTATTGTATAGTTACCTTCTATTAGCTGGCAGAAAGACCTTTCTAATAGGTTTAGTACTTCTATTAGGCCTATAGGTAGCTCCTTAAGTAGCTATTAGTGTTCTTCTTGTTTAACTAGTTCTACTAGCTCCGCTATATAGATCCTCATTACCTTTACGCCTTTTTATTTATAGAACTGGGTAAAATTAACGGCATAAGTATATTTAATATTGTCTAGGTTAGGGCGTATCTAGTTCTCTAGTGCTATAGCTAGGCTGGCATAGCTTAGTTAGCCTAGGGGGGCGGAAATAAGGCGGCGGCCTTGCATGGTACGCGCGGGAGACGGGTGTAAGGTTAGGCATTACGGGGGGGAGGTTTTAATTGCTCTGGTTTTAGTTTTAGCTGTAACGTCCTTAGCTGTTATACGTGCGGTTATATGTGCGTACGGTAAATAACTTAAAGTTAGGTGTTTTATTGGCTGACCTGGGTTAAGCGGGTGTATATAGGGGACTTATAGTTCTGGCGGTGTTTATTTTTTTAGGAATATAGTGGTAGTCCAGTCTTCTAGAATCTCTGTTTTATTTACTGCGTATATTGGCTTACTAGTATTAGGCACCTCTTCTACTATCAGCTAATGGTATCTGAGTATTGGCCATGCAATACGTCTATATGGTGCTACTCGGTTACAGTTAGGAATATACCATAGGAGACAGTTATAGGCATAGTAATTAAAGTTAAATTTAAGCTCTAGAGTGGGGAAGTCTAGTTTTAGGTTGTGCTTTTTAAGCTAGGGCATTCCAAGAATTACTAGTGTTAAGGGTAATAACTTTATAATATAGAAGAGTATAGATTCTATATAGTGGCCAATTATTATTCTTGCTGTAAAGTAGTAGGTAATAAAGCTAGATAGAAGTCTATTAGCAAGGTAGAGTAGTTTTAGGACTAGGAGTCTTTTTATTATAATATTATGCTTTTTTATAAGCGAGTCTTCGTCTATAAACGCTAGTGCTATACTACTACTGTTAACAAGGCTTACTGTTTTAATAAAAACTTATAGGAGTAGGTTGCGCAGTAAGGAGAGGTAGGTTTAAATAAGGATGGCATTCCTATTATTATTTACTATTCTAAGGTTAAGTAGTATCTAACTTAAAATAAGATCTAACTAATCTAGTAGCATAGATCTAATCCTTTTGTCCTCCTCCCTATATAGTTCTAACCCTTAGAGGCGACTTAGTCTAAAGGTTAGTCTTTTAATAACTAGATTATAGGGTTTAGCTAATAGCTGTGGTCTTAGCTAGTGTATCCTAACGTATTAGTCTCTAACGGTGTATATATGCTAGGGGGTACTTCGCCAAGGATATAGCTGGTCTCACAGTTAGTAGCGGCACGGAGCACTTGTCCGTAGTTTATATACGGGACCATTGGCTAGGGCTGTATTAAGGAAGGGAATTGCAGGGGTAGGTCTCTATATCTAAACCCACGTCCCTATCTGTAGTTGTTGTTTCGGTTACTAATCCCTCTACTAAAGAATCTGCTGCGGCTAGAAAGGGGTTGGCGCGGTAGCATTAGAAGGGGATTTAGGTTTGTTTTAGGGTTATAAGCATCTTTTTAGTAGCTAGGTTAACCACATGCTAGGCAGAGTCTATTATCTATATAATGTCTTTAGACATTATTAGGGAGGCTACTACTACCGCCGCCAAATTTAACGGCGTTAAGGTCTATTAGGTCATTCTATAGTGCTAGTGCTAAGGTATTGTTATTAGGTAGTGTAGGTTAATAGCCGCTAGCGGTACTTAGCTTAGTGGTATTTAGCTTAGTATAGTAGGTATAGTTCTATAGGTTATAAGCAAACACATTTATTTGCTTACTTTAGCCCTCATAGTCAGCATTGTTGATTTTGCGGCTAAGGGTAAGGGCTAAGTCCTTTATCTTAGATGAAATATTCTTCCTAAGTAGATCTACCTTTTATTCCTTAGTTTTATTTGCTTTTATTATTAACTTATTAAGCTCTGCTTTCTAGGATTAGTAATTATGCTTGCCTTAGTTTAAGGTATCTAATTTATTTTTAGCCACTTAGGTTATATCTATAGTCTTATAGTGCTTCTTTATATACGCAAATATAGACTCTTGGTTAGAGAAGGCCCATTTACTTAGGTTGTTTAGGTGTATGCATAGCATATTAAGGCCATGCTTAATATAGTTATAAGCCTTATCTGTCAGCATGTCTGACATATAGAGGACTTCGTCCATTAGGGTCTTAAAGCACTTTGCATCTCTATAGAAAACGCCTTAGATCTTTATTTCCTATATTTTAAATTTTTCTTGCTTTTTAGTTGGCGATCCCTTGCCATCAAATAGGGTAGGGTTTTTTGCTTTACGCTTTTTTCTATAGGGCTTAACTAGGGGAGGAGAGCCAGTAGCGGTGTTCTTATTAGTAATAGTTTAGGTAAGTGTAGTAATCTAAGAGCTTAGGCTTTATATAGTCTTAGTATATACTAAAGCTTACTATTTATATTGCTTTATACATAGTTTAAGTGTCTTAAGGGAGTTAATTCTGTGTTAAGCTTTTTTAAGTTAGGACTTTACAGTCCGGCCTTTATTATAGACTATTTAGAGACCGCTCTTAACACTAGTTAAAATGGTTGTATATATAGAGAGGTGCTGAAATGTTCCTACTATATTAAGGTCCTTAAGGTACTCCAGACCACTCCTAATTGCCCAGGTAATGTTAGTGTAGGAGGTATCAAAGAGGCGGGCGAGCGCTTTGCGTATATTTGCTAATGGGGTATTCTAGTTACCTATTTTAGGGGATTTAGGTAGGGTAATTAAAATCTATAAGGCTAGCTATAATACTAAGATTGTCTAGGACAATACTAAGATTATTTAAAACTGTACTAAGATTATCTAGGACTATGGTACGGTAGTGTTGGTCGCGCCAGGTCGCAATTATACTGGAAAAATAGAGACAGTGGACTGGGGAGAATAAAGATCATAATAGGGCGCAAGAGGAGATACCATAAACTGTTATAGTGCTGTAATGCTAATAGGCTGAATAACTACATTGTGGTATAAAGAGGAGAAGGAGGTAAAAGGGGGTATTGTATACAAATAGTAGGGGCAGCCGCCAAGGCGCTAGTGGTGGGCTAGCCAACAGTAGGAAATAGTACGAGACAGTATGCGTCAGGACTATGCCGTGATAGATAATATTGTGGATAACCTAAAGCAATATCTATTCTTCGCTAATTGTATTAAAGCGCTTAATAGTACATATCTACTAATTACTATTAAAGGCGGGTATAAGCGGCAAGCTCCCTAGTATGGTAGGAAAGGTATATTAATATAAAATATTCTAGCTGCCGTTAATTTTAATATAAACTTTATATATATTCTGGCTAGATAGGAAGGCACCGCCTATAACTATAGAGTTATTAATTTGGTAAAGAAGAAAGGCTTTAAAGCTTTACAAGGTTAATATTATCTTACTAACACTAGTTACTCAAATACCTTTATAACGTTAGTACTATACTAAGGCGTTTAATATTACCTTTATAAACAAGCTTAGGTAAATATAAAACCACAGAATATAAAGGAGCTGTTTAATCTATATTATATAGGACTAAGAAATATTATTAAGCGTACCTTTGGAGTCTTTAAGGCATAATTTTAATACTTTAAGGTAGTAAGACAGAACTTCCTTCTGGCAATATAGGTTCTTTTAGTATATATATTAACGGCAGTACATAACTTCTTAAATATGTATAATCCGGATAATCTAGAAAGCTATGGCGTAGTAAAGGATAAGGAAATTAATAAGGAGGATATATAGATGGCAGAGGAAGAGAGTAAGGTTGCTATAAATTAAAGATAGGATAAAATTGCAGAGCTTATATAGAGAGGCTATTATTAGGCAATTGGGAGGCCTTTATAATATATATATATATAATCTATAAGCAAATTACTATATTAAATTATGTACTAATACATTTTACTACTATAGATTACGCCTTAAAAGAGCTTCTTAATATAATAGCTTTCTAATAATTATATATAAAAAAGTGGTTGCTTTAATTTTGCAAAGTATATTTATAATAAGTTTGGAATTTTATTAATTTATATATAAAATCCTTATTAAATTTTTTTTACTAATAGTAAAGTAATTATAAACGTAAAGTAAAAGTACTGATCTAAACTGTAAACTTTAACCCTTAATATCTTCCTTTTTCTTTATCTTTGCCAAAGTTCTATTTATTAACCTCTTCTATAACGCCCTAAATATAATTAAAAAGGTCCTTGCCGTTAATTCTATCTTAAAGGCTTTTAGAATAAGCACTTAGTTATTAAGGTCTATATTACTAAACTTATTAAGGAACTCTACTAAGGCTTTTTTTAGAGGCAGCTTTTAACTAAGAAGCTCTCGCGTAGCTCTAATCTCTCCTAATAGGTTCTTTATCTATTACCTCTAATACTTTATATCTAGTTTGTTTAACCAGACAGCTTATTTAGTAGCGCGTTTTCTTATAGTTAGTAAAGACTTTTAAGTAGGTGTTAACAAAGGCGTACAACTAGAAGGTGTAGTAGAGCGATTGTCTAAGGAAATATTACTAGCTAATAAAGCTGACTAATGCTGTTCTGTAGAAGATTAAGGTCTATCCTTATTAGCTACCTTATTGCCTTTCTTATTAAAAGACTTTTTCTTCTTATTCTTGCCGTCCTATACAGTAGCAGCACTTTTCTCCTCTATTAGCATAGGATTAATTAGCAGCCTATTTATTTAATTAAGAGCTTTATTAACTGTAAGAATATAGTCGCCTATTGCAACTATACCTTAAAATAGCTTATTAATGTCCTTTAGAAAAGGCGGCGGAGTATCTTAAAACTTCGCGGCGTTAAGATTAGCTTTAAAATATCTATCTATAATATCTTTAGAGGCAACTAGTATACCTTTATTATTATCCTACCCCCAGCCAGATTAACTATAGAGCTCCTTCTATTACAGACAGCTTAAGTACAATGTTACGACTACTTGGAGAAGAGTTGGAGGAAGCTAGTTAGTTAATACAGGCACGGTCTAGGATGGATCCAGTGGAACTATATAACGAGGAATAGTAGCTGAGGTTATATAGTGTGATCTGTATAATCTGTATAATCTATGTAATCCGTATAGAGTAGATAGAGCATATGTACCTCACGGAGCGAAGGGATTTCTTAGGCGTATAGTTGTGTATTTAAAGGACCATAGTCCCTACCTAGATAGTTCTCTCTTTATAGTAAATCTTAGAATACAATTAGAGTTAATCTATTAGGCAACTACTCCACTAGTTATTATTATATTGTTAATTTATTCTTACCTATATACCCAGCCTAATAATAGAACCTACTGTAGTTCCTACTATAAGGTTCCGTTATATATTCACTACCAAGGTTATAGTATTAAATAAGATTAAATAATATACCACCTAAAGTATTAGTTATAACGACGTTAACAGCAGCTATAACCTTAGGGCTAGGTAATACCAGTATAGACAATAGGGATTCTTAAGTAGTTATACAAGGTCAGTTATAGGAAATAGTTAATCACTTATAAGATAATAATAGGATACTTAAAGAACACATTAATAGAATTAAAGTAGCAAAGATTAAGTTACCTTTAATTAAATAGTTCTTAGGAGAAAAGTTAAAGCTCAAGGGATTTCTTATGTAGATACACTTTAAGGTTATATAGAAAGGAGCGAAGTTAGCAATATTATTAGATTAAATAGCCTATATAGGATTGTTCCTAATAGAAAGGGCACTTAAGTGGTTTAAACCATATTTTACGGAGATATAGGCTAATGGTATAATAACTACCAACCAGGACGTATAGTATATATTTGCTAGTTAGAACAGGTTTATAAAACAGTTAATATAGATATTTAAAGACCTAGAGGCTATAACTATAGCAGAACAAAAGCTTTAGAACTTAGTATAACGTACTTTAGCAATTAAGTATATAACGCAATTTTAAACACTAGCCACATAGGTTAAGTAGAATAATAGGACGCTTATAGTATAGTATAAATAGGGACTTAAGGCTAAAGTCTAGGACATAATTATCCTAATAAAAAATGCGGATACTCTAAGAGAGTTAATAGACTAATTAATAAAGATTAATAATAGGATCTATTAAAGGGAACAAGCTAAGAGAGGGTAAGACAGAGTTCTATAGTTATATAAGGCGCAGAGTACGTAACGACAGATATAGAGTTAAAAACTATAGAATAGCGCAGAGCTAATGGACCTAAGCAGTACTAAAGAAACCTAAAGGTAGGAAAAGAAACTATAGAAACCTAGAGGTTAAGGATTAAGTAATTAAAGGACTAAGGAGTAGAGGCTAAACCAGGGATCTTAGCAGCAGAAGATATTTAAGCGGACTCCATAGCAAAATTAGTGGTTTAGAGATAGAGCTTATATAAATTATAGAAAATAAGGTTATTTCGCCAGAGACTATAGAGGTAGTTAGAGTAACTATATAGTAAAGGGAACCAGACCAGCAGCGGACACATATATACAGAGGGATAATAGTGCACTATAAGGAACAAAAGAATGTTTAATTAATAGTTTTACGTATTGTTATAACAACACATACCAAATTTATAAGGACGCTAAGTATAGCATAAGCTATTGGCTATAGAAGCCATTATTATTTAAGTTTAAAGGAACCAGCAAACTAGCTTATAGATTAGACATTAAAGATAATAAATTTAATATAGGCAAAGCATTTACTAATAATAAGGTAATAAAGGCAGCTTATTAGGAGTATACAAACCTTAAAGAAGTTAAAATTAAAGCAGAGACTAAGACTGTCACAAAATAAGGTTTAATAACAGGTATTATAACACCATTAGATACAATTTCCATCGCTTTATAAGATAATAGGAGCAACGTTTAAAAGAAACTAAGTAAGTAGATAACTGCTAGTGCTAGCTTATTACTTAATAAAGGCAAAAGGCTATAGGCTTAAGATTCTTAAGACAAGATATAAGACGCTTAAGACTTTTAAGACAAAATAAGATATACCTAAGGACCTACAACAGACGAAAACTAATAGGAAAGGGTAGTAACTTAGTTTAGTAATAAATAAATAAGTATAGGATGCAAGTTTAAGAACTATAAGTTTAGGAAACAAATAAGAACGTTAGCAATTCTAGGTAAATATAGTGTTCAACCTAAAGATTAAACAGTTAATACTAGGATTAAAAAGCAAGACGACTATAAAGATTTAGCTACAAGACACAGAAAACAAGAAACTATAAATAAGTTTAAAATAAGAATTATTATATAGCAAGAGCAAAAGCTAAATAAGAGATCAGCTATACTAGGTTATATAAGGGATAGAGTACCCGTATAAAGAGTTACTAATAGGCTAAGTGCAGGGACACCTAGGGTAAAATAGTTAGATAAACTAAAATAAGAAGAGGATCTAGATATCCTAACTAGGTTTAAAGAAAGACATACCAAAGGATATTATAATATAGTGATAATAAGGTACTTTCTAATAGATAGACCATACATACTAAACCAGTTATATAGAAAGTGGTATAGGCAGCGACACAACAATAAATAGGCAGATTTTTATATATGGCTGGATAAAAAAGTTATCCAAGACCAACCTATTACAGAAAAACGCATAAGTCACATTAAAGGAGCATTAATTATAATGTTAAGGAACCTAGAAGAAGGATCTAGGGACTAGAGAAGTAAGCAATAAATCTTAATACCCATAGTAAAGATACTAGTAGTTAGGTTAACTAGGTATAGGTTTAAACTTAAGAATAAAAATAAACTAAGAGTTAACCTAAAACATATAGCGTATTATATACTATTATAGATAGCTTATATGGATAACATATATAATATATATAGAGCACCAAAAGACAAGAACCGGAAGTACCTAGTAAGGATATATTAGGCACTAGAGGAAAAGCGGTTTAGGAATACTAAGTATATATATAGATAGCACCTAGTAGAAGTATAAGGTTAGGGAGACTTAATACTTTAACTAGGAAGATTCCTTATAAAAGAATGCCTAGATAGATAACAGTAGTAGAAATACCTAGAGAATACTTATTTATAGTATATAGAGGAAAAGAAACAAACTAAGTATTGGCCTAAGTTGGACTAAGTACAAGCAGAATCTAGCAGCCAACAGTTAGGAAAAAGGGAGGCATACAAAACTAGAAGGAACTAGTATTAGAGCCTTAGACCCTTAAAGGAATTTAAGGGCAATACCTAAATTTATAAGCTAAGTAGCAAGATTAGCAGTTTAAAGTATTAGTAGATAGTAGAGTAACTAGAAACCATATATCACCAAAGGTAGTAAAAAAAATAGGGTTACTATATAGACAGAAGAAACACCTATATCCACTTATAACAATTTTAGGAGATTAGATAGCCTATAAAGGAGGTATTATTAATCTTAAAATAGAACCTATTCAGTTAACTATTAAAGGAAGACCAGTTAGAATGTCTTTTAATATCCTACCATTAGGACAGGATAAGGCGATACTAGGAATACCTTAGTTATAGGAGTATAATCCAAAGATTAATTAGGTTATAGGTTAGGTTAATATTAAGAATACTTAACAACGCAAAGTGCAATAGTAAACCAAGTTAGTATAGTACCAAGTTAGAGCAATATATAAAGAGACTAAGCGAGGCTTAAGTTATATACCAAAGAGATACCACAGGTATAGTAAAAAGTTATAGTTACTAAAAAGTGAAAAGCTGTCAAAGCATACAGCATAGGACTATAAGATAGAATTAGAAAAGGGAATAAGTTTAAAGTTCTTTCTAATTTATAAGCTTACTAAAACAGAGTTAGTAGCGCTTAAAGAGTTTATCTAGAAGAACTTACGCAAGGGATATATTAGACCATTATAGTTATTAGCAGAATATCCAGTACTATTCATCCCAAAAAAAAAAGGAAAACTTAAAATATATATAGACTACAGACAGTTAAACAGTATTACTAGGAAGGATAGGTATCCTTTACTCTTAATTAGCGAAATTTAAGATAGGATAGGCAATATAAAGATCTTTATAAAGATAGATCTAAGGTAGGCGTACCATTAAATTAAAATTAAGGAAGGCAATAAATAGAAGGCAGCCTTTAGGTCAAAGAAAGGACTATATAAACTATTAGTTATGCAATTTGGGCTTATAAACACACTAGTAATATTTTAAAAACAAATTAATAGTGTATTAGAAGAACACCTAGATAAGTTTATTATAGTATACCTTAACAATATTATTATCTACTTAGAGAGTAAGGAAGAACATAGGGAACACGTTAAATAGGTCTTAAAGAGACTATAGGAAAAATAGATGCTAGTAGCAATTAAGAAATATAAGTTCTTTATAAGGAAAACCGATTTTATAGGATTTATTATTAAACTAGGAAAAATTAGTATAGACCCAAAGAAAGTTAAAGCTATAGTAAGTTAGTAAGAACCAGAGAATATTATATAGTTAAGATCGTTTCTAGGGTTTTGTAACTACTATAGGAGGTTTATAGCACAGTGGTTAAAAAGCATTAAGCCATTTATAAAACTAACAAAGAAAGAGGAACCATGGGTTTAGGGTAATAAGTAGAAGAAGCTATTCTAAGAACTTAAAGAGTTATTTACCTAAGAGCCAATCCTTAAGATCTATTAACCAAAGTTAGAAACGGTTGTTAAGACAAATGCATTAGACTTTACACTAGGAGTATACTTATTATAGAAGCACCAGGACGCATAGCATCCAGTAGCATACTATAGTTAAAAGATAATACTACTAGAGTTAAATTATGATATCTATAACAAGGAGTTGCTAGGTATAGTTACAGCACTTAAGGAATAGAGAGCATTCTTACAAAGTATAGAGAAACCATTTATAGTTAAGACAGACTATAAGAACCTTATAGGATTCTTAATAATAAAGGAACTTAACCAAAGATAGGTTAGATGGACAGAAATGCTTATAAAGTACTATTTTAAAATTCAGTATACTAAAGGTACAGATAATGCACGAGCAGACGCTCTAAGTAGAAAAGCTAAATTATAAAGTAATAAAAAGCTATTAGGAGCTTTATTATAAAAGGATTAAGATAGATTAATTAGGTACAATTATCCAAAGATTATAGCAACCAAAGAAAGTCAGATCCATAAGTTACTAGAGAGTAATTAGACATAGAAGATCTAAGAAGTATAAATAGAGGATCTAGACTTAGAGTAATACAAAAATAGAGAAGCAATATATGTGCCTAAGTCTATTATAGAAGAATTTATTAAGGAATTCTATAAGGAAATAATATAAGGACATAATGGAGCTATAGGCTTAGTGTTAAGGCTTTAAAAAGAGTACATTATTTAAAGAATCTAGGGACTAGTAAGATAAGTTATAAAGAAATATCTAGATTACTAAAGAAATAAACTAACAAGGTATAAGCTGTATAAAGGGCTATAACTTATTAAAATACCAGGAAGACCATAGGAGGTCATATTATAGGACTTTATTATTAAGTTACCAAAGTCAAGAGATCCTATTATAGAATAAGATTATAACGCGATTTTAGTAATAGTAGACAAGCTAATAAAGTGGGGATACTTTATAGCATGCACTAAAGAGATATTAGTAGAAGATATTACTAGAATCTATATAAAAGAAGTGTTTATAAGACACAGAGCACTAGATAAGATTATATCGGACAGAGATCTAAGATTTATAGCAGTATTTTAGAAAGTATTTCTAGCAGAATAAGGGGTTCGCGTAGTAATATCTATAGCATATTATCCGCAGACGGACGGATAAATGGAAAGACTAAACTAGACACTAAAATAGTATCTAAGGCATTATATTAATTACGCACAGAATAATTGGGTATTATTATTACTAGTTATATAGTTTGCATACAATACAACACCATAAGAAGGAATGGGGACATTACTATTTAAGGCAAATTACGGGTATAAACCAAGAACGTTGTTATTGCTATATTAAGCAAAAAAAACAAGTAGCACAGCTAAGCAAAGAATAGAGATATTAATAAATCTTTATATAGACCTTAAGGAAACAGCTAAACTAGTATAAGAATAAATAAAAAGGTACTATAATACTAAGAGATTTAAGGGACCAGATCTTAAGGAGGAAGATAAAGTATAGCTACTATACAAAAATTTTAAGAGTTGATGACCAAGCAAGAAGTTGGACTATATTAGACTATAACCTTTTAAAATTATATAAAGAATTTTATTAGTTATATATAAGTTAAACCTACTAGCCAAAATAAAGATCTACCCTATATAATATATTGTAATGCTAGAACTAGTATATGGAGATATTAAGCTACCAGTCTACAAGGCAGACATATATAGAGAGCAAGAAGAAGATAAATGGCAAGTTTTAAAGATTATTAGTTATAAGGACATGGATAACAAAATATAGTATAAAGTAAAGTAGATAGGCTATAGTAAGACTACCTAAAAACTGCTAAGCAACCTAGAGAACGCTATAGGAAAGGTATAGAAGTATTAGAAGAGAAGGGGTTAGGCAGTATTAATAAGGAAGGATCGCCAAAGAATGAGTTACCTAAGGGGGACCTAAGAGGAGCACCTACTGAGCTACTTGGAGTTGTTTCGCTCTTAGTTAGAAGGATTAGTCTTTTGTTACTAAGTTCCTACAGACCTTAATGGATAAGTTTCCACTCCTTAGAACGAACCTTCTCACAAACCTTCTTAAGACGAAGAAGACGCGTAGAGGCAGACAAGTACGCCTCATAAGCAGCACAAGTACGTTAAAGCTCAGTAAGGGAGGCCGAGAGCTTATTATCAAGTTTCGCAGCGGTAGATTAAACACGAGACCCTATAATAAGTTACTTAGGGAACTCGAAGACTATTAAGAGTTATAGGACGCGCACATTTAGCGTTAGAGATAAAGCGGACATCATAGGACGAATAAATGTTTGCTTTAGTGCACTCCGAGCAAGAGGACGGTTATTAGGCAGAAGGACTCGCTAGCGTAATACAAACCAACCCCTCTTTCGCATAATAAGAATATGGAGACGGCATTATCTTACCTAGTAACAGTATAGAGGAAACTGTACGCGTATAACAAAGGGTTAAAGAAAAAGAAGAGGCTTTAGGTATAATAAGCAGAGATATTAACTAAATTAATTAAACGGACATTATACCTCTAGTAGACGACTTGAAGATATTAGAAATCTTTAAGGACGAAGATAAAGAGGAGGGAGATGGTATTACGGATAGCTTAAGTATAATATTATAACTACTTGGAGAAGAGTTGGAGGAAGCTAGTTGGTTAATATAGGCACGGTCCAGGATGGATTTAGTGGAACTATATAACGAGGAATAGTAGCTAAGGTTATATGGTGTAATCTATATAATCTATATAATCTGTGTAATCCATATAGAGCAGATAGAGTACACGTACCTTACAGAGCGAAGGGATTTCTTAGGCGTATGGTTGTGTATTTAAAGGACCATAGTCCCTACCCAGATAGTTCTCTCTTTGTAGTAAATCTTAGAATACAATTGGAGTTAATCTGTTAGGTAATCACTCCACCAGTTATTATTACGTTGTTGATTTGTTCTTACCTATATACCCAGCCCAATAATAGGACCCACCGTAGTTCCTGCTACAAGGTTCCATTACACCTTCCACGCCTTCTAATCCTTTTTATGGCTATTATGCTTACTTTTTAGCTGCTATATAATAATTAGATATTAAGTCTTTACCTACGCGGTATTTAGAGCTATCTACCAGTCTTTCTTCTTATATAAGCTATCTACGCAGAGCCCTTTCTAAACGGCCTCTACTAGGCCTTTAACCATAGCTTCTTCCATTTTATAAGTCTAGTTAATACACTACTTCTTTAGAGTTTCTTAGCAAGCTGCGGGCTGTATATAAAGGGGTAAAGGGCGCGAAGTGTGATGGTGCTGGAGCTTGTCACCTGCTACATTGCCATTTCCTAGGCAATTTGCCGCAATTTGCCGTTTCCTAGGCAATATACCGCAATTTGCCGTTTTCTAGGCAATCTGCCAAATTCTGCCAAGTCGCTATTAGCTCGCTTACTACTAGCGCCTTGACGACCCCTTTATATCTTGCCAGTCTCTACTAGTCTTCTTCTTCTCCTTAGCTTAGTATTCTTGTATAGTAGCAATCTACAAGCTTTAGTTTAGAAGCATTTATATAAGCCCATTACATTATACTAAGCTCTCCCTATATTGCCTGGAAAGACCTTAATAATATCCCACCCTAAAAGAAGACCTTTATCTGCAATAACACATTAACGCGTTATACTCAGACATTAAAAAACTTATACTACCACGCCTGGGAAGGCCCTAATAATATCCCACTTTATAGGCCAGACTGTACTTAACCTATACCCCCAAAAGAACCCCAGAATTAAAACTAAGTTATATAATTCTAACAAACCTTAGGAAGCTAATAATAGCACCTAAAGTAAGCTTATCTAAAAGACCTATTTCTACCTAAGAGGAATATAAGATCTAGTTAGAATTAGAAATTAAAGACAATGATAATATTACAGATATACACAGGCAGATTTATGCCCTCGCAGCTAATTAGAAGGTTAATTATCTTCAAGCCTAAAGTATATAAGAGACTCTAAAGGAGATCCTAGAAAGCCTTACTACCTTATAAAACAGCCCAGCCTTCCCTTTATAAAGCCTTAGTTAACCTATTTACTTAACCAAATATAATACACTAGAGAGTACGGATATAATAATAAAATAATTAAAGTCCGTTAAGCTCCCTGACCCCCTACTATTATTAGACAGTATAGACCCAACCTTTAAAAACTGGAGAATCTAGGTATAAGGAAAGCTTCGTGTTAACTATAACTATTTCCCCTCTAAAGAAGCTAAAATGCTCTACCTCTTTAGCTAAACTATTAGGGACGCCTAGCGACACCTTTAGGCCAAGTTTAAGGATAAGTTACCTATTTAGTTTACATCTATTAATGAGATAATATAGCATCTGGCTACTATCTATATTAATCCAAATAAAGTACAGGATGCCTATTATAACTATAATCGCCTAATAATAAAATTAAACTAATCCTTTACTAAGTTCCAGATTTAATTCTTATACCTAATAGGCGAAGGCCAGGTTCCCCTTAAGAACTACTATTTGGACCTATATAATAAGCTAACAGCCTAACTATAAGAGAATATCGCAGTAGCCTTAGATAACCTACTAACCTACTAAAGACTTGCAGCCTAATGTTTATTATTAGATTTAGAACTAAAATAAATTAATGCTTATTCTAACCGACTAAAGAAGTCCTATAGTAACTGGAACCTATCTACTATGCCAACGGGAGCTGGCGTTAGAAGACAAATCACGACCGCCCTTATACCAAAAGTGGTTACAATTGCCTACCAGCAAGCCTTGCCTAACCTACTATATACCACACCCTTAGCCAATACTCGTCGCAATACCCTAATTAACCCTACTACGGTTACATGCTTTAATTGCAGAAAGGATAGCTACTTTGCCTTATCCTGCCTAGAGCTAAAGGATAAGTAATATTAAAGAGATAGAGAAAGAAAAAATGTCTAATAAGTTGGGAAAAGAAGAACCCTAAGGAAAGACTCCCCCCTAGGGTATCCTATTAATCTTAAAGAGATTAATCTAAGTCAGCTAATAGGTGGAAACCACTTTATGGTTCTATATATAGTATCTTAAAATAGATATAGAGTTAATATAACTGCCCTTATTAATACTAAAGCAAATAGCTTTGCCTTTATAAACACTGCTTATATAAATAACGTTACTAAGTTCTTAAATATAAACGCTACCTAACTAGAGAAGCCTGTTTAAGTAAAAGGCTATAATAGCTAAGCTGGTAAGCCGGTTACCTATGTCTTAAAGCTATATATTACTATTAATAGACGGCGCTAATTTAGTATCCCCTTCTATATCCTAGACCTAGGGTCCTATAATATAATCCTTAGCCGAAAATAGATGTCCTACTTTAATATTTAGCTAAACGTTTAATAAAGATAGTTTGTCTAGCCGGAGAATAGACTAAAGTTACCCTCTTTTATTAGAGAAATCCGCACTAACTATAAGATATTATCCGCGAAGACTAACCCTATTTACTAGTAGGATATTAGGGACCGTAACCTAGCCTTTACTTAAGAAGATGCCTGCTATAAGGCCAGTAGGAACTCCGTACCAATAAGGATACTCCCCTAAAAGACTGCAGTTAAGGAGGACTCTACTTATAGAAGTAGAATAGACAGTAATGTAGACGACTTCTAAATTACGGAGATCCGGCTAATAGGGAAGAGGACGTACTAATAGGACATAGAGGATAACCTTTAGAAGATGCAATAAGAGCTAAAAGGAGTAAAGACAACGCCAATATGCTAAAAGCCCCTAAGGCCACGGACACCCCTACTACCATATAACCCCCCTATAGTAGACATTACGGTAATTAGCGCTATAGGTTTTCGCTTTAATATATACTAGAAAAACAATAAGGTTTTTATAACTAGCTTATATAAAATTAACCAGATTATTAATAAGAAGGAAGAAGGGCTAGTAAAGGAAACTAACAAGGAGCTAATTAAGCGTCTCCTCCCTATATACCTCTTAAACCATAGAGACGCGTTCTTAAAAGCTGCCTTAGATATACTGCCCCCCCCACTAAACCTATAATTATAAGATTTAATTAGAGGCCGATAACTCTCTAGGCTATAGCCCCCTTTACTAATAAACTATAAAGAAACTAAAAGCAACTAAGTAGTACTTAATTAATAACCTCTATAAGGGGTTTGTTAAGCTAAGCCAGGCCCCTTTTACTTCCCCTATTCTATTTATAAAGAAACCTAATAAAGGCCTTCGTTTCTGTATCGACTATTTATAACGGAACCTTGTAGCTTAGACTATGGTGGGTTCTGTTATTAGGCTGGGTATATAGGTATAAACAAAACAACAACGTAATAACAACTGGTGGAGTGGTTGCCCAATAGATTAACTCCAATTGTATTCTAAGATTCACTACAAGGAGAGAACTATCTACGGTAGGGACTAAGGTCCTTTAAATACATAACCATACTCCTAAGAAATCCTCTCTTGTACGTAAGGTACGTGTTATACGTGTTATACGTAGCGTATACTACGTATAACATTATATAACTCGCTTACCATTCCTCGTTATATGGTTCCACTAGATCCATCCTAGACTATACCTATATTAACCAATTAGCTTCCTGCGACTCTTCCCCAAGTAGTTATAACATTATACTTAAAGCGTCTGTAATACTATCTCCCTCCTCTTTATCTTCGTCCTTAAAGATTCCTAATATCTCCAAGTTGTTCACTAGAGGTGTAATGTCCGTTTAATTAGTTTAGTTAATATCCTTACTTATTATACCTAAAGCTTCTTCTTCTTTATAAGCGCAACGTTGTGCTCGTACCGTGGCTGCCATACTATTACTTAGTAAGATAATGCCGTCTCCATGTTCTCGTTATGCGAAAGCGGGGTTAGTATATATTGTAATAGCAAGTCCCTTATCTTAATAACCCTTGTTTTGCTTGGAGTGTACTAAAGCAAACATTTAATCGTCCTACGATGTTTGCTCTGTCTCTAACGCTAAGTATGCACGTCCTATAACTCTTAACAGTCTTTAAGTTCCCTAAGTAACTTATTATAGGGTCTCGTGTTCAATCTACCACTATAAAGCTTAACGGTAAGCTCTTAAGCGCCTTAGATAAGCTTTGTTGTTCGCAGGAAGCGGAGCAGAAGGCTGCAGCTGCTTAATAGCGTGCCCTTAAAGCCCGTTTATCGGCCTCTGCCCGTCTTCTTTGTCTTAAACGTGTCCGTAAGAAGGTCCGTTCTAAGGAGTAGAAACTAGTTTAATAGGGTTTGTCTAAGCTAGGTAATAAAAGGACTAGCTCTTCTCCTGTAAGGGAAACAACTCTAAGTAGCTTGGTAATTGCTCCTCTTAGGTCCCCCTTAGGTAACTCGTTCTTTAGCAATCCTTCTTTATTAATATTGCCTAACCTACTTTCTTCTAATACTCCTATACCTTTCCTATAGCGTTTCTTAGGTTGCTTAGTGGTTTTTAGGTAGTCTTACTATAGCCTATCTACTTTACTTTATACTACGTTTTATTATCTACATCCTTATAACTAATAATCTTTAAAACTTACTATTTGTCTTTCTCTTGTCCTCTATATATATCTGCCTTATAGACTAGTAGCTTAACATTCCTGTATACTGGCTCTAGCATTGCAACATGTTATATAGGGTAGATTTTTATTTTAGCTAGTAGGTTTAACTTATACATAACCAATAAAATTCTTTACTTAACTTTAAAAGGTCCTAGTCTAATATAGTCTAATTTCTTACTTAGTTGTCAACTCTTAAAATTTTTATATAGTAGCTATACTTTATCCCCCTTGTAACGGAACCTTGTAGCAGGAACTACGGTGGGTTCTGTCAATGGGCTGGGTATGTAGGTACGACAAAAACAACAACGTAATAACAACTGGTGGAGTGGTTGCCCAACAGATTAACTCCAATTGTATTCTGAGATTCACTACAAGGAGAGAACTATCTACGGTAG